>Ga0316578_10000024_pt1 | contig 30182 bp, 21 predicted proteins | sample J0NA_2_FD_203076 | JGI IMG/M metagenome (GOLD analysis project Ga0316578, IMG submission 203076) | Rhizosphere microbial communities from salt marsh grasses in Alabama, United States - J0-2_160517rDrC | ecosystem: Host-associated > Plants > Roots > Rhizosphere | place: USA: Alabama | collected... | reverse complement strand
GCGGCTCTGCTGCAGCCGCACCAGGCAATCGATGCTCGCCGCTCGGCGGTTCGGATAGCGGGCCATCTCCCGTGTCAGCGTCTCGCGCTCCTCTTCGCTCAGCATGGATTGCTCTCCTCTGTTGGCGCTCGCGGCATAGCAATGGCGGTCGGCTCTCGTTGCGCAACCGGTATGAGGGCCACCCCACTCGCAATCGGTATCGGTATCGCTCTCGATTGGCGATGGGCGTGGCGGTGCGATCACCGATCCACATCAGCCATCACGAAGTCGATGCTGCCGAGGATCGCCACCAGGTCCGCGACCGTGTGCCCGCGGGCGATGGCCGGGATCATCTGAAGGTGCGGGAACGACGGCGTGCGGATGCGGGTGCGGTAGGACATGCTGCCGTGGTCCGAGGTGAGGTAATAGCTGTTGATACCCTTGGTGGCCTCGATGGCGATGCAGGCCTCGCCGGCCGGGATCACCGGCCCCCAGCCGATCTCGACGAAGTGATGGATCAGGGTCTCGATGTCGTGCATCGTCCCCTGCTGCATCTCGTCTTTCAGCGGCGGCGTGGTCAGCGGATGTCGGGCCTTGTGCTCCCCGGACGGCATGTTTTCCAGGCACTGGCGGATGATCCGCAGGCTCTGGCGCATCTCCTCGACACGCACCGCGGTGCGGTCGAAGCAGTCGCCACGGGTGCCCGTGGGGATGTCGAAGTCAAAGCGGTCATAGCCGCTGTAGGGCCGGGCCTTGCGCAGATCCCATTCGAACCCGGTGGCACGCAGGTTCGGACCCGTAACGCCCCAGTCCAACGCTATGGCGGTGTCGTAGGCGCCGATGCCTCGGGTGCGTGCGCGGAAGATGCCGTTGTCCAGCACCATGCGCTCGTATTCATTCAAGCGCTTGTCTTCGCTATCGCAGAAGGCGCGCACCAAGTCCTCCCAGCCTGCGGGCAAGTCCTGAGCCAGCCCGCCGATGCGGAACCAGGCCGGGTGCATGCGGAAGCCGGTGATGGCCTCGATGATGTCGTACATGCGCTGGCGATCGCTGAAGGCATAGAACACCGGCGACATCTGGCCCAGATCCTGGGCCATGGTGCCGAAGAACAAGAGATGGCTGCCGATGCGGAACAGCTCGCAGAGCATGACCCGGGCGACCTCGACCCGCTCCGGCACCTGAATGCCGGCCATGCGCTCCAGAGTCAGCACATAGGGCAGGTTGTTCATGACCCCGCCCAGATAGTCGATGCGGTCGGTATAGGGGATGTAGCTGTGCCAGGTTTGGCGCTCGGCCATCTTCTCGGCGCCGCGGTGGTGGAAGCCGATTTCCGGCACGCAGTCGACGATCTCCTCGCCGTCGAGCTGCAGCACGATCCGGAACACGCCGTGCACGCTGGGGTGGTTCGGACCCATGTTGAGGAACATGAAATCCGTGCCCTCGTGAGCACGGCGCATGCCCCAGTCTTCCGGGCGGAAGCGCAGGGCCTCCTGCTCGCGCTCCTCGCGTTCCTCGGTGAGCTCGTAGGGGCCGAGCTCGGTGGCGCGGGCCGGATGGTCCTTGCGCAGCGGGTGGCCCTCCCAGGTGGGCGGTGTCAGGATGCGCCGCAGGTGCGGGTGGCCGTCCACACGGATGCCGAACATGTCCCACACCTCGCGTTCGTACCAGTCCGCGTTCGGATAGATGTCCCGCACGCTGGGCAGGACCGGGTCTGCCCCGTCCAGCGGCACCTTCAGGCGCAGGTCCTGGTTGCGGTGCGGCGACAGCAGCTGGTAGACCGCCGTGAACGCGGGCGCGGGCATACCGTCCGCTGCGACGGCGCCGCGGTCGCGTCGCGTGCGCTCGTCCAGGGCCGACAGGTCGTACAGCATCGGGAAGGGCCGGTCGATGGCCCGCTTCAGGTGCCGCAGCACGTCCGGCAGGACGGTGCCGTCGATCCACAGCGTGGTCATGCCCTCCATCGTCCGCTGCTCGGCGATGACGCTGCCGTCACCGCAGGCGCGGCGCAGTTCCGCGGCCAGGCCCTTGTCATGCTCGACGGGCTGCGGCGGGATGCGCGCGGCCGGCGGGGCCAGCCCGTCGTCGGGAAGCCGGGGGCTGGGCTTGCGGGGTTCAAACATGGTCCGGTTTGCGCAGCAGCGTTACCTGCTTGCGCTCCTCGTGTTTGCGCTCGCGCTGGCTCGGGATCCGGCCCCGGTGGTCGGATGCCAGCTGGGGCCGGACCACGCCCTCGTCGCCGACGACCCAGCTCAGGGGGCGTCGCTCGCGGCCGATCGCCTCCTGGAGCAGCATGAATCCCTCGAGCAGCGCCTCGGGCCGGGGCGGGCAGCCCGGCACGTAGACGTCGACGGGCAGGAAGCTGTCGACGCCCTGCACGACGCTGTAGATATCGTACATGCCGCCGGAGTTGGCGCAGGAGCCCATCGAAATGACCCAGCGGGGCTCCATCATCTGCTGATACAGGCGCTCGATGACCGGGGCGACCTTCTTGAACACGGTGCCGGAGATGATGATGACATCCGCCTCCCGCGGCGTGGCACGGATCACCTCGGCGCCGAACCGTGCCAGATCGTGGGGCGGCGTCAGGGCCGTGGCCATTTCCACGTAACAGCAGGATAGGCCGAAGTTGAAGGGCCACAGGGAGTGCTTGCGGCCCCAGGCCACGAGGTCGGCGAGTCGGGCCATGACGACGTTGCGGCGCACTTCCTGGTCGGCTGCGCCGGTGCGGCCTTCGGACCGGTCGCGCTGACCGGTGTCCGAGGTCTCGTCACGGCTTTTCCGGTCTTGCGCTCTCTTGAGTGTCCAGCGCATGTCAGCGCGTCTCCCGGCCGGGATTGCGGTGCCAATCGAGGGCGCCGACGCGCCACAAGTACGCGAGCGCGGCGGCGAGGATGCCGATGAAGATCAGGATCTCGATGTAGCCGGCCCAGCCCGCCTGCCGCGCCGCGACCGCCCAGGCGAAGATGAAGGCGGCCTCCAGATCGAAGATCACGAACAGCACGGCCACCAGGTAGAAGCGGACTGGGATTCGCAGCCAACCGCTGCCGATGTGCACGATGCCGGACTCGAAGGGATCGCCGGTGGCGGGCTCCCGGTGGCGCTGCCCCAGTACGAAGGAGAGCGCAAGCAGGCCGCCGATGGTCACGAGCACCAGTGCGATGTAGCTGAGCAGGGGCAAGAGATGTTCGCCAGGCATGGCAGGGATTCCAGGTCCGGGGTGTCCGGGCAGGCCTTGCACTGGGCGTGCCATGGGGGTTTGGAGGTGGATGCGCTGGGCTTATCCACGCTACGACGGTGAGGATCGGGATGCAGAGAGCGGTGGTGATGCGTTTCCCGGTAGCTTTACCGGCAGCGAGACCGAGACCGCTGCCGTGCCGGTGCCGATGTCGGTGCGGATCTGGGGGGCGAGGATGCGTTACCGATGCGTTCGGGATTCCGCCCATCCGGCTGCCGGTCCGCTGTTCCGGACAATAAGAACCAGGGCGCGGCTGAAATGCCCCGCGCACGCAGCCTCAGCCGCACCGATCCGGTGGCGACGGTGCCGCTCGTCCTTGGGGTGGTGGGCTTTATGCATGCAGGGCATTGCACCCGGGGGTGGGCGTGCGCCCGAACCTGCGAGTCCCGCGGCCATGGAAGATGGATCGGGGCATCGCCGGCCGCGGCAGTAGCCCGGCAGTCCGGCGTCGACCATGCACCTGATTCAACGCCAACGGAGGTCCGCAATGCCGCTCGCCATCGAAGACTATGCCCTGATCGGCAACACCCGGGCGGCTGCACTGGTGGGCCGGGACGGTTCCATCGACTGGCTGTGTGTGCCCAGGTTCGACTCGCCCGCCTGCTTTTGTGCCCTGCTGGGCAGCCCGGAGCACGGCCGGTGGCTGATCGCGCCGAAGGACGGGAACGCGACCATGACCCGCCGCTATCGGGACGGGACCATGGTGCTCGACACCGAGGTAGTGACGAGCTCGGGCCGAGTGCTGATCACGGACTGCATGCCGTACTGGGAAGGGCGCTCCGATGTCGTGCGTGTAGTCAAGGGCCTGGAGGGCAGGGTATCCATGCGCATGGAGCTGATCATGCGCTTCGATTACGGTGCAGTGGTGCCCTGGGTGCACGCCACCGACGGCGGCATCATCGCCACCGCCGGCCCGGACTCGCTCGAACTGCGCACCCAGGTGCCGATGGAAGGTGAAGATCACCGCACCGTGAGCGAGTTCGAGGTCGCGGCCGGCCAGACCAAGTCCTTCGCGCTGACACACTTTCAGTCGCAGCAGGAGCCGCCGCTGCCGATCGACCCGCTGACTGCCTGCGACATGACCGTGGGCTGGTGGCGTGCCTGGAGCCAGCGCTCCACCTACGAAGGCGACTATGCGGACGCCGTCCAGCGGTCGCTGCTGACGCTGAAGGCCCTGAACTATTCACCCACCGGTGGCATCGTCGCAGCGCCCACCATGGGCCTTCCGGAAAGCTGGTCCGGTGGACGCAGCTTCGACTTCCGTTATTGCTGGCTAAGGGATGCGACCTTCACGCTGTATGCGCTGCTCATCGCCGGATATGTGGACGAGGCCCGCCAGTGGCGCAAATGGCTGGTGCGGGTGGCCGCCGGCCGGCCCGAGGACCTGCAGATCGTCTATGGCGTCGCCGGCGAGCGCCGCCTCGCCGAGAGCGAGCTGGAGTGGCTGCCGGGCTATCAGGATACCGGCCCCGTCCTGATCGGTAACGCCGCCCATTGCCAGCACCAGCTCGATGTCTACGGCGAGATCTTCGACGCCCTGCACCTGACGCGCCGGGCCGGCGTCGAATCGGACGACCAGGTCTGGGCGATCCAGCGTGCGCTGCTGGACTTCCTGGAGTCCTCGTGGCATGAGCCCGACGACGGCATCTGGGAGATGCGGGGCCCGCGACGGCAGTACACGCATTCTAAGATCATGGCCTGGGTCGCCTTCGACCGGGCCGTGAAGGCCGTCGAGCGCTTTGGCGGCTCCGGACCGGCGCAGCGCTGGGCCCGCATACGCGACCAAATCCGTGACGAGGTCTGCCGCCGTGGCGTCGACCACGACCGCAACGTCTTCGTGCAGGAATACGGCGGCAAGGCCCTGGACGCCAGCCTGTTGCTGGTACCGCTGGTGGGCTTCCTGCCGCCGGACGACGAGCGGGTACGCAACACGCTGGCGGCCATCGAGCGGGAGCTGACCGAAGACGGCTTCGTGCGGCGATACGAGAACGGCTCCGATATCGATGGCATTGGCATCCCCGAGGGAACCTTCCTGCCGTGCTCGTTCTGGCTCGTCGACAACCTGGCGATGACAGGCCGCCAGGACGACGCCCGCCGCCTGTTCGAACGCCTGCTTTCGATCCGCAACGACGTGGGCTTGCTGTCCGAGGAGTACGACCCGGGCAAGGGTCGGCTGATGGGCAACTTCCCGCTCGCCTTCACCCACGTGGCGCTGATCAATAGTGCGCGAAATCTGAGCCGCGCGGGCGGCCCCGGCGAGAGCCGGGCGAAAAATGATCCGCCGGATGACGTAACCAACTGATCCTCCTCGCACCAGGACCCTGCCCGGACCGGGCGCCAGCCCGGATCGACCGACACCACTGGAGGTCCCATGGCCGACAATGCCATCCAAACCAGCTGCCAGGGCTATGGCAGTTTCAGTCCGACGCCCTGCCTGATGGTCATCTTCGGAGCGTCCGGTGACCTGACGCGGCGCTCGCTATTGCCGTCGCTGTTCGAGCTGGCGCTGAAGGACCTGCTCCCGGAGCGCTTCGCGGTCATAGGCGTTGCGATCTCGGACTGGGACGACGACGAGTTCCGCCGCCGCATGCACGAGGCCGTGGGCCCGCGCGGGAAGGAGGCCGAGAAGACCTGGAAGGACCTCGCGCCGCGCATCCACTACTTGGCCGGCGACTTCGACGACGAGCACAGCTACGAGGCGCTGCGCGAGCGCATCGGGCGCGTGCGGGACGAGCTTGGCCTTCCGGACCATCTGCTGTTTCACCTGGCCACACCGCCGTCCTTCTTCGCCCCCATCTGCGCCCACCTCGACCAGGCGGGCCTGGCACAGGCCGACGGGGACGGCTGGCGCCGGGTCATCATCGAGAAGCCCTTCGGCGAGGACCGGGCCTCGGCCCGCGAGCTCCACGCCGATGTGCAGCAGGTCTTCGACGAGGGCCGGATCTACCGCATCGACCATTTCCTGGGCAAGGAGACCGTCCAGAACATGCTGGTCTACCGGTTCGCGAACCCGGCCTTCGAGCCCATCTGGAACCACCGCTACATCGATCACGTACAGATCACGGTGGCCGAGGATATCGGCATCGGCACCCGCGGCTCGTTCTATGAAAAGACAGGCGTGGTCCGCGACATGGTCCAAAACCACCTGCTGAGCCTGCTCAGCATGGTCGCGGTGGAGCCGCCGGTACGCTACGACGCCCGCTCGCTGCGCGACGAAACCGTAAAGGTCCTGCAGGCCATCCGGCCGCCGGGCCCGAAGGACTGTGTCGCCGGGCAATACGGTCCAGGCCAGGTGGGCGGCAACGAGGTTCGCGGCTACCGGGACGAGGACGACGTGGCCGCGGATTCGACCACGCCGACATTCGCCGCCATGAAGCTGATGGTCGACAACTGGCGCTGGACCGGCGTGCCGTTCTATCTGCGCACCGGCAAGCGCATGGCCCGGGCGCTCACCGAGATTTCGGTCCATTTCAAGCCCACTGCCCATCCGATGATTCCGCCCGGCGCTCAGCCGGCTCCGCAGAGCAACCTGATCGTGTTCCGGGTCAAGCCGGAGGAGGGCATCCTGCAGACCTTTACGGCCAAGCGGCCGGGACCGGAGCCGTGCCTGACGCCCGTGACCTCCCGCTTCCTCTATGCCGACGCCTTCGGTATCGACCGGCCGCCGAGGGCCTATGCCTGGCTGATCCTCGATGCGATGGAGGGGCAACAGACGCTGTTCGCGCGGGAAGACTGGATCGACGAGGCGTGGCGCATCGTGGACCCGGTCGTCGAGCGGCTGGATCAGGATGCCGCGGGCGATGTGCACGGCTACGCCGCCGGTTCCTGGGGACCGGACGCCGCCACCGACCTGTTGGAACGGGATGGACGCCGTTGGCTCCATCCGCGAGACGACGCCGACGATTCAGCCTGAGCCGCTGCGGGCAGGATTACCACCAGCCGTGGGTCAAATCAACCCTGGATTGCGGTCTTCCGCCCATGCGCAGCGACCGGCTCTCGGTCGCTTGATTGTCGGGCCTCCTTCGTCGGTCCGATCGACGAGACCGTGCAGGAATTCGCGTAGGTTGGGCTGCGGGACGAAGCCCAACGACGAGGTCGAGGTAACCGCCTGAGTCTCGGTCCTCCTGACGTATCGCTTCCGGGTCTGGCGCGACCCTTGCGAGGCCAAGGAATACTTGCAACGAGAACGGGAGGCGATCGTTCCATGAGCCGACTCGCACAACTCAGCGACCACGGGCAGAGCTACTGGCTGGACAGCCTGTCCCGGCAGATGATCGAAGACGGCACCTTGGAGACGCGCATCCGCGACCAGGGGCTGCGCGGCATCACGTCCAATCCGGCCATCTTCGCCAAGGCAATGGGCGACTCGCCTCTGTATGAATCTCGCATCGCCGCGGCCCTGGAGCGCATCGATCTCGGCGCCGACAATGCCGCCGAGCGGATCTACGAGGAACTCGCCGTCGCCGACGTGCGCGACGCCTGCGACCTTCTGCTGCCGGTGCACCAGCAGACCGACGGTGCCGACGGTTTCGTCAGCCTGGAGGTCTCTCCGCACCTGGCCTACGACACCGCAGGCACCATCCGCCGTGCCCATGATCTCTGGGACGCGGTGGGCCGGCCGAACCTGCTGATCAAGGTGCCGGGGACGCCGCCGGGTCTGGATGCCGTCGAAGAACTCCTCTACGACGGGATCAACGTCAACATCACGCTGCTGTTCGGGCTGGACGCCTACACCGGCACCCGCGAGGCTTACCTCCGGGCGCTCGAGCGACGCCTGCGCGACGGCCGGGCGCTGCATTCGATCGCATCCGTGGCGAGCATCTTTCTAAGCCGCATCGACGTGGCCGTCGACCGGGAGCTGCACCAGCGCATTGATCCGCAGGCCGACTCGGGCATGGGCCGGGCCGCGCAAGAGGTGCTGGGCAAGACCGCCATCGCCAACGCCCGACTCGCCTACGCGGACCTCACCGAGCTGCGCGAGAGCGAGCGCTGGCATCGCCTGGCCCGGGAAGGCGCCCGGCCGCAGCGCCTGCTCTGGGCCAGCACCGGCACCAAGAATCCGGACTACTCGGACGTCATGTACATCGAGCCGCTGATCGGGGCGCAGACCGTCTCGACCATGCCCGCGGACACCGCCGATGCCTTCGACGACCACGGCGAGGTTGCCCGCACCCTGGACGCCGACAGCGACATCGGTCCTGCGCAGGCCGTCATGGACCGGCTCCAACGCCTCGGCATCGACCTGGACGCCGTGACCTACCAGCTGGTGGCCGAGGGGGTGCAGAAGTTCATCGACCCCTATGACCACCTGCTGGAGCGAATCGGCGAGCGCGCCAAGCGGGTGGGCCGCCGCCTGCGCTCCGAGCTGCTGCAAGGCGTGGCCGACCGGCTGCGCGCCGAGGTCATCCGCATGACCACCGAGGCGGGCTCCGGGCATCCCACGTCCTGCCTGTCCTGTGCCGACATCCTGGCCGCGCTGTACTTCCGCGAGATGCGCTGGGATCCGGGTGCGCCCGGTGCGCGGGACATGGACCGGCTGCTGTTTTCCAAGGGCCATGCCGCGCCAATTCTGTGGGCCGCGCTGTCGGAGGCCGGCGCCATCGACGCCGACCCGATGACGCTGCGCCGCATCGACAGCGACCTGGAAGGCCATCCGACCCCGGAAAGCCCCTGGGTACCGGTGGCCACCGGTTCGCTGGGGCAGGGCCTGTCGGTGGCCAACGGCATGGCCTTGGCCGACCGGCTTGACGGCATCGAAGCGCGCACCTTCTGTCTGCTCGGCGATGGCGAGTGCTCCGAGGGCTCGGTTTGGGAATCGGCGCAGTTCACGGCCGACAACGGGCTGAACCGGGTCATCGCCATCGTCGATGCCAACGGCCTGGAGCAGAGTGGCCCGGCGCCCTATGGCCATGACACCTCGGTGGTGGCCGGGCGCTTCCGTGCCTTCGGCTGGACGGCCCTGGAGATCGACGGCCACGACTTCGGCGACGTGCTGACGGCCCTGGCGCAGACACGGGACGCGGACAAGCCCATCGCCATCGTCGCCCGCACGGTCAAGGGCAAGGGCGTTTCCTTCCTGGAAGGCGCGGAGGGCTGGCACGGCAAGGCCCTCGACGAGGACGAGCGTGACCGCGCCCTCGCCGAGATCGCCGCCCCGGACATCAGCGCCGCGGTGGAGCCGCGGCGGGTACCGGCCGGTGTCGGCGCCTCGCCGCATGCGGCCGCCGGCGGCACCGGCAGCCAAGGCCGCGGCATCGAGCCCATCGCCGTGGACTATGGCAAGGGCGAGGAGGTCGCGACCCGCAGCGCCTTCGGCAGTGCGCTTGTGAAGCTCGGCGACGTCCTCGACGATCTGGTGGTGCTCGACGGGGACGTGAAGAACTCGACCAAGACGCAGGATTTCGCCGATCACTTCCCGGACCGGTTCTTCGAGGCCCAGATCGCCGAGCAGAACATGATCGGCGCCGCGCTGGGGCTCGCGGCCAGCGGGAAGAGGCCCTGTGTGGCCACGTTCTCCGCGTTCCTGACCCGGGCCTTCGACTTCCTCCGCATGGGCGTTCACTCGCGGCCGCCGCACATGCTGGTCTGCGGCAGCCACGCCGGCGTGTCCATCGGCCAGGATGGTCCCTCGCAGATGGGGCTGGAGGACATCGCCATGTTTCGGGTCCTCGACGGCACCACGGTGCTGTATCCCTGTGATGCGGTCAGTGCAGAGCGGCTGACCCAGGTCGGGCTACTGCACGACGGGATCGTGTACCTGCGCACGACGCGCGGCAAGACTCCGGTGATCTACGACACATCGGAGCGGTTCGAGATCGGCGGCAGCAAGACCCTGGCGGAGACGGACGAAGACGAGCTGACGCTGGTGGCCGCCGGCATCACCGTGCACGCGGCACTCGAGGCCCACGCCCACCTGCTGGAGCAGGGGCTGCGTACCCGCGTTATCGATGCCTATTCGGTCAAGCCTTTGGACGTGGAGACCCTGCAGCGCGCGGCGGCCGAGACTGCCGGCCTGCTGGTCATCGAGGACCACAACCGCAACGGCGGCCTCGGCGACGCGGTGGCCGCACAGATCGGCCGGGTCGGACGGGTCTTCAACCTCGGTGTCAGCGGCGAGCCCCACTCCGGCACGCCCGAGCAGCTGATGGAGCGCCACCGCCTGTCAAGCGGCGCCATCGAGCGCGAGGCCCTGGCGGTCGCGGCCTGACCGCTGCGAGACGCGGGCGCCCGCGCCCGCGTTCGCCTCGCGCCACCGCACGAGAGACTGGGCAAGTATTCGTGGACGGCTGTCATCGAAAGCGCGGACCTGCCCGCTTCGGCGTCAGGATTCAATGGCGACCGGGATCCTGCCGATGCGCGAGCGCCACTCCTTGGGGCCGGTTTCGTGCACCGAGCTGCCGCGGCTGTCCACGGCGACGGTGACCGGCATGTCCCGGACCTCGAATTCCCGGATCGCCTCCATGCCCAAGTCCTCGAAGGCCACCAGGCGAGAGGACTTGATCGCCTTGGCGACCAGGTAGGCCGCGCCGCCGATGGCCATCAGGTAGACGGCGCCGTGGCGCCGGATGGCCTCGATGGCGACGGGTCCGCGCTCGGCCTTGCCGATCATGCCGATGAGCCCGGTCTCGGCGAGCATCTGCTCGGTGAACTTGTCCATGCGCGTCGCCGTGGTGGGGCCGGCGGGGCCGACCACCTCGTCGCGGATCGGGTCCACCGGGCCGACGTAGTAGATGAATCGGTTGGTCAGATCCACCCCCTCGGGCAGCGGCTCGCCGCGGTCGAGCAAGTCCTTCAGGCGCTTGTGGGCGGCGTCGCGGCCGGTCAGCAGCCTGCCGGAGAGCAGCAGCCGCTCGCCGGGCTGCCAGGCGGCGATGTCGTCGCGGGTGAGGCCGTCCAGGTCGACGCGACGGGCGCCGGCGGTGGGGTCGTAGTCCAGCTCCGGCCAGTCGGCGAGTTTGGGCGGCACGAGGTCCGCGGGGCCCGAGCCATCGAGGGTGAAATGGACGTGCCGGGTCGCCGCGCAGTTGGGGATGATGGCGACGGGCAGCGACGCGGCATGGGTGGGGAAGGTGTTGATCTTTACGTCCAGCACCGTGGTCAGGCCGCCCAGGCCCTGGGCACCGATGCCGAGCGCATTGACCTTCTCGAACAGTTCCAGGCGAAGCTCCTCGATGGGGCTGGACGGGCCGCGAGCCTTGATCTCGTGGATGTCGATGTCTTCCAGCAGGGCCTCCTTGGCCAGCAGCATGGCCTTTTCGGCGGAGCCGCCGATGCCGATGCCGAGCATGCCCGGCGGGCACCAGCCGGCGCCGAGGGTTGGCACGGTCTTGAGCACCCAGTCCACCAAGCTGTCGCTGGGGTTCAGGATCGCGAACTTGGACTTGTTCTCGGAGCCGCCGCCCTTGGCCGCCAGACGCACGTCGAGCCGGTCGCCGGGCACGAGCTCCACGTGGACGATGGCCGGCGTGTTGTCGCCGGTGTTTTTGCGGGCGCCGATGGGCGGATCGACCATGGAGGCGCGCAGCACGTTGTCCGGGTGGGTATAGGCGCGGCGGACGCCCTCGTTCACCATCTCCTGCAGGCCCGTCGCCGCGTCCCAGTGCAGATCCATGCCAACTTTCAGATACGCCACGACCATGCCGGTGTCCTGGCAGATCGGCCGGTGGCCCTCCGCGCACATCCGCGAGTTGACCAGGATCTGCGCCATCGCGTCTTTCGCGGCTGGCGATTCCTCGGCCTCGTAGGCCTGGCTCAGAGCGCGGATGTAGTCGGGCGGGTGAAAATAGCTGATGTACTGGAGGGCATCGGCGATGCTCTGGATCAGGTGCTCTTGGTGGATGGTGGTCATGCGTCTCGCTCGTGGGTGCGGTCGGCGGGCGCCGGGACCTCGGCGCCAGCGGCGTGATTGGGCCAGTATAGCCGGCCGCGATGGTGCCGCTCAGGTCTGCCCGCGGTCCTCGAGCCGGGCGCGTAGGCGTGCCAGCGCCGCCTCGGCCTCTCGGGCGCGCGCCTCGGCATCGACCCGGGCGATAGCCTCGGCCTCGGCTCGCTCGGCCTCGGCATCGGCCCGGCGCGCCTCGGTGTCGGCGCGCTCCCGGTCCTCGCGCCAGCGCGACAGCACGAACTCGCCGTACACGGGATCATCGCGTAGCGCCTCGTCGTCGCGTCGCTCGATGAGGTCGGACAGGCGAAATCGGAATCCGGGCAGGACCCGCGAGTGGATGACACCGTCCACCGGCTCGATGGGCGCGTAGACCCCTGCGCCGGTGCGGGTAAAGAAGGCCTGGTGCTCAGGCGCATGGTGCAGGATGTAGTATTCGGGGACGCCGCCGGCCGCGTATTCAGCCTTCTTGGTGACGGTATCGCGCTCGATGTCGCGCTTCTTGCGGTCCGATAGGGCCTCGACACAGAGGTCGTAGACGCCGTGATAGCTGTGGTCGTGGGGCAGCAGCGGCTGCGGATTGTCGTCGCACACGACGCCGAAGTCGGGCTTGCGGATGACCACGCCGTCGGACAGCGGCAGCCGGAAGCCCATTTCCAGCGCCACCAGCTTGGCGATGGGCCGCGCCTTCAGAAAGTGGCTCAGCAGGGCCATGAACCAGTGGTAGACCAGGAAGCTCTCATAGTCGGACACCGGCTTCTCCTCCAGGCGGCCCCGGTTCCATTCGTAGTGGATGTCGGACTGGAAGTAATAGTCCCGCCAATAGGTCTCCTCGGACACCTCGCGTCCGGCCTCGGACACGGGCTCGAGGGGCGCCGGGGCCGGACCGGGCCCGGTCGGCGGACGCGGGTCTGCAATGGCGCTGCGTGACATGGCGGACACCTCGGGACAGTCTTCGAACACCCCGATCCTACACCGCTCGCCGCGGTGCCGCAGCCCGGTCGCGAGCCGCCGCCGCCCCTGCGGCCGGCAGCGAACCCCGGAGACCGATCGGGCGAGCGACGAGACGGGGCTTGCCAACCAAGTCGCTGGCATCTATCATGACCGGCTTCGACAGGCGCGTAGCTCAGTTGGTTAGAGCACCACCTTGACATGGTGGGGGTCGGTGGTTCGAGTCCACTCGCGCCTACCAACTTCGGGCCGCCAGCCTCGCCGGGCTGGCGGCCTTTGTTTTTGAACCCCATCCTACTTCATCAGGACGACGAGTGACGGTCGCGCAGGCGCGGCCGCTTCCGGATCAAGCGATCCCTCGTATCGATCGCCACTGACACAAAAGAGGCCGCAGTCATGCCGCAGATCACTCTTCCCGACGGCTCCCAGCGCAGCTTCGACCACGCCGTCACGGTGCGCGACATTGCCGCCGACATTGGCCCAGGACTGGCCAAGGCGGCGATCGCCGGCCGCGTGGACGGGCGGATGGTCGACACCAGCCATGTCGTCGATCACGACGCCGAGGTCGCCATCGTGACCGCCCGCGACGACGACGCGCTGGAACTGCTGCGCCACGATGCCGCCCATGTCATGGCGCAGGCCGTGCAGGAGCTTTATCCGGGCACCCAGGTGACCATCGGCCCGGCCATCGAGAACGGCTTCTACTACGACTTCGCCCGCGACGAGCCCTTCACGCCGGACGATCTGGCCGCGATCGAGCAGCGCATGCACGAGATCGTCAAGCGCGATCTGCCCATCGAGCGCGAGGTCTGGGAGCGCGAGCAGGCCAAACGGGTCTTCGGCGAGCTGGGTGAGAGCTACAAGGTCCAGATCATCGACGACATCATCCCCGAGGGCGAGGAGCTGACCGTCTATCGCCAGGGCGACTGGTTCGATGTCTGCCGCGGCCCGCACCTGCCCAGCACCGGCAAGCTCGGCAACGGCTTCAAGCTGACCAAGGTGGCCGGGGCCTACTGGCGGGGCGATTCACGCAACGCGATGCTCCAGCGCATCTACGGCACCGCCTGGCGCGACAAGAAGGAGCTCAAGGCCTACCTGCACCGCCTGGAAGAGGCCGAGAAGCGCGATCACCGCAGGCTCGGCAAGCAGCTCGACCTGTTCCACTTTCAGGACGAGGCGCCGGGCATGGCCTTCTGGCATCAGAACGGCCGGGTCATCTACCGTCAGGTGGAGCAGTACATGCGCTCGAAGCTGGAAGAGTACGGCTACCAGGAGGTGGAGACGCCCCAGGTGCTGGACCGCAGCCTGTGGGAGCGCTCGGGACACTGGGAGAAGTTCGCCGACGACATGTTCACGACGCACCTGGACGAGCACGATTTCGCCATCAAGCCGATGAACTGTCCCGGGCACATCCAGATCTACAACCAGGGCCTGAAGAGCTACCGGGACCTGCCGCTGCGCATCGCCGAGTTCGGCGTCGTGCACCGCAACGAGCCCTCGGGAACGCTGCATGGCCTGATGCGGGCGCGCCGCTTCACCCAGGACGACGCCCACGTCTTCTGCACCGAGGACCAACTGCAGTCCGAGGTCGCGACCTTGATCGACATGGTCTTCGAGACCTACCGGGATTTCGGCTTCGAGTCCATCGTGCTGGCCCTGTCGCTGCGACCCGAGAAGCGGGTCGGCAGCGATGCCCTCTGGGACAAAGGCGAGGCGGCCCTGGACAAGGCGCTGCGCGACAAAGGCCTGCAGTTCAGGGTCCAGCCGGGAGAAGGCGCCTTCTACGGGCCGAAGATCGAGTTCACGCTGCATGACAGCATCGGGCGTGCCTGGCAGTGCGGCACCATCCAGGTCGACTTCTCGATGCCGGGCCGGCTCGGCGCCCATTACATCGCCGAGGACAACAGCAAACAGGTGCCGGTGATGATCCACCGCGCCATCCTCGGCTCCATGGAGCGCTTCATCGGTATCCTCGTGGAGCATTACGCCGGTGCGCTGCCGGCCTGGCTGGCGCCGCTCCAGGCGGTGGTTCTGAATATCACCGACCGCCAGGCCGGTTATGTAGAGACCGTCGTTAAGGCATTGCGGGACAAGGGATTCCGTGTGGATTCGGACTTGAGGAACGAGAAGATCGGCTTTAAAATTCGCGAGCACACCCTCCAGAAGGTCCCCTACCTGCTGGTGGTCGGTGACCGCGAGGTCGAATCCGGCTCCGTCGCGTTGCGCGACCGCAAGGGGCAAGACCTCGGGGTGGTGGGGGTCGACGCCTTCGCGGCCAAGCTCGCCGACGAAGTCGCGCATCGAGCTCAATAGCGTCTGCCGCGGCCGGACCTGCATCGGGCAGGGCTCGGACGGGCAGTCGTTTTCTTTGTGTATCGGGAGGAGCCTGCTATCGCTGCACCAAAACGAAACCGCGTCAACGAGGAAATCACGGCCCCGCAGGTCCGTCTCATCGGCGCGGACGGAGATCAGATCGGTATCGTCGATTTCGACACGGCAATGGCCCGCGCCAGCGCCGAGGAACTGGACGTGGTCGAGATCGTCCCCAACGCCGACCCGCCGGTCTGCCGGCTGATGGATTTCGGACGATTTCTGTTCGACCAGAAAAAGAAGAAGAACGAACAGCGCAAGAAGCAGAAGCAGGTACAGGTCAAGGAGGTCAAGTTCCGCCCCGGCACCGACATCGGTGACTACCAGGTCAAGCTGCGCAACCTGGTACGGTTTCTGAACGAGGGCGACAAGGCCAAGGTGACCATGCGCTTTCGGGGCCGCGAGCATGCTCACCGTGAGCTCGGCCTGGAGCTGCTCCGGCGCGTCGAATCCGACCTGGCCGAGATCAGCGTCGTCGAGCAACAGCCGCAGATGGAGGGGCGGCAGATGGTGATGGTCCTCGGACCCAAGAAGCGATAGCGCGCAGACAACCGCGCCCGGCCCCGGGTGCGGTCAGACGTGGGCCGCCTTGAGCGGCCCGGTCATCCGGGCCGCATGCTGCGGCCAGGCGACAATACGCGGCGTCCGGGGGAGGGCTCCCGAGCCACGCCGTATCCAACTGATCCGAAAACCGGAGAACCGAAATGCCCAAAATCAAGACCAACCGGGGGGCCGCGAAGCGCTTTGCGCGCACCGCCACCGGGTCGTTCAAGCGCAATGCATCCCACCGGCGCCACATCCTGACCAAGAAGGCGCCCAAGCGGAAACGCCAGCTGCGCGCCGCCCACCTGCTGCACAAGGCCGACGAGCGTGCGGCGCGGCGGATGATGCCCTATTGCTGAGTCGCGAGGTGCCAGTTGCTAGGGACCAGGTGATAAAAGCCGAGTCCCGCGTCTGGCCGCGTATCGCTCGGCACGAGCCACTCATTCAACGATCCGGAGAACACCCATGCCCAGAGTCAAACGCGGCGTCACCGCCCATGCCCGTCACAAGAAGGTCCTCGACCAGGCCAAGGGCTACTACGGTGCCCGCAGCAAGGTCTACCGCGTTGCCAAGCAGGCCGTCATCAAGGCCGGCCAGTACGCCTACCGCGACCGCCGCCAGCGCAAGCGCCAGTTCCGCGCACTGTGGATCGCGCGCATCAATGCCGCCGCGCGCATGAACGGGCTGTCCTACAGCCGCATGATGGACGGCCTGAACAAGGCCGGCATCGACGTCGACCGCAAGATCCTCGCCGACCTCGCGTTTCAGGACGAGGCCGCGTTCGCGGCGCTGGCCGAGCAGGCCAAGTCCGCGCTAGCGAGCGCCTGATCCCGGCCGCGGCGCGGTCCGGTCCCGGCCGCCCCGGTGGCCGCTCCCCGCGCCCGTCGGCCCGGCGTCGCATCCATGCCCCCGGCCGTCCGCCAATCCGGGCGCGGCCCCGACGCCGGACCCGGCGACCAGTGGACCGCCGCAGAATCCCTCCCGGCCGGTGCGCCCTGCGTCGGCCGCGGCCCTCATTGCGAGTCCCCGACCATGAGCGAAGACCAGGACACCGATCTCGAGCACCTGACACAGCAGGCCCTGGCGGCGGTGGCGGCGGCCGCCGATCCGGCGGCACTGGAACGGGTGCGCGTGGAGACCCTCGGCAAGAGCGGCAGCCTGACTGCCCGCCTCAAGTCCCTCGGGACTCTTCCCAAGGAGCAGCGCCCCGCCGCCGGCCAGCGCATCAACCAGGCCAAGGCTGCGGTGCAGCAGGCCATCGACGCCCGCCGCGGGCTGCTGGAGCAGCAGGCCCTTCAGGACCGGCTGGGGCGCGAGCGCATCGACGTGACCCTGCCCGGCCGCGGCCAGCACCCCGGAGGCCTGCATCCGGTCACGCGCACGCTGGCGCGCATCGAGCGGTTGTTCGCGAGCGCCGGTTTCGAGGTCGTCGAGGGCCCCGAGGTCGAAGACGATTACCACAACTTCGAGGCGCTCAATATCCCGGAGCATCATCCGGCACGGGCGATGCACGACACCTTCTACTTCCCGGACGGACGCTTGCTGCGCACCCATACGTCGCCGGTGCAGATCCGGGTCATGGAGACGAGGCAGCCGCCACTGCGGGTGATCGCGCCGGGTCGCGTCTACCGCTGCGATTCAGACCTGACGCATACGCCCATGTTTCACCAGGTGGAGGGCTTCCTGGTGGACGAGCAGGCGACCTTCGCCGATCTGAAGGGCGTGCTGTACCAGTTTCTGCGCAGCTTCTTCGAGCAGGAGGACCTGAAGCTGCGCTTCCGGCCGTCCTATTTCCCGTTCACCGAGCCCTCGGCCGAGGTGGACGTGCAATGCGTGAAGTGCGGCGGCGCCGGCTGCCGGGTCTGCAAGCAGAGCGGCTGGCTGGAGGTGCTGGGCTGCGGGATGATCCATCCGGAGGTGTTCCGGGCCGTCGGCATCGACTCCGAGCGCTGGCTCGGCTACGCCTTCGGCATGGGTGTTGAGCGCCTGGCGATGCTGCGCTACGGCATCGACGACATCCGCCTGTACTTTGAGAACGATCTCAGATTCCTTTCACAATTTGCTTGAAAATAAGAGGAAAGTGCTCGTGCGCAGCATGACTTGGGCGCCCGCGGCCAGCGCCGTCCGCACCGTCACCGGAGGGTCTTCCGATGCGCTTCAGTGAGGCCTGGCTGCGGGAATGGGTCGACCCGCCCGTCGCCACCGCGGCCTTGGCCGATCAGCTCAGCATGGCCGGTCTGGAGGTGGATGCCGTCGAGCCCGTCGCGCCGGCCTTCCACGGCGTCGTCGTGGGACATGTCGAGGCGGTCGAGCCCCATCCGGACGCGGCCAAGCTCCGGCTCTGCCGCGTGGACGTGGGGCAGGGCGATGGCGAGCCCCTTGGCATCATCTGCGGCGCGGCCAATGTCGCTGCGGGCATGCGCGTGCCGGTGGCGACCATCGGCGCCGAGCTCCCCGGGGGCTTCCGGATCAAGAAGGCCAAGCTGCGAGGCGTGCACTCCTACGGCATGATCTGCTCCGCCGCCGAGCTCGGCCTGGCCGAGAGCTCGGACGGCATCCTGCCGCTGCCGGCCGATGCGCCGGTCGGCGCCGACTTTCGCGCCTGGCTGGGTCTCGACGACACCGCCATCGAGCTGGACCTGACCCCGGACCGGGCCGACTGCCTGAGCGTCGCCGGCGTCGCCCGCGAGGTGGGCGTCCTGAACGGCGTTCCGGTGACCGGGCCCGCCATGGACGCGGTGGCGCCCACCCATGACGACGCGCACCCCGTGGAGCTGATTGCCGCGAACGCCTGCCCGCGCTACCTGTGCCGGGTCGTGCGCGGCGTCGATCCCACCGCGGAGACACCGCTTTGGATGGCCGAGCGCCTGCGCCGCAGCGGGCTGCGCCCCATCGCCGCCGTCGTCGACGTCACCAACTATGTGCTGCTGGAGCTGGGGCAGCCCATGCACGCCTTCGACCGGGACCGGCTCGACGGTCCCATCCGCGTGCGTATGGCCGCCGCCGGGGAGCCCCTCGCGCTGCTCAACGGCGACGAAGTGGAGCTGCGCGGGGACACCCTGGTCATCGCCGATGCGGCCCGGCCGGTGGCCATGGCCGGCATCATGGGCGGCGCCGACAGCGCCGTGTCCGACGAGACCCGGGATGTGCTGCTGGAGAGCGCCTTCTTCTCGCCGACCGCCATCAGCGGGCGCGCCCGCGGCTATGGTCTGCACACCGATTCGTCCCACCGCTTCGAGCGCGGCGTCGATCCGGACCTCCAGCGCCGGGCCATGGAGCGGGCTACGGCCCTGCTGCTGGCCATCGCCGGCGGCGAGCCGGGACCGATCACCGAGGCCGTCGCCCGGGACCATCTGCCGGCCACCGACCCCCTCCTGCTGCGGCGCACCCGTATCGGGCAGGTGCTCGGCATCGAGGCCGACGACGCCCGTGTCGAAGACATCCTCACCCGGCTCGGCATGACGCTGGAGCCGGCGGACGGAGGCTGGCGGGTCAGGGCGCCGGGCAGCCGCTTCGATATCCAGCGCGAGGTGGATCTGATCGCCGAGATCGGCCGCATCCACGGCTATGACAACATCCCCATCACCCACGCCCGCTCGGCCGCGCTGACACGGGCGCCGGCGGAGATGGCCTTCGACCTGGAGCGCAGCCGCCAGGCCCTGGTGGACCGCGGCTACCACGAGGCCGTGACCTACAGCTTCGTGAGCCCCGAGGTTCAGGCCCTGTTCGACCCCGACGGCCAGGCCCTGGCACTCGCCAACCCGCTGTCGGCGGAGCTCTCGGTCATGCGCACCGGGCTGTGGCCGGGCCTGGCGCAGGCGGCACGGCAGAATCTGGCACGGCAGCAGTCGCGGGTGCGGTTGTTCGAGAGCGGGTTGCGCTTCCGCGAGCAGGACGGCGAGCTGTACCAGGAGCCGATGCTCGCCGGCCTGGTGGCGGGGCCGGTGCTGCCGGAGCAATGGGGCGGCGCGGGTCGGCCAGCGGACTTCTTCGACATCAAGGCCGACGTCGAGGCCGTATTGTGCGTGAACGGCGACACCGGCACATTCGTCGCCGCTGCGCATCCGGCACTGCATCCGGGGCACAGCGCAAGAATCGAGCGCGCCGGCAAGCCGGTGGGATTCATCGGCACCCTGCATCCGGCCCTGGCCAGAGAGCTCGATCTCCCCGCGGAGACCCAGCTCTTCGAGCTGGCTACTGCTGCGCTGGGCGATGCACCCAAGCCGGCCTTTGTCCCGCTGTCCAGATTCCCGTCCATCCGCCGGGACCTGGCCATTCTGGTCGATGCCGGCGTGCGCTGGGAACAGGTGGAGGAGACCGTACGGGCGGCGGCCGGCGTCCTGCTCCGGCACCTGGTGCTGTTCGATGTCTACCAGGGCCAGAATATAGAACCTGGACGAAAAAGCATGGCTTTGGGATTGATTTTACAGGCATCATCTCAGACACTTACTGATCAGGAGGTGGAGGGCCTGGTGGCGCGGGTGGTGACCCGCCTGAGCGATGATCTGGGTGCGAGACTGCGCGACTGACGCGGCCCGCACGGACGTTGATCCGATACCTACGTACGATTCGGAGCATTCAGCGCAAATGGCACTGACGAAGGCAGACATGGCCGAGCACCTGTTCGAAGTGCTCGGACTCAACAAGCGCGAGGCCAAGGACGTGGTCGAGATGTTCTTCGAGGAGATCCGCGCGTCCCTGGAGCAGGGCGAGCAGGTCAAGCTCTCCGGCTTCGGCAACTTCGACCTCCGCGAGAAGAAACAGCGCCCCGGGCGAAATCCGAAAACCGGTGAAGAGATCCCGATAACCGCCCGGCGTGTCGTCACTTTTCGGCCTGGTCAGAAGCTCAAGTCACGGGTCGAAGCCTATGCCGGACACGAGCAATAGCGGCGACGATCTGCCGCCGATCCCCGCCAAGCGCTATTTCACGATTGGCGAGGTCAGCGAGCTGTGCGACGTGAAGCCGCACGTACTGAGGTACTGGGAGCAGGAATTCCCGCAGCTGAAGCCGGTCAAGCGCCGCGGCAACCGTCGCTACTACCAACACCACGACGTCGTCACGGTCCGCCAGATCCGAAGCCTGCTCTATGACCAGGGCTTTACGATTGGCGGCGCCCGGCAGCAGCTCACCGGTGAGACGGCCAAGCAGGACAGCTCCCAGAGCCACCAGATCATCCGCCAGCTGCGCTCGGAGCTGGAGGAGATCCTGCACGACCTGCGCCGCCGCACCCATTGACTGATGCCGCCGCGTCGCCGGTGGCCTCGATTGACAGGGCGGGGCGGCCCGCGTATTCTGCGCCGCTTTCCGGGCGTAGCGCAGTCTGGTAGCGCACCACAATGGGGTTGTGGGGGTCGCAGGTTCGAATCCTGCCGCCCGGACCATACATCGACGCGGTAGCAGCATCGCTGTTGCCGCGTTTTTCGTTTTGGGACCCCCAGTGAACGACATCCGCACCAGGGCCGCCATCGGCCCCGCCTGGGCGCCGCTGCGTCACCGTGCATTCGCCGTGATCTGGTCGGCCGCGCTGGTCTCCAACGTCGGCACGTGGATGAACGATGTCGGCGCCGGCTGGCTGATGACCACGCTCTCGCCATCGCCCACCATGGTCGCCCTGGTGCAGACGGCGATGACCCTGCCGGTGCTGCTGTTCGCGTTGCCCGCCGGGGCGCTTGCCGACATCGTCGACCGGCGCCGGCTGCTGATCGCCGTTCAGGCCGCGGCGGCCGTGGTCGTCGCGGTCTTCGCCGTGCTTGTGTGGAAGGGGTTGGTCACGCCCCTCGGGCTCCTACTGTTCAATTTCATCCTTGGCACCGGCCTCGCCTTCTTCGGTCCCACCCGCAATGCCGTCGTCCCCAAGCTGGTGCCCCCGGCGGAGCTGCACCAGGCCGTGATGCTAAACGGCATCGGCATGAACGTCAGCCGTGCCATCGGGCCGGCCCTGGCCGGCATGGTCATCGTCAGCGTCGGCGTGGCGGCCCCCTTTGCCTTCAATGCGCTGAGCTTCCTCGGCGTCGTCGCCGCCTTCATCTGGTGGCGGCCGCCGCCGGCACCGCCGCTGACCGCCCCGCGCGAGCAGCTGTGGGGGGCCATGGTGGCAGGTCTGCGCTTTGCTCGCGGCAGCGACTGGCTGCGGGCGGCCCTGCTGCGGGGACTGGCCTTCTTCCTCTTCGCCAGCGCCCTCTGGGCGCTGCTGCCGCTGGTGGCACGGGAGCTCCTCGCCGGCGGGGCGCCGCTCTACGGCTTTCTCAACGCCGGCATCGGCGTCGGCGCCGTCGGCGGGGCCCTGCTGGTGCCGCGATTGCGGCATCGCCTCGACGGCCACCACCTGGTCATGTTGGCCACGCTGGTGCTGGCCCTGGCGCTGGCCGTGGTCGGCCTGGTGCAGCAGCGCTGGGCCGTCGGAATTGCGATGCTGCTGTTCGGGGGCGCCTGGATCACCGGCCTGGCCAGCCTCAATGTCTCCGCTCAGGTGGCCCTGCCGGACTGGGTGCGGGCGCGCGGCATGGCCCTGTTCCTGATGGTCATGTTCGGTTCGCTCAGCCTCGGCAGCGCGCTGTGGGGCGGACTGGCCAGCCACACCTCGATCCCGGCGGCCCTGCTCACGGCCGCCATGCTGGCGCTGCTCGGCATCCTACTGACCCGCCGGGCGGTGCTGCGGGACACCGCCGATTGTGACCTGGCTCCGGTGGAAAACTGGCCGGCACCCATGGTCGATGGCGAGATCCCGGAAGACCGCGGGCCGGTCATGGTGCTGGTGGAATACGACATCGCAACGACCGACCGCGCGGCCTTCGTCTCGGCCATGGGGCCGGTGGCCAAGGCACGCCGGCGGCTTGGGGCCTTCGGCTGGGAGCTGTTCGAGGACGCGGCACGGCCCGGGCGTTTTGTCGAAAGCTTCGTCGAGGCATCCTGGGCCGATCACCTGCGCCATCACGCCCGCATCAGCGAGGCCGATCTCAGTATCAGCGCCGCCGCCCGGCGCTTCCATCAGGGTCCCGAGCCGCCCCGGGTGCAGCACCTGATCCCGCCCCGCCTGCCGGACCAGCGCGGCGCCGATCCAGGGCCAGGTAGGCAGCAACGATGAACCGGCCTTCTGGCGCCGCCGCGATCTACAGCGACGTAGGTTCTCTTCGCCCACAGAGCCCATAGCGTCGATCTTCCGCCCGTACCAAGCATGACCGCGAGGCATCCTTGAACGCTTCCTCACAACCACAACACGGCGAGCGCATCCGGATCCGCGGCCTGGTCCAAGGCGTCGGCTTCCGGCCGACGGTCTGGCGCCTGGCGCGGGAGCAGGGCCTGGTGGGCGACGTACTGAACGACGGCGACGGCGTCCTGGTACGGGCCTGGGGCGGCGGCTCGCTCGACATCGATAATTTCTGCCGGTCCTTATTGGAACAGTGCCCGCCGCTGGCGCGCATCGACGTCGTCGAGCGGTCCCGTCTCGACGAGCCGCCGCCCGCCGGGGACTTCCGTATCGTCGCCAGCACTGCCACGGCCGTGCGCACGGGCATCGTGCCCGACGCCGCCACCTGTGATGCCTGCGCGGCCGAGATCACCGATCCCGCCGACCGGCGCTTCCGGTATCCGTTCACCAACTGCACCCACTGCGGCCCGCGGCTCAGCATCGTCCGTGCGATCCCCTACGACCGCGCGAACACCAGCATGGACGCCTTTCCGATGTGCTCCGCCTGTGCCGCGGAGTACGAAGACCCGGCCGACCGCCGCTTCCATGCGCAGCCCAACGCCTGCCCGGTGTGCGGCCCGCGGGTCTGGCTCGCAGACGCGGCCGGGCGGGAACTGGCGTCGGCGGCCGGTGACGGTTCCGCGGCGGATGCCGTCGAGACCACGAGCCGGCTACTCGCGGGGGGCACCATCGTCGCGATCAAGGGTATCGGCGGCTTTCATCTCGCCTGCGATGCCACGAATGCCGCGGCGGTCGCCGAGCTGCGCCGCCGCAAGCGGCGTTACGCCAAGCCCTTTGCGCTGATGGCGCGGGACCTGGACGTGATCCGCCGCTACTGTTCCGTGGACCTCGGGGAGGCCGAGCTGCTCACGTCGGCGGCCGCACCCATCGTACTGCTGGACATCGCTTATGCCGGCGCCATCGCCGCCGGTGTCGCACCGGGACAGCAGGGTTTGGGCTTCATGCTGCCTTACAGCCCGCTGCACCATCTGCTGCTGGCCGACTGGGACCGGCCGCTGGTCATGACCAGCGGCAACCTCAGCGACGAGCCCCAGTGCATCGACAACGACGACGCCCTGCGGCGGCTGGCCCGCATCGCCGACGCCTGGCTATTGCACGACCGGGATATCGCCAATCGGGTAGACGACTCGGTGGCCCGCTTTGTCGGCGGTGCGCCGCGCTGGCTGCGCCGGGCCCGCGGTGCCGCACCGGCTCCGCTGGCGCTGCCCGCTGGCCTGACCGATGCGGAGCCGGTCTTGGCCCTGGGTGGGGAGCTCAAGAACACCCTCTGCGTGCTCCAGCACGAACAGGCGATCCTGTCGCAGCACCTGGGCGATCTGGACGAGGCGCGCACGGCGCGGGAATTCGAGCGCACCATCGACCTGTACCTGGACCTGTTCCAGCACCGGCCTGCACGCATCGCCGTCGACCTACACCCCGATTACCGCTCCACGCTGGTGGGCCGGGCGCTGGCCGAGCGGCTGAGCGTGCCGCTGGTGCAGGTGCAGCACCATGCCGCCCACTTGGCCGCCGTGCTCGCGGACAATGGCCGGCCGCTCACGGCGGGGCCGGTGCTGGGGCTCATCCTGGACGGGCTCGGCTACGGCAGCGACGGCACCATCTGGGGCGGCGAGTTGCTGCTGGGCGACTACCGGGCGTGGCGGCGGGCCGGACATCTGCGCCAAGTGCCGCTGCCGGGCGGGGATCGCGCCACTCGCGAACCCTGGCGCAATCTCTACGCCCAGCTCACGGCCTGTGTCGGCTGGGACGAGGTCCGCCGGCGGTGGGGCGATGTCGCCGCGGTGCAGGGTCTGTCCGCCAAACCCGTGGACCTGCTCGCACGCATGGTGAAGAGTGGCATCGGCTCGCCGCTTAGCTCGTCGGCCGGCCGGCTGTTCGACGCCGTGGCGGCGGCCGTGGGCCTCTGCTTCGACGGCATCGGCTACGAGGGCCAGGCTGCCATCGAGCTGGAAACCTTGGCCCGGCGCAGCGGGCGGCAGCCGGGCTATCCCTTCGCTGTGTCGTCGGCGCACGGGGGCCTGGTCCTCGATCCCGCACCCCTATGGCCGGCGCTGCTCGACGATCTCGCCAGCGGCGCCGATGCCGGAGCCATCGCCGCGCGCTTCCATGCCGGCTTCGCCGAAGGCCTGTGCGGGCTCGCGGCCGAGGCCGCGTCGGGGCAGGACGTCGACACCGTGGCCCTGTCCGGCGGCGTGTTCCAGAACCGCACGCTGTTCGAGGCCGTAGCCGCCAGGCTGCGCGATGCGGGTCTGCAGGTGCTGACTCACCGCCGCGTGCCGACCAATGACGGCGGCATCGCGCTTGGTCAGGCGGTCATGGCCGCTGCGGCGACACTGCCGGAGGGCCGAGACTCGAAGACGTAAGGCGGAAGGGGCGGGCGCCGGCAAGGGCGCGTTCGGCGTACCAGCCGTGCACAACGGGGTGGTGCGGTCGCCCGCCCGGTGGACGCCGTCACTTGCCGGCCTCGGCCTGCACCGCGGACCGCGTCTGGCTGTCGTTGCCGAGCGGCATCGCCGGCCGGCCGATGTGATAGCCCTGGGCAAAGTCGACGCCGATCTCGCGAAGCACCTGTACGATCTCCTCGTTTTCGACGAACTCGGCGATGACCCGCTTGCCCATGCCATGGGCCATCTCGGTGACGGCCCGCACGAAGATCTGGTCCTCTCGGCTGTAGGCGATATCGCGGATGAAGGCGCCGTCGATCTTCACGTCGTCCACCGGAAGCTGGCGCAGGTAGGCATAAGACGCGAAACCGCTGCCGAAGTCGTCCAGCGCGAAGCGGCAGCCGATCTCCTGGATGCTGCGCATCAGCCGCGTGGCATTGCGCAGGCTGTTGATGGCAACGGTTTCGGTGACCTCGAAGGTCAGGTCGGCCGGGGAAACGCGATGCTCGCTGAGCAGGCGCTCGATGTCCGGCAGCAAGGACGGGTCTTGCAGGGCATTGGCGGAGAGGTTTACGGACAGGCACAGGCCGCGGTGCTGGGACATCAGGGCGATGGCATGCGACAGCACCCAGTGGTCGATGGCCTCGATCTGGCCCGTCTCTTCGGCGATGGGGATGAATGCGAATGGCAGCACCAGTTCGCCCCTGGGATCACGCATGCGCAGCAGGGCCTCGGCACGCCAGACCCGGCCGCTGGACAGCTCCATGATGGGCTGGAAATGCAATTCGTAGCGGTTCTCGGCAAGCGCGGCAGCGATCCGCTCCGCCCACAGCACCCGCGCGTTGGCGCGCTCGCGACCCTGGTCCTCGGGCGAGAACAGGTGCCAGCGCCCACGCCCCTTCTCCTTGGCCTGGTACATGGCCAGATCGGCATCGGCCATCAACTGCTGCGCGTCAGTGCCGTGCTCCGGGAACAGCACGATGCCGATACTGGCCGACACCTGGTGGCGCCAGCTGCGGGAGTGGACGATGACCGACTGGATGGATTTCTGCAGCCGCGCGGCCATGGCGATGGCGTGGTCGGAGTCGGCGCACGGAAGGATCAACGCGAACTCGTCGCCGCCGAGGCGCCCGAGAAGGCCCTCCCCGTAAGCGGCGGTTTCCAACTGCTCGGAGACCCGCTGGAGCAGGCGGTCGCCCATGTGATGACCGCTGATGTCGTTGACGTCCTTGAATTGGTCCAGGTCCACGAACATCAGCGCGCCTGCGGCGCCGCGGCTCACGGCGTCATTGACCACTCGCGCCAGCTCGGCGTTGAAGCGGCGGCGGTTCAGCAGCCTGGTCAGCGGATCGTGCTCGGCGAGCCACATGAGGCCGTTGCGGGCCTCCTCGCGGTCGCGCTCCATGTCTTCCATGCGCTCGGCGACGGTGCCCACGGTGCCGACCATCAGATCGATCTCGTCGCGCAGCGGCAGCGCCGTTTTCAGGGTACCGAGGCGGCGCCGCAGCTCCCCGAAGCGCTGCTCGGCCAGTTCCGGCAGCATGTGGGCGAGGCGCCGCAGCCGCGCCAGCGGCGTGCGCATGACCAGCAGCAGCAGACCCTCCGACAGCACCAGGCCGGCAAGGCCGATCAGGATGCTGGTGCGGGTGGCGGCACCGATGGCCTGGCGCTGGGCCGTGATGCGGTTCAGCACCAGCGCATCGATGTCGGGCGCCAGACCGCGGAGGCGGAACACCTCGAACCAGTCGTCGTCGGCCTCGATCTGCTGAACGCCCGTCACGGGCACCCCGTTATTCGCCAGCCCCTCGTCGCTGGTGTCGGCAGCGTCGGCGCTGTGGAACAGCGTCAGCGTTTGCTCGGGATGAGTGATCGCCGGAAACCGGTCGCGCTGTGCGAGAGTGGGATTCAGCGGCAGCAGCGCCGCCTCGGCGCCGGTCAGTGCATGGAAAGCCAGCAATGCATCGGCCACCGAACGCCCCAGCACCAGGGCGCCGCCGTAGCGGCCCCGCGACAGCAGCGGCACGGCGATGAACTGGCGGCAGTCGCGTACACAGGCGAGATGCTTGGCGGTGTGCTCCGGGTGGGCGCGTACGTCGTCGACCAGTGCCGCCGGCAACGGCATACCTTGGGCAGGCCATAGCAGTACAGGCTCCGCATCCGCCGCCGGGATCCAGTGTATGGAGCGGATGTCCCACTCCAGGTCCAGCATCACGCCATTGGTGATCAGGGCCTCGCGCAAGTGCTCTTCCGGGCCGGCATCCGGCCGAATCGGTGCCAGCAACGGCACGACATTGGCGAGCCGGGCCATCTGCTGGTAGCGGTCGTCGATCAGGGCCTGGAGCTGGCGTGCCTGTCGCTCGCGCACCGTCCGCTGCTGCTGGTCGAACTGGGCCGCGAGCTGGCGGTAGGCCAAGAGCGCCAGCGAGGCGTTGACCAGAATCAGCACCAGGCTGAGCGCCGTGACGGCCTTCCACCGGAGGCTCAGGAAGGGCGCCGGCCGGCCGGTTTGATCGTGCCTGGCCACGGGGTCACCTTAGAAGCGGAACGCGACCTGCGCCGAGAACAGGTTCCAGTAGCGCTTCTGATCCCGCAGATCCGGATTCTCCCGGGCCGAGAGGATGAAGGTGCCGTCGTTGTACGCATACTCGACACGCACCATCCAATGCGGATTGATGTCCCAGCGCAGCCCCGCGGTCAGGATCTTGGAGAAGCCGGCATAGCGGGGGATCAGGCCCCCGGAGAGAGCCTCGAGCTCGCGTCCGCTGCGGTCGTCTGCGTTGGCGAAGCCTTCTTCGTATCGCAGCATCAGGCCGATGTCGGGACGAATGCGATACGTGCCCTGCAGGTACCAGCCTTCGCCGGTGGCGTCCCGGTCCGGAATCGGCGGGCCGTAGCCGCGCCATTTCAGCGGCTCGCGCGCGTATTCGGCGGACAGGGTCCAATCGGCCGCATTGTACTGGAAGGAGGCCACGCCGTAGTCGAGGTCGGTGGTGCCGGGGCCCACGGTGAATGGAGAGCCGGCGTCAGGCTCGAAGCCGATCCGAACCGATGCCCAGCTCAAGCCCAGCTTGAGACGTTCGTTGCGCGTGGTGTACCAGAGGCTCGCCAGCCAGGTGTTGGTATCGGGCGTCACGTCGCCGTCGAAATCATTGTTCAGGTAGGCCCATTCGACATTCTCGTCGATGACCGAGCGGCCGTTGCCGACGGTGAGCGAGAGATTACCGGCATCGCTGTAGAGATCGCCATAGACCACGGCACCGTCGCTGGACAGGATCAGGTTGCGCACCCGGTCGAAGTACACTACCTGCGGCAGGAAGATGCCCGGGTGCGTGAAGGGGACATCCCGGGTCTCGTTGTACAGCCCGAGCTGATTCTTGACCCGCCCGAGCCGCAATCCCAGGCGCTTCGCGGGGGAGGAGATCAGCGTGATGTCCGCAAGCCCGTAATCCAGTGCCGGTGTGCCGTCGTACATGTCGCCGGCCCTGCGCACCAATACCTGCCCGGCGAGCAGCAGGCGCGGCGTCACGCGCCAGGAGGCGTTGAGTCCGATCTCCGTGAACTCGTAGGAGACCTCGGGACTGTCGCCGAACCAGCGGTTCTCACTGGTGTGCACCAAGGCTTGGCTGGCGAAGCCATGCACCTGGAGGCGGTCCCACCAGTCGCCCGTGTCGGCGGCCGGGACCGGGCGGGCGGCAGCCAGGAGCAATGCGGCAACGATGAGGGCTTGCGGCGAGCGCACCTCAGCGCACCTCCAGCAGCTTGATACCGGAGCGTCGGGGCCGGCTGCGGGCGTAGCCGATCGCACCTGGGGTCGTCGCCACACGCTCGATCATCTCCTGTTCGTCGCGCACCGTGGTCGGCGCCTGGCCGGTGCCGGAATACACCTGCCGGTCCCAGACCTGCCGAAGCTGATACGGAAACAGGCCCAGCACGACCTTGGAGAAGTCTGCATGCAGGCTATTGTCGTCCGGCAGAACGAACACCTTGACCGGATCGCCGTCCGGGCATGCCTGCAGCCGCATCGTGAAGAAGAGCCGTGCCTGATTCTGCGTCAGCGCGCCACACTGGAGGTCGTCGTTGGCGATAACCTCCTGCGCGCCCGCCCCCGGGCAGATCAGGATCAGCCAGAATGCCAGCACGATCGGGAGCGACAGCTGGGTCGAGGTGATGGTCAGGGCGGAGCGGGCGTGCACGACATCCTGGCTCGGCTTCGATGTACTCGGTGGCCGCCTCTTGACGAGGTTGATTCGCTGTTGTGTCGAGTTGCGGCCACGCACTGGCAGCCCGGATGTGCGTCTGCGTCGGCGCATCGGTACGGTCCGCCGCTGACGGCCCGCCGAGTGTGGCACCGACGATCAGTTGGTGAGGCTACTACTGTTGCGATTGTTTCTCAATGGCTCGTTTTGGTGACGAAGAGAATCGCACCCGCTCCTCTGAAAGGGAGGGGATGACAAGCAATGTTGTTTAGATGCACCGTGTACTAAGAGAGACAGAGAATCCGCTCAGATCTGCCATTCTTTGATCCGAGGACGATACCGGTCCGGAATCAGAACCGTCGGGGAGAGCTGGCTAGGATCCTGCACGGGAAAGTCGAGCGTGTAGTGCAGACCCCGGCTCTCCCGCCGGCGCTG
>Ga0316578_10000022_pt1 | contig 31128 bp, 25 predicted proteins | sample J0NA_2_FD_203076 | JGI IMG/M metagenome (GOLD analysis project Ga0316578, IMG submission 203076) | Rhizosphere microbial communities from salt marsh grasses in Alabama, United States - J0-2_160517rDrC | ecosystem: Host-associated > Plants > Roots > Rhizosphere | place: USA: Alabama | collected... | reverse complement strand
GAGACCGGCCGGATTGTACATCAGCGGCCACGAGCCGCCCCAGACGGCGGCCGCCGCTCCGCCCATCGCGATCGTGCGGGCGCCGGCCCCAAGAGTGAAGGGGCTCGTCGCTCCGCCGGCGCCTTCATGAGCCGCCGCGGGCGCGGCGGCGAAGGCGAGCGTGAAGGCCGTTATGCATCCGATCAATCGCATCGCGCAAAGACGCCGGTCTCAGTGGACCAGCGCGATCTTCCTCCTGAACGTCTGTTCGCCCCCCGTGCCGTTCACCCGCAGGACGAGATAGTAGACACCGTTGAGGACCGGTTCGTCCCTGCCGTTGCGCCCGTCCCATGTCGCATCCTGATGAAGGCCGGCGCTCAGGCGCTCCCCGTCGAGGATGCGCTCGACGAGATCACCGAGGACCGTATAGACCTCGAGCGTCACGAACGACGGCTCTGAGAGATTGAACGTGATCCTCGTCGGTCCGCGGGCGGGCACGAACGGGTTCGGGTAGTTCGAGAACGACCCCGCGATCGTCGATCCGAGATACGCCGCCATCCCTGTCGCAAAGGGGAACGTCGTCCCCGCCGGGCTCACCGCCGGGACAGCGCCCCCGGTGAGGGCGTCCGTGCAATGGACGTCTCCGGTCTGGACGATACTCACAGAGAACGCCGGACACGAGGCGTCCCGCCTCAGCGTCAGGTACATCCGCAGGTCGAGACGGCCGCCGTCCCCGACGGCCGGCGGAACGTCGAACGCCACCAGCGCATGATCCGTATCGAAGGTGATCGCGCAGGGGACCTGACCCGCCCCGCTCTCGAACCGCGCCGAGGAGATGACGAGAGACGGATCGAGGCATTCGCCGGCGCGGCCGTCGACCTCGAACCCGAGACCGTCGACGAGGACGTCGGCTCCGCCGGATGGATCTCCCCTGTCGAAGCTCAGGTCGAAGACCGGGACCTCTTCGCCGCCCGTCACGTTTGCGGGAAGGACAGGCGCGGCGGCGAACAGTATCTCATCGGCGGGGACCCGTATCGCAGCGATGCCGCTCGATATCGGGAACGTCCCGGCGACCGGTGATATCTTCCCGCCGTCCGTCGCGTCCCTCACATCGATCCCCGAGCCGTCTATCTGCAGCTGCAGCATCCCCGCCGGGGCCGTTGCGGCGATGTCGCATTTCACATGGATCATCATGGATTCCGTCGGTCCGATCACGACCGCCGTGTCGAGCGGGATCGTGAACGACGGCACAGTGTCCCGCGCAGTCGGGTAGAGGGCGCCGCAGAGCTCGTCGGAGCAGTAGATACCGATCTTGTCGAACAGGTCGACAGGCGCGAGCCCTGTGCCGACATTGTCGATCAGCCTCATCGACAGTCCCGTCACGAGCGCATCGGACTCGCCCGCAGCGCCGTCGTGCGTGACGGTGACGAGGATCGCGTCGACGCCGTCCATACCCGCGGAGAGATCGCCGGGCAGCAGACCGGAACCAAAGACCGACACGCCGGTCACCGGATCGACGAACAGGGCCGTTCCCGTCGTCATGGGGAAGGGATCGCCGGCCGGCACCACCTCGACGGTGTTACCCGAGTTCGCATCGCGGCACGTGAGATCCTCCGCCCGTGCGATCGAGAGTGCGAACCCGTCGTCATCGGGCTCTTCGGGACAATCGACTCTCGCCCGCAGGATCGCCGGCACGCCCGGCGAGACGGTCAGCTCCGGCTGGAGCGCGCAGGTGATCTCTCCCCCGGCGGGGAATGTCTCGGTGGAGAAGTATGCGAAACCGGACTCGTCCTCGATCCTCAGGCGCCGCAGGACCGACGAGGGATCGATAGGCACGCCGCCGGAATCGAGCACCGTCAGGACGACCGACGAGACGTGCACGTCGGCGGTCGACGGGCCGCCGCTCCCCGAGAGCGTCAGGGCGAACGCCTCTATACCGCTCTGCCCGCGGTTGATCATCGCCGGCAGCGACGCTTCCATCGAGGCGGCGATCTGCAGGACCGGGTCCTTCACCGTCACCGTGCTGGTCGTCCAGGGCGGCGTTGCTCCCTCGTACGCGACAGGCGACTGGCTGTTCTCGTCGCGCAGGTCTATATCCGCCGTCGAGGCGATACCGATCCTGAAATCCTCGGCGGAGGCGGTGTCGGAGACATCTATCGAAAACTTCAGGAGCCGCGCGTCGCCCGGGGCGAGCAGCACCGGTATCGCCGGCGTCAGCGTCGCGACGGACGACGTCGAATCGAGCGTGATCGCCGAGTACAGGACGCGCTCCTCGTCTTCGAGCACGATCTTCGAAGCGACGGCGCCGACGGCGACCGGGTCTCCCGAGCCGTCGGCGAACGAGACGCGCAGCCTCGCCAGCCTGACCGATGCGCACTGTGAGCACCCCGACGGATAGACGAGGGCGATCTCGACGAGGGAAGCGTCACGATAGCCCCGGTTGAGACTGATCGGCGAGATGTCGTCGAGGGCGACGGCCATCCCGGCGGGGAGATCCTCGACGAGAAGGGTGTCGGAGAGCTCGAACCAGCTGACCGCATCGCCGCCTGTCTCGACGGCGCGCGCCCTGAAGACCGCCGCTCCTGGATCGCCCGCCGTCAGCGTGTACGCGAACGGCTCATATCCCTGTCCGGGGATGTCGGCATGGTCTGGGACGGGGCCGGAGTCGAGCGAGAGCGTCGCCCCTCCCGACCAGGAGAAGCTGTCGGGACGGACCTGCGTGAGGATGGTATCGGCCGCGTTGACGGCGTTCAGCACGACCTCGAACTGCTGGCCGCTGGTCACCCTGGCGGGGATATCGAACGAGACGAGCAGCGGCTCTGTGGTGACGAGGAGTGTCGCCGTCGATTGGATCGACGCATCGAGCGGACCGTCGTCACCCGAGACGACCTCGATGCCGCCGACGGGTATCGACGCGGCGAGCCCCGTCCCGTCGCGGGCCGTCGCCGAGAAATCGGCCGTCACGTGGATGACGAGACCCTGGCAGTCGATCGGCTCGGAGAGCTGCGATACGCAGGTCCATCTCGAACCGTTCCACGCGAGAAGCCCGATCTGGTCCTCCTGCCCTTCGTCGAACCTTTGTGGATCGCCCCCCGCCTCCCTCCACAGCCGCAGGTATTCTATATCTATGCCGGGCAGGCAGCTCCCCGAGTTCTCGAGATCGATCCCTGAGAGCACGTCCTCTTCGTACCCGTTGCACGGGATGCGCAGCGAGAGGCACGGCACGTCCGTGTCACCGGGGGACACACGCCGGTCGTCGACGTGGAGCACGGATACCTGACCGGCCGTCATGCCGTCGGTGAAATCGACGCCGGCGGAGTTGAGAGGGAACTCCCCCTCTATCTTCATGTCGCCGCCCTCGAAGGTGATCAGCGACTGGTCAGAGATGCCGAAATCGACAGAGACAGAGTCGCGCACGCCGTGCAGTGGAAGCGAATAGCTGACGAAGAGCAGGTTGCTCTCGTACGGGTGAAGATCGAACGACAGGTCCTTGAAGGTCACGAGGACGCCTCCGGGGACCTGCTCGGCTATGATCGAATCCGCCGCGGGATCGAACATCCCGTCGTCGTCCGCGTCGCTCCACAGCCTGACGATCGCGATCTCACCGGTGACGGCCGTGCCGCTCTCGAGCAGTGTCAGCGAGCTGATCGTGCGGGGCTCGTCATAGCTGTTATAGGCGCCGAGCACCATGTTGAGGCGGTCCTCGTCCCCCGGATTGACCCGTTTGTTGCCGAGGATGCTCGTGAACAGGGTGATGCGGTCGGGGATCGGGATGACGAGCGTGTTGTCGCTGTACAGATCGATATCGCGGGGACCGTCGTTCCCCGATGCGGTCTCGATACCCATCCGGGGCACGCCGGCCTTGATCGTGGCGCCGACCTGGAATCCGTCGAGCAGATCGACGGTGGCGAACAGCCTGGTCAGCCCCGAGGCGGCCAGAGGCACGGAGAGGATCGGCGAGACCCACACCCGGTCGCCGGCCCGCGGGAGCTCGGCGAGCGGCATGTCGTCGAGCGGATCGAAGGCGCCGTCACCGTCATCGGCCCACAGCTTCATCCGGGCGATGTGACGGTCGCCGGCCGTGCCGGCGTTGACCACGGTGAGCCTCGTCAGCGTGTCGCCGAGGCATGCGTTCCCGGGAATGCCGAGATCGAGGACGAGCACGTCGACCATGCTCCCGCTCAGGGTGCTGTCTGCCCCCGCATAGACCGTCATCTGGTACGAGAACATGCCGTCGGTCACCGGGGGCTGGAGCGGCTCGGCGGGGAACAGCCCGTCGACCTCCCAGTCGTTGTCCGTCGCCGCCGAGAGCCGCACGGCCCCGGCGTCGGCGACCCGGAGGACGACTGTCGTGCCGTCGGCGGTCAGATGCGTATCGATGTCCGCGCTCACGAAGAGCAGCGCCGACGAATCTGCAGGGATCGTCACCCCGGCGACGGCGAAGGCCCCTTCACCCGCTCCGAACAGGCATGTCGAGACCGCCGGATCGGATACCGGATCGAACACCGAGTCCCCCGTGTCGAGCGAGAGACGAAGGGGTTTCGATGGCTCGCAGGGGAACGGATCGCCGGAGGCGGTGACGACGAGCGAATCGAGCGTCACCTCGTCGAGCGTGCTGTTGGTGAGCCTCAGCGCGAGGAGCCCGGCGTCGCGGTCCCCCGGCGCGAGCACGGCGGGCAATGCCCCGGCGCCGGACGCCGCCACGAACACGTACTCCCGCCGCACGAGCATCTGCGCCGAGGAGTAGACGAACGCCGCGTCTATCGGCCCGTCGTTCGCAGAGACGTACTCGAGGCCGCCCACGGGGATCCCCGCGCGCAGCCTCAACGGCTCGGTGAAGCCGTTGCCGATCTCGGCCGTCACGAAGAGCCGGCGCGAGGAGGCCACCGGCACGGCGAGCCCGGTGATCGTGTACCGGTCCCCCGTGTCGTACAGTCTGCCCAGATAGATGTCGCTCCCCGAAGAGAAGACGCCGTCCCCGTTGTCTACCCACAGCCGCACGGCCTCTATCGCATCGCCCGCCCCGGCATCGCCGTAGTTACGAACCGTGACGGCGGTGAGCACATCCGGTTGATCGCCGTTGGACGGGATGTCGACCGCGAGGACGGGGCAGTAGCTCGTGCCCGAGTAGATCGTGTCCTGCGGCAGCGGTTTCAGATGCGCCTGGAACGACATGAAGCCGTCTATCGAAGGGTCGCCCTCCGAATCGAGTGGTATGCCGGAGAAGACCACGCTGATATCCGAATCGATGAAGACCGAGTCGGGCGAGGGGATGGTCATGTTCACGCTCTCCCCGTCGGAGGCGGCGAACGAATCGATGTCGGCGACGACATAGTAGAACGCAGATGCGCCGGCCGGCATGAGCCGCCCGCCGTAGAGACGGAGGGTCGCCCGGCCGCTTTCCATGGGGCCGTCCGCGACGAGCAGGTCTGTCGGGTCGAACGGCCGGCCCGTCTCGACGGGCCGTTCGCCATCCCCGCGCGGGAGTTCCTCCTCCGCGCTCTCTTCCGAAGTCCCGGCGACGGCGGGGTCCTCGGCCTGCCGGTAGAGATAGATGCGCTCGATGGCGCCGGAGCCGTCTCCGGCATCCATCTGGCGGGCGCTCCAGCCTTCCGGCTGGTGCACGACGATGCTGTCGATAGAGCAGTCGGTGAACCCCTCGCTCGCGACCTCGACTCGCAGCAGCTCGACAAGCCGACGTCCCGGGTGGACCGCGGCGGCGGCCGCCGTATGAGCGGTGAAACCGAGGCGCGGCTCGAGGAGACTCACGCGGTTCGTCGCCGATGCCGTGTAGAGCTGCGAGAAGGGGATCGCCCCTGCGCCGTAGACGCCTTCGAGCAGCAGATGGACGTCGGCGGTGTCGGGGGAATCCAGGCCGTGGGGGATGTCGACGGGATCGAAGACCACGGGGAATCCCGAGGCCCCGCTCGGCAGAAATGTCATGTTCCCCAGATGGGCCTTGACCGTGTCGACGCCGTCGGTCAGGAAGAGCATCGACGACCTGGAGAGGGTAAGACCCTCAGGATTGGGATTGCTGAAACTGAGACGGAACCGGACCTGCGGCTGGTCGGGATAGACCGAGACGGGATCTATCGAACCCGGGTCGTCGCCGATCGCGATCGTCCCCGTCACCTGGATCTTGTGAAGGGGCGAGACGGTCTGGCTGCGGTCGGCGGGGCCGGTGTCCGCGTCGTCGTCGAAGGCGTATATGCGGTAGACGACCTCGTCCCCCTCGACCAGCACCGGCATCGGGTCGTCCGTGACGAAGGTGTCCCCCGCGGATCGGGACATGAGCGTCTCGTTGTATCCGTCGGCGAGAGAGCCGTCCGTGTCCCAGGCGACCCAGACCCCCTGCCCGCCCGCGCCGGTCCCGTCGTCATACACGCCGCTCGGATCGGAGATCAGGCATCGTATCGACCAGACCTCACCCTCGCGGACGATCTCCGGCTCGAATCCCGACAGGACGGGGCCGGTCGTATCGTCGTCGACCATGCGGAGATGGACGTACAGTGCCTCGAGGTTCTCGTCGTCGTGCTCTCCGTCGAGGTGCAGCACGATCCCGGCGTCGTCGCCGTGCCGCCACTCCACATCGGGGCTGAACCAGACCTCGTGGAAATACCAGCGCCCGGTCTCGCATTGGCCGGTGATCTCCCAGCTGTCGCCGCCGTCGCGGCAGTCGACGAGCATCCGCGAAGGCGCGCCGGAGAGGATCAGAGCCCCCGTCTCACGCACCTTCCCCGTGTCGATGGAAGGGTCGGTGAGAGGATCGCTCGTCATCGACCAGGGCGAGGGCGGATCTGCCTTGTCCGTGCACCCGACGAGGTAGTCGATCGCGTCGTTCTCCTCGTCGGCGAGCATCGCCTCGGTCAGGAGCAGCTCCTTGCGCCCCGTCTGGGGGGCGCCGAGACGTCCGAAGCCCTGCGAGGTGTCGGCAAGCGCGAGCCACCCGTCCCCCGTCTCTTTCGGCTTCCAGTCCCAGTCGGTGGCGGCATGGAGCTGCAGGACCAGGCGGTACCAGTGGGGCGACTCGAACGGGATCTCGGCGATCGGCGCGCCCCCCGCGATGTGATGCTCCGTGTTTATCTGGATGTTCTCGCCGGAGCGCTCCGCGACGAGGATGTCGTCGGAACGGTCGGCGGTCCCCCTCGTATCGAACAGGGCCACTACTGTCGTGATCCCGCTCTGCACGACCGTCCACCGGTGCGCCCCCGAATCGCTGCGGTAGTGGACGGCCACGTTGTCGAACCAGCAGCTCCCGTTCCCCGCGTTGCGCGTGCGGAACCGTATCATCGTGCCCGGACCGGCCCACGGGGTGATGTCAAAGCTCGATACGAGCGGAACGGGATCGGTCCCCGCCGTGATGAGCTGCAGATCGGACCAGTCGGTCCCGTCGGCGGAGACCTGTATGTTCAGCGCCCCGACTGTCAGTTCGCGCCGCCATGTGAAGACGAGGCGCGCCTCGGCCGCGTCGGACAGATCGACAAGGCGGGTCGCGCCGACGGCCGGTTTGAAGTTCGTTCCGCCGATCCGCATCGCATAATCGGGGGGCGCGGCCGACACGGGCACGACCCCCACATACCCCGAATAGGGATCGCCGTCGTCGCCCTCCTCGACCCAGTCGCCGCTCCACGGCAGCGATCCGTCGCTCCCCGACCAGGAGATCGAGCCGAACGCGTCTGCGACGACCTCGGTCGAGGTCGTGTCGGAGAGCGTCTCGAAGGTGTCGAGCCGCTGCCCGAACACATAGGCGTCGACGCGTATCTCACGGTCGATGAGGGCGCCGGGATCGACGTAGACGAACAGATCGAAATCGGCCGTCCCGCCGGCCGGGATGACGAGGTTCGGCGAGACGTCGCCGGTGACGATATAATCGCCGTCGCGGTCTCCCGTGACGAGATCGCTGAAGATCAGCCGCACCATGAACACGTCGACGCCGGCCTCGGCGCCGTTGCGCACGCTCACCGTGACGGGGACGCCGCTCTGCCCGGGGACGAGCGTGTCGAAGGAGCAGGAGAGCCCGGTCACCTGAAGGTCCCACGAGAACGAGAGGAGGTCCCTCTGTGACGGATCGACGGCGGGAGGCCCGTCCTGGGCCGCCGCGGAAGCCCCCGAGGCGAGCGCAGCAGCAAGGAGTACGGGCAGAATGCCGCAGAGGCGGACGCAAACCGGCCAGCGGCTGAACGAATTCCGCCGGGATGACGTGGTGTTCGTCGTCACGGACATGGCACTCCGTATAAGTAATGTCGACAGGCGGTTACATGCCGGCCGGCGCGAAGCGCGCCTGTCCCCGGCCGTCTAACCTGTTGTGAAATATCAGAGCTGCCGTATCGTCCGGTACCGGCCGGGCACCGTCGAGGAGGGGGTGTGGCAAGAAGTGTTCACAAAAACGCACGGCGGCCCTTCGGCCGCCGGCAAGAAATGCGAACGGCCGCGCCGGCGAGGCGCGGCCGATCGACTTCGTCCATGAATGACGGCGTCCGTCTAGGCTGGACGCCATCCTCCGTTTAAGCGCCCTCCCTGAGCTTCCTGATCATCCCCGAGATCCAGACGACGTGCGTCCGCTCCTCATCGATCAGGCGGCCGATCTCGGAGCGCCCGAGGTCCTCCCTCGTGCTTCCCTGCATCTCGGTGAAGAAGAGGATCGTGTCCTTCTCGAAGGTCAGCGCCCCATGAAGCACCTCGATCGGTCCGCCGATCTTCGCGGCGACCGATTCGGCTTCGCGCACCGTGCTGAACAGTCGCGACTTCACGAGAGCGTCGAGATACAGATACCCCTGGTCCTCGGGATCGGAGACGAGCGGAGCAGTATCCCCGGCGGGAAGCTTCTCCCGCAGCCGCTTGAACGTCTTGAAATGCTCGGTCTCGGCATGCATCAGCTGCTCGAAGATCTTCTTCACTTCGGGGTCCTTCGCCAGCTCCGCAGCCTTCCGGTAGTACGCCTCTCCGTTCTTCTCGATGTCCATTCCCATCTCGAAGACTTCGTCGGCGTTGAAGGAAATGCCCATCGTCACTCCTTTTCGATTCGATTCCCCGCCGGCCGCGCTAGTCGAGCTTCGAGAACTCGTCCTTGCCGGCCCCGCAATCGGGGCATACCCAGTCGTCGGGAAGGTCTTCGAACGCCGTGCCTGGCTCGACGCCGTTGTCCGGGTCGCCTGCCGCCGGATCGTAGATATACCCGCAGACATCGCACTGCCACTTTTTCATGCCCTCGCTCCTTTCAGATGAGACCTGCCGCTCCCCGTCAATCCTCGAGGAACCCGGCCGAATCCATGTCGAACCAGTAGAACCCCCCCACCACCGCGTTGCGCTCGGCGCTGAGGAGGTTGTAATGCCCCTGCTCCTGATCGGCGAGACGCTCAAACATCGAACGCATCTCGGCATCCTGCGCCTTCTGCGCCTGCTCGAGATAGAACGAGCGCGCCTTCGCTTCCGCATCGATGGCGATATCGAGCGCCTCGAGCGCCCCGGCCTGCCTGTCGATCGCGATGTCGCCGATCTCGGATGCCTTGACCGCCTCCTCGTCGACCTCGAACGCCTCGCCGACGATCCGCTCGTACCATCCCTCGAGCGTCTGCCGGTGTCCGCGCTCGTCGCCGGCCAGCTCCTCGAAGCGGCGACTCCCCTCGGGATTGGAGATGCGCTCGGCCATGTGCGTGTAGAAATTACCCGCGCCTATCTCCGCGTAGATCGCCCTGACCAGCGCATCCCGTATCGTATGATGCGTCATTGCCGTTCTCCTTTCGCCTTCACGACGACGATCGAGACCTCGTCGCGGAGCGGACTGCCGTCGAGATGTCCCCGGAGCGCCCGCAGGAGGCTCCGGACGATCTCGCCCGGACCGGCCGCCCGCCGCTCCTCGAGTATCCGCGCAACGCCGGCGCGGCCGAATATGGCGCCGTCGCCGTTCTTCGCCTCGATGATCCCGTCCGAGAACACGCAGAACAGATCGCCCGGCGTGAAGTCGACGGTGTATTCGCGATAACGGAACGCCGGATCGATGCCGGCTATCAGCTGGGTGTGCAGAAGAGAGTGCGCCGTCCCGTCCTCCCTGACGATGAACGGCGGCTCGTGACCCGCGCAGGTATACGAGAGCGCCCCTCGCCGCGCATCGAACAGGACGCCGAGGACGGTGACAAAGACACCTTCCCCCTCGTACCGTTCGGCGATGCGGGCGTTGATCAGCTCGACGAGCTGACGCGGGCCGAGCAGCTCGGTCTCCATCCGCGAGAGGGCCGTCGAATCGACGTACTCGCCGACGGCGCGGGCGGCGAGGGCGTTGATCTCGGTCGTCTCCATGCTGTGCCCCATCGCGTCGTAGAGCAGCAGCAGCGTTCCGCGCGCCGATCCGTCATGGCCGCGCACGACGCGCGAGACGATGTTGTCCCCGCCGACGAGCCTGGTAGGGATCGTCAGCGCGACCGCCTCGAACTCCCCGTCGATCTCGAGCGGGGAGAGCGACGGATCGTCGGGGATCGGATATGCGAGGGATCCCTCACCCTCCTCTTCCCCGCTGCCGCTCCATCCCTTCTCGATCGCCCTGTACTCGTTCACGAGGAGCTGCCGGTGGACGCGCTCCTCCTCGGCGAGCCGCGCGAGCAGCCCCCTGGCTCCCGCGGGCAGTTGCGGGTTCTCGCTCCCCTGGTAGTAGAAGTTGAAGGCGTTCGTCTCGCGGATGATCGCACCCGAGAGGACCTTCAGTATCTCATTGCGCTCGTCGAGGCTCATCGTTCAGTCCTGCGTCTTGCTGCCGCCCTGCCGCTCGGCGGCGCGCACCTCGTGATAGTGAGCGTAGGTGAGCGGCTCGCCTCCCTCGATCAGGCCGCCGCCGGTCAGGTCGCAGACGAACAGCTCGTGCGTCCCGACGTCGGCCGAGAGCGACCGGTCGACGGAGCACTCGAGGTACCCCACCGCCCGTTCGTACACGGGACAGCCGTTCTCCCCCTCCCTGAAGGGGACGCCCTTGAACTTGTCGAACTCGCGCCCCGAGCGGTAGCCGAACCGGCGCACCATGCGGTGGTCCTCGCTGCCCAGTATCGACACGGCGAAGACGCCGCTCTTCTCTATCAGCTCGTGGGTGTAGTTGTCGTGGTTGATCGCCGCCGCGATGCGCGGGGGATCGGCGGTGACCTGGAAGATCGTGTTGCAGACCTGTCCGTTCACCCGGTCGCCGTCACGCGAGCAGACGAGGTAGAGACCGTAGGTGACCTTCCAGCACGTGTGGATCACATCGTCGAGACGCTCGGGCGGGATCAGCAGCTCGGACTTCGTGAACGCGTCGCGCGCCGCGCCGCACTTCGGGCACTTCTCGGGAGGGAAGACCCCCACGGACACGTGTCCGCAGATCGAACACTTCCAGTTCTGGGTTACCAAGCCGGCTCCCCTCTATCGGCAATCCTTGCAGATCCCCCGGAAGACGACCTGGGCGGCGTCTATCCGATGCCCGGCCACCTCTCCAAGCGGGAGCTCGAATCTGCCGACGTCATGGGGAAAGATGTCGACGATCGCATTGCACTCCCGGCAGACGAGGTGGAAATGGGTGCCGGTGTCGGGGTCGTAGTTGAGAAACTCGTCGAACAGATTCAGCGACCGGATCTCGCCGATCTTCTCGAGCATGTTCAGCGTGTTGTAGACCGTGGAGAACGAGAGGCTCGGATACTTCTTCTTCAGATCTCCGTAGATGACGGCCGCCGTCGGGTGGCTCGTGTTGCCGATGAGGTATCGGATCACCGACAGACGTTGCGGCGTCAGCTTGAAGCCCTCGCTGCGCAGCTTCGATATGGCTGTATCAAATGACTGCATGCTCGACTCCCTTTACGAAGAATCTTTTTCAGTCGGCCAATGAAATGTACTCATCTGAAGCCCGTAAGTCAATAGTAATCATTGCTGATGCACCACCGGTCGAGGGGGCACCCGCCGCAGACGGGCCGGCGGGCGCAGCGACGCTTCGCGTGCTCCACGATCAGGGCATGGTACTCGTTGTATACGGCGGGATCGGGCTCGAGTGTGCTCTCGAAGAGTGCGCGTATCCGCTCGTACGGCTCCGAGCCCTCGAGCGCCCCGAGACGCGTGAAGATCCGCCTCGTATAGGCGTCGACGACGAAATACGGGAGATTGAAACCGTAAAGTAATATGGAGTCTGCAGTTTCGGGGCCGATGCCGTTGAGCCGCAGGAGCTGCCCGCGATCGGGGTCCGGTCCGGCGGCGAACCAGGCGGCGAGCTCCATGAGACGGCGCGCCTTCTGGTTGTAGTATCCCGAGGACCGGATCAGCCGGGCGATCCGCTCCTGCGGCGCCCGGGCCAGCGCGGCGGGATCGAGAAGCCCCTCGCGCGACAGCGCCGTGACGGCCCTGGCCGCGTTCGTCCACGCGGTGTTCTGCGTGAGCACCGCGCCGGCGGCGACCTCGAAACGCTGCCGGGGATTGCGCGGGCCGCCGGTGTACCGGGGCTTCGAGCCGCGCCGCCCCGTGACCGGCCACCAGCCCTGCGGTCCGTACGATCCGAGGAGCGCCGGATAGACCGTCCTGATCGTCTCTGCTGCCTGGCTGCCCGGTGTCGGCATCGGCGGTTCGGCTCTCCGGCGAGATGGACATCGATGCGCTCTACCCGTTCCCCGCCGTACCGTAGTACAGCCGCCGGGGGCTTGCAAGGGGCAAAACGCATTGACCGGCGGGGCCGTCCTCCCGTACCGTGGACTGATACGGGACAGCCGCACCCCGGGCGCGGCGCCGGGAAAGGACCGCGACATGGGCACGACGAGATTCGGCGTCTCGATGGACGACGCGCTCCTTACGACACTCGATGAGATGGTACGGGAAAAGGGATACCCCAACCGCTCGGAGGCGATCCGCGACCTCGTACGGCTCTCGATAGTCGACGACGAGTGGGAAGGGGCGCGCGGGGAGACGATCGGCGTGCTCGTCATCGTCTTTGACCACCACCGCCGGGAGCTCTCCTCCAGGCTCCTCGCGCGCGAGCACGACTGGGAGGGGCGGATCCTCTCGACGCTGCACCTGCATCTCGACCACGACAACTGCCTCGAGGTGAAGGTCATCCAGGGCGAGGCGTCCGAGGTCCGCACCTTTGCCGACGAGCTGACATCGATGAAGGGCGTCAAGTACGGCAGGCTGGTGCGCGCCACGGCCGGCACCACGCTCAGGTGAGCGGACGCGTTCAGACGGAAGGAGACGGCATGGGAAGACGCGAAGACGCAGGCGGCGGGCGGCGCCCCGGCATGCTCCGCATCCTCGACGGCATCGAGCGGATCGGCAACCGCTTCCCCCACCCCGCCACTCTCTTTGCGCTCTTCGCCGCGGCGACGGCGATAATCTCGTTCGTGATCCACCGGGCCGGCGTGACCGCCGTGCACCCGGGAACGGGCAAGACGATTGAGGTCGTCAACCTCCTCAGCCGCAGCGGGCTCCAGTTCATGTGGGCCAAGGCGACGGACAATTTCGTCTACTTCCCCCCGCTCGGGATAGTGCTCGTGGCGATGATAGGCATCGGCGTCGCCGAGGGGTCCGGTCTGATATCGGCGCTGCTGCGGCACCTCGTCACCGCGGCGCCCCGGCGGCTCGTCACGGCGGCGGTCATCGCGGCGGGGATCCTCTCGCACCTCGCATCGAGCGTCGGGTACGTCGTGCTGATCCCGCTCGGTGCGATGGTCTTCGCCGCTTTCAAACGGCATCCGATCGCCGGCCTCGCCGCCGCCTTCTGCGGCGTCTCGGGGGGATTCGGCGCGAACTTCCTGATCGGCTCGATCGACCCGATACTGGCGGGGCTGACCGAGTCGGCCGCCAGGCTGATCGACCCGGCGATGCGGATCAATCCGGCGGTCAACTTCTACTTCATGATCGTCTCGGCGTGCATGATCGTGGTGGTGGGCACCTGGGTCACCGAGCGGATCGTCGAGCCGCGTCTCGGACGCTACGAGGGCGCGGTCGAGGGGTTCGACACGATCGAGCCGCGCGAGCGGGCCGGCCTCGCCTGGGCCGGCGTCTCGGTCATCGCCTTCCTCGTCCTCATCGGCCTGCTGACTATCCCGCGCGGCGCCCTGCTCCGCGATCCCCAGACGGGCGGCCTGCTGCATTCGCCGTTCATGGACGGCCTCATCACGGCGATCATGCTCTTCTTCCTCGTGCCGGGCCTCGTCTACGGGATCGTCGTCGGCACGATCCGCAACGACAAGGACGCCATCAAGCACATGACCGGTTCGATGAAGGGGCTCGCCGGCTATATCGTGCTCGTCTTCTTCGCCGGCCAGTTCGTCTACTACTTCAAGCAGAGCAACATCGGCATCCTGCTGGCGATCAAGGGAGCCGAGCTGCTGAAGGCGATCGGCCTGACCGGTGTGTGGCTACTCGTCTCGTTCGTGATCCTCTCTGCGTTCATCAACCTGTTCATGGGGAGCGCCTCGGCGAAGTGGGCGATCATGGCGCCGGTCTTCGTGCCGATGTTCATGCTGATCGGGTACCACCCGGCGATCACGCAGGCGGCGTTCCGTATCGGCGATTCGATCACCAACATCATCACGCCGATGATGAGCTACTTCGCCCTGATCGTCGCCTTCGCCCAGAAGTACGACGAACGATACGGGATCGGGACGATCACGGCGACGATGCTCCCCTATTCGGTCGCGTTCGGGATCTTCTGGACGGCGCTGCTCGTCGTGTGGATGCTGCTCGGGCTCCCCGTCGGTCCCGACGCGCCGATCAGGCTCCCGCTCTAGAGGAGGCGACCCGGCCGCCATGCGCATCGCACTGCTCGCAGACGGATCGCTCGGCCACGTGAGGCGATGGGGAGACTGGTTCGCGGGGCGCGGCCACGAGGTGCTGCTCCTCTCGTTCCAGGACGTCTCCCAATGCCCCTTCCCCGCGCTGCGGCTGCGGCGGCCGCTGCCGACCGACCTTCTCGGATACGCGGCGGCGGCGCCGGCCGCCCGGCGCCTGCTGCGCCGCTTCCGTCCCGATCTCGTCAACGCGATATACGCCGGGGGGTACGGCCTGCTCGGCGCACTCTGCGGCGCGCGCCCCCTCGTCGTCACCGCGATCGGCTCCGACATGCTCGTCGACTACCCATCCTCGGCCGTCCACAGGGTGCAGATCCGGTTCGCGCTCTCGCGGGCCGACATGGTGACGACGGACGCCGCGGTCCTCACCCGGGCCGTCGTCGGCGCGGGGGTGCCCCCGGCGAAGGTCCTCGAGGCGGTGATGGGGATAGACGAGCAGGTCTTCCATCCTCCCGAGGGTCCGCGCGAAGGGCTCGTGATCGCCAGCACGAGGAACCTCTACCCTGTCTATGACGTGAAGACGCTGATCGATGCGATCGACGACCGATCATGGCCCGCCGCCGCGACGACGATCGTCTGCGGCGACGGACCCGAGCGCGCGGCCCTCGAATCGCAGGCAGCGGCCTCGGCGCGCGGAGCCTCGGTGACATTCGCCGGGCGGCTCGCGCCGGAGGAGATCGCATCGGTCCTGCGGCGCTCGTCGGTCTACGTGTCGACATCGCTCTCCGATTCGACCTCGGTCTCGCTGCTCGAGGCGATGGCCAGCGGCGCCGTCCCGGTCGTGAGCGACATCGAGGCGGACAGGGAGTGGATCCGCGACGGGGAGAACGGCCTGCTCTTCCCTGCTGGCGACGCCGCGGCGCTGGCCGCCGCGGTCGCCCGGGCCGCTGCCGACGCCGCCTTCGCATCGAGGGCCGGCGAGGAGAACCTCGGACTGGTCAGGCGGCGCGGTCTGTGGAGCGACAACATGGCCCGCGTCGAGGCGGCGTTCGCCGCACTGGCCGCCGGCGGGGTGAGCGGCTGATGGTCCGGCGCGTGATAAAGCCCGCCTCGGCGGTGGCGCGGATCGTCGCGATCGCCCTGATCACGGGGATCCCCGCAGCCCTGGTGACGGCGCTGTTCACAGACTCGCTCTCGGCCGCGATGCGGATGATAGAGCCGATGTCGCCGTACCTCCGCGCCCTGCTCCCCCCTGCCGGCGCCCTGGCGGTCGGGCTGCTCGTCCTGCGCCGGTGGCCCGACGCGGGAGGCGAGGGGATGCAGTCGTATATCAACGGTGTCCTGCTCCGCGGCGGATCGCTCGGCACTGCTGCGACCGTGCTGAAGTTCCCCGCGACGATCGTCACGCTCACCACATGGGGAAGCGGCGGGATCGTCGGCCCGCTCGCGCGGATCTGCGCGGGGATCGGCTCCTCTCTGACCCGGCTGATGGCGCGCGCGTTCCCCGCGGCGGGAAGCGACGACATCCGCATCGGCGCCGTCTGCGGTTTCAGCGGCGCGATCGCTTCGATCTTCCACTCTCCTCTCGGCGGCGCGCTTCTCGCCGCCGAGGTGCTGCATCGCGATTCCATCCGGTACGCCGACCTGATCCCCGCCGCACTCGCCGGGACCGCCGCGTACGGGACATCGGCCTGGATGCTCGGGCGCGGACCGGTCTTCAGGTTCGACGTCCCCGTGCTCGAGCTCGACACGGCCCAGATAGCGTGGCTGCTCCCCGTCGCCATCGCGGCCGGCGGCGCAGGGATGCTCTTCATCCTCGTCTTCAACAGGGTCGGGAGGATGCTGCAGCGCCGGCGCGCGGGCATGGCGATGACCGTGCTGGCGGCGAGCGTCATCCCCGCATGCGCCCTGCTGCTCGGCGCCGGCTGGATGCACGGCGCCTCCGGTGGGATCATGGAGACGCTCCAGGCGGGAGAGCTCGGGCGCCTGCCCGTATCGGCCCCCGCCTGGTGGCACCTTCCCGCTGCGCTTCTGGGGATGATCGCGATCGAGATCGTCCTGACATCCGTGACGGCCGGCAGCGGGATGAGCGGCGGGCTGACAGGGCCGCTGATGATCATCGGCGCTGCCTCGGGCGCGGCGATAGGGACGATCGCCGGCGCGCCGTCCGGCTCGGGGTTCCTCTTCGCCTGCATGGCATGCGGGCTCTCCGCGATACTCGGCGCGGCGCTCAACGTGCCGCTCGCCGCCGCCGTCATCACGACGGCGCTGTTCGGCACGGGATACATCCTCCCCGCCGTCGCCGGCGCAGTCCCCGCCTTCATCGTCTTCAAGGGCAAGACCCTCTACGAGTACATGGTGCAGGAACAGTGATCCGACCTCACCGGCCCCTCCGTAAGGCGGAACGGTGAGGAACGTCGCGGCGCCGCGGGGAACGGCGGGGAATCACCGCACATGCCCGGGGCGGAGGGGGCGTAAAACTTCCCCCTTGCGTCGCCCCCCGGCCTCCGGGGTGAGGAAAATCCCGCTCCCCCGGCGAACTCCCGCGGCCGGCGAGCGCGGGAACAACATCCCTCTCCGTCCGGCGCGGCCGGCAACGTTCATATAACTTACATAACACAAACAAGATACGAGCACGAGACTCCCCGCTTCGACGCTCCCTGCGCGATTTCTCCGGGCGATAGTCCCCGTGGAACGGGACTTGTACAGGGTAATCATCCGGAGACGTGGAAAGGGGATAGAAGGGAACAGGTGATGATGATGGTGTGGGAAGCCGAGACGACCGTGATCAGGCTCATCGCCGTCGTGCTGGTCTTTGCGTTGCTGCACGGCAGGAGCGGCCGCTCGGGGAGATGGATCGTATTCAATGCGCTCACCGTCGCCGCGTGCGCGGTGGCCTGCTTCATACGGGGCGGCGCGGGGGATCTTCTCCCGGCCCTCGGAGGTGCGTCGATAGCCGCCGTGCTGACCGTTCCGCTGGCGTTGCGCGGAAAGATCGGCGCTCAGACGAGCGTCGCCGCCGTCGCCGCAGGATCGATCCTCGGTCCGGCCGGTACGATGGCGACCCTCGCCGTGACCGCCGCCTTGCACATGATCGCCCGGTTCGCCGGAACGGGGACCGGCCTCTTCCCCGACCGCTTCGAGCCGATGCCGATAGAGGCCGAGGAATCAGGCGGAAGATCGCTGCTGACCACGATAGAGCGGAGCCGTTTCGCCCGCCGGGAGGCGCGGGCCCGGGCAGCGTGCGCCGGCCAGGCGCAGGCTGCGTCGCCGGGGACGATCCCGCTCCGGATCACGTTCGCCGTGGCGATGCTCGCCGCGCTGATGACGGAGGCGTTCGTATAGGGGTGTCGCGATGGCGGTATGGAACAAGACACGCTGCGCCTATCTCGGGATGACCCTCCTGACGCTCAGCAATCATCTCCCGAGGACGCTGACGCACATCAATCGCAACGGGATACCAGGCGACTGCGCCCTGTTCATCTCTCCCTGCCAGGGGATCTACACGGTGGGGATGCGCAGGCCCGTCGATATCGTCTTCCTCGACGGGGAGATGCGCGTGCTGAAGATGCTGCGCAACTTCCCGCCGAACTGCTATGCGGAGCCCACGCCCGGCACGGTGAGCGCACTCGAGCTCCCCGCCGAACGGCTCTCCGAGACGGGGACCAGCGTGGGCGACATCCTCGCCATGGAGATCGGCTGAACGGCGCCGGCCGCCGCTCAGCGGTACCCGATCGATACGTACCCGACCCAGTGATGGAGGGTGTTGATCGCCGTCCTCCCGAGCCCCGTCTGCTCGACGGGAAGCGGGCCGGGGCCGAGGCTCGTGCCGTACCCGAGGATCACGCCGGTCGGGGATTCGCGTCCATCGAGCGCGGCGAGCCGCTCGATCACGCCGAGCCCGAAGGGGATCGAGTAGACCCCGCACCAGGTCACCTTGTACGGCCACTCGAGATCGTCGTTCTCGACCCGTTCGCGGAACAGCCGTATCTTCTCCATCGTCACGGGCCCCGCTAGCGCCGTCCGCGCGATGTCGATGTCCTGGGCGACGGCCCGCTCGTAGCCGGCCTGATCCGCTCCGAACGGCGCGTAATTGCGGCCGCCCCACTCCTCATCTCCGTAATGGACGCAGTCGGCGGAGATGACGATGGCGACATCCCTTCCCCACTCGAGCCCCTCCTCGGCGAAGACCCTCGACAGCGCCGAGGCCATCGCCTCGACCGAGCGCAGGTACAGCTCCCCCGGCTGGCGCGTCACGAGCACGGGAAGTATCCTGCGATCTTTCCCGGCCCCGGGGAATCCGGGGTACTGGAGAAACGGCACGAGCGACTCGAGCGAGTGCTCGCCGGCATGCAGCTCGCCGCTGACCAGTACGATATCTTCGGGGAGGAGCTCGATGACGCGCTCTCTCAGAGGCGATACGGGCATGTACCCGTACGGCCCCTTCCATGCGTCGAAATCGTCGAAGACGAGCTTTCCCTCGAGCCCGATCCGTCGCGCCTTGTGGCAGACGCCGAACATCACGACGAGAGGAGCCCGCACATCGCGCAGCGCCGTCACGTAGAACGGTCCCGCGTAGATGTAATCATCGTGGGGGACGATCGCGCCGAGAAGCGGCCCGCCATCCGGGGCCCGGCTCTGATCGGCGTCGGGCAGCCCGGCCGCGATCATCGAATCGCTGACGGCGACGACCGCCTCGACCTGCGCCGCCGTCAGGGCGAACCCGACAGAGTCGACCGGCACGCGGACCAGTGCGGGGATCTCCCCGGCGGCTGCCGCGCCGTACCACATGACCAGTGCCGCCGCGAACGCGCATACGACCGAATACGTGATCTTCATACCAGACCTCCCTGCTTGAAGCGCGATTCTATCACATCGCCCCGCCACCGGACCCGAAAAAGACCTGACATCCCGCCCGCGGGCGGATATATTCTCCGTCTCGAACGCCCCGACGACGAAAGGCGCAACGGATGATCACAGGCCTCAGACGGCGCGTGCTCGCGTCGGTCGCACTCTTCCACGCATGCAACGACGGATCGACCGTCGTGCTCCCCGCCGTATTCCCCCTGCTCTACACGCAGGGGGTGCTGATCCGGAGCTACTCGGACATCGGCACGACGATCCTCGTCGGCCTTATCGTCTCCATCGTCTTCCAGGCCTGGGTCGGCTGGGCGGCACGGCCCCGCCATTCGGGATACTGGCTCGCCCTGGACGCCCTGATCGTCGGGATCTCGTTCCTGCTGCTCACCGGCGCGACGAGCTTCTGGATGCTGATGCTCTACTTCGTCGGCATCCGGCTCGGCACGAGCATCTTCCACCCCGTCGGCGTCTCGTGGGTCTCCCATACCTTCGCCGGCGCGGACCTCGATCACGCGATGGGGATCCAGAGCGCCTTCGGGAACATCGGCGTGCTCGTCGCCTTCGCATCGACCGGCTTCATCGCCCAGCACGCCGGATGGCAGTTGCCACTGTTCGCCTGGGGAGCGCTCAACCTCGCCGTCGTCGCGGCGGGGCTCCTGCTCTCCCGCGGAACGACCGACCGGGAGGAGATCGAGCGGCAGAAGGTCCACGAACGCGAGCCGGTCTCCTGGGTCGGGGCGTTCCTCGGCTTCCGCTCGTTTATCCCGATGATGGTGCTCGGCGGGTTCGCCTGGGGCGCGACGATCAACTACGCGCCGAGCCTGCTCAACCATCGCCTCGGCCTCTCGATGTCGGAGACCGGCGTGGTCATGGGCCTGTGGATGTGCGCCGGCACGGTCTCGGCCTTCTTCTACGGCAGGCTCGCAGCCCGCTTCAGCAGGGCGCGGGCGCTCGTCTGGGCGTACGCGACCGTCGCGGTGGTCTCCTTCGTCTTCGGGATCAGCGGGAACATTCACCTGACATTCATCGCCTTCGCGCTCTACGGCATCGCGCTGTTCATCACCTACCCGGCGAACCTCTCGTTCATCGGCAGCACCGTCGCACCCCGCAACCGCACCGCGGCCTTCAGCCTCGCCTCCAATGTGATGATCATCGGCAACTCGGTCTTCTCGTACCTCTGCGGGCTCATCTCGGACGCGTGGGGGATCCACACGCCGTTCCTCCTGCTGGGGGCCTGCTCGGTGATCGTGCTCGGCCACCTCGTCTGGATGATCGCCACCGGCAGGATTGACGCCCCGGGGTGCCTCGTCATACGGCGGTTCGGCCCTCACTGACCGGCGACGGCTGGTAAGCCCTTGACCCCGCCCGGAGGGGCTCCTATACTCAGCACTGTCAGGCTCATAACACGGGAGTACGCGATGCAGTGGGGTCTTCAGAACAGGCTGTCGCGGATCATCAGGCCCGCCGACGGCCGCACGGTCATGCTGGCCGTCGATCACGGATATTTCCTCGGACCGACCTCGAAGCTCGAGGTCCCGCGCGAGACGATCGCGCCGCTCGTTCCGTACGCCGACGCGCTGATGCTCACGCGAGGCGTGCTGCGCACCTCGGTCGATCCGGGGGCCGGCGTCCCCGTCGTCCTGCGCGTATCGGGAGGGACGAGCATCGTCGGGCCGTCTCTCGCCGACGAGGGGCTGACCACCTCGATGGAGGACGCCCTGCGCCTCAACGTGGCGGCTGTGACGCTGTCGATCTTCGTCGGCACCGATCACGAGCGGCAGACGCTGCTGAGCCTGTCGAAACTGGTCGACGAGGGGGAGCGCTACGGTATGCCGGTGCTCGCCGTGACGGCGGTCGGCAAGGAGCTGGAGAAGCGCGACGCCCGGTTCCTCGCGCTGTGCTGCCGGATCGCCGCCGAGCTCGGCGCGCATTTCGTAAAGACGTACTACTGCGACGGCTTCGAGAAGGTCGTCGAGGCATGCCCCGTCCCGGTCGTCATCGCCGGCGGCCCGCGGCTCGAGACGTTCAGGGACACGCTGCAGCTCGTCCACGACGCGCTCGAGCGCGGGGCGAGCGGCGTGGACATGGGGCGCAACATCTGGCAGGACGGGCACCCCGTCGCAGCGATACAGGCGGTGCGCGCGATCGTCCACGAGGGTCACTCGGTCGATGAGGCGTTCGCGCTATATACAAAGCTCGCAAAGTGACGATGAGAGCGGCTGTCTATTACAGCAATCAGGATATCAGGATCGAGGAGGTCCCCGTGCCCCGGATCGGACCCGGGGAGATCCTCGTCCGCATCGAATCGAGCGGGATCTGCGGCAGCGACGTGATGGAGTGGTACCGGCTGCCGCGCGCGCCGCTCGTGCTCGGCCACGAGATCGCCGGCGTCGTCGAGAAGGTCGGGGACGGCGTCACGCGCTTCGCCCCCGGGGACCGCGTCGCCGTCTCGCATCACGTCCCGTGCAACGAATGCCTCTACTGCCGCCGGGGACAGCACTCGCTCTGCGACACGCTCCGCTCGACGAACTTCGACCCGGGCGGGTTCGCCGAGTATGTGCGGGTCCCTCCGATCAACGTCGAGACCGGCACCTTCATCATACCAGGCACGATCCCCTTCGACACGGCCGCCTTCATCGAGCCGCTCGCATGCGTCGTGCGGGGGGTGAGGACGGCCCGATGGCGCGAGGGGGACAGCGTGCTCATCCTCGGCAGCGGCATCTCGGGGCTGCTGTTCGTCAAGCTGCTTCGCGCGACGGGGGCCTCGCGCATCGTCACGACCGATCCGGTGCCCCGGCGCCGTGAGGCGGCCCTGCGCGCCGGGGCCGACGAGGCCATCGAGCCCGGCGAGGCGACCCCCGAGCGGCTGCGCGAGCTCGGCGGAGGACGCCTCTTCGACCTCGTCGTCGCCGCCGCCGGCGCCCCGGCGGTGGCGCAGCAGGCGCTGCATTCGTCCGACCGGGGAGGGACGGTCCTGCTCTTCGCCCCCCTCGAACCGGGGGCGATCGTCCCGATACGGTTGTTCGACCTCTGGCGCGACCAGGTGACGGTCGTCTCGACCTATGCGGGATGCCCCGAGGACACCGTACGCGCGATCGAACTCCTCGATGCGGGGACGGTGGAGGTCGACGACATGATCACGCACCGGCTCCCTCTCGCGCGCACAGGCGAGGGGTTCCGGCTGACCGCCGGGGGCGGGGAATCGATCAAGGTCGTCATCCACCCGCAGGAATGAACAGGGGCGGCGCGCGGCGCTGCCCATCGTCACAAGGAGGCAGGCATGATCAGACGCGCGGCGGCGGTCCTCGCGGGGACCACGCTCCTCGCCTCGATCTCGTGCGGAGGCGGCGGCTCGGGTGGCGGCGGGACGGAGATACGGCATCTGCCGCTGACCGGCATGGCAGATGTGATCACGAAGAACGGCGTCGCCTTCGACAGGGAGGTCACTACCGACGGCAACGGGTCGATCCGGGTGACGGTGAACGGTCCGTCGACGATACGGATCGCCCAGCTCGGCGACATCGACATCGAGGATGCCCTGCTCGTCTACCAGGCCTCGCTGCGGACCGAGGACCTCGACGGAGAGACCTACCTCGAGATGTACTGCGGCTTCGAGGGGCGGGGAGAATACTTCTCCCGCGGCCTCGACCATGCCCTCTCGGGGACGACCGACTGGCGGACCGTAAGCACTGTGTTCAAGCTGGAGACCGGGCAGAACCCCGACACAGTCAAGCTCAACCTCCACGTCAACGGGACCGGCACCGTCTGGATCGACGACATCCGCCTCCTCAAGCGGCCTCTGAGATGAGATATCGAATATCCGCTCTCCGGGGGGTGTAGTACACCCGGAAGGCGGCGCCGGGCCCGGCGGCGGTGAAACCTCCCGGCCCCGCCCTCCGTATTCTCAGCGAGGGCCGGAGACACGGCCGGCCCGGAAGGGGGGCCCCAAGATGTGCGGATTCCTGTTGTGGTGCATACTGGCGGTCCTGTGCTGGCCGCTGGCTCTTCTCGTGCTGTTCGTGCTGCCGATCGTCTTCCTGATACTGCTCCCGTTCAAGATACTGTTCGCGGTGATCGGCGCTCTGTTCTCGATCGTGATCGGCCTCGTCACGCTCCCGTTCCGGATACTTTTCCGGTTCTGAGAGACGGGGCGGCGACGAGGCAGTACGATTGCTCGAAAGCACGCACGAGAGGTACGCGCCTGTGATCGATCCGGAGCAGGCGGCACACGGCGGAGAGCAGCTTCGGCAGAAGGCGCACATGGGTCAGGTGTTCCCCTCTCCATTCCTCCAGAATATCGTACCCGCTGCTCCGCGCGAGGGTGCGCCAGTATGACGGCGGCCTGACGCTGATGTGCGTTGGATTCCTGTCCGGTATGCCGATCAGCGGGATCCGCCGCATAAGGTAGGGAAGCGACCGGTTCGGCGTCGAGACGACGATGATCCCCCCGGGGCGCAGATACCGCGCCGCCTTGCGGAAGAACTGAGCCGGCTCGGCGAGGTGCTCGACGACGTCGAAGCTGGTGATCGCGTCGAACGACCCCGCCTCGAACGGCCACTCGGCGTCGGTGATGTCGCCCCGAACGATGCGGGCAGAGGTCTTCGTCGAGGCGATCTCTATCGACTTCGGAAAGGGATCCATCCCGTGCAGGTCGGCGATCCCCGCCTCGGTCTCGAGCAGCCTGAGGAAATGGCCGTACCCGACTCCGACGTCGAGCAGGCGGATCTGCGGGAATCGCGCGCCGAACCGCCGCCGCAGCGCCTCGATCCTGGGAAGGAACTTCTCCCGCTCGAACCGCCGCCCCGCCTCGGACTCGAGAGAGTCGAGAGAATGGGAGAAGGTCGGGTTGTCCGCATCGCGCTGCACTGCCCGGCTCCGCTCTCAGCGACCGGTGCGCTTCGAATACTGGTACATGAACACGGAGAGCACGATGAGCATCGCGATCGCCACGAGCTCCCCCGCGCCCTCCCCGTACGAGACGCCGAGGATCCGGTCCCATCCAACCGCGGCGATCACCGCGGCGACGACCCCGGCGATAGAGCCGCCGGCGATGAACCCCGAGGCGACGAGTATCCCCCGTTCCTTGCGCTCCTTCGCTATCGTCTCGTCGCGGCTGCTACGCCCGACGAACCACGAGATGATCCCGCCGAGCAGGACCGCCGTGTTGAGCTGTATCGGCAGGTACATCCCCAGCGCGAAGGCGAGCGCCGGGACGCCCGCCATCCACAGGATCACCGAGATGATCACGCCGAACGAGAAGAGGATCCACTGCACGCCGGCTGCGGGCCCCATCAGCCCGAAGATGATCTCGCGCATCGCCGAGGCCTGGGGGGCGGGCATCTGCAGCGATCCGAGCGTGTAGGTCCGGGCGAGCAGCATCATCGCCAGCGCGCAGAAGGCGGCCGAGACGGCGACGCCGAGGAACTTCCACGTCTGCTGGCGCTTCGGCGTGGCCCCTATCCAGTAGCCGATCTTGAGGTCGGTGGCGAAGGCGCCGGCCGTGGCCAGCGCCGTGCAGACCACTCCGCCGATGATCAGCGCGACGAACATCCCCGGCTTGCCGGAGAGACCGACCCTGGTGAGGATCACGCTGGTGATGATCAGCGTGGCCAGCGTCATCCCCGAGACGGGATTGGTGCCGATCAGGCCGATCGCCCGCGCGGCGACCATCGTGAAGAGGAACGAGACCCCCAGCGCGATCAGGACCCCTATCGCCGCGACGAGGCTCCCCGTGAGCCCGCCGCGGAAGAAGAGCCACAGGCAGACGGCGATCGCGGCGACGCCGAGCAGCACGTCGCGCATCCCGATGTTGCGCTCGGTCCGTATGTCGGGATGCTCCTCACCTCTCGCGGCGGCGATCCCGCGGATGCCGAGCAGGAACGACTGGCCGATCGAGGGGATCGAGCGGATGATCCCCATGATCCCCGCCCCGGCGATCCCGCCGATCCCGATAAGCCTCACGTATTTGATGAAGATGTCGTCGACCCCCATCTCCGATATGGGGACGGTCGCCGGCGGGATCACTCCGGTGAGGCTGCCGCCTATGTACTTGACCAGAGGTATCAGGACGAGGAACGAGAGTACGCTCCCCGCTGCGATGATGGAGGCGTACTTGATCCCCACGATGTACCCGAGCCCGACGATCGCCGAGAGGCCGTCGACGCGGAAGGCCATCGTGAACCTCCGCTCGATCCAGCGCCCTATGCCGATCGCGTGGAAGCGGATCACCTCGGTCCACAGGCCGAAGGTGAGGATGCAGAGGTCGTAGACGAAACCGACCAGCGCGGCCCAGACGAGCGTCTTCGCCTGCTGGCCGGCGCTCTCGCCGGCCACGAGGATCTCGGTCGTCGCCATCGCCTCGGGGAACGGGAGCTTGCCGTGCTCGCGCACCATCAGATAATCGCGCAGGGGGATGAGGAACAGCACGCCGAGGCACCCGCCGAAGAACGCGGTGAGGAAGATGTGCCAGAAGCTCACCTCGATGTCGAGCATGTACAGGGCGGGGATCGTGAAGACGGCCCCGGCAACCACGGCGCTCGAGGCGGCGCCGATCGACTGTATGATCACGTTCTCGAGGATCGTGCTGCGACGCGAGAACATCCCCGCCAGGCCTATCGCGACTATCGCGATCGGGATGGCAGCCTCCATCCCCTGCCCGGTCTTGAGGGCGAGGTAGGCCGAGGCGAGGGAGAAGATCATCGCCATCACGAGGCCGACCGCCACCGATCGCACGGTCACCTCGAACGGCGACTCGGAGGCCGGCACGATTGGGTGATAGGTCTCGCCGGACCTGAGCTCGCGATACGCTTCGTCTGAGAGCTTCGTCGGCCTCTCGTTCATCGGGATCCTCCTCTGGCGCTGCGGCCTGGGGGGCCGCTGTGACGGCCGGTTCCGGGACCGACCGTATCACCGCCGCCTCGGGCCGGTCAATATCAGAGGTGCCGCGGCCCGGCCCTCCGCGGTCCTTTTCCGGTGTTCAACGCGGACGGCAGCATGTATACTGGCCCGGTGCATCGACCCACCGATCCTCGCACGAAAGGAGCCTCGATGGTGTATCCGCGCAACATCCGCGTATTCCTCGCTCTGGCGCTGCTGCTGGCGGCCGCTCCCGCGGCGGCGACGGTCGTCGGCCCGGAGGATGCGCTCATGGCGAAGAGGGCCGGCTCGGCGGCGATCAGCCCAGACGGCGCCTGGATCGCATACACGGTGATCGTGCCCCGGGCGGCGGACGAAGAGACCGGCGGCTCATGGTCCGAGCTCTATCTCGTTTCCACCAGGACCGGGGAGATCCGGCCGTTCATCACCGGAAAGGTCAATATCCACTCTCCCGCCTTCAGCCCCGACGGCTCGCTGCTCGCCTTCACGACGAGCCGCGGCGAAAAGGCGAAGACGCAGGTCTGGGCGATTTCCACGGGCGGCGGCGAGGCCTTTCCCCTGACCAAATCGAAGACCGGCGTGCGCGCGTTCCGCTGGCACCCCGACGGAAAGAGGATCGGATACCTCGCCGTCGAGGAATCGCCCGCCGTCGAGAAGGACCTCGACGGGAAGGGATACGGGTTCATCTACTACGAAGAGGACCTCCGCGACGCGCACCTGTATATCGCCGACGTGAGCGCAGGCGCCGGGCCGTCCGAGGGAGAGCCGTTCGTGATCGACGGTCACGTGGTGAGCTTCGAGTTCAGCCCGGACGGACGGATGGCCGCGCTTGCGATCTGCCCGAAGAACCTCATAGACGACGTCTACATGTTCCAGAAGATCCATATACTCGACATCGCCGCCCGCACGGCCCGGCGCCTCACCGACAACCCGGGCAAGCTGGGCAACTTCGCGTTCAGCCCGGACGGCAGGCAGCTCGCCTACGCCGCGGCGCTGACGCGCGAGGACCACGCGGTCAGCCAGGCGTTCGTGATCGATGTCGCCGGCGGGCAGGCGCGCAACCTCACCCCGGACGGATTCGCCGGACATGTCGAGCGGGTCGGATGGGAGAAGGACGGACGGGTCCTCTATCTCGCCGGCGAAGGGGTCTGGAACACGCTCAGCACGGTCGGCGCGAAGGGCGGCGAGCGGAAGGTGATACTGCACTCGCGCGAGTCGGGGATCGTCTTCGAAGGCCCTGACTGCTCGAAGGACCGTTCGCAGTTCGCGTTCGTCGGCGCCTCGCCGGATATTCCCGGCGACGTCTTCTACTGGAAGAAGGGTTCGCGCGACATGCGGCGCCTGACGACGCTGAACCCGTGGATCTACGAGCGCGAGCTCGGCCGGCAGGAGGTCGTGCGGTATACGGCGAGAGACGGCCTCGAGATCGAGGGGATCCTCGTCTGGCCGGTCGGGTACGAGGAGGGCAGGCGGTATCCCCTCATCGTCACCGTCCACGGCGGTCCCGAGGCGCACTACAGCAACACGTGGATCGGCAGCTACTTCGATCCCGCCCAGGTCCTCGCCGGCAAGGGGTACTTCGCCTTCTTCCCCAACTACCGCGCAAGCACGGGATACGGCGTCGGGTTCGCGATGCAGGGATATATGGACGCCGCGGGGAAGGAGTTCGACGACGTCGCGGACGGGATCGACTGGCTCGTCTCGCGCGGGCTCGTCGACGGCGACCGGGTAGGCCTCGGCGGGGGGTCGTACGGCGGGTACGCCGCCGCGTGGTTCTCCTCGTACTACACGGAGAAGGTCCGCGCGGTCGTCATGTTCGTGGGGATCAGCGACCTGATCAGCAAGCGCGGCACGACGGACATCCCCTACGAGGAGCTCTACGTGCACTCGGGCAAGAAGCTCGACGCGGACGACGCCGAATGGAAATTCAGCCTCGAGCGCAGCCCGATATACTGGGGCCATCAGAGCAGGACGGCCGTGCTGATACTCGGCGGCGCCGCGGATACCCGCGTGCATCCGTCGCAGAGCCTCGAGTACTACCGCCGTCTCAAGATGAACGACCACCCGGCGGTCCGGCTGGTCCAGTACCCCGGCGAGGGGCATGGCAACCGGAAACAACCGGGGCGCATAGACGTACTCTACAGACATCTGCAGTGGTACGACTGGTATGTGCGCGACAAGAACCCCCTGGAGGGGCCGATGCCGCCTCTGATGATCTACGACAGCTACGGTCTCGACCTCCCGGTAGAGCAGACAGAGACGGATTGACCACAATGGGAAAGAGAGGTGCGCGATGAGCGACGAACGTAAGACGATCTCGAGGAGGTCGTTCCTCGGGACCGGCGTGGCCGGGATCGTCGGCGCGGGGATCGGCCTGACCGGGGCCGGCAGGGCGCTGGGCGCGGCCGACGAGGAACCGCCGGTGAAGCCGCAGATCAAGGCCTACCGGCCGCTCGGATCGACCGGCTGGAAGGTCTCCGACATCTCGTTCGGCAGCGCGATGATGCAGGACCCCGCCCTGCTCGAATACGCGATGGAGCGGGGAATCAACTACGTCGACACCGCGCGGCAGTATTTCGAGATGGAAGTGGTGATCGGCAAGCTCTTCCCCTCGAAGCGTGACAAGATCTTCGTCACGACCAAACTGATGCCGGAGCTGTTCACCCCCGAGACGACGGCGGCGCAGATCACCACGGCGATCGACGAGAGCCTCAAACGTCTCAATACCGATTACATCGACTGCTGCCAGATCCACTCGGTGGGCGACCCGAACCTCGGCGGCCCCGAGCGGATCCAGAACCCCGCGATCGTCGAGGCGTTCGCCGCGGCGAAGAAGGCGGGAAAGATCAGGGGCTGGGGGGCGAGCTCGCACGGGCCGAAGATGGTCGAGGACTTCACCTGGCTGATAGAGAACACCGACATCGACCTGATACAGCCGGGGATGAACTACCTCACCAAGGGACTCGAACCGGTGCTCGCCGCGGCGAAGGCCAAGGGCGTCGCGGTCGTCGCGATGAAGAGTCTCTCGGCGGCGCGGAAGATCGACTACTCCGAGTACCAGACCGAGGGCCGCACGGCGCGCCAGGCGCTGACCAAGTGGATGCTCGCCCAGCCGAACATCGACACGATCTGCATAACGATGAACACGATGGAGGACATCGACGAGTTCGTCGCCGCCTCAGGCGAGACGGACATGTCGTTCCGCGAGCGGCGGATCATGGAGGGGTACTGCAGCCTGCTCGATCGGGATTACTGCCGGCCGGGATGCGACGGATGCCAGGACGCCTGCCCGCACGGCGTCCCGATCCACGACATCCTCCGGTACCGGCTCTACTTCAACAACTACGGCAGGGAGAAATACGCCATGCAGCTCTACCGGCGGCTGCCCGAGTCGAGGCGCGCCGGCGTATGCGCCTCCTGCAGCGGACCGTGCGTCGCGAGCTGCCCGTACGGACTCGACATCAGGACGAAGCTCGTCAGGGCGCACCGCGAACTGATAGTGTAGCGCGATCGAGGAGGATGCACGATGAGACTGTATTCATTGCGAACGGAAGGTCGGACGGCGCTGGCCGTTCTGTGCTGCCTCGCCCTCCTGGCCGCCGGGTGCGCCGCGCCGGGGAAAGAGGACGCCGCGACGGTGGTCGACAGGTCCCTCAAGGCGCTCGGCGGACGGGACGCGCTGACGGGATGGAAGACGCAGGTCAGCAAGGGGCTGATGAAGACGAACCGGCCCGGCTGGGGCGATCTCCAGGCGGACTGTACCTACCTCGTCGAGAAGCCGGGCAAGATCGTGCTCGACCAGGACTACAGCGTCTTCGACCACCCGTTCTTCTTCCGGTATACGTACAACGACGGCGACGCGTGGGTGATGGTGAACCTCGGGATCCGCCAGAACCCGCGGTACACGGAGATGCTCGCCGACGTTCTGGAGAAGATCGACGGGTTCGCCTATTACGCGGGGCACTGCGACACCCTCTACGCGGTCCCCGATACGATCCCCCTCGCGCTTCCCGACTCCATAGGCGCGGGGACCGGGTTCGACCGCATCGCGTTCGTCGAGGGGGCCGACACGGTCTACTACGATATCGACCGCAAGACCCGCATGCCGGTCCACGCCCTCGACCACAACGATCAGGGCGGGTGGAACATCAATCTCTACGACGACTTCCGCAGGGTCGGGCGCATCAGGATGCCGTTCCACGAGGTGATGTGGTACGGAGGCGAGAAGGCGCGGGAGATGCTCTGGAACGAGATCACGGTAGACACGCCGATAGATCCGGCGGAGTTCGAGAAGAACAGGCCGCCGAAGGCGGACGCATAGACGGCCGCCCCGAAGACAATAGGCCCCCGGCGTCTTCCCCCCAGAAACCCGCAGGGGCCCGGCCGCTTCCCCTCCAAAACCCGCGAGGCACGAGGGTTTTGTCGGGGAACGGCCGGACCCCCAGTATCAGACCGTTTCCCCATCAAAATAAAAAGGGGTGGGAACACGGGGCGTCCGAGAGCCCTTCAATAAAAACATCCCTCTTTCTCCTATCCCATCCCTTCAAGCGAGGATGATGCGACGGCACGGGGATCCCCGTGCAATCCCGTATCCAGGCAGCCGTCGCCAGCCCCAAGGTAACCACCTGCCACGCGGGGTGCCGGGGGCAGGCGGCGGCCGGGCCACGCCAGGCGATTGCAAATGGTT
>Ga0316578_10000021_pt1 | contig 31275 bp, 37 predicted proteins | sample J0NA_2_FD_203076 | JGI IMG/M metagenome (GOLD analysis project Ga0316578, IMG submission 203076) | Rhizosphere microbial communities from salt marsh grasses in Alabama, United States - J0-2_160517rDrC | ecosystem: Host-associated > Plants > Roots > Rhizosphere | place: USA: Alabama | collected... | reverse complement strand
CGCCGCGTATCGGGATATTCCCGTCCCGCCTCGTCGATCTCGGCGAGGAGCTCTTCACGGGGGCGGGGCGCGAACCTCTTGTCTTTATACATGTAACAGAAGCTGCAGCGGTTGTGGGAGCACCCCAGCGTCGCCTGGAAGATCAGCGATCCTGCCTCGCTGGGAGGGCGGTAGAGCGGTTCTTCGTACGATGGGCTCACGATACCTGTCAAAGATTTATTACAGATATTTCTTTATAGGTGGACCTGCTCATGGTAGCATGCAGCATACTAAAGCACACAGTCCCGGGCAAGGACCTTCGACCCTCCGCCGATCGGGAGCGGCATCATGATCATTGGGACCGGCATAGATATCGTCTCCGTCGGACGCATCACGCACCTCATAGACAGATACGGCCGGCGCTTCCTCGCGAAGTACTACTCCGACGGCGAGATCGAGAGGGGGCTCGCCCTCCCCGGTCCGGGCCGCGACCGCTTCTTCGCCGCGCGGTTCGCGGCGCGTGAGGCCTTCTTCAAGGCACTCGGGACCGGATGGGGACGCGGCATTGCGCTGCGCGAGGTCGCCGTCGAGCGCAACGAGGCCGGCAGGCCGTCTATAGCGCTCACCGGACGCGCCGCGGAGGCCGCCGCCGAACGCCATATCGCAGCGATACATCTGAGCCTGGCGCATGAGGGGAGCATCGCCCAGGCGATCGTCATACTGGAAGGAGGTCCACCGTGAACGATGTACCCAAAAGTCTCATCGGCATGAGTGGCAAGTACCTCGTCGCTTCGCTCCTGCAGCGCGAGGGATTTCAGGTAGAGCTCGGGGGCAACGGGTACGATATCCTCGTGCCGCTGACGCGCCCGATCCGCAACTGGAAGCTGCTCGTCACCGCCAACCTGCGGCCGAAGAGGGCCGGCGGCAAGGGGAAGATGGCGCTGGACTGGTGGGTGCCGACCTCGACCGAGGCGGACCATATCGTCTGCGTCGACCTCGACACGCTCCGCGCCTGGCTCTTCCGCCGCCCGGAGTTCGTGAAGCTCAGCCAGCAGCAGGCCGGGGGCAAGTACCACCTGTACATGTACACGAACAAGGCGGTGGCGCTGCGCGGGCAGAAGACGATGAAGTTCGACTACGAGTTCGAGCCGTACCGGCTCGAGAACCGCATCTACCGCGGCGTCTTCGACAAGGAATGACAGGGCGCGCATGGGGCTCGTCAACGAGTTCGGATGGTCGATATCGCGCGAGGCGATGTTCGACGAATGCCGCCGCCGGTACTACTTCCACTACTACTTAAGCTGGGGCGGATGGGACCAGGGCGCGCCCCGCCTCTCGCAGGCGGCGTTCCGCCTCAAGCGACTCACCTCGCTCGCCCTCTGGCGCGGGCAGCTGGTCCATTACGTGGCGACAAAGGTCCTCGCCTCCCTGCGGGCGAAGGGACGGATCCCCGCCTTCGAGGACGTGAAACGGTACATTGTCGAGCGTTTCGAGACACAGCTCGCCTTCTCGCGCGAGGGACGCTACCGGACCGAGCCGAAGAAGCGCGGCGGCGAGCTCAACATCGACTGGCTCGCCCTCTTCGACCACGAGTACGGACGGCCGCCCGATCCGGAGCGGCTCGAGCGCGCGCGCGGCGAGTGCGTGGAGGCGATGCGCGCCCTGCTCGAGTCCCCGATCCTCGCCCGCATCGCCGATACCGACCCCGACGGATGGGCGATAGAGAACATCGACCTCGGCGAGTTCGCGCAGGTCTTCGACTTCGAGGGGGCCCGCGTCTTCGCCAAGACCGACTTCATGTACCGGGGCCGGGACGGGACCTTCAACATCGTCGACTGGAAGACCTTCAGCGGCGCTCGCAGCGACGACGGCGACGGGGGCGGGAAGGCGCGCGTGCAGCTCGGCGTCTACGGGTACTACGCCGCCTCGGTCCTCGGCGAGCCGCTCGAGCGCATCCGCCTCGTCGAGGTCAACCTGCTCGACGACGCCAGGGAGACCGAGTACGCCGCCGGCCCCGAGGACATCGAGCTGTTCCGCGAGCACATCCGCTCCGGTATAGACAAGCTCGCCGGGGTGCTCACGGGCGGCGACATCTCGAGGAACGAGGCGCTGCCGCCCCGCCACTTCCCCCTCATCGACAACGGGCGGTGCCGGTACTGCAACTTCTACCGGATCTGCAAGGACGAGGCGAATCCCGACCGGCTGCCCGCGTGAGAGACGCGCTCCCCGAAGCACTTGAAATCCCCCGCGGCGCCGTGTATGTTAGGGCGGCCGGGAGATGCCGTTCGCAAGAGACGGCGCCGGCACACCGCGAATCCATCGGGAGGATGTTGTGCCAATACAGATCGACGGATCCGGGCTGACCATCGAGAAGCTGGTCCGCATCGCCCGGGACAACGAGCAGGTGGAGCTCCCCGGCCATGCCATCGAACGCATCAAGGCATGCCGCGCGATGCTCGAGGAGAAGATCGTAGCCCACGAGATCATGTACGGCGTGAACACGGGGATCGGCGAGTTCTCCGAGGTCGTGCTCAGCGACGACCAGATCGAGGACTTCCAGCGGTACCTGATATACAACCATGCCGCCGGGATCGGCGACCCGGCCCCGATAGAGTACGTGCGCGGCGCGATGGCCGGCAGGCTCAACGTGCTCGCCCACGGGAACTCCGGCTGCCGCCCCGAGATCGCCCAGACCCTCGCCGCCCTGCTCAACAAAGGCGTCACCCCGTACGTCTGCCAGAAGGGCTCGGTCGGCGCGTGCGGAGACCTCGCGCCGATGTCGCAGATAGCGCTGCTGATGCTCGGAGAGGGAAAGGCGTATTACAAGGGCGAGCTCCTCCCCGGCGGGAAGGCGATGGAGAAGGCCGGCATCCCCGTGCCCGGGCTGAAGGCGCGCGACGGCCTCGCCACGATCAACGGCTCGAACCTGCTGACCGCGATGAGCGCGATCATGCTCCACGACACCGACCGGTGGCTGCGGCAGGCCGAGATCGCCGCGGCGATGACGCTCGAGGCGCTCATGGCCAACATGCGGCCCTACCATAATCTCCTGCACGAGATCCGCGGCTTCCGCGGCGCGGTGCGGGCCGCCGCGGCGATACGCAAGTGCGTCGCCGGGGGCGACCTCGCCGAGGGGCGGCTCAAGGTCAAGGTCCAGGACGCCTACTCGATGCGCTCCACCCCGCAGGTGATAGGCGCCGCGCACGACGCGTGGGAGTTCGCGCGGCAGCAGGTCGAGATCGAGCTCAACGGCGTCGGCGACAACCCGATCTTCTTCCCCGACCGCAAGATCCAGCTCTCCGGGGCGAACTTCCAGGGATCGCCCGTCTCGCTGCCGATGGACATGATAGGCGCGGCGGTCACGATGGTCAGCGTTATGTCCGAGCGGCGGATGAACCGCCTCAACCACCCCGCCCTCAACATCGGGCTCCCCGCCTTCCTCAGCAAGGGCGCGGGGATGATGTCGGGACTGATGCTGAGCCAGTACACGGCGGACATGCAGATCGTCGAGCAGCGGATCCTCTCGATGCCCGCCTCGATCCAGTCGATCCCCGCCGCGGCGGACCAGGAGGACTTCGTCTCGATGGGGATGAACACGGCGATCAAGAATTTCCAGATCTTCGACAACGCCTGCGGCGTGCTGGGGATCGAGTTCATGGCCGCCGCGCAGGCCCTCGATTTCCGCGAATACACATTCGGGAACGGCGTGCGGAAGGCGAAGGAAGTGATCCGCAGGCACGTCGATTTCCTCGACGTCGACCGGCCGCTCTACCCCGACCACACGACGATGAAGGGGCTCGTGCGCTCCTGCGAGATCCTCGAGGAAGTCGAGAAGGAGGTCGGGGAACTGGGGTGGGCGGACTGAGGCGGGCGCGGACGCACGCACCCGCGGGAAGAGCATGCCGAAGGGGGGAAGCGGACGCTTCCCCCCTCTTCGTATCTACTCGGTCTCGTGCAGGATCACCAACACCGCGTCGTGCATCTTGGCCAGCTTGATCACCGTCAGCGTCAGCATCATCCTCGGCCTCGAGGCCGAGCGGAACGCCGCGCTGTACGTGCAGGGGACGTCGGAATCGCCGTGCGCGCGCCGATGCATGAAATCGCGGATCATCTCTATCGACTCGTTGTGGCAGAGCTCGATTATCTCGAGCCCCTCGCACTCCTCGACGGTCCGCTCGAACAGCGCGGCGAACGGTCCGTTCGCCCATACGATGCGATGTCCCTTGTAGATCATCGCCGATTCCCCGCACTCGGCGAGCGCATCGAGCAGTTTCACCATGCAGTCCATGCGTACACCTCCTCCCCGTCATTCGTACTCGTTCGAGATCTCACCCACGAAGCTCTCGAGGATGTTCTCGAGCGTTATGATCCCTTTCGCCTCTCCGCCGCTCGAGATCACGACGGCGAAGTGGAGCGGGTCGTCCTTCATGCGGATCAGGAGCCGCTCGGCCTTCTCGTCCGGATGCACGAACAGCGGCGTGTGCATCACCGAACCGAGACGCTCCCCGCCGTCGAGCCCGAGCAGGTCGAACAGCGAGACGACCCCGACGATCCGTCCGTCCCCCCGTGACGAGACGAGGGGGAACCTCGAAAACGTGTGCCGGTTCGCCTCCTCGACGACCTCGTCTATCGAGGCGGTGACGGGGAACGTGATCACGTTCTCCATAGGCACCATCAGCTCCCCGACGCTCCTCGCGCCGAAGCTGAACACCGAATCTATGATACCCTGCTCCCGCCGGGACGTGTCTCCCTCGACCCGCCCGCGGCGGTAGAGATAGATCAGCTCCTCGCGCGTCGAGAGGATATCGAGCCGTCCCTCGCGCGAGCCGGTGAGCCGCGTGAGCCCCCTGGCGAGCATCGTAGCAGGAACGACGAGCGGCAGCAGCACGAACTCGGTGATCCTGATCAGCGGCGCGACGGCCACGGCGACGCGGTCCGCATGGTAGAGAAACGCCGATTTCGGGATCACCTCGCCGGCGATCAGCAGCACGGGCGTCATCACGACGGTCGCGATCGCCGCCCCGCCGTCGCCCCAGACGCGCACGGCCAGCGCCGTGGCGGCCGCGGTGCACGCGATCACAGCAAGGTTCGTGCCCACCAGCACGATGCTGAAGAAGGCCTCGGGACGCCGCAGGAGGCGCTCGAGCATGCGGGCCCGCCACGAGCCGCGCCTGGCGCGGCTGTGCAGCCGCACCTTGCTGCACGAGACGATCGCCGTCTCGGAGCCGGCGAAGAACCCGGCGGCGAGCATCGAGACGATGACGATGATCAGCAGGCTAGTCGAGGTCATCGTCGTCCTCCCCCCGGGGCAGCCGCTCGACCTTGAGTTTGTTGATCCTCGTCCGGTCGGCGGAGATCACGAGATACCTCAGCCCGCGCGATTCGAACGACTCGCCGTCGTACGGTATGCGGCCAGTCAGCTCGGTGAGGTATCCGCCTATCGTCTCGACCTCGCGCGATTCGAGGGCCGACCCGAACGCCTCGTTGAAATCCTCGAGCCGCATCGAGCCGGAGGCGACGATCGCGTCGGAGCTGATCAGCGTGTACTCGTCGACGCGCGGCTCGCGCCGGTCACGGATGTCGCCGAAAATCTCCTCGAGGATGTCCTCCAGCGTGACGATCCCCTCGTACGACCCGTGCTCGTCCAGGGCGATCACCACGTGCTGGCGCGACGGGATCAGCTCGCCGAGCAGGTCCCTGATCTTCTTCGTCTCGGGCACGAACCGCACCTCGCGCACGAGCGTCCGCAGCGTGACCCGGTCGTCGCGGGAGTAGCGGAGCAGGTCCTTCGCGTGCAGCACGCCGACGATGTTCTCCGGGCGGTCCTCATAGAGGGGCACCCTGGTGAATCCGCGGTCGCGCACGAGGCGCTCGGCCTCGTGCAGCGGCGTCCGCACATCGAGCGAGAAGACGTCGACGCGCGGCGTGAGTATCTCGTGCACCGAGGTCTCGGCGAAGAGGAAGAGGTTGGTCAGTATCTCCTTCTCGAACTCGTCGAACAGGCCGTCACGGTGCCCCATCTCGACCGCGGCGGCGAGCTCGAGCGACCCGTACTCCTCGCGCGTCTCGCCGAAGATCCTCCGGCAGAGATCGACCGACGAATCGGCGATCCGGCCGAGGACGGCCCTGATCGGCCACAGCACTACCATCAGCGCCTGCAGGGACGGGGCGACGGCGGCCGAGATCGCCGAGGCGCGCTTGATGGCGAGGCTCTTCGGCGATATCTCCCCGAAGATCAGGATGAGGCAGGTCATCAGCAGCATCGCGTACCCGACCCCGGCCTCCCCGTACATCCTGATAGCCAGCGCGGTCACGACGCTCGTGTTGGCCACGTTGACGAGGAGATTGCCGAAGAGGATCGCCACGAGGAGATGCCGCGGATGCCTCAGCAGGGAAGCGACCCGGCGCCGTGACCGGTCCCCCTCCCCCATGGCGGCGACCGTCGAGCGCGACAGCGAGAACAGCGCCGTCTCGGAGCCGGAGAAGAAGGCGGAAAACAGAAGCAGGACCACTACCGTGAGGGCCAGTGCGAGTTGATGTCGTGGGTCGGATAACGAGGTCGGATCCATCACCTTTCATCCAGCATCCCGCTGAACCGCTCCCGAGCCTCGACCGCCTCCTCGCTGTCCGGGTACTCGCGGACCAGCCTGCGGACGACGCCCGCGGCCAGATCGGTGTCGCCGATCCGTTCGTAGGAGATGGCCATGCGCAGGAGCGCGGCCGGCGTCCTGCGGCCGCGCGGGAACTCCTGGAGGATCGTGGAGAATTCCTTGAGGGCGTCGAAATCCCTGCCGAGCTCGACGAAGCACTCGCCGCGCAGGAACCGCACCTCCTCGGCGAGCGGGTCGTCGGGGTATTCCCGGAGGAACTCGTCCGACTGCTCGAGGGATATCTCGTACTTCATCCGGCTGAAGTCGAGATAGATCTGCCGGTACATCTCCTCGGCGGTCGGCACGGCGACCGCCGCGGCGGCCGAGTCCGGCGCAAACGTCGCTCCGCCGCCGGAGACGGCACTCGTGTCCGGCGGCGGAGTCTGCGTTGAAACGGCCACGCCTGTCGGCGCGGTCGGCCGGACGTTCCGTGCAACGGGCGTCCGGCCCTGTTCGTCGATCATACCGAACAGCGCGTTGAGCTGGTCCTTGATCTCCCCGAGGTCCATGCTCGTGTTCGCCGCGGCCCTGCGCTGGTACTCCTGCTGCTCGGCGAGCGTCGTCTCCAGCTGGTAGACCCTGCGCTGGAGGATCGCATTCTCCTTCAGGAGAGAATCGACCCGGGCGTTCGTCTCGAGCGACGCCTCCTGCGCCCGCCAGAAGTCGCGCCCCCAGCAGCCGCCGAGCGTCATCACGCATGCCGCGGCGGCGAGCGCCGCCGCCGTCCGGATGATGATACGGTTCATACCGTCCGAGCTACTCCTTCACGACCATGTGGGCCCGGCGGTTCTTCGCCCAGGCCGCCTCGTCGTGACCGCGGTCGAACGGCCGCTCCTCGCCGTAGCTGATCATCGAGAGCCGCGAGGCGGGGACGCCGTAGGCCACGAAGAAATCCATCACGGCCTTCGCGCGCTTCTCGCCCAGAGCGAGGTTGTACTCGTTCGTGCCGCGCTCGTCGCAGTGCCCCTCGATGAGGAGCTTCGCGTTCGGGCGCGAGAGCAGAAGCTCGGCGTCGGCCTCGAGCACCTTCTTGAACTCGTTCTTGATGGCGAACTTGTCGAAATCGAAGAATACGTCCTGGAGCACGAGCGGCTCGAGCTTCTCGACCACGGGCGTTTCTTCCTTGACCGGCGGGGGCGGCGGCGGCGGAACGACCTCTTCTACAGGAGCGATCTCCTCCTCGACCGGCGGGGCCTCCTTCTTGGAGCACGCCGGCAGGATCATCAGCGCCGCGAGAGCCACCACGAGAAACAGAAACCCAAACTGCTTCATCTCATCGACCTCCCTGCCTGAAGGACTGCCTGAAAACCGTTTGTTCCCTCTCTGGTCCGGAACTCGAGGGAATGATACCGGCCTCCAGCCGGCTTGCAAACAGATTTTTGTTTTTTTTCACTGCGCCGGCTGCAGCCCGGACCATGCCGCCGCCTCTCCCTTCACCAGGCGGCGTTTGGCCCCCGTGTCTACATCGACGACGACTATCCACGGCTCTCCCCCGAACCGCACCGTGACGGCCAGATGGCGTCCGTCGGGGGCCCACGAGGGATCCTCGTAGCTGAGGAAATCGTCGAATACCTTCTCCCGGTAGAGCCCGTCGGGGGATATCAGGGCGAGCCGGTACAGACCGCCGTCTCGCGAGGCGTAGGCGATCAGGTCTCCCTTCGGGGACCAGGCGGGTGATGTGTTGTACGACCCCTCGGTGGTCAGCCGGCGCACGTTCCCGCCGTAGCGGTCCATCAGGAAGACCTGCGGGGCGAGGTACCGGTCGGAGACGAAGGCGATCTCGCGTCCGTTCGGCGCCCAGACCGGCGAGACGTCGATCGCCCGGTTGGAGGTCAGCCGGCGGCCGAGCTTCCCGTCGGGGGCCATCAGGTAAATCTCGCTGTTCCCCGCCAGGCTCAGCGTCATCACGAGCTCGTCGGAGCCGGGATCGAACCCTCCGGCGATGTTGATGCCGACCCGCGAGGAGATCATCACGCGCTTCCCCCTGGCGAGGTCTATCAGGTAGCAGTCGGGATTGCCGCGGCGGTACGAGGTGAAGCAGAACCTGCTCCAGTCGAGCCAGACCGGCGAGACGACGAGCTCCCCGTCGGTGATCTTCCGCTCGCCGTACCCGTCGTAGTCGACGAGGCAGAGGTTCTTCACATCCCCCTCGCGGCGCGTGAAGAGGATCCGCGTCTTCGCCACACCCGTCTCGCCGACGAGGAAGAAGAGGATCTCGTCGCTGAGATCGTGTGAGATCGTCCTCATCGCATCGTGCTCGAAGAGGTAGCGCTTGCTGAAGATCGTCTCCCTGCTGATATAGTCGAGCAGGCTCACCGAGAGCGAGTACCGCTTGCCGTCCCAGCCGAGCATCCCCTCGACGACGGCAGCCGCGGCCCCCCCGCCGGGGATCGTGTCGGTCCCCGCGGCCAGCCGGACGGGGACGAAGACGTCGGTGAACTCGAGGTCGTTCAGCAGGACCCCGACGAGGTAGTCGGAGGCCGATCGCAGATCCGCCCGCTCGATCCCGAAGTCGCGCACGGCGATCGGGATCTGCCCGCCGCCCGCCTTCGACGTGCTCAGATGCACGTCGAGCTGGGCGGATGCCGGGGAGGCGGCGGTGATGAACAGGATCAGCAGAATGATCGTCCGGTGTCGCATCATGCGGTGCACTCCTGCCCGCGGGGGCCGTCAGTTCTTCTGAACGAAGGTGAAATGTATGCCGAGCCACGCCTCGCCGAAGGCGCTCGGCAGCGGCGGAAACGGCTCGGCGCTCTGGACCGCCCGCAGCGCGGAACGGTCGAAGTGCGGGTTCCCCGAGCTCTGCTCGAGGCGCAGCCCTGAGACCTGGCCGCCCCTGCCGAGCTGGAAGTAGACGACGCACGAGATCCCCTCCCCCCTGCCGGACTGCGCCGAGAACCAGTTCTCCGAGACCTTCCGCTCTATCGCCGAGAGGTAGTACGAGTAGGGGAACCTCGGGGCGTCGACGACCATGCTGGTCCCGTCGTCCTGCTGGACCGAGACGTCCATCGGCTGCTCGGTCTTCGGCTGCTCCTTCGGCTCCTCCTTCGGCGGCTCCGGCTTCTTCTCGGGCTTCTTCTCCTTCGGCTTCGGCTTGGGGATCGTCTCCTTGGGCTTCGGCGCCGGCGGCTCGGCCTTGACCTCGGGGGCCGGCTCCTGTTTGGCGGCGATCAGGGGGGCGAGGATCTTGACGTTGTAGACAGTCTGCGGCAACCGCGGCTGGGGGACGATGTCGAGCAGCGTCAGCAGCGCCCAGAGCAGCAGCACGTGCACGAGGATAGATACGAGAAAGGAGAGCCTCATCCTCCGCATCCCCCGATCATGCCCGGATCACGGACGGACAAAGTCCGTCACGTTTCCTCTTCCTGCTCGGCGATCAGGCCGAGGTCCTCGATCCCCATCATCTTGATCCGGGCGATGACCCGCATGACGTCTCCGTAACGGGTGTCCCTGTCGGCGCGCAGGAAGATGCGGGGCGGATTCCCGTCGAGCGCCTCGCGCAGGCGCGCCGAGAAATCGCGCCACTCGACCTTGTCCTTGTCGATGTAGATCGCGCCCTCGGCGTCGACGGAGACGGTGATCCCCTCCTGCTCCTCTATGACCTTCGCCTCGGCCTTGGGGAGCTTGAGGCGCACGCCCGCCTGGAGGAACGGAGCGGTCAGCATGAACGCGATGAGGAGGACCATGATGACGTCGACGAGGTTCGTGATGTTGATCTCGTTGAGGGTCCTGAAGCGTGATCGTCTCATCCCCGCGACCTCCCGTTCATCGATCGAGCGCCGGGACCGCGGGCGCCTGTCCGGCGCTCTTGAGCTGGGCGGCGGCGGACCCGGTGTACCGGCCCTCGAGCAGCCTCGTGCGGAACCGCACGGCGAACGATCCTGTCTCTTCCTCTTTGCGGCGTATCAGACGGAGTATGTAGTTGTACCCGATCACGGCGGGGATCGCCGCGCCGAGTCCGAAGACGGTGGTGATCAGCGCGTCGGCGATCCCGGGACCGACCACGTAGAGGTTCGCCGAGCCGCGCAGGCCCATGCTGAGGAACGAGCTCATGATCCCCCACACGGTCCCCAGCAGCCCGAGGAACGGCGAGACGGTCGCCGTCGTGGAGAGGAACATCAGGTACGATTCCCAGTCGGAGACGAGAGACTCGATCGCAGCCTCGAGGTACCCGTCGAGGTGCTCGAGCGAGCCGATCTCGCCTCGCGCGACGTCGCGCCCGACCGATGCGGCGATACGCGCCGCGGGGGCTTCGGGAAAGGACTTGGCTCTCTCGACGAGTTGATCGAGGGAGCGCTCGTTCTCGAAGATCTCCCTGAACCGCGATCCCTGCTTCGCCGCTCTTCTGAAATACCGGAACTTTTCCACCATGATAGTCCACGACACGACGGAGAGCACGAGCAGGATCACCAGGATCGTCTTGGCGAGCGTCCCGGACTGCGCTATGAGCTCCGTGATGTTCTGGGCTATCTGCAGGAACACCGGAATACCCGCGAACCCCATTATCCGTCCTCCTTGTCGCTCGGGCGCCAGAGCGCACAGTATCATTGTACCCTTCAGTGGTCAAGTTTGTTTCCCCACGAGTGCAACTCCCCTCCCCCGCTCGGCGTACAAGAGATATGAGGGCTGACGGCCAAAAGGCCGCACACGGCCGGGAGGGGCCCCGAAGGTCCCTTCCGGCCGCCCCCCGGCGTCCCCGATACTTTTCTGGAACGGTGTTTGCCTTGTAAATACTCCAGTGAGCGACTATAATACTAATAGTTGCCGGAGTGCGCCCTCCACGGCCGGCAGGCCGGGAACGGCGCCCTCCGAAACCACCCCTGGAAGGGAGAAGATGATGAGACGACAGTCACTGCTCTTCCTTCTGGCCGCCATCTCGCTCCCCGCCGCTCTGTCGGCGATGCCGGTCGAGATCAACACCGCGGCGATAGCGCATCAGACCGCGTACACCGATCTCGAGGTCTCGCTGCGACTGGTCGGCGGGACCGGCGCGGTGCTGATGCCGGGACGCAGCGTCAATCTCACCTTCCAGACAAATGCCGATGCCTGCGTGATCATCTACAACATCGACGTCGACGGGAACATCAACCTTCTCTATCCCGCCGACGGCCGGCCGCGGATGATCCAGGGCAGGAAGGTCCAGTTCCTTCCCGAGCAGGGCAGCGGCATCGTCTGGGAAGCGGGCGGCCGGACGGGAATAGAATACATCCACGCGATCGCAGTCGACGCCACAACGCGGATCGACGCGGACGAGCTCGCGTACCTCGCCCGCAACGCCTCGCTCCCCGACGGCGAACGGCTGAAGATCGACATGGATCCGTTCCTCGCATTCAACATGATCGACGAGGAGCTGGTCGGCGAGGCGGAGCAGATGCCGCCGGCGACCGACTACACCTATTTCTACATCAACCGGAAGGTCGATTACCCCGGCTACCTCTGCTACCAGTGCCACTCCCCCTCGAAGATACCCGACCCGTACAACATGAAGTGCACCGAGGTCGTCATCGAGAAGATCGAGGGGAACGAGGGCGCGGCGTATCCGTATCCGAACCTCTACGCGATCGCCCACATGGACGAGTGGTACGAGGACTCGGAGACATACACGTATGACGCCGGCGCCATCGGCCTCGACTATGACGACGGTGGGTACGACGACTCGAAGGTCTACCTCTCGATCTACTACGGCGGCGGCTACTACCCGTACTACTACGGATGGTCCCCGTACTGGTACGGATGGCCGTCGTGGGGCTGGGGAGTATCGTGGGGCTCGTACTGGGGATGGAACGTCAGCTGGGGCTGGGGCGGCTACTGGCATCATTACCCGTACTGTTCGTGGTACCCGTACGGGTACTACCCGTACTACTACGGGTGGGGCCACTGGGGATGGGACAACGGCTGCTACCCGCACAGCTACTGCTACGGCCGCGGCCATGACTACCCGTCACGGTCTCTCTACGCGGGGCGCTCGTTCAACAAGCGTCCGGCGTCTATCGACTACCACGCGACGGCGGTCAAGCTCGACCGCAACAGGGCGATCGCCTCGAGCCGCCTCACGAGGGAGCGCACGCGCTCGTACACGCAGCGCACGCTCGAACGCTCGGAGCTCGCCCGGCGCGTCGCGCGCGAGCAGACGCGCGCGCATATGACGACGCTCGACGGAAGACGGCAGCAGACCGGACGGTCGCGCGACTACGTGAGAGACGGGATCGGCACGCGCGCATACAACGCTAGGAGCACGCGCGGAAGCACCCCCGCGACTGACCGGAGCACGCGGTCGTTCGACCGCGCCAGGAGCCGGACGGGGAGCGGGATCGAGCGCCGCTTCGAGCGCAGCGCCCGCGAGCGCGAGGCGACGAACGCGAGGAGCCGGTCGCGCCCGACGCGCGACAGCGGCACGACGAGGGCGCGTGAGCGCTCCTCCGCGCCGGCCCGCAACTCCCGCGACTCCGGGTCCTCCACCCGCTCGAGATCGAGCGAGCGGCCCCAGCCGGCCAAGACGCAGCGCAGCAACGACAGCGGACGCTCCTCGTCGGGCTCGAAGAGCTCGACGCGCAGCAGCAGCTCCCGGTCGACCCCGGTGAGCAGGCCGTCGGGCGGCTCGTCGCGCGGCTCTTCGGGGGGATCGTCCTCGCGCGGTTCCTCGGGCGGCTCGTCGAGAGGATCCTCGGGAGGCAAATCGGGCAGGAAATGATCCCCGACGGATCGTGACGCACATTCCGCCCCCCGGGCCGACGCCCGGGGGGCGTTTTTTACGTCACCTCGTCGAGGATCGAGCGGTACCGGGACCAGCCGGCCGTGTTGACCAGCACGACACGGTCGCGCGCCGATACGGTCCCGGCGGCGGCGAGCCGCAGCAGGCCGGCCAGCCCTGCCGCCCCCTCGGGCGAGGGGAGGATGCCGGCCAGCCGCGCCATCGACCTCGCCGCGTCGATGATCTCGGCGTCGTCGACGGCCACCGCCGTCCCTTTCGTCTCGGCGATCGCGCGAAGGATCTGGCGGTCCGCACGCGAGTTCGGGACGCGGATCCCCGGCGCGATCGTATGCGGATCGGCCCACGGCTCCATGCGGTCCGCCCCCCGTTCGACGGCGCGCACCACCGGGGCGCACCCCGAGCCCTGGACGGCGGCGATGCGCGGACGCGGTCCGGAGAGCCAGCCGAGATCCTCGAGCTCCGCGTACGCCTTCCAGAACGCCACCACTCCCGTTCCGCCTCCGGTCGGGAAGAGGATCCAGTCGGCCGTGACGCCCCCGAGCTGGTCCTCGAGCTCGAACGCCATCGTCTTCTTCCCCTCGACGCGGCACGGCTCGCGGAAGGTGCTCAGCAGGTGCTCCCCCTCCCCGAGACCGTCCTCGCCTATCCGCTTCGCCGCGTCGGGGAGTATCCCAGGGACGACGGTGACCGAGGCGCCGTAGGCTGCGCACTCCTCGGCGAATCCCTGAGGCGTGACGGACGGGACGTATATCCTGGCAGGCAGGCCGGCGGCTGCCCCGTACGCGGCCAGCGCGAGCCCGGCGTTCCCCGCCGACGGCATGACGGCGCCCGCCGCGCCGAGGTCGAGCAGCCGGGAGACCGCCGCGGCCATCCCGCGCGCCTTGAACGAGCCGGTGGGGTTGTGCTCCTCGTTCTTGACGAGCACCTCTGCGCACCCTGCCAGGGCGGCGAGACGGGGCGCCGGCACGAGCGGCGTGTTCCCCTCCCCCAGTGTCACCTCGTGATCGAACGGTGGCAGCAGGGCGCGGAACCGCCAGATACCGGCGCCGGGGGCTAGGAACTCCCCGCGGCTCGACCGGCGCCGCAGCATCCCGAGATCGTATACGGCGAGCAGCGGTCCCCCGCAGGCGGGACACTCTCCGACCGGCGAACCGGCCGGCACCTCCCGCTCGCAGTTGCCGCAGCGGTATCCTTCAAACGCGCGCATCGGACCTCCCTGTGCTGTCAAGACCGCGTGCCGCCTTCGGTGCGATTTTCATTGACCGGCGGCCGAGCGCGGAACGATGGTGATACGGTATGTTCGCATGGATCGAGAGAGACGGCATCGAGGTCGGGACGGTCCCCGCGCTGGCCGCCGCCGCGCCGCGCCTCGGCGTGTACTTCTCGCCGCGCCACGGCGGATCGAGCCGCCCGCCGTTCGACTCGCTCAACCTCGGCGGGGCCGTCGGCGACTCGCAGCGGGCCGTGGCCCGGAACAGGCGCCGCTTCCTCGGGGCGATCCGGGCCGATCCGCGGCGGATCGCCAGGGGCGTGCAGGTGCACGGCGCGAGGATCGCCGTGGTCGGCCGCGGCGGCGTGTACGACCGCACCGACGGGTTCGTCACGACCGGGCGCGGGCTCGGCCTGGTGATCAACTCGGCGGACTGCTTCCCCCTCATACTCCACTCCCCGTCAGAGATGGTCCTCGCCGCCCTCCACGTGGGACGCGCCGGCGCAGCGGCCGGCATCGTCGAGAGGGGCCTCGACATGCTCCTGGGCAGGTTCCGCGCCGATCCGGCCAATCTCATCGCCGTCTGCGGCCCGGGGATCTGCGGGAGATGCTACGAGGTCGGAGCCCCGGAGGCGATGCAGCTGCCCTCGTGGGCGCGGCGCAGACGCGGGGGCCGCTGGCACATCGATCTGCCCGCCTTCATCCGCCGCACCGTCATCGAGGCGGGTGTACGCGAGGCGAACTGGTTCGACGCCGGACTCTGCACCGCGTGCACCCCCGGGCGGTGCTTCTCGCACCGGCGAGACCGGGGCCGCACGGGGCGCCACTGGACGGTGGCGACGATGAGCGGCTGACTCACTTCCCCCGCAGCCCGAGCTTCTCCTGCACGGAGGCGATCTTCCCGTCCATCGTGAGCGGCTTGTCCGTGCGATCGTCTATCATGATCGTCGTGAGGACCCGGGCGGCTCCCTCCCCGAACGGGACCCTGTGGAGCCGCACAGCCGCGTCGATGATCGTCTCGAGCTCCCCCTCGACGACCGTCGACATCGGGGTGAGCCGGTAGCGGATACCCTCGAGCCCGGCGAGCACCTCCTGACAGCGGGCCACGTAGCGGCTCGCGCTGGTCGAGCCGGTGCCGACGGGGACGACGGTGACCGAGCACAGAGCCATGGTACTCTCCTTTCTCCGGTCGGATGACATGATTGACTGTAGCACCGCGAGACGCTATGCTCCACTGGAGTTTTCGCCGGGAGACAGGACGTGGAGACGGGCAGGACCGACGAGATACGGCCGTTCATCGTAATGGAGGTGCTCGAGCGCGCCCAGGAGCTGGAGCGCGAGGGACGCTCGATCGTGCACCTCGAGATCGGCGAACCGGATTTCCCCACCCCCCGCGGTATCGTCGAGGCGGCCGGCCGGTCGCTCGAGGCGGGGGATACGCATTACACCGACAGCCGCGGCCTGCTCGAGCTCCGGCGCGCGATCGCACGGTACTACGGACGCACCTGCGGCGTCGAGCCCGATCCGGGGCGCGTCCTCGTCACGATGGGGGTCTCTCCTGCCCTGCTGCTCGTCCTCTCGACCCTCGTCGAGCGGCCGGGGGACGAGGTGATCATGGGCGACCCCTGCTACCCCTGCTACCCGAACTTCGTCAGGTATCTCGGCGGCGTCCCCCGCTTCGTGCCGACGCGGGAGGAGGACGGTTTCCAGCTCAGGCCCGCCGACGTGGAGCGGGCTATCGGCCCACGCACGCGTGCCGTCATGGTCAACTCCCCCGCCAATCCCACGGGGACGATGATCCCTCCCGGCGACCTGGAAGGGATCTGCCGGCTCGATGTGCCGGTGATAAGCGACGAGATCTACCACGGCCTCGTATACGGCGACCGCGCCCGCTCGGCGCTCGAGTACGGCGGCGGCGCCTGGATACTCAACGGCTTCTCGAAGCTCTTCGCGATGACCGGGTGGCGTCTCGGTTACGTGATCGCCCCGCCGGGGAGCCTGCGCCCGATGCAGATCCTCCAGCAGAACTTCTTCATCTCCCCGGGCTCGTTCGTGCAGAGGGCGGCGGTCGCCGCCCTCAATGACGAGCACCCCGAGATATCGGAGATGGTAGCGCGGTACGACGAGCGACGGCGGTATCTCCTGCAGAGGCTCCCCGCGATAGGGCTCGAATACGCCGTGGAACCGACGGGGGCGTTCTACTTCTTCGTCAGGACCGACCACATCGATCCCGATTCCCTGCGCCTCGCCTTCGACATCCTCGAGCGGGCCGGCGTGGCGGTGGCCCCCGGGATAGATTTCGGCGCCCGCGGCGAAGGGCATCTGCGCATCTCATACGCCAATTCGCTCGACAACATCCGGGAAGGGATGGACAGGCTCGAACGGTACCTCAACGAACGCGGCGCGGGCCGGGACCGCGCCGGATGAAGGGAGTCATCCGCATGAGGCACTCGATCTGGATCGTCGCTCTGGCGGCGCTCACCGCCCTCACCTCCACCGCCTCCGCCGGCCTGCCGGTCGGGTTCGAGGCCAAGGGGGGGATCGGCATCGGCTATTACTCGATGAGCGATCTCAACGACCACCTCTCGTCGCTCCGCCAGACGATCAACGCCAATGCGGAGGACGTCGGGTCGGACTTCAACGTCTTCATCGAGGGACGCGTCTGGATGTTCCAGCGCGTGGCGGGGCTCGTCGGATACGAGCACTACTGGACCGAAGCCGCCCTTAACACGACGTCCCAGACGCTCAAATACACCGCCCCCGCCGACGTCTTCTACCTCGGCGGCGCGATCAACATCGTCTCGGTCCCGATGCTCGTCGACATCAACGCCGGCGTGCGAGGCACCTTCGCCAAGGTCGTCTACGGGGAGAACGAGGAGAGCGAGACACGGCTGTCCGAGTACAAGGCGAACGACTACGGGTGGGACATCTTCGCCGAGGTGAACACGAACTTCTTCAAGCCGATCGAGGTCGGGTTCACGCTCGGGTACCGGAACCTGAAGGTGTCGGGATTCGAGGACAAGTACGGCCACGAGCCCGTGTTCAGCACGACGGGCGAGGCGGTCGCGATCGAATACAGCGGGATGTTCTTCTACCTGACGGCGGGCATCGCCCTCTGGTAACCGTTTGACTTCCCCCGGGCCGGCTGCTATCGTTCCGTGTCCGCAGCGTATGGAGGCGCAGCACCGATGAAACTCTCAGATATCCCGCGCGCGGCCGTCGTGATGGAGATGAAGGCCGCCACGAAGGACGAAGCTATCACCGAGCTCGTCGACGCGCTCTGCGCCGCGTACCGTCTCAAGGAACGGGATGCGATCCTCGAGGCGGTCCGCCGCAGGGAAGAGACGGCGAGCACGGGAGTGGGCATGGGGCTGGCGGTCCCCCACGCCAAGACCGACGCGGTCGACCGCCTCTACATGGCGTTCGGCCTCTCGCGCGAGGGGATCGAGTTCGACTGCGCTGACGGGCAGCCGGCACACCTGTTCTTCGTCATGGTCTCGGCGCGCGACCGCACCGGTCCCCACATCCAGGCGCTGGCGAAGATCTCCCGGCTGATCGGCCGCGAGGAGGTGCGCAACGGGCTGCTGGCCTGCGGCACGCCGAAGGAGCTCATCGACTTCATCTCCGATGCCGAACGGCGATACCTCTGACAGTCTTCCACGGGGGTCCGGATGTGAAGATCAGTACCTACATGCAGCGAGACTTCCGCCGGGTGTCGCCGCACACGCCGCTGCGCGACGTCGCCCGCTGCTTCTACGAGACCGGTCAGCCCGCGCTGCCCGTCGTCAGGGAAAACGGAAGCCTCGCCGGCATCATCACGATAGAGGACTTCATACTCGTCTTCCTTCCCCACTACATAGACCTGATCAAGTCGATCGATTTCATCCATGACTTCGGATTCCTCGAGCGCAGCTCCTACACCGTCGAGGAACAGCTGCTCGTCGCGGAGGACCTGATGAGCGAGGACGTCTTCGTCCTCGAGGAGACCGAGAGCGTGATGAAAGCCGCCGCGGCCCTGCACAAGCACGGTCTCCAGCGCATACCCGTGGTCAGCGGCGGGCAGCTCACCGGCATGATCAGCCTCACCGACGTCTGCCGGGCGATATACGACATGGAAGGCCGCACGTGAGCCCGACGACGATCACAGCGCTCCTGATCTTCCTCGCCGCGTACGGCTTCATCATCTCGGAACGGATCCACCGCACCAAGATCGCCATCATGGGCGCCGTCCTGCTCGTCGTGTTCCACGTGCTGACGCAGATCGAGGCCTTCTCGTTCATCGACTTCAACACGATAGGCCTTCTCACCGGCATGATGCTCCTTATCAGCGTGATCAAGGAGACGGGGGTGTTCAGCTGGGTCGCCATCATGATCGCCAAGCGCACCGGCGGCGACGGCTGGAAGATACTGCTGTGGTTCTCCACCTTCACCGCCCTCTCCTCCGCCCTGCTCGACAACGTCACCACCGTGCTGCTGATAGCGCCGATAACGATACTGATAGCCGAGATGCTCGATATCACACCATTTCCCTTCCTCGTGGCGGAGATACTCGCCTCGAACATCGGCGGCACGTCGACCCTCATCGGCGATCCGCCGAACATCCTGATAGGCTCCGCCGCGGATCTGTCGTTCATCGACTTCCTCGTCCATCTCGGTCCCGTCTCGATCGTCGTCTTCGCCGTCACGCTGTTCGTGCTGCGGCTGCTCTTCAGATCGCATCTCGCCCCGGGCGGGCCCGAGCGGGAACGGATCATCTCGGGAATGGACGAGACCCGCGTGATCACCGATCCGTCGCTGCTCAGACGCTCGCTGATCGTGCTCGGGATCACGATCGCCGGATTCCTCCTGCACGACCTGCTCGGGCTGAAACCCGCCACCGTCGCCCTGGCCGGCGGCGGGGCGCTGCTGATCTGGAGCGGCACCGACGTCGAGAAGCGACTGAAGGAGATCGAGTGGACGACGCTCTTCTTCTTCATGGGGCTGTTCGTGCTAGTCGGGGGGCTGGAGAAGGCGGGGATCCTCGAATGGCTCGCCGGTCAGGTCCTCTCGGCCACCTCGGACCTGTTCCTCCTCTGCATGTTCATCATCTGGGTGTCGGCGATCGCCTCGGCGTTCCTCGACAACATCCCCTTCGTCGCGGCGATGATACCGCTGCTGGCCCGCATCGGCTCGGCCCTGTTCCCCAACTCGCAGGGACTCGACGAAGCGGCGTACCACGCATGGCAGATCCAGAAGACGATGCCGCTGTGGTGGAGCCTCGCCCTCGGCGCCTGCCTCGGGGGGAACGGGACACTGATCGGCGCCTCGGCCAATGTCGTCATCGCCGGATTCAGCGAGAAGACCCGCAGTCCGCTGAACTTCCGCAACTACATCAGGTACGGCTTCCCGCTGATGCTCCTCTCGATCGTCGTCTCGAGCGTCTACGTCATCCTCAGGTACCTGCTGCACTGAACCCCGGCGTAAAAAAAAGAGCGGGGGGGGACGCTGCTGCGCGTCCACCCCCGCCCGACAGCAATACCGCCGTACTGCTGCTGTGCTACTTCTTCACCTTGACGCAGGGGACCGCACATCCCTCGGCGCCCGCGTGGCCCTCGCATCCGGGGGCCTTCGCAGGGGCCTTCAGCGTGCAGCCGTCGCCGCCGTGCGTGCAGCAGCCGCCCTTCGTGCAGCCGGGACCGTGCTGGCAGCAGCCCTTCTCCATCCCCGCGTTCATGCATCCGCCGCCCATCGCGCATCCGCCGTGATGCTTCTCGAGGTACGCGGCCCAGTGGTCCTTCGGCAGGACCTTCTTCACCGCGAGCAGGTGCGCCACGGTGACCTTGTGCATCTTCGCGTGCACGGCGCTCATCTGCTCGAAGATCCCGTCGAGCGTCTTGACCGACGGATCGTCCTTCATCAGCTCTTCCGTCATCTTGTCGTGGAGCTTCATCTGCTCCGCCTTCAGATCGATCGTGTCGAGCCTGTACTGGAGCTCGAGCTTCTGCACCGCCGTCTTCACCCCGGGTTCCAGAGTCAAGACCTTCATCTCGCCGGGCCCCTCGCACTTCTTCTGGGCCGTCGCGACGGACGCGGCGGCCATGACAAAGACGATGGTCATGAGGACCGCTGCAAACCGCTTCATCTGGCACCTTCCTTTCGCTGTTCTTCGGAGTTGCGGTAGGGACAATTCTCTTCACCGACGCATCCGGGGCGCATGCTGCACCGGATGAGGTACATGAGGCGCTCGTCCTCGTCAGGCTCGAGGACCGACCGGGAATCGAGCAGGCGCTTGACGAGCAGCTTCTCGAGGTCTCCCTGCAGCCCCGCGATCTCCCCGACCTCCGCCATGATCCGCTCCTCGTCGGGCTGCCCGGCCTGTATGAGATGCAGTAGCCGCTGCCTGTGCCGATCCAGCTCGTTCTTGACCTTCCTCGCCTCCCCGCTGGAGGAGGCCATCGCTTCCTCGAAGCACTTGGCGCTCTTTCCCGATAGCCCGATGCATTTCGACAGCTGTCTGCCGTGATCGTCTATCGATATCCGTTCGCCGTCCGCCACGCCGCCCGTCCATGCCGGCTTGTCGTCGCGCGTCGCCCACCCGGCGGCGACCGTCGCCACGACGGCGAGATTGAACGCGAGCGAGACAATGAGTACGGCCTTCAGTATGCGATCATTCATCCTGGGCACCTCCCGCTGCGACCTCCATCGCTTCGCCCAGCGAGGCGGGCGGATAGTCGCCGAGGTAATCGAGACCGGTGACCTCCGCATAGGTCGGGGCGGCCGGCTCGAGGTACGCCCTCGTGATCGACGAGCCTGCGAAGATCCCGAGCATGATCACGGCTGCTGCCGCCGCCGCCACGACCACCTTCCACGCCGCGCCGGAAACGGGCGCGGCCACCCGGGCGGCCGCGACGATCCGGTCGGTCATCCCCTCTGGAGGCTCGATCTCGCGCAGCCCGGCGTGCATCGCGGTCAACGCGGTCAGATCGGCGTAGAGCCGCGCACAGTCCGCGCACTCGCCGATATGGCGCTCGAAGGCAGCCGCCTCATCCACACCGGCCTCGCCGTCTATGATCCGCCCTGCCAGACCTCTGCAGCGTCGACAGTCCATGATGCTCCTTTCACCACCTATAAACGCGGGCGATCCCGATCTCTTGCACGATTTCTGATGAATTTTATAATCATTATCGGCGCTCCCTGCCCCCGGGGAGGAAGCGGGCGAGATCCCCGGCCAGCCGCTCCCGCGCCCTGAAGAGGATCGATTCGACTGCCGCCTCGCTCTTCCCTATCGCTCCGGCGATCTCGCGGTACGAGAGCCCGCGCCCGGCGCGGAGCTCGATGACGGAGCGCCATTCCGACGGAAGAGCTTTCAGCGCCTCGAGATACGAGTGCCCCAGCTGCGCGGCGGCGGCGGCGTCCTCCGGGCCCTCTCCGCTGTCCGGCGGGTCGTATCCCGCCTCGAGCAGCGCATCGAGCGAGACCGGCGGTCCCGCCCGGCGGGCGAAGCTCACGGCGAGGTTGTGGGCGATACGGTACAGGAAGGTGCGGACCGAGGCGGTCTTCCGGTACCGCGAGAGGCTCCCGAAGAGGTTCACGAAGCACTGCTGCGTGAGGTCCTCGGCGTCCTCGACGGATCCCGTCGACCGGAAGAAGTAGTTGTGGATCTCCCTCTCGTATCTCCGCACGAGAAGGCGGAAGGCGTGCCCATCGCCGCCGGCCGCGCGCTGCATGAGGATGTCGTCGTTCAATGGCGCCCGTCCGTGTTGGGGGATGCCCGGCCGGTCCGTCCCCGGGGCGGCGGACACGGCCCCGCGATCAGACCGCCACCGTTTCGGAGATGGCGAACCGTCCCCGATCGTCGCGGCGCACGCGGCAGGCGGCGATCGAAGGGTCGTGCTCGAAGAAGAGGATCCATCCCTCGTCCGCCGCCGCGGAGAGAAGCCTGCGCTTCTCCTCGAGGGTGCTCAGCGGGAAATGGTCGTACGCCATGATCCAGGGGAGGTTCACGTGAGAGGCGAGGGGGATGAGGTCCCCGCAGTACATCACCGTCTCTGAACCCGAACCGAACAGGACCACCTGATGTCCCGGCGTATGTCCCTCGGTCGGCACGACCCGCACACCGGGCGCGATCTCCGCCTCGCCGTCGACGAGCTGCAGCTTGTCGTTCTCGGCGATCGGCAGGAAGTTCTCCTGGAAGAAACTGGCGCGGTCCTTCTCGTTGGGACGCGTCGCGGCCTCCCACTGTCGGCGCTGGATGTGATGCACGGCGTTCGGCAGCGACAGCCGCAGCGAGCCGTCGCCGTCGAACCACGTGTACCCGCCGCAGTGATCGAAGTGCAGGTGCGTGGCCACGGCGTCGGTGATCGAATCGGGATCGATATGGTGGGCTGCGAGGACATCGCGCAGGGGGCGCGCTTCGATCTCGTAGATATCGGTGAACTTCTCGTCGAGCTTCGTCCCCGCCCCGGCGTCGACGAGGATCCGCCGGCCTCCGCCCTCGGCGAAGAGCGCCCGCATCTGCATGACGATGCGGTTCCGCTCGTCGGCCGGATCGGTCTTCTCCCAGAGCGCCTTGGGCACGACGCCGAACATGGCGCCCCCGTCGAGCCGGAACTTCCCCGTGTCGACGGCCCTCAGCTCGAATCCACCCACCCGCATCAGGCGTCCTCCACCAGGACGGCCGTCCCGTAGGCGAGCAGCTCGGCAGCGCCCTCCATCATCGAGTTCGTCGTGAAGCGTATGGTGACGATCGCGTTGGCGCCCTTCTCCTGAGCCTCCTCGATCATCCTGTCTATCGCCTGCTCGCGCGACTCGGCTATCATCTTCGTGTACTCGACGATCTCGCCGCCGGCTATGTTCCGCAGACTCGCCATGATGTCACGTCCTATGTGCCGCGCCCGAATCGTGTTTCCCCGCACGAGGCCGAATACCTTGACGACCCTCTTGCCGGGGATCTCGTCCGTCGTCGTCAGCAGCATGTCAGTTCACTCTCCTGTGCGTCCCTGCCGTCACCGCATGATGTCACGGTAACGGTCGGTCCGGTACTGGTGGATCCGTTCCCGGATCACCGAGACGAGAAGGATCAGCGCGCCGGCTATGAGCACGACGAGCGCCACCTTGCCGAAGGTGATCCGTCCGAAATCGGTCACGGCGTGGTAGATCTGCCATCCGGCGATCATCACCGCGCCGAGTATGAGGAGGATCCAGCCGATCTTCCGCTCGAGCCGCCGGAAGATGCTCTTCCAGTAGCGTTCCCAGAAGTCGTCCATCGGATCCCTAATCGTCAGCATCCCGGTCAGACGCTCGAGAGCAGCCATCTCGCGCATCCCCGCACGGCAGTCGTCGCACGAGGCGACGTGCCGCTCGAACTCGATGCGTTCGTCGGAGCTCATCTCGCCGTCGAGATACCGCATGCCGTCCGTCTCGATCCTGTTGCAGCTCACGCTCTATCATCCCCTTCCCCGTCCGGGTCTTCGCAGACATCCTTGAGAAGGCCGTACAGGGCCTTGCGGGCGTAGAAGAGGCGCGACATCACTGTGCCCTCGGAGATGCCGAGCGTCTCGGCGATCTCACGGTACGAGAGCTCCTGGAAGGTCCGCAGGACGATGATCTCCCGGTGCTCGGGAGTCAGCTCCTGGATGGCGCGCCAGACCGCCTCCGCCCGCTCGCGCCGGATCGCGCTCCCCTCGGGGGTCTCGCCGGAGCACGGCCGCTCGACGAGTACATCCACCGAGATCTCACGGCGCCCCGACCGCGAACGGATGAAGTTGAGACACCGGTTCCGGAGGATCCGGTAGAACCAGGGAAAGAAGGGCCGCTCGATGTCGAATGTCGCCCGGGCGCGATGCGCGGCCATGAACGCCTCCTGTGACAAATCGCGGGCGTCTTCCTCGTTCCCCGTAATGCCGAGGGCGACGGTGAAGGCGCGCCGCATCGTGATCCGCACGATCTCCTCGAAGGCCCTGACGCTGCCGTCTTTCCAGGCCTGCAGCGTCTCCTTCGCGATCTCGGCCGATGTCTCGTTCACTCTCACAGGCATTACAGTTCCGCACGGTTCGATATTCACCGGAAATCACACACCGGGCACCCGGCGAGGGGGTGCCCAGAATATAACCCGTTGCCGCGTACCGGTACACGCGATTTTTCCGCCGTCAGGCCGCGCCGCTCAGGAATCGGGGCCTCCCTCGTCCCCCGGCTGCTCCTCGGGCGGCCGGGGCGGGCCCTGCCCCCTGGGACCTTCCTTTGCCGGGCCGGGGCCACCGTCGTCGAAGACCTGGCGCCGGGCCAGCTCGCCGAGCACGGGAAGCTCGACCATCCGGCCGCGCCACGACTGATACATGAGGAAGAACCAGACGAGGATGAACAGCACCGAGACGAGCCAGCCGATCACGGGGATGAAGTTGAGGATCGCGACGGGGATCGAGCAGATCCAGAAGACGATCGACTGCGCCGCATGGAACCTGATGAACCTGTTCTCCCGCTCGAGGGCGAGGAAGACCAGCCCCCCGATGAACGGGAAGAAGTACGAGGCGAAGGCGGCGATCCCCGCCGGGATCGACGTCGTCTGCTTCTGTTCTTCTGTCATGTCATACCACCCTTTCGATGATCATCCCGTCATGAGCCGTCGTCACCGGCCCCGTGAAGCGCGCGCGCACGGCAGCGGCCGGGTCCGCCTCGCCGAAGACCGGGTAGAGGTGGACCAGCAGGACCGCCGCGACCCCCGCCTCGGAGGCGAGGAGGCCCACCTGCGAGGGGGTCATGTGCCCCGGCACGGAGCCGTCGTCGGGGAACGAGCATTCGCTGACGAGCAGCCGGGCTCCGCGCGCGAAGACTGCGAGCTCCGCGCAGAACGAGGTGTCGCCCGTGAAGACGATATCCCCGCCCGCCGCTCCGATGCGCCACGAGAGGGCGGGCCTGCCGCAGTGCTCGGCGGGCCCGGCGGCCACCGGCACGCCGCCGGGATCGATCCGGTCCCCCGGCTGCATCTCGCGCATCACGAGCTGTTCCCCCTCAGGGACGATCCCCGGATAGAGGGCGTTCCACCCCTCGATGAACCCGGCAAGCCCCGGGGGGCCGAAGATCGTGAGCGCTCGCCGCCCGGAGGCCGCCGGATCGTTCGCCGACGCACAGAAGAGACGACCGAGATCGAGCGTGTGATCGGGATGGAAGTGCGTCAGCAGGATGCGGTCGATATCCCTGAACGAACGGCCCGCCGACTCGAGGGCATCGAGCGCCCCCGGACCGCAGTCTACCAGCAGTGCGGTCTGCCCGTCCTCCACGAGGAGCGAGGTCGCGCCGCGCGCCGCGTCGGGGATGATCGTGCCCGAGCCGAGGACGCTCAGCCTCAGCGCCGTCATCTCTCGCCGCCGTCGCGGCCCTCGATGGTGACGAACGCCTCGAGCGACTTCTTCTCGGTCAGGCCGAGGAGCTCGAAGGCGTTCCCCCTGTTCACAGCGATCTCGAGGAACCCCCAGCTATTCATCAGCGCCATCAGCCGGCCGAGCTTTCCCTGCTCGTAGTAGCGCTTGAGACCGCTGATCCGCCGCGCGCCTATGCGGATCGTCACCGCATCGGGATCGTACGAGGTGCCGAGCACACGATTGAGAAAGGTCTCGTCTATGTTCGTGATGATGTTCCCGAAGGTGTCGACGTAGACGGCCCTGCCCGAGATCTCGCCCTTCTTGTTGACGAACGGCCGGAGCGCGGGGACGATCAGCACCGACTCGAGCACCGGGCCCATCTGCGCCGGCGGCACGCCGAGCGAGAGGTGCGCGGCGATCGGCGCGAAGACGTCCCGGCCGAGGAAGGTCGAGCCGTGCAGCGGGAGCGTGTACTCCCCCGGCTTGACCTCGTAGACCTTCTTCACCGCCCCGTCCTCGAAGACCGCGCTGAGGATCCCGTTGTCGGGACCGACGAAGTACCGGTCGCCGGCGTCTATGACGAGGTTCTTCCGGTCGCCGCCGACCCCCGGATCTACCACGCAGCAGAATATCGTCCCCGGCGGGAAATACCGGTAGCTGTTCCCGAGGACGAAGCTTCCCTCGCGCACGTCCTGGCTCGAGACGTTGTGGGCCAGGTCGACGATGCGCACGGCCGGGTTGATGCCGAGGATGACCGCTTTCATCACCCCGATGTACCAGTTATGCCAGCTGAAATCGGTCAGCAGGGCGATATGCGCCGCCGGCCGCTTGGACGCGGGTCCCATATTCCGTCTCCGCCTTTCAGTATATGCAGCCGCACGCGGCCGCCTCCGGACGGTCCGCGCCTGTCGAGGTGATTATACGACAGCCCCCCCGGCCGGACAACGGTTTTCGGGGCGGCTCCAGGCCCCGCCGCACAAAGAGATTGCGCCGGAGCGCCCTGTGGGGGGTAGAATATGCGAACGGCACACTCGCCAGGTGCCGGGAAGGGAAGTGTCAGATGAAGATCGCCGTCATCAGCGACACGCACGACCACCTCGAGAACGTCGAGCGGGCGGTCGCCCTCGTCTCCGGGAAGGGGGCGTCACTGCTGCTCCACTGCGGGGATATCTGCTCGCCGTTCGTCATCGACCGTCTCGCCGGGTTCAAGGGACGCTCGCACGTCGTCTTCGGGAACAACGACGGGGACCATTTCAACATCTGCCGGGTCGCGGCGAAGTTCTCCAACGTCGTCGTGCACCACCACGCGGGATTCATAGAGACCGACGCGGGGATCGTCGCCTTCACGCACTACCCCGAGTACGGACGGGGGCTGGCCGCGACGGGGGAGTACGCGGCCGTCTTTTCCGGACACACCCACCGGAGGATGTCCGAGTTGGTCAACGGCACGCCTCACCTGAATCCGGGGGAGCTGATGGGCCTTCTCGAACGCCCCGGATGCATCGTCTTCGACCTCGCCGGCGGGCAGGCCGAGCATATAGAGATCTAGGAGGGCTCTCCCCCCCGGCCGGGGAGCGGGAAATCGACGCGGGGGACCCGTTCGGCGAGGAAGGCGAGTGCCTCCCCGAGAGAGGGTATGGCCGAGCGCCCGCCGAGGGCGCGGCACCCCAGCGCTGCGACCGCGTTGGCGAAGAGGCAGCATCTCTCCAGGTCCCACCGGGCGAGCGCCGCGAAGAGAAACGCCCCGTGAAACACGTCCCCCGCGCCGGTCGTGTCGACCGCGTCGACGGCGAACCCCCCGGCGGCGACATCCCCCGCGCGCGAGCGGGCGACGCACCCGCGGGGCCCGAGCGTGACCACCGCCGCGCGCGGCCCGTACGCCATCATCGCCTCGAGCGCCGCATCCACCCCGCCACCGCCCCCTATCTGCCCGGCGAAGGTCTCGCTGGCGGCGATATAGTCACAGTGCGGCAGGACCTCCCGCACCCCGGCGCGCAGCGTTCCCGCGTCGAGCAGCGTCGTCGCACCGGCGCCGCGCGCGATAGCGGCGGCGGCCGCGCCGGCGGCGGGCTCCATCGTGTCGACGAGCAGCCCGCGGCAGGATCGGATCAGGTCGGGGTCGATGAGGGCGGGATCGAGCGGATCGAGGGTACCGCGCGTCCACAGTATCGTACGCTCCGCCGTGCCGCTGTCGACCATGATGAAGGCGAACTGCGAGAGGCGGCCCGGCTGGACGAGGACCCCCGAGACATCGACCCCCTCACGGCGCAGCTCACCGAGCATCGTCTCGCCGGCGGCGTCGTCGCCGACCGTGCCGATGAAGGCGGTCCTGAGCCCGAGGCGCGCGGCGGTGACGGTCGCCGTCGCGGCGGGCCCGCCTCCATGTATCTCGAGCCGCTCCAGCTCGAGCTTCGAGTCCGCGGCGGGATGGCGGGGAACGATGCCGAGATAGTCGAGCGCGGTATACCCCACGCCGACGACATCAAAGCGACGGCTCACGACCCTGCTCCTCCGGCTTCGTCAGCGTGTGCCGGCGGAAGGCGAGGAACGATTCGACGACGAGCCAGCAGACGAGCACGAGGACGATCGCCCCGACGACGAGCAGCGGCCAGTTACCCGCCTTCCAGTTCGTCCCCAGCCGGATGACCATGGCGGTGATCGTCACCACGAGCATCCCCGCCATCGGGATCATCGTGTAGATTATAGGCTTGCCGAGACGGTAGAGGAAGAGCGAGACGGCGAGCAGGCCCAGCGCGGCGAGTATCTGGTTGGTCGTGCCGAAGAGCTCCCAGAGGAGCAGGCCGACCGGCTTGCCGCCTATCGTCATCAGGGCGAAATATCCGACGCCGGCGACAGCGACGAGCGAGGCGACGAAGCGGTTGCGCAGCAGACCGATCCCGAGCCCCTCGCCGAGCTCCTCTATGTTGTACCGCAGCAGGCGCGTCCCCGAGTCGAGGGTCGTCATGGCGAATCCCACCGCCATCACGACGATGAAGCTGCTCGCCACATCTACAGGCACGCCGAGGTGGGAGACGAACAGCGCCGCCCCCCGGACGAAGGCCGACATGTTCGCAGCCAGCCCCTGCGCCGACTGCCAGGTGGGATAGACGGCGAGCCACTCCTGCCTCGTGATCCCCGAGACGCAGGCGAGGGTGACGGCCATCGCGAGCAGCCCCTCGGTGAGCATGCCCCCGTACCCTATCGACAGCGCCGTCCGCTCGTTGCCGAGCTGCTTCGCCGTCGTCCCCGTGGCGACGAGCGAGTGGAACCCCGAGATCGCCCCGCAGGCGATCGTGATGAAGAGGAACGGGAAGAGCGGCGGCAGCCCCGTCGAGACGGTGTTGACCGCCGGGGCTCCTATCGTGGGGTGCACGACGAAGATCCCCACGTACATCAGGGCCATGCCGATGAAGAGCTGGTACGCGTTGAGGTAGTCCCTCGGCTGGAGGAGGAGCCAGACGGGCAGGACCGATGCGATGAAGGCGTAGACGATCAGCAGATAGACCCAGAAGGTGTTGCCGACACCCGTGACGGGATATTTGATCCCCAGCCAGAGGGAGAACAGCATCAGCACCAGCGCCACGAGTGTCGCCGGCGCGAGCCTGACCCCCCGCCGGTAGACGAGCAGGCCGACCATGATCGCCAGTGCGATCAGGGCGCCGACGGGGATCACCGATTCGGCATAGTACTGCTCGGAGAACATCATAGCTATCACGCGCACGAAGGTCCCCATGCAGAGCGACAGGGTGAAGAAGATGATCACGAGGAAGAGCAGATGCGCGCGGCGTCCGACCAGCGCGCGTGTCACGTCGCCTATCGACCGGCCCCTGTTGCGCAGCGAGACGAACAGGGCGGAGAGGTCGTGCACCCCTCCTATGAATATCGAGCCGAGCACGATCCAGAGGACCGCCGGCAGCCATCCCCAGATCACGGCGATCGCAGGCCCGAGGATCGGGCCCAGCCCGGCGATCGAGGCGAAGTGATGGCCGAAGAGGATGATCGGTCTCGTCGGCACGAAATCGATCCCGTCCTCGAACGCATGCGACGGGGTCTTCCTCTCCGGGTCGAGCGAGAGGATCCGCCCGCCGATGAAGCGCGCGTAGAACCTGTAGGCCGCTGCGAATGCAACTATGGTAATGAGGGCGACGACGAGGGCGTTCATCCGGCTCACCTCCAGCGCAGGGCGATATGTCCGTACGATGGTACACCCGCGGGAGGCGGCGGGCAACACCATTCCTGCTTGCGGTGCGGCCGCCGGCGGTCTAGATTTCCACTGACGGGAGTGAATCATGGACGGTCGAAAGAGATACTGCCCCTTCTGCGGCGGCCCCCTCTCCGCGCGGGAGTCCGAGGGGCGGAAACGCCTGTTCTGCGAGGCGGAGAAACGCTTCCTCTACGAGAACCCCGTGCCCGCCGCGACGGCGCTCGTGCTCGACTCCGGCGGGCGAATACTGCTCGTGCGGCGCAACCGGGAGCCGGGACGGGGCGAGTGGGCCCTGCCCGGCGGGTTCGTCGAGAACGGGGAGAGCCCCGCCGAGGCGGCGCGCCGGGAGCTCGAGGAGGAGACCGGACTGCGCGGCGACGGCGCCCTCCTCGTCGACGTGATCTACCAGGAGAGCGAGTTCTACAGGACGGCCCTTCTGATCATCGGGTACCGCTTCAGCGCTTTCGAGGGAGAGCTGCGCCCCGGCGACGACGCCGACGAGGCGGGATTCTTCGAGCCGCAGAGCCTGCCGCCGCTCGCCTTCGAGAGTCACCGGCGGCTGGTATCCGCGGTGCTCGTCTCCTGACGCCGCGGAGACCTCGACACCGTTGAAAAAACACCCCCGATGGTGTATACTTGCCATATCTCACGCACAGGGGGAATCATCATGAGGAGATCGATACTCTCGGCGGGCGTATGCGCGCTGCTGGTCTGCTGCTTCTCTTCGGTGTCTCTCTCTCAGGGCTCGATCGGCGTCTACCTGGACGATCTCCACAGCAGGGCCGACACGGTCGTGACCGGCCCGTTCATCCTTCTGGAGATATACGTGTGGACCTTCCCCGGCCCGAACGGGCTTCTGTGCTCTGAATTCGCCATGGAGTATTCAGAGCACGCGATACCGAGCTATCATACCTTCAACGCCGAACTGCTCTCGGAGACGGAAGGAGATGTCTTCACCGGCTTGAGGCTGTGCTTCTCCGGGTGTCAGACAGAGCCGCAGTGGCTGTTCCAACAGAACATCTTTCACACCGAGACATACAGCGAGATCAAAGTGGTGGCGCATCCGTCAGTCGGGATCATCCGTTTCACGACGTGCGATATCGAACAGCAGTTCGAGGAGGCAGGCGTCTCCTCGAGCGTTCACGCGTACTACTTCCCGATAGGAACGGCTGAGGCCAGCTGGG
>Ga0316578_10000020_pt1 | contig 32985 bp, 28 predicted proteins | sample J0NA_2_FD_203076 | JGI IMG/M metagenome (GOLD analysis project Ga0316578, IMG submission 203076) | Rhizosphere microbial communities from salt marsh grasses in Alabama, United States - J0-2_160517rDrC | ecosystem: Host-associated > Plants > Roots > Rhizosphere | place: USA: Alabama | collected... | reverse complement strand
TCGAACGCCTCGATCCGTCGCAGGACGCGTCCCGTCTCGTCGAGCGGCACGGCGAAGCCGCGCGACAGCGTGGCGAGCGGGCTCAACGCCTCCAGCCGGGCGGCCGCGACCGCGAGGCGCGCCCGTCGGTCCGCCGCGGTCCGCTCCCACGCCTCGCGGAGTCGCGCCGTCCGGTCCCGCATCCGCTCGTCGCCCCGCTCCGTCCGCTCCCGAAGCCCGGCGACCAGCCGCGCCGCCCGGTCGCGGAGCGCTCCGCGGAGGACGGCGTCCTCCGTCGTGATCGTCTCCGCGGCGGCGGACGGCGTGGCGGCCCGGAGGTCCGCGACGAGATCCGAGATCGTGACATCGACCTCGTGACCGACGGCGGAGACGGTGGGAATCGGTGAGTCCGCGATCGCGCGCGCCAGCCGCTCGCCGTTGAAGGCCCAAAGGTCCTCGACGGAGCCGCCGCCGCGCGTCAGGAGGATCACGTCGCTCGAGCCCTCCCGCACGAGCCGCTCGAGGGCCGTCACCAGGTCGTCCTCGGCCCCCTCTCCCTGCACGCGGCAGTCGGAGACGAGGATCCGGGTCCACGGAGCGCGGCGGCGGACCACGGAGATCACGTCCCGCAACGCCGCCCCGGAACGGGACGTGACCACCCCGACCGTCCGGGGGACTCGCGGTACGGGCCGTTTCCGCGCCGGGTCGAGCAGTCCCTCGTCGGCGAGCCGGGCCCGGAGGCGCTCGAAGGCCAGACGCCAGAGTCCCTCTCCGCGCGCCTCGAGCCGTCGGACGACGAACTGGTACTGTCCGCGCGGCTCGTAGAGGGTCAGACTCCCGAAGGCGAACACCTCCATGCCGTCCTCGGGGTCGGCGGGCAGCCGTGCGGCGTCCGAGCGCCACATCACGGCCGAGAGCTGCGCCTCGGCGTCGCGCAGGCTGAACCAGCGGTGTCCCGACGCGTGGGGCTTCCAGTTCGCGATCTCTCCGACCACCCAGAGAGGGGCGAACGACTCCTCCAGCAGGCGGCGGACGGCCGCGTTCACGGACGAGACGGGAATCGCCGTCTCGGGGGAGGAGCCCGGCGCCGCCTCCGGGCCGACCGGCGAGCCGCCCCCGTCGAACAGGGAGATCTGGGGACTCACGGGCCCGTGCGGTCGTCCGGCGCGTGTCCCATCGCCGGGCTCAGCCGCCCCGGGCCGCGCGCGTCGCCGCCGTGACCGTGTTCCGAAGCAGCATCGCGATCGTCATCGGCCCCACACCGCCCGGGACCGGCGTGATCCACGAGGCCTTCTCCTTCGCCTCGTCGAACGCGACGTCGCCGACCAGCCGATATCCCCTGTCGGTGGACGGGTCGTCGACGCGGTTCACGCCCACGTCGATCACGACGGCCCCGTCGCGGACCATGTCACCCGTGACCGACTCCGGCCGACCGACGGCCACCACGAGGAGGTCCGCCAGCCGGCACACGCCGGGCAGGTCGTTCGAGCGGCTGTGGGCGATCGTCACCGTCGCGTTGGCGTAGGGCTCCTTCTGGGACAGGATCGTGGCCATGGGGCGGCCCACGATGTTCGACCGGCCGACCACCACGGCGTGTTTCCCGGCCGGGTCCCAGCCGATGTGCTCGAGCATCACCTGGACGCCGTGCGGCGTGCACGGACGGAACGCGTCCGGGTCCCCCGCCGACATGCGGCCGACGTTCACGGGGTGGAAGCCGTCGACGTCCTTCGCGGGCAGGATCCGCTCGGTGACCGTCCGCTCGTCGACGTGGTCGGGCAGCGGCAACTGGACGAGGATCCCGTGGATCGCGGGATCCGCGTTCCAACGGTCGAGAATCCCGAGGATCTCCTCCTGCGGGGTGTCGGCCGGAAGGCGCTCGTCGATGTTGCGGATGCCGACCTCGGCGCACTTCTTCTCCTTCATTCCGACGTAGACCCTCGACGCCGGGTCCTCCCCCACGAGCATCACCGCGAGGCACGGCTCGATCCCCCGTTCCCGCAGAGCGTCGGCCTCCTCCTTGACCTCGGCACGGACGGCGGCGGCGATCGCGTTTCCATCTATGATCTTCGCGGACATCGGGATCCTCTCGGGTACGGGCGCCGCCGGGGCGCCCGGCTCGGGCCCGCGTCAGCGGGCGAAGTTCACGGCACGCGTCTCGCGCACCACGACGACCTTGATCTGGCCCGGATACTGGAGCTCCTCCTCGATCCGGCGGACGGTCTTCTCGCTCAGCTCCGACATCTCCTCGTCGGTGACCTTCTCCGGCATGACCAGGATGCGGATCTCCCGGCCGGCCTGGATCGCGTACACCTTGGCGACGCCGGCGTAGGATCGCGCGATCTCCTCGAGCTTCTCGAGCCGCTTCACGTAGTGCTCGAAGGACTCGCGGCGGGCGCCCGGGCGGGCCCCGGAGATCGCGTCGGCGGCGGTGACGAGAAACGACTCCGGGTAGCGGGCCGGCTCCTCGCCATGGTGCGCACGGATCGCGTTGAGCACCGGGTCCGGCTCCCCCAGGCGCTTGCAGAGCTCGTACCCGATCTCGACGTGACTTCCCTCCTGCTCGTGCGTCAGGCCCTTGCCGACGTCGTGGAGCAGCCCCATCCGCTTGGTCATCTCGACGTCGAGACCGAGCTCGGCCGCCATGTTGGCCGCGAGCAGCGCGACCTCCTTCGCGTGCGCGAGCTGGTTCTGGCCGTAGGACGTCCGGAACCGGAGGTTTCCGAGGACCTCGATCAGCTGGGGATTCAGCCCGTGGATCCCCAGCTCGTACAGCACCTCCTCCGCCGCCTCCCGCATCTCCGAGCGAACATCTCCCGAGGCCTTCTCGACGACCTCCTCGATCCGACCGGGATGGATCCGGCCATCCGCGACCAGCCGCTCCATCGCGATGCGGGCGACCTCGCGCCGGATCGGGTCGAAGCTGGACAGGATCACGGCCTCGGGCGTGTCGTCGACCACGACGTCGACGCCCGTCGCGTGCTCGAAGGACCGGATGTTCCGGCCCTCGCGCCCGATGATCCGGCCCTTCATGTCGTCGCTGGGAAGGGGGACGACCGAGACCGTGATCTCCGAGGAGTGGTCGACCGCCATGCGCTGGACCGACATCGCGATGATCTTCTTCGCTTCGCGCTCCGCCTCGCGCCGGCTGCTCTCCCGGATCTCCCGGATGCTCTGCGCCGCCTCGGCCCGGGCTTCCTCTTCCAGCTGCGTCACGAGCTCGGCCCGCGCTTCGGAGGCGGAAAGTCCGGCCAGGCTCTCGAGCCGGCTCCGCGCCGACTCGCGCGCCGACTCGGCCTCACGCCGGATCTCCTCCACGCCCTTCTCCCTGTCGAGGAGCGACTCCTCCCGCTCGGCGACGCGCTCCTGGCGCTTGTCGAGCGCCTCCAGCTTGCGCTCCAGCGACTCTTCGCGCTCGGCGACCCGTTTCTCGAGCCTCTCGAGTTCGACCCGCCGCTCCTCGACCTCCCGGAGCTGCTCGTCGCGGAGACGGAACCCCTCTTCCTTCCCGGCGAGCTCCCCGGTGCGTCGGAGCGTCTCGGCCTCGCGCTCGGCGGCGGCCAGGATGCCGCGGGCCTCCTCCTCCGCGGACCCCCGGACGCGGGCGGAGCGGCTGCGCTCCAGACCGCGCCCCGCCGCGAGACCCACGAGCAGTGCGACGACCGCCGCGATGGCCGCGATGAGAAGTTCCATGCCTCGGCTCCCGTTGATCTATGCGTGCAAGGGCCGCCCCGCGGCCCGTCCACCCCGCTTCCGGGCAAAAAAAACCGGCCGGCGCACCCAGGGTCCGCCGGCCTTCGGCACGGGAGTCATCCCCGTTCCCGCTGTGAGTTTTGTCGGGATCTATGCCGTACTCGGGCCGTTCGTTCCGCCGGCGGCGACACCGGAGCGCCGTCCGCTGAAAGTGCCCGCCACGTGGCCAGGCCGCAAGACGAGCCCGCCCGGGGACGGGTTCTCCCGGGCCCGCCGCGCCGGCCTCAGCTCTCCGCCGCCAGGTCCCCCTGCTCGACGTCGCCGACGGCGGCGGATCCCAGGGCCGCCTCGATCCGGGCGCGCAGGCCGGCCACGCGCTCGGCGACGAGGCGGGACTGCGACTGCTGCGCGGCCCGACTTCGGAACAGCTGGTCGGTGATCTGCATCGCGGCGAGGATCGCCGCCTTGTGGGGCTCGGCCACCTTGCCCCGCACGTGCGCATCCTGGATCAGGTCGTCGACGTGCTTCGCGCAGGCACGGGTGTACTCGATCCCCTTGTCCGAGCGGATCGAGTACTCCTCCCCGAAGATCGTGACCCGGATCGGCGTCTTGTCCGCGGACATACTGTGTCTCTCCTTCCCGCGCCGGGCGCGGTACCTGCCGGTCAGTCGGCGGTCTCGTCCTCGATCACGATCAGCCGGCCGCGGATCCGCTCCGCCCGCTCCCGGGCCTCGCTGAGCACCGCCCGGAGTCGCGCGTTCTCCTCGGAGAGCTCGCGCAACCGCCGCTCCAGCGATGCCGGGTCCTCCGCATCGACCCGGGAGCGCCGGAGCGTCTCCTCGAGCCGGCGATGACCCGCCTCCGCCTTCTCCGCCCGACGCCGGAGCGCCGTCAGCTCGTCCAGCAGGCGGCCGACCGCCCTCTCCAGGATCTCGAGCTCGCGCTCGAGCGCGGGTCGCTCAGGAGTCGCGGATTCGGACATCGAAGTCCTCCTCGAGGCGCCGGACGACCGCGTCCACGACCGTCTCGATCTCGGGATCGGTGAGCGTGCGGTCGGGAGCGCGGAACACGAGCCGCCAGGCGAGACTCCGCCGGCCCTGCTCCACCTTCTCGCCCTCGTACACGTCGAACAGGCGAAGGGACTCGAGCAGCGCCGAAGCCGCGCCCCGGATCGCCGCTCTCACCTCCTCCGCGGGTACGTCGGAGGCGAGCGTGAAGGCCAGATCGCGGGCGATGGCCGGGAAGGAGGGGAGCGGCGCGAAGCCGATCGCCTGCCCGGCGCCGTCCCGTCCCCGGACCGCCGCGAGCCGGAACTCGCCGGCGAACACCGGGGCCGCCCAGCGGGGCGCATCCAGCGCACGGGGCCGGACGCCGCCCGCGACCCCGACGAGTCCGTCGGGCCCCTCGACCCCGAAGCGATCCTCGTCCAGCCACGCGTCTCCCCTCAGCGGCGGACGTCCTTCCGTTCCCGCGGCGACGGTCGCGAGAGGGGTCACGTTCCCGAGCCCCAGCGCCGCGCAGAGCTCCTCCACGACCCCCTTCCCGTCCCAGAGATCGCAGTCGTCCGCGTCGCCCGACCAGTGATCCGGACGCCGGGCGCCGGTGAGCACGAACGCGAACCGGATCTCCTCCGTCGGCGCCTCCTCCCCACCGGGGGGAGCGGACGACCGCGCGAACACGGTCCCGATCTCGAACAGGCGCACGTCGCGGCGCCCGCGCGCCCAGTTGTGCTCAACCCGTCCGAGCAGCACCGGCACGAGGTCCGTGCGGAGCAGGCCCTCCGCGGCCGAGAGCGGCTTCAGGAGAGCGACCGCGTGCGGCGCCGCCCGGGAGCCCGGCACGAACGGGACGCTGCGCGCCTCGAGGAAGCCGCGCCCCGCGAGCACCTCCCGGACCCGCGCGGAACGGCCGCGCGCCGGACCGTCGGGCACCGCGCTCGGCCGGAAGCGACGCGGCTCGTCGGGAAAGGCGTCGTATCCGTGCAGGCGCGCCACCTCCTCGAGGAGGTCCGCCTCCGTCGTCACGTCGCCCCGCCACCCGGGTACGCGCAGGACGAGCGTCCCGTCGTCTCCCGCTTCGCTCCCCGGCGCAAGCTCGAACCCGATCGGCTCGAGGAGCGCGAGGACGTCCCGCGCCCCGAGCGCCAGGCCGAGGACCTGGCGCACGCGCGGAAGCCGCAGCGCCACCTCCCGTCGCTCCGGCGCCGCACGGCCGACCCGGACCCACGTCCCGTCCGCGGTGCCGCCCGCCGTCGCCAGGACGAGCGCCACGCACCTTCGGAGCGCGTCCTCCATGCCCCGCTCATCGATTCCGCGCTCGAACCGGTAGGACGCGTCCGTCGCCAGCCCCGCCGCGCGCGCCGTGTGTCTCGTGTGCCGGGGATCGAACGATGCGCACTCGAGGAGCAGGTCCGCCGTCTCCTCGTGGACCTCGCTCGCCTCGCCGCCCATCACCCCCGCCAGCGCCACGGGGCGCGTGGCGTCGGCGATGACCGTCGCCTCGGTGGTGAGCTCGTGGTCGACTCCGTCCAGCGTGCGCAGCCGCTCGCCGTCCCGCGCCGCCCGCACGCGGATTTCGCTCCCGCCGAGGCGCGAGAGGTCGAACGCGTGCAAGGGCTGGTTCCGCTCGAGCAGCACGTAGTTCGTCGCGTCGACGACGTTGTTGATGGGGCGCGCGCCCGCGCCGCGCAGGCGCGCCTGGAGCCAGGCGGGCGACGGCCCGATTCGCACCCCGCGAACCACCGCGCCGAGGTACCGGAAGCAGCGGTCCGCGTCCTCGATCTCGATCCGCACGCTCCCGGCCGCCGCGGCGCGCTCCCCCTCCGCCCAGGCGGGCTCGGGCCCGGCGACGCCGACGTCGGAACACACGGGCGCCCCTGTCGCGGGGGTCGCCAGCTCCCGGGCCACGCCGAGGTGGCAGGCGAGGTCGATCCGGTTCGGCGTGAGGTCGAGCTCGAGACGGGCATCCGGAAGCCCGGCGACCGCGGCGAACGACTGGCCCGGCTCGAACTCGCCCCGCAGCCTCAGGATTCCGCCCGCGTCCCGTCCGAGGCCGAGCTCCTTCTCGGAGCAGAGCATTCCGTGGCTCACCTCTCCGCGGATCTTCCGCGAGGAGATCCGGAATCCGCCAGGGAGCTCGGCCCCCGGCGGCACGTACGGATAGACCGCTCCCTCCACCACGTTCGGGGCCCCGCACACGACCTCCACCGGCTCGTCCCCCCCGGCGTCCACGCGGCACAGGGTCAACCGATCGGCGTTCGGGTGCGGACGGGCCTCGAGCACCCGGGCGACCAGGATCCCGTCGAGGCCTTCGCCCACCGGCACGGCCCGATCGACGGGAATCGCCCGCATGCTGATCCGGTCGGCGATCTCGGCGGGCGTGCCCTCGAGGCCCGGGAGAAGCGCTCTCAGCCAGTTGACGCTGACGTCCACGGCGTCCTCAGCGGAACTGTTCGAGGAATCCGGCGTCGCCCTCGTAGAGCAGCCGGATGTCGGGGATCCGGTAGCGGAGCATCGCGATGCGGGCCGGGCCCATGCCGAAGGCGTAGCCCGTGTACCGTTCGGGATCGTAGCCCACGGCCTCGAACACGGCCGGGTTCACCATGCCGCTGCCCATGATCTCGACCCAGCCCGTCCCCTTGCAGGCGGGACACCCCGTGCCCCCGCACAGGAGGCAGGTGACGTCGACTTCTGCCGAGGGCTCCGTGAACGGGAAGTAGGAGGGCCGGAACCGCGTCCGCGCGGAGGGCCCGAAGAACCGATGCACGAAGAAGTCGATCGCCGCGCGGAACTCCACGAAGTCGATCCCCTCGTCGACCGCGAGACCCTCGATCTGCTCGAACGCCGGCGCGTGCGACGCGTCCCAGGGATCGCGCCGGAACACGAGCCCGGGCGCGAGGATCCGGATCGGCGGCCGGTGCTCGAGCATCACGCGCGCCTGCACCGGAGAGGTGTGCGTCCGGAGAAGCACGCCGTCGTCCAGGTAGAACGTGTCGTGCATGTCCGCCGCCGGGTGGTCGAGCGGGATGTTCAGCGCGGTGAAGTTGTGCCAGTCCGTCTCGATCTCCGGCCCTGTGGCGACCGTGAATCCGAGTTCCCGGAAGATCCCGCAGATCTCGTCGATCACGCGGGTGACGGGATGCAGCCCGCCCCGCCAGGCCCGGCGCCCGGGAAGGGTGAGATCGCGCGCCGGGCCCCGCTCCGCGGACGTGCCCGCCAGCGCGGCCCGGCGGCGTTCGAACGCGGCCTCGAGCTCCGACTTCGTCCGGTTCGCCGCCCGACCGGTCTCCGGTTTCTCGGCCGCCGGGACGTCACGCATCGCGGACAGGGCGTCCGACAGCAGGCCGTTCCGCCCGAGGAAGCGCACGCGCGCCTCTTCGAGCGTCGACTCGTCCGTCGCGTCCTCGATCGCCGCGAGGCCCCGAGCGAGGATCTCGTCGAGACGGTCGCGGAGGGCCGCGCCCTCGATCGTCATTCGCCGTCAGGCGCCGGTCAGTCCGCGTGCTCCCGGGCGATCCGCGCGAGCTCGGCGAATGCCTCGGGCTCGCGCACCGCGAGGTCGGCGAGCGCCTTTCGATTCAGCTCGACGCCCGCGGTCTTCAGGCCGTGAATGAACCGCGAATAGGAGATGTCGTGCTGCCGGGCGCCCGCGTTGATCCGGGCGATCCAGAGACGCCGGAAGTCGCGCTTCTTCCGCCGGCGATCGCGATACGCGTAGGTCCAGCCGCGCTCCACGGCGTTCTTCGCCGTGCGGTAGAGCTTCGACCGCGCGCCGAACTGTCCGCGCGCCTCCTGCAGGACCTTCTTCTTCCGCTTGTTCCGTGCGACGCTGCTCGTAGCTCGCGGCATCGTTCCACTCTCTTTCCGTCACGCCCGCGGGCGGACCTGGTTCTGCTCGCCCGAAGGCGGATCTTCCACGGCGACGCCCCCTCGCGGGAGGCGTCGCGCCAACCCGTGACTCCCGTCCGCTCAGCTCCCTCCGAGGAGCCGCTTCACCCGCTTCTCGTCCGCCTTGGCGACGAGCGTCGGCTTCCGCAGATGCCGCTTCCGCTTGGCGGACTTCTTCGTCAGGATGTGGCTGCGGAACGCCTTGTTCCTCTTGTAGCGGCCGGTGCCGGTCTTCTTGAACCGCTTCGCGGCCGACCGGTTCGTCTTCTGCTTGGGCATCGTCCGATGTCCTCTCTCCCTCAGCTCCTCGGCGCCATCAGCATCGACATCTGGCGCCCTTCCATCCGGATGTCGGCCTCGATCGTGGCGATCTCGCCGAGCTCTTCCTTGATCCTGTTCAGCACCCTCTCGCCGAGCTCGGGGTGTGTCATCTCCCGCCCCCGGAAGCGGAGCGTGAACTTCACTTTGTCCCCTTCCTCCAGGAAGCGGCGCGCGTGCCGGAGCTTGAATCCGTAGTCGTGCTCCTCGATCTTCGGCCGCATCTTGATCTCCTTCACGGTGATCGTGTGCTGCCGCTTCTTCGCCTCGCGCGCCTTTCGCGCCTGCTCGTACTTGTACTTCCCGTAGTCCATGATCCGGCAGACCGGAGGGCGCGAGTTCGGGGAGACCTCCACGAGGTCGAGCCCCCTGTCCGACGCCATCGATCGCGCCTCGTCCGTCGGCACGATCCCGATCTGCTCTCCGGTCTCGTCGATGAGCCTGACGGGACTGATCCGAATCCGCTCGTTTACGCGCAGGTCTTCCTGACTCACATCACCTCTTCCGGGACCGTTGCCTCCGCTCGCCGGCCGCCACGGCCCGGGGCCGGTCGGCGATCACGAAAAATGCCCGGAGCGGCGGAGGCCGGTCCGGGCACGAGATGCACGACGACACGCCCCGAGGGGCGCGCCATCGCCGTGTCTCGAACCCGGCGGCTGTCTCCGCGCGCGGCGGACGCCGAAAGGTGGGGGGCCTCTCGCCCCCGCTTCCGCATTACAGGGCGCGAAGATAGGCGGCCGCACAGGTGGTGTCAACGAGCGCGGCCCGTCCCGCTCCGCCTCGGGGTGCCGTGCGTCGCGATCTGCCGTCGCCGCCGCAGGACGCCCCGCAACGCGCCACCGCCCTCGACTCTGCCGTTCCGGCCGCATCCAACTGCAACTCTATGCGATACGGACGTTTACGACGACGTTCCGCCTCGCTGCGTGCTCGGCACGCGGACTGCTCCTCCGCTCCCGCGGGCTTCGTGCGTCGAACACGAACCGGGCGGCGAACGCCCGAAACCGGGAGGTAGCACCATGACGACGTCGAGGATCGCCGCGGCCGGAATCGCCGCACTGCTGTTCGCCTCGGCCGCGCCTGCGGACGCCCAGACGCGCGTCGGCGCCAAGGCCGGGATCAATCTCGCCGAGCAGAGCCTCGGCACGGACTTCGGAAGCGTGAGCGCGGACAGCCGCACCGGCATCGTGGCGGGCGGCTTCCTGCACTACCCGCTGGGCGCTCCCTTCTACCTCCAGCCGGAGGTGCTCTACTCGTCGAAGGGCTGGAGCTTCGACGACGCCTCGCTGAAGCTCGACTATCTCGAGATCCCCGTCCTGTTCGGGGCGGCGTTCCCGCTCGAGAACAGCGCCATCCGGCCCACGGTGTTCGCGGGCCCGGAGATCGGCATCCAGCTCAGCTGCGATGCGGAGGGCGAGGACTGCGGCGACGGCTACAAGAGCCTCGACTTCGGGCTCGTGTTCGGCGGCGGGGTGATCTGGGGGCTCACCGGCTTCGACCTGTTCCTGGACGGCCGCTACGCCCTCGGGCTCACGGACGTGCTGGACACGGGCGACGTGGTGGAGCTGGGAGACGTGAGCGCGAAGAACCGCGCCTGGCAGTTCACGGCCGGGATCGGCTTTCCGGTCGGCGGCTGAGGTCCTGTCCGGGGCCCCGGTCGTCGGCCGGGGCCCTGCCCGTCTCCGAGATCCGCGGCGGACGGCCCCGACCGGGGCGTCGCCCTTTCCCGCCGACCGCGAGCCACGCATCCTGCCTGGATCCCCGGGCCTGTCGCCCGGCCGCTCCGCCCCACCGGTCGAGAGACGCGCATGAGTCGGCAGAGGACGTCGTTCGCGATCGGCATCGGTCTCCTGGCAGTGACCGCGCTGCTCCATCTCGGCGCCATCGTCGGGGGGCTCCCCGACCCGGCGACCGAGGCGGAGGCGACGCTGTTCGGCCTCCTCGAGAGCTACGAGTTCCCGGGAGTGCCGCCGCTCACGCTCGGCGAGGTTCTCCGGGGACTGAGCCTCTCGTTCTCCGTGTTCCTGCTCGGGCTCGCGTCCATGGGCCTGACGCTGTTCCGCTCGGGCGCGACCTCCGACGTCCTCCGGAGCCACGCCGTCGTTCTCGCCGGCACGACCGGCATTCTGGCCGCGATCGGCATCGGGCACTTCCCGCTTCCCCCGACGCTGCTCCTGGGGGCGGCGTTCGGGGCGTTCGTCCTCTCGATCGTCTTCGCCGGGCGCTCCGCCGGAGGGCAGTGACCCGGAGCCGGGCCTCGCGGGGTTCGTCGCGCCGCTCGGCCTGAACGGCGCGTTCCGCCCGCCCGCGTCCGCGCGCCCGGCCGGGTCCGGGTGAGGCTCACCGGGGGCCGACCGGTCCCAGTTCGGCGGCGAGCGCGGGAAGGACCTCCCCGGCCCGCCCCTCGACCTTCACGGCCGCGAGCTCGTCGGCCCGGGTCGGGCCCAGGTTCACGATCGCGAGGGGCACGCCGTCGCGCGCGGCGCGGAGCGCGAAGCGGAAGCCCGAGTACACGGCGAGCGAGGATCCGACCACGAGCAGCGCGTCCGCCTCCTCGAACAGCCGCCAGGCCTCGGCGAGCCGATCCCGGGGGACGTTCTCTCCGAAGAAGACGACGTCCGGCTTCCACAGCCCGCCGCAGGCGGGACAGTCCTCCACCCGGAATCCGTCCTCGACGCCCGCCGTGAGCTCCGCGTCGCCGTCGGCGAGGGCCGGAGCGGAACGCAGAACGGGGTCCGGATTCGCCGCGAGCAGCCGTTCCTGGAGAGTGGCGCGCGCCTCGGTGCGGTCGCAGGCCAGGCAGCGGACGGCCTCGAGCCGGCCGTGGAGCTCGACCAGGCGGCGCGAGCCGGCGGCGCGATGGAGCCCGTCCACGTTCTGCGTGATCACCCCGACCAGCGTCCCGTCCGTCTCGAGACGGGCCAGCGCGACGTGCCCCGGGTTCGGGACGGCCCCGGCCACCCGCGGCCAGCCGACCACGCTCCGGGCCCAGTACCGGCGGCGAGCCGCCTGGTCCCGGACGAACTCCCGGTACCGGATCGGACCCCGGGCGCGACGGGGCGCGTTCGGACCCCGGTAGTCGGGAATCCCCGACTCCGTGCTGCAGCCCGCCCCGGTGAGCGCGACGAACCGCTTCCCGTCGAGGAGATCCGCCAGTGCCGCGAGTGTGGGCGCGATCACGTCCACGCGTCGGGAACGGGGTCGATCCCCCTCATCCGTGTCCTCCTCTCTCGACGAACGACGCGGCCGGCCGGCGGCCCCGCCGCGACGGCACCTCCGGGGCCGGGACGGGACGGGCGGGACGTACACCGGCACCGGGCCCGGGTTCGCCCGCCGCGCATCCGGCGTCGGGGCCCGGGGTCGTGCCGGCGACCCCCCGTCCGCCTAGGTTCCGGGACATGCGAACGGCCCTCGCCCTGTTCCTGCTCCTGCACGGGCTCGCGCACCTGCCGGGCTTCCTCGTCCCGTGGCGGCTCCTCGAGTCGGACGACCTCCCGTACGACACGAAGCTCCTCGGAGGCCGATGGGACGCCGGGGACGCGGGAATCCGGGTGATCGGGGTCCTCTGGCTGCTGCAGGCGCTGACGTTCGTCGCGGTGGCCTGGTTCGTGTTCCGCGGCGAGCCGGACTGGCCCCTGTTCGTGGGCGTCGCGTCGCTCGAGTCTCTGGTCCTCAGCGTTCTCGGCTGGCCCGCCTCCCGGATCGGCGTCTGGATCAACGCCGCCCTGCTCGCGGCCCTCGCCGCGGGCGCGGCGCTCGGCTGAAGGAGATCTCTCGTGCACCTCCTCGTCCAGGCGGTCGGCGTCCTCATCGCCGCCGCCGGTCTCGTGGCGCTTCTCGCCCCGGACGCCCTGAAGCGCACGTTCCGCGGGGTGATGTCGTCCGGACCCTGGCTGGCCGTGGCCTCGGTCGGCCGCATCGTGCTCGGCGTCGCGTTCTGGCTCGCGGCGCCGTCGACGCGAGGGGTCGTTCTCGTGCGGGTGCTGGGCGCGGTGATGATCGCGGCCGGGGTCGCCATCCCGCTCGCGGGCCGGCGGCGCCTCACGCCGTTCGTCGCGTGGTGGGTGGAGCGTCCCGACCGCTGGATCCGCACGATCGCGCCGCTCGCCGTCGTCCTCGGTCTCCTCGTCGTGCTGGCCGGGAGACCCGCGTGATTCGCCACGGCAGGCCGATCGTCGTCCGGACGGCGGCCGTCCTCGCCCTCGTCCTCGGCGCTCGCCCATGGACGGCGCCGGCTCAGGAGGCCCCGCCCCCCCTTCCCGCCGACCTCGACGGCTACGTGACGCGGGTCATGGAGATCTTCGAGGTGCCCGGCCTCGCGCTCGCGGTCGTGCGGGACGGTCGCGTGCTGGCGGCCCGGGGCTACGGCGTCCGCGAGACCGGCCGGCCCGGGCCGGTGGACACCCACACGCGGTTCGGGATCGCGTCGAACACGAAGGCGTTCACGGCGACGGCGATCGCCCTCCTCGTCGAGGAGGGCAAGCTGGAATGGGACGCCCCGGTGATCCGGTACCTGCCGTGGTTCCGCATGTGGGACCCCTGGGTCACCCGCGAGATCACCGTTCGGGACCTCCTCGTGCACCGCAGCGGCCTCGGGCTCGGACAGGGCGACCTGCTCGGATGGCCCCGCTCCGACCGGACCCGGGAAGAGATCGTTCGCGCGATCCGCTGGCTGGAGCCCAGAACGAGTTTCCGGAGCGCGTACGCCTACGACAACGTGCTCTACCATGCGGCCGCGCTGGTGATCGAGGAGGTGAGCGGGCACACGTGGGAGGAGTTCGTGCGCTCCCGGCTCATCGAGCCGCTCGGGATGGCGGACACGCGCGTGTCCCGCGCCGCGACCCGGGAGGCCGGGAACGTGGCGCGACCGCACGCCCGGGTCGAGGGTGCCATACGCCCGGTGACGCCCTACGACGCCACCAACACCAACGCGTCCGGAGGCATCGGATCGAGCGCCGCCGACATGGCGACGTGGATGCTCGTGCAGCTCGACTCCGGCCGGGTCGCCGGCGGAGGCCGGCTCTTCTCGCCCGGCACGACGCGCGAGCTGTGGACGATCGTGACCCCGATCCCGCGGCCTCCACCGCCCCCCGAGCTCGCCCCCCTTCGGTCGAGCTTCAACGGCTACGGCCTCGGGTTCTTCGTCCGCGACTACCGCGGCCGGCAGATGGTGACCCACACCGGGAGCAACCCCGGATACGTCTCGCGCGTCACCTTCCTCCCGGAGCTTCGACTCGGGATCGCGGTCCTCACGAACGCCGAGGCGGGGGCGGCGTTCGATGCGATCACCCACCACGTTCTGGACCACGCCCTCGGGGTCCCTCCGTTCGACTGGCTGGGGGCGTACGCGGCCCGGGCCGACGCGGGCGGCGCGTCTCTCGAGCCCTCGGTTCCGCGCGACCGCACGGCAGCCCCGTCGCTGCCGCTCGAGGCGTACGCGGGGGTGTACACGGATCGCTGGTACGGGGACGTGACCGTCGCGCTGGACGGCGATCGCCTCGTGATGCGGTTCAGCCGCACGCCCTCCCTCGTGGGAGAGCTCGAGCCGTGGCGCAACGACACGTTCCTGGTGCGGTGGCGAGACCGCGAGCTCCGGGCCGACGCGTTCGTGACCTTCGACCTCGCGCCGGACGGCCGGGTTCAGGAGGTACGGATGGTCGCGGCCTCCCCCGACGTGGACTTCAGCTTCGACTTCCAGGACCTGACCCTGATCCCGCGAGAGACCGGACGATGACGAGTCGCTGCGCCACCCCGACCCTCCGCTCGACGCTCCGGGCGGCGTCGGTCCCCCTCTGCCTCGGCCTCGCCGCGGCGCCCGCGACGGCCCAGACGCCGGCGGCCGGACCGCCGCCCGGACTCGATGCTCTCGTGGCGGAGGTGATGGCGACCTTCGAGGTGCCCGGGCTCGCGCTCGCGATCGTGAAGGACGGGCGGACCGTCGTCGCGAGGGGATACGGGGTGCGCGACATGGACCGCCCCGGGCCCGTCGACGCCCACACCCTGTTCGGAATCGCCTCCAACACGAAGGCGTTCACCGCGACCGCGCTCGCCCTGCTCGTCGAGGAGGGGCGGCTGGAGTGGGACGCTCCCGTGATCCGCTATCTGCCGTGGTTCCGGCTGTCGGATCCGTTCGTCACCGCGGAGATCACGGTGCGGGACCTGCTCGTGCACCGGAGCGGACTCGGCCTCGGCGCCGGCGATCTCCTCCTGTGGCCGGCGACGACCTACACGAGCGAGGAGATCGTCCGCCGTCTCGCGGAGGTCCCGCTGTCGACGAGCTTCCGGAGCGCCTACGCCTACGACAACGTCCTCTACGTGGTGGCGGGACAGCTGCTCGAGGAGGTGAGCGGCCTCTCGTGGGACGACTTCGTGACGACGCGGATCCTCCGGCCCGCCGCGATGCCGGACGCGGTGACGGACTACGAGGCAGCCCGCGCGAGCGGCAACCTCGCGGCCACGCACGCCCGCATCGACGGCCGGGTGCGCCGGGTGACCGCGCACCCGAGTCACAACGACAAGCCCGCCGGCGGCATCCTCGCGAGCGCGACGGACATGGCGCGATGGATGACCGTGCAGCTCGACTCCGGCCGCGTGGAGGGCGGCGAGCGGCTGTTCGCGCCGTCCACGACCCGGCAGCTGTGGGAGCTCGTCACCCCGATTCCGACGCGTCCGCCGCCGCCGGAGGCGGCCCCGCTCCGCGCGAACTTCAACGGCTACGCCCTCGGGTTCTTCGTGCGCGACTACCGGGGCCGTAAGCTCGTCACCCACACGGGCGGGCTGCAGGGCTTCGTCTCGCGCCTCACCCTCGTGCCCGAGCTCGGGCTGGGGGTGGCCGTGCTCACGAACGCCGAGGAGGGCGCGGCATTCAACGCGGTCACGCAGGAGGTGCTCGACCACTATCTCGACGCGCCCGACCACGACTGGCTCGGGACCTACCGGACCCTCGGCGCGCGGCGCGACTCCGCCGTCGCCGACCGGGACCGGGCCGCGGCGGCCGAGCGGGACACGGCCTCGCGCCCCTCGCTTCCGCTCGCCGCGTACGCGGGCACGCTCTCGGACCCGTGGTACGGCGACGTCGCCATCGGTCTCGAGGACGGGCGGCTCGTGATCCGGTTCGCGGCGACCCCGGACCTGGTCGGCGACCTCGTGCACTGGCAGTACGACACCTTCCTCGCCCGCTGGCGGGACCGCGAGCTCCGGGCGGACGCCTTCGTCACGTTCGACCTCGAGCCCGACGGCGCGATCGCGAGGGTGCGCATGGTGCCGGCCTCGCCGGCGGTGGACTTCAGCTACGACTTCCAGGACCTCGCGCTGACACCGAAGCGCGAACGGACGGAGGAGCGGTGATCGCCCCGTCGCGGGGCCCCGGCGCCCGCGGGCCGGCGGGGGACCCGGCCGTCCACTTCCGGGCGCCGTGGAGCGCGAAGCTCCGGGCCTTCACGGCAGGGTTCCTCGCGATCGTCGCTCTCGTGGCGGCGTTCACGCCTCCCCTCCCGAGTCTGCTCATCGTGGGGATCGCCCTGTTGACGGCTCTGTTCTCGGTGCGGGGCTACACGGTCCGGGACCGGATCCTGCTGGTCCATCGACTGGGATGGGCGACGAAGATCCCGCTCGCCGGCCTCCGGAGCGCCGTCCCGGAACCGGACGTCACGATGGGGTCCATTCGGCTGCTCGGGGTGGGCGGAGCGTTCGCCTTCGCGGGGCGCTTCCGCAACGAGATTCTGGGAACCTACAGAGCCTACGCGACGGACGCCGCCCTCGCGGTCGTACTCGACTTCGGCGACGAGCGGATCGTGGTCACGCCGGACTCTCCCGTGCGGTTCGCGGAGGTCGTCCGGGCGCAGGCCGGCCTCGGGGACTGAGGGCCTCGACCGTCCGGCGCGGTCGGGGCCGACGTCCGGCCCGTCGTCAGCCCGTCTCCTCGCACCACTCCCGCGCGTTCGTGAACATCCGGAACCAGGGCGACGGCGCGGCCGCTCCCCGGTCGCCGGCGGCGCGCATCTCCGCGCGCAGCCCGGGCGGGAGCCAGGGCCACTGCCACAGCCGGAACGCGCGCTCGGGGTGCGGCATGATCGCGAGGTGCCGTCCGTCGGGGGAGCAGAGCGCCGCGATTCCGCGGGACGAGCCGTTCGGGTTGAACGGGTAGCGCTCCGTCGGCGCCCCCGCGTCGTCCGTGAACCGGACCGGGGCGAGCCGCTCCGCCTCCACCCGGTCCAGGATCCGCCGGTCGGGGAAGAAGGCGCGTCCCTCGCCGTGCACGCTCCAGATGCCGAGCCGGGCCCCCTCCATGCCGCGCAGCAGGACCGACGGGCTCGTCTCGATCCGCACGGAGACGAACCTCGACTCGAAGCGCGCCGAGGCGTTCCGGATGAAGCGGGGCTGCTCCGTCATCGCGATGCCCCGGCAGGGCACCCAGCCGAGCAGCGCCGAGAGCTGGCACCCGTTGCAGACGCCGAGGCTGAACGTGTCCGGACGGTCGTAGAACGCGTCGAACTGGGCCGCGACCTCCTCGTGGAACCGGATCACGCCGGCCCAGCCCTTGCCGGAGTCGAGGACGTCGGCGTAGGAGAACCCTCCCACGAAGACCACGCCGCGGAACGGCTCGAGGCGCGCGCGGCCGGCCAGGAGATCCGACATCGTCACGTCCCAGGGCTCGAAGCCCGCCGCGAAGAAGGCGGACGCCATCTCGCGGTCCGAGTTGGAGCCCTCCTCGCGGACGATCGCGACCCGCGGCTTCTCCGGGGCAGCGAGCACGGCCGGAGCCGGCGCGCCCCACGCGAAGTCCGCCCGCCACGTCGGCCCCGTCCGGTCTCGAAGGCCGTCGCGCTCCGCCTCCACGCACGCCGGGTCGGCCTGGAGGGCGTCGAGCGCGAAGCTCGTCGCCTCCCAGGCATCGCGGAGGTCCCGCAGGTCGGCGGAGAGCACCACCGCGCCGGTCATCCGGATCCGGACGTCCACTCCTTCCGTGACCCGGCCGATCTCGAGACAGGGGACGCCGGCCGACGCGAATCCTGCGAGGGCCGCGGCCACGTCGTCCGCGTGGACCTCGAGCACGACGCCGAGCTCCTCGGAGAACAGGACCGGGAGCGCCTCCTCGGGGGCGAACGGGAGATCCACCTCGAACCCGACGTTCCCCGCGAAGCCCATCTCGAGCAGGGTCGTGAGGAGGCCGCCGTCGCTCCGATCGTGTCCGGCGGAGACGATCCCGGCGTCGAGCATCTCCTGCACGACCCGGAAGGCGCGCTTCAGCGAGCCGGGGTCGTCGAGGTCCGGACAGTCGTCCCCGAGCTGCCCGAAGCACTGGGCGAGCGCGGAGCCGCCCAGCCGGTTCCGTCCGCCCCCGAGGTCCACGAAGAGGAGGCGACCGGGTCCCGGGAGCCGCAGGTCCGGAGTCACGGTCCTCGTGACGTCCGGACAGCCCGCGTAGGCGCTCACGACGAGCGTCCCGGGCGCCCTGACCGTCTCGTCCTCCCCGCCCGGGCCGGGGGCGATCGCCGCCATCGAGAGCGAGTCCTTGCCGCCGTCGATGGCGATCCCGAGTTCCGTGAGCACCTCCGCCAGCGCGACCGCGGCGTCCGCGAGGGCGGCTCCCTCGCCCGGCAGCTTCGCCGCCCACATCCAGTTCCCGGAGCACTTCACGTCCTCGAGGTCCGTGATGCGCGCCCAGACGAGGTTCGTGAGCGCCTCGCCCACGCAGAGCCGGGCCATCGCCCGGGGATCGAGCAGCGTCTTCAGCGGCTGCTCGCCGATCGCCGTGGCGCCGCCCGTGACGCCGAAATGGCTCTGCGCGATCACGGCGACGTCGGACACGGTGAGCTGCAGGGGCCCCGCCGTCTGCTGCCGGGCCACGAGGCCGGTCACGCTGCGGTCGACCTTCGTGGTCAGGAACCGCTTCGAGCCGACCGACAGGAGGCGCAGGACCCGGTCGAGCGCCTCGGCCACCGAGAGCTCCTCCGGAAGGGAGAGAGGCGTCAGCTCCGGGAAGCTCCGCGCGAGATCGAACGTCTTCTGCGGCATGTCCCCGAGGACATCCTCGAGGTTCAGGTCGACGGGCGTCGACCCGTCCGTCTCGTCGTGGAGCACGATCCGACCGTCGCCCGTGACCCGCCCGACCACCGCCCACGGGACCTTCTCCCGCCCGCACAGCGCCCCGAACCGGGCCTCGTCCCCGGGACGCAGCAGCAGCGCGTCGTTCTCCTGGTACTCGGCGCCCCAGATTTCGAGCACGCTCAGCGTCTCGTCGCCGACCGGGATCGCCCGGACCTCGATCCGGGCGCCGGCCGGCTCCACGATCTCCTTCAGGACGTTGCAGTTTCCTCCCGCCCCCTGATCGTGGATCGAGACGATGGGGTTCGCGGACCCGAGCTCGACGCAGGCGCGGAGGACGCGATTCACCTTCTGCTCCATCTCCGCGTCGCCCCGCTGCACCGCGTTGAAGTCCAGCTCGGCCACGTTCTCGCCCTGCACCATGCTCGAGGCGGCGCCCCCGCCCATGCCGATGCGATAGGCCGGCCCTCCGATCTTGACGACGGCCATCCCGGACGCCGGGCGCTCCTTCTCCACGTGCCGGGCGTCGATCTGGCCGATGCCTCCGCTGAACATGATCGGCTTGATCCACTCCCGTCTCTCGCCGTCGGGGAGCCGGAGGCCGAACGAGCGCGTGAACCCCTGGATCAGCGGCTCGCCGAACTTGTTCCCGTAGTCCGACGCTCCGTCCGACGCTTCGATCTCGATCTCGAGCGGCGTCGCCAGGTTCCCCGGATAGCGGAAGGCGGGATCCTCCCACGGCGCCTCGTGCCCCGGAATGCGGAGATTGCCGACGCAGTAGCCGGCCGTGCCGGCGACGACGAGGCTTCCCCGCCCGGTCGCGTGGACATCGCGGATTCTCCCTCCCGCGCCCGTCTCCGCGCCCGGGAACGGGGCGACCCCGCTCGGGAAGTTGTGGGTCTCCGCCGTGAACAGGAGGTGGTAGGCCACCTCCTCCGCCCGCAGGGGAGAGGGCTCGCCCGGGCGCTCGGGGAGGATCGTACGGATCCGGAAGCCCTCGATCGCGCTCGAGTTGTCCCGGAAGGCGATGACGCTGTTCCGCGGGTTCGCGTCGAGCGGCGCCTTCAGCAGGCGCATCAGCGAATCCGGCAGCTCACGCCCGTCCACCACGAGCCGTCCCTTGAAGAACCAGTGCCGCGAGTGCTCGCTGTTCGACTGCGCGACGTCGAACAGCTCGACGTCCGTCGGGTCCCGTCCGATCCGGTCGCGAAACAGCCGCAGGTAGTAGGCGAGGTCCCACTCGTCGAAGGCCAGCCCCAGTTCCCGGTTCACCCGCTCGAGCGCCTCCCGGCCCTCGTGCATCACGGGAATCGTCCGTACCGGTCGCGGCTCCACGCCGGTCTCGAACGTGGAGAGCGGCTCGGGATACGGACACTCCGTCATCCGGTCGTGGACGAGCGCCAGGAATCCCATCCGCTCCGCGTCGCGCAGCGGTGCCCCGGTCTCGAGCAGGTAGCGACGCGAGCGCTCGATGCGCCTCACCGCGTCGAGTCCGCACGCCCGGCAGATCGACACGGCGTTCGTCGACCAGGCCGTGGTGAACGTGAGACGCGGACCGACCTCGAGGATCTCCGTCGGGGCGCCCGCGGGGCCGCCGGGACCGGCGGCCGGGCCGGCCGCCCGTGCGGCGAGAAAGCTGTTCCCCGCGAAGCGTTCCGGCTCGAACGTCTCGGCGAGGAGCCAGGCGAGGACGCGCAGCTCGCCGTCGTCGAGGGGGCGGGTCAGCTCAACGTTGAAGCAGTGCTCCGTCTCGAGGCGGCGGAGGCCGGGCACCGCCCGGCGTCGCGCCCGGTCGAGGAGCGAATCGGTCTCGGCGCTCGAGAGGGCCGGGGTCCGGTAGAAGTGCAGCAGACTCATCGCGTCGGGTCGATTCGGGCGCGGCCGGGTCCCGCACGGGCCGCCCTTCGGACCGCCGGGGTCGGAACGAGCGGAGTATAGCGCCGGCGGAGGACGCCGGCACCCGTCGGTGTCCACCCGTCCGGGCCCGCTGGCTGCCCGGAGGGCGTCGCGCTACCATCGGGCGTCCCGAAGGTCGGCCGATCTCGAGCGAGGACATCCGCCATGCGCGACCCGCATTCCCCGCCCCTCCCCGGTCTCGCGGCGCGCCCGGCCCCTCCGTCGAGCCTTCGGTGGCTCGTGCTGGTCGTGATCAGCCTCGCGATGTTCGGGAACTACTACGCGTACGATGCGATCAGCCCGGTGGCGGACCTGCTCCGGGACCAGCTCGGCTACACCGACCGCCAGATCGGGCTGCTCAACGCGATCTACAGCTTCCCGAACATCCTCATGGTGCTGGTCGGCGGGATCGTCATCGACCGGATCGGGGTGCGGAAGGCGACGCTCGTGTTCGGGGCCCTCTGCTTCGCGGGGACGGCGATCACGGCGGCGACGTCGAGCTTCCCCGTGATGGCGACGGGCCGCCTCGTGTTCGGGATCGGCGCCGAGTCGCTGATCGTCTCCGTCACCGTGGGAATCGCGCGGTGGTTCAGGGGCCGCGAGCTCAGCTTCGCGTTCGGCGTGAACCTGACGATCGCGCGTCTCGGATCCCTCCTGGCCCTGAACTCGCCCACCTGGGCGCGTCCCGCGTACGAGAGCTGGCAGGGACCCCTGCTCGTCGCCGTCGGGTTCGCGACCTTCTGCGTGACCGGTTCGCTGCTGTACTGGGTGCTCGAGGGGCGGGCGGCCGAGCGCTATCATCTCGGCGAGGCCGGCAACACGGACCGGGTGGCCCTCGCGGACCTGTTCAACTTCCACCGTTCCTATGTCTGGGTCGTCCTGCTCTGCGTGACCTTCTACTCGGCGATCTTCCCGTTCCAGACCTTCGCGATCAAGTTCTTTCAGGATGCGCACGGAGTGAGCCGGGAGCACGCGGGATTCCTGTCCGGCATCATCACCCTGTTCTCGATGATCTTCACGCCCCTGTTCGGGCTCTGGGTCGACCGCGTCGGCCGCCGATCCCTGTTCATGATGTTCGGATCACTGCTCCTGGTCCCCGTGTACCTCGTGATGGCGTACTCGGATCTCCCGCTCTGGCTTCCGATGGCCGTCATGGGAGTCGCCTTCTCCCTCGTGCCGGCCGTGATGTGGCCGTCCGTCGCCTACCTCGTGCCGGAGGCGAAGCTCGGCACCGCCTACGGCCTGATGACGATGATCCAGAACATCGGCCTCTCTGCCTTCAACGTGATGATCGGCTGGGCGAACGACGTCTCCGGCGCCGGGCCGGGAAACCCCGGGGGGTACGCGCTCGGGATGTGGATCTTCTCGGCGCTCGGCCTGCTGGGCTTCTTCTTCGCCTGGATGCTGCGCCGAGAGGAGACGGCCCCGGGGGCGCACGGTCTCGAGACGATCACGGTGTCTGGCACCCGCGAGGCGGCCTCCGGCTGACCTCCCGGGTCGACGGGTCGATCGGCCGTGGCTCGACCCGCGGCCTCCGGGGCCCTAACGTCAGGAAGCGGCCGCGCCGCGGCCGCGCGAAGGATCGGCATACGATCGCCGGGTTGTGAGAACTTCGAACGGGAGGCAGAGACGATGCTCGGGAAGACGGGATCACTGGTCGTTCTGGTCGCCGGACTGCTCATGGCCTGCGGGGGAGGCGACACGGAGCAGGAACCCACGCCGGCACCCGCGGCCGAAACGCCGGCCGCGTCGGCGAGGATGGTGCGGGGGAACGTCTCGTACCGTGAGCGGATCGCGCTGACCGGCCCGGTCACGGTGAAGGTGGAGATCCGCAACGCGGGGGGCGAGGTCGTCGGGAGCCAGACGATCGAGGACGCGGGCTCCGTTCCGGTGGACTGGTCCGTGGTGATTCCCGCCGCGTCCTACGACCCGCAGGGATCCTACACGGTCACGGCAGACCTCGTGGCCGGGGGGGAGGTCCGGTTCACCACCCCGCAGCCGGTGGCGCTGCCCATGGACGAGGGCGCGGGCGAGCTCTCGCTGCTGCTGATGGCACCGCAAGACGGGAGCTGACGCCACACACGCCGCAGCCGGGGACGCCGCCCGGGGGCGGGACCCGGAACGACGCGCGGCGAGACGGACCCCGGCGGGCCCGCCCGAGTCACGGGCGGGCCCGCCTTGCTCGGCCGGGGGTCCGCCCGTGCTTCCGCGCCTCCGGCCCGGTGTACGTCGTCGGCGGGGTCGCGTAGGTTCCTCCCGTTCGCGGCGCCCTGGGGCGCCTCCGTCCACTTCGGGACCGGACCCGGCATGAACGACACCGCGACCCTGTTTCTCGCCTCCGCGCTCGCCTTCGTGCTCGGGCTGCTCGCGGGTCTCGTCGCCTGGGCCCGTGCCCGTTCGGCGCACGACCTCGCGGACCGCGCGCTCCGCGACGAGCACGAGCGGGCGACCGGGAGCCTCCGGGAAGAGCTCGCTTCCCTCCGATCGGCCCGCGACGCCGACGCCGAGAAGCTCGCGTGGAGCGAGCAGGCGGAGCAGCGGCTCCGCGAGGCGTTCGAGGCCCTCGCGGGCCAGACGCTCCAGCGGAACGCCGAGAGCTACACGGTGCAGGCGAAGGAAGGCCTCAAGGGCGTCGTCGGGCCTCTCCAGGAGAAGCTCACGTCGCTGGACGCCCACGTCCGGGAACTCGAACAGCGCCGCCAGGGAGCCTACGACTCGCTCAACACCCAGATCCGGGACCTCAAGGAGACCCACCGGCAGCTGCACGAGAGCACGACGAACCTCCGCGCGGCGCTCAAGTCCCCGACCGCCCGGGGCCGGTGGGGGGAGGTCCAGCTGCGGAGGGTGGTGGAGCTGGCCGGGATGGAACGACACGTCGACTTCGACGAGCAGTCCACGGAGGGTGGCGACGGCCGCCCGGACCTCGTGGCGCACCTCCCCGGCGGGGGGATTCTGCCGATCGACGCGAAGGTGCCGCTGAGCTCGTACCTCTCCGCGATGGAGACCGAGGACGATGACGCCCGGCGTCGACACCTGGCCGCCCACGCCCAGGCCCTCAAGTCGCGCGTCCGGGAGCTCAGCCAGAAAGCCTACTGGGAGCAGTTCGAGGCGACGCCCGGCTTCGTCGTCATGTTCGTCCCGAACGAGGCGTGCCTCGGGGCGGCGTTCCAGGAAGACGCGGGTCTGTTCGAGTACGCCACCGAGAAGAAGGTGCTCGTGTGTTCGCCCGTCAACCTCTACGCCCTCCTCAAGGCGGTCGCCTTCGGGTGGCAGCAGCAGGAGATCACGGACAACGCACGGAAGATCGCCACGGAAGGAAGCGACCTGTACGGACGGATCCTCAAATTCGTTTCCCTGTATGGCGATATCGGACGTCATCTCGAGCGCTCTGTGAAGGCGTACAATGCCGCCACGGGCTCCCTCGAGCGACGCCTGGCCCCCGCGGCGCGCCGCTTTCAGGAGCTCGGGCTCGGCGCCGAGGCGATCGAAGACCCGAAGCCGCTCGAGATCACGCCCAGGCAGCCTTCCCTGCTCGACGGAGAGGACTGACGCGTGGGACCCGAGTCGGTACGGGTCGCCTTCGACGCGATGCGCGCGAGTGCGCTCCGGACGTCGCTCTCGACGCTCGGCGTGCTCGTGGGGGTGGCCGCGCTGGTCGCGATCCTGTCGCTCGGCGACGGACTCGAGCGCTTCACGCGCGAGCAGATCGAGTCGACGACCGACCTCCAGACGCTCGTCGTGCGACCGCGCGCGACCGAGACGGTGGACGGGGTCGCCGTGCCGCGGGAGCGCCCGGCGAGGCTGACCCGGGAGGACGGAGTGGAGATCTCCCGCGCGGTCGCCCCGGTCGCCGGCACGGCCGCCGTGGCTTTGACCGCGACGGGACGGGCCACCGTTTCCCGGGACGGCTCGCGGCGTCCCGTCCTGGTCACGGCGACGGAGCCCGCGTTCCGCGCCCTGCTTCGCGACCCGGTCCTCGCCGGCCGATTTCTGTCGGAGACCGACGTCGTGGACGACGCCCCCGTCGCCGTCGTCTCCGCCAACCTCGCGAGGGCCGCGACAGACCCCGGGGAGAGCCCGGATGCGGCCCTGGGACGGCCGGTGACGCTGGACGGGAGCGTGCGGACCGTGATCGGAGTGACGGCCACGTCGACGGAAGAGACGCTCGGCCGCGCGTGGGTTCCCCTCACCGTCGCGACGCTCGAGCGCTGGGGTCTCGACGGGCGACGGCTCCCCGAAGTCCTCGTGAGGGCCGAGCGGATCGAGGCGATTCCCGCGATCCGGGCGGCCGTCGAGGACTGGCTGGCGGGCCGGTTCGGACCGTCCTGGGTCGACCGGGTGAGCCTGGTCAGCAACCGCGGCCGGATCGAACAGGTGCGTCGGACCATTCTCGTGTTCAAGCTCACGCTCGGCGCCGTGGCCGGGATCGCGCTTCTCGTCGGGGGAATCGGGATCATGAACGTCCTCCTGGCCTCGGTGAGCGAGCGGACCCGGGAGATCGGCCTTCGAAAGGCGGCCGGCGCCCGCCCCCGGGACATCCGGCTCCAGTTCCTGGCCGAGTCCCTGGCGATCGCGGGAGCCGGAAGCCTCCTGGGACTTTTCCTCGGAATGGGGGGCGCGGTGGCGATCGCGGCGGCGGTCCGCCAGCTCACGGGAGCGCCGGTGCGAGCGGCCTTCACCCTTTCGGCCGCGCTCGTCGCCGTCGGGTCGGCCCTCCTGGTCGGACTCGCGTTCGGGACATGGCCCGCCCGTCGCGCCGCGCGCCTCTCGCCGGTCGAGGCCCTGCGCCACGAGTGAGCCGCCCTTCCCCGCCCGACGTCCCGGACCTACCGTGGGCGCGGAACGGACCCGAACCCCACACCCGGAGGAGTGACCATGATTCCAGTCGCCGCGCGACGCGCACTCGCCGCGCTCGCTCTCGTCCTGCTGCCGACCGCGGCGACGGTCGGCGTCGCCCAGCAGGCCCCGCCGGGCCTTCAGGCGGACCTCGCCCGCGACATCGCGGGGCTCGCGCAGAAGTACGTGGATCTCGCCGGGGCGCTACCTGCCGAGGCGATGGACTGGCGGCCGATGGACGGCGTCCGGTCCGGCGCGGAGGTGTTCTGTCACGTCGCCGGGGCGAACTACCGGATCCCGGGCTATTTCGGGATCGAGGCGCCCGCCGGCGCGGAGGAGGTCGATGCGGCGTGTGCGGCGGGGGACGCGTCGGCCCTGAAGGCCGCGCTTCCCGAGGCGCTCGCGGCGTCGTTCGCGTTCGCCGGAACGGCGGTGAACTCGGTGGAGAATGCCCGACTCGACGACGGGACGAAGCTGTTCGGACGCGACACCACGGTTCGCGCCGCGATGCTGCTCTACGTCACGCACATGCACGAGCATCTCGGCCAGCTGGTCGCCTACGCCCGCTCGAACGGAGTGGTACCGCCCTGGAGCGCCGGCGGCTGACCCTCCGCGCGGCGGCCTTCGCCGCGCTCTGGCTGGGATCCGGACTGGTCCGGGCGGCGCCCGCGCCGGGCCAGTCCCCTCCCGCGCCGTACCCCGGCGCCGTCGCGGGCGACCCCGCGACCTCTCTCGTCATCCGTGACGTCACGGTGGTCGACATCGAGGCGGGAGTCCTGCGCCCCGGCCTCGACGTCGCGATCGCGAACGGGCGGATCTCGCGCGTCGCGCCGGGGGAGGCGGACGCCCCGCGGCCGGACGGGGTTCCCGTGGTCGAGGGCGCCGGCGGATTCCTGATTCCCGGACTCTGGGACATGCACGGCCACGTGCTGCCGACGGCGGGGGCGACGCCGGGCGCCTGGTGGGAACCCGACCCCGAGATCGCCTTCCGTCTCCTCGTCGCGCACGGCGTGACCGGAGTGCGGGACATGTGGGGCAGCCTCGAGGCGGCCGCACGCCTCGCGAGGGAGCGAAGGGCCCGGAACCGTCCGTGGCCGCGGGTGCTGACGCCCGGCGGCATCCTCGACGGCCCCGTCCCCTACCACCCGGACCTCATCCCCGTCGGGTCTCCCGACGAGGCCCGGGCGGCGGTCGATTCGCTCGCCGCCGGAGGCGCGGACTTCATCAAGGTCTACACCTCCCTCCCGCCCGACCTGCTCGGGGTGGTGGTGGCGCGGGCGCGCGAACGGGGGCTGGCGGTGGCGGGCCACGTGCCGGCCGCCGTGCCCGCCGCCGAGGCGGCCCGCGCCGGGATGCGGAGCTTCGAGCACCTCTACGGCGTGCTCGAGGGATGCTCGTCGGACGAGCCGGCCCTGCTCGCGGACAACGTGGCGTTCCTGGACGCGCGCGCGTCGGGGCGCAACACGACCCGGGGGGACCGATCCTGGTTCCGCGAGCTTCTGGGCACGCAGGACGAAGCGCGCTGCGACGCTCTGCTTCGCCTCCTGGCGCGGGAGAGCACCTGGCAGGTCCCGACACTCGCCGCGCTGGACGGCGTGTTCCGGCTCCGGGATCCCCGTGCGGCGGACGATCCCCGTCTCGCGTGGGTGAATCCGAAGGCCCGGGAGTTCTGGGGTCCATCGTCCTACGACGAGACGCGGAATTTCGCGGATGCGGACTGGGAGCTCCGGCGCCGACGGCTGGACCGGGTCCGGACGATCGTGGGACGTATGGCGGAGCTCGGGGTTCCGCTCCTCGCCGGGTCCGACTTCCACCCCACGATCGCGTTCACCTTCCCGGGGGCGAGCCTCCACGACGAGCTCGGCCTTCTGGTCGATGCGGGCCTGTCGCCGCTCCAGGCCCTGCGGGCGGCCACCTCGGAGCCGGCCCGCTTCCTCGGAGCGCAGGACAGCCTCGGTGCCGTGCAGCCCGGGCGCCTCGCGGACCTGGTGCTGCTCGATGCCGACCCGCTGACCGACGTCCGCAACACGAGGCGGATCCGGGGCGTCGTTCTCGGGGGACGGTGGCTTTCGCGGGACACGCTGGACGCCTGGCTCGCGGACGTCGCCGCCGCCTACCGCGAGCCCGAGCCCGCCCCGCTCGCGCCGTTCGCGCCGGGGGCCGGCGGTCGGGTCGACGTGGACGGCATCCGCGCAGGGCTCCGTCTGGCCTTCCTGCTCGAGCCGGGGCTCGTCGACCGACGGATCCCGGAGTTCCTCGTGCCGGTCCGGGCGGTCGACCTCGCGGGGACGTCACCGGGGGTCGACGCCCTTCTGCGGGCGAACCCCCAGTACCGCGACTGGAGGGTGTCGGGTCTCGAGATCGTCATGGCCGACCGCGTCCGTTCCGACGGCGGGCGCCGGGACCGCGGGGCCAGGGCGCGGTGGTGGCTCGAGGCACGTCCGGATCTCGACGCGCGCCGGCTTCCCGGGCCCGAGGACGCCTCCATCCGCGTCCTCCTCGGCGAGTGGGGCGCCGCGACGGACCACGAGGCGCGTGTCGATGGTCGCGAGTTCCGGAGCGGGACCTGGTCCTTCCGAATCGAGGACCTCTCTCTGCGCCTCGATTTCGTGTGCGCGCCGGGCGGGGCTCGGGCGCCGTTCCACGGCTCGGGGCCGGGGGGCGCCGTGTACTGGGCGGGCACCCGGACCCCGGACCATTACGCCGTCGAGCGCTCGGTCGGCCGCGCCGCGCGCGAGTGCGATCTCCGGGTCTCCGCCGACGGACTCCACCCCCTGGCGACGGCCCTCGAGCGCGCCCCGGTCCTCCGGGGACCGGCCTTCGGCGCGCGTCTTCTCGAAGGGGGCCGTGTCGCCGCGGCGCTCTACCGCGTCGACTGAGACCCGGACTCCGAACGTTTCGCCCGGGCTCGCGGGGCCGCTAGCTTGGCCACGCCGGTCCCGCGGCCCCGCGCGGGCCGCGTCGGCCGCCGAATCCCACCGTCCCGAAAGGAGTCGGATTTCGGATGGAGCTCCGCTGCATCGAAGTCGCCGTCCCCGCCGAACGCGCGGAAGAGGTTCCGGAACTCGAGGCCGCGGCGGCGGCCCTCGACACCCGCCTTGTGCCGCTCGGCACGGACGACACGACCCGCCTCGTGCGCCTTCTCCTTCCCGCCGATGCCGTCGAGCCCCTCACGGACGCGCTCACCGAGCGGTTCGAGTCGACGGAGGGGTTCCGGATCTGGGTGAGCCGGGTCGAGGCCACGCTGCCGCGCCCCGACGAGCCCGGAGCCAACGGGGGCGAGAGCTCCGCGGACGGGAAGCCGGACGAGAACGGGAAGGGCCGCATCAGCCGCGAGGAGCTTTACGCGGACATCAACGAAGCGGTCCGCCCGCGTCTCGTCTTTCCGGTCACGGTCGCGCTCTCGACCCTCGTCGCCACGGTGGGGCTGTTGCGGGGAGACGTGGCGGTCATCGTCGGCGCCATGGTGATCGCCCCGCTGCTCGGCCCGAACGTGGCCCTGGCTCTCGCGGCCACCCTCGGCGACCTCGAGCTCGGGGCGCGCGCCGCGCGCTCCGCGGCGATCGGACTCGTCACGGCGTTCGGTCTCTCGCTGCTCATCGGCCTCGTGGCCCCCGTGGACCCGTCCGTGCCCGAGATCGCGGCCCGGACCTCGCCGAACCTGGTCGACGTGGCGCTCGCCGTGGCCGCGGGAAGCGCGGGCGCGCTCGCCTTCACGACGGGGCTCCCCGCGGCCCTCGTCGGCGTCATGGTCGCCGTCGCGCTGCTTCCCCCGATCGCGGCCGCGGGGCTGCTGCTGGGCGCCGGGGAGGTCGAGCTCGCGCTCGGCGCACTGCTGCTCACGCTCACGAACGTCGTGTGCGTGAACCTCGCGGCCATCGTCACGTTCCTCGCGCAGAGCGTGCGTCCGCGGACGTGGTGGGAGGAGGAGAAGGCGAAGCGGGCGAGCCGGATCGCTCTGGCGATCTGGATCGGGCTGCTCGCCATCCTGGTCGCCATTCTGGCGCTGGCGGAGCTGCCGGCCCCCGGGACGGGCCGTTGAGGCCCTCGCCCCGGCCCGGGCTTGCCCCGCGCCGGCCGGGGCCCTATTCCGGACCCGTCGCCAGGTCGCACCCGGGCATCAGGAGCCAGAGCACCGCATGCAGCACGACGCCATCGCCGTCATCGACTTCGGGGGGCAGTACGCCCATCTCATCGCCACCAAGGTCCGCCGGCTCGGGGTCCTCGCCGAGATCCGGCAGCCGGAGGACCCGGTCGACGCGTTCGCCCGCTACCGCGGCATCATCATCTCGGGCAGCCCGAGTCTCGCCTCGCACGGAGAGGACTCCGAGTACACCCGCGAGATCTACGACCTCGACGTCCCGATCGTAGGCTTCTGCTTCGGTCACCAGGAGATCGCGAAGCACTACGGGGGCGACGTCGTGCACGGCGGGCGCCAGTGGGGCCGGGCGGAGCTGCACCTGGCCGGGGAGCATCCCCTGTTCGCGGGGCTCGGTCCCGTCGAGCAGGTCTGGATGAGCCACTACGACAGCGTGACGGCCGTCGGCCCCGGGTTCCGCGAGCTCGGCTGGAGCGTGACGACCGACGGCGGACCGGACCACCGCTTCGCGGCGATCGGGTCCGACTCCCTCCGCCGCTACGGCTTCCAGTTCCACCCCGAGGTGGACGACACCCTGCACGGGACGGAGATGATCGCGAACTTCGTGTTCGAGATCTGCGGCTGCCGTCCGACCTGGTCGATGGAGGCCTTCGTCGAGGAGGAAACGGAGAAGCTGCGGGCCGCCGTCGGGGACCGGTCCGTGTTCCTCCTCGCCTCGGGCGGCGTCGACTCCACGGTCGCCGCCACGCTGCTCGCCCGGGCCCTCGGGCCGGAGCGCGTCGACCTCCTCCACGTCGACAACGGGCTGATGCGGAAGGACGAGAGCGCGCAGGTGCTGGAGTTCTTCCGGGGCCTCGGCTTCGGGTCGCACCTCCACTTCGTCGACGCGAGCGACCGGTTTCTCGCCGCCCTCGACGGGCGGATCGAGCCGGAGGAGAAGCGGCGCGCGATCGGCGACACCTTCATCGCGGTGTTCGAGGACGAAGCCCGTCGCCTCGGGGTCGAGGGCCACCTCCTCGGCCAGGGCACGATCTACCCCGACACGATCGAGACCGGGGGAACGAAGCGCGCCGACACGATCAAGACGCACCACAACCGGGTGCCCGTGATCGAGGAGATGATGGCGCAGGGACGGGTCGTGGAGCCGCTCGCGGAGCTGTACAAGGTCGAGGTGCGCGAGCTCGGCGAACGGCTCGGCGTGCCGCACGAGCTCCTCTGGCGCCACCCCTTCCCGGGCCCCGGCCTCGGCGTGCGGCTGCTGTGCGGCGACGGGTCGGGCGCCGTCGAGGGTCTCGAGGAGATCGCTCCGCTGGTAGCGGCCGAAGGCCGCCGGTTCGGCCTGGAGGCCGAGGTGCTCCCGATTCGCTCGGTCGGCGTCAAGGCCGACCTCCGCTCCTACGAGCACCCGGTCCTGCTCACGGGAGACGCGCCGTGGGAGACTCTGCTCCGGGCCGCCTCGGTGCTGACCGCGGAGGTGCCGGGGATCAACCGCTGCGTGTGGAACCTCGCGGCGGAGCCCCCCGCGACGGTCGTTCCGCTTGCGGCGGGCGTGACCCGGAGCCGACTCGACGTGCTGCGCGAGGCCGATCACATCGTGATGGAAGGACTGCGGCGCCACGGGCTCTACGACGAGATCTGGCAGTGTCCGACGGTCCTCGTGCCGCTCGACCTGGCGGGAGACGGCGGCGAGCTCGTCGTCGTGCGCCCGATCCGTTCCAAGCGGGCCATGACGGCGACTCCGGTCGAGCTGCCCCCGGCCCTGCTCGAAGAGATCCGCTTGGCGGTGGGCGACCTGCCGGGCGTGTCGGGGATCGCCCTCGACGTGACCTCGAAGCCGCCGGGCACGATCGAGTGGGAGTGACAGGCGGTCCGGCGTGAGCGCGCGTAGAGCGGGGGCCCGCTGGCTGCCGCCGCTGATCGCGGCGATCGTCGTCTTCGCGGGGCTGACCGTTCTTCGCCTCGCGCTCTCGCCCCCCGCCGCGGAACCGGACCGCGCTCCGCGCGAGCTGCGGTTCGCGGGCATGCTCGGCTGCTGGGAGCTCGACGTCGGCGGGTGGGAATCCGGGGCCGGCGGCTCCGGATTCCCCGCGGGGGCCGACTCCGCAACCCGGGCCCTGCTCGCGATGCCGGATCGGGTGCTCCTCCTTCCGGACTCGATCGACGAGTGGCGCCGCGAGGCGATCACGTACCGGGCCGTGCCGGTGGCGGGGAGCTTCGATCCCGCTCTGCGGGGCCGGATGCGGTGGTTCCTCCGGGCCGACACGCTCTGGATCGTCTGGTCCGACCGCAGCGTCCGCGCGGGTCTCGCCCTCCTGTCGGGGGCCACGCGCCTCGAGGGCGCGGGACGCGCGGTCGTTCCGCGAGGAGCCGCGGACGGAGAGCCTCTCGACGTCCGCGCGCCCGCCTCCGCGTGGAAGGTGAACTGCGCGACGGGCCTGCGAGACCTGGAGCGGACGGGGCCCCGGCCGTGAGCGCCCCGGACGGGTGGGTCGTGCTGGCGCGGTTCGCGGCCCGCTGGGAGGCGGACATCCTGGTCGAGGCGCTCCGCGCGGCGAAGATCCCGACGATCGTCGGCGGAGACCTGATCGGCGCGTTCGGACCGGGGTTCGTGGGCGCGCCGATCCGGGGCGTCGAGGTGAAGGTGCCCCGGGAGTTCCTTTCGCGCGCCCGGGAGCTGCGGGACGCGTTCGGGGGGCTGCCCTCCGCGGACGAGCCGGACGCCTGACTCTGACACCTGGAGGTCTCCGATGACGCGCTCCCTCCGAGCCGCCGCAGCGGCGGTCCTGCTGGGCGCGTTCGCCTCGGTCGTCCGGGCCCAGGAGGCCGTGCCCGCGTCGCGCGCGGCCGACCCCGCGGACGTCGAGACGCTCGACGGCATCATCGCGGCCTTCTACGACGTGGTGTCGGGGCCGGCGGGAGAGCCGCGGGACTGGGCCCGCGACAGCACGCTCTACCTGCCCGGGGTCCGGTTCACGGTCCTCCGCCGGGGAGCGGACGGCGTCCTCGTCGCTCGCACGCTCGACCACGGGACCTGGGCCGCGGCGGCGGCACCCGCCCTGGAAGGGGGCTTCTTCGAGCGGGAGATCCACCGGTCCACGAGGCGCTTCGGCCCGATCGCGGACGTGTTCAGCACCTACGAATGGTCGCGGACCGACGGCGGTCCGGCGGGGGGCCGCGGGATCAACAGCCTCCAGCTGTTCCACGACGGCTCGCGCTGGTGGATCACGGCCGCCCTCT
>Ga0316578_10000019_pt1 | contig 33553 bp, 22 predicted proteins | sample J0NA_2_FD_203076 | JGI IMG/M metagenome (GOLD analysis project Ga0316578, IMG submission 203076) | Rhizosphere microbial communities from salt marsh grasses in Alabama, United States - J0-2_160517rDrC | ecosystem: Host-associated > Plants > Roots > Rhizosphere | place: USA: Alabama | collected... | reverse complement strand
GGTCGTCCTGCGCGGTCCGATCTCGGTGATCGAGGACGAGGCGGAGCGCGTGCACGGTCTCGGCGTGCTGATCGACCACCAGGAGGATGCGCCCGGCCCCGTTCGCGAGCGGACGATGCCGGGCGGCGCGATCGAACGCCCCGTAGGGATGCTGCGCCTCGATATAGAGGAGATGACGGGAAAGGAGGGGGGCTGAGTGGAACAGGCGATCGAGGCCTTCGTCGTGGTGTTGATCGTGGCCAATGCGATCTTCTCCTTCCGCGGCTTCAGCAACAGGTTCTTCCTCGAGCGGCATATCTTTCACGTGCGCCGGATCCTCGGGGACGGCCAGTATGCGCGCATCGTCACCTCCGGATTCCTCCACGCGAACATCGCGCACTTCGCATTCAACATGTTCGCGCTCTACTCGTTCAGCCAGGGCGTCGGGACGGTGATGGGGATCGTCGATTTCGTCGTCCTCTATTTCGGCAGCCTGATCGCGGGGAACCTGCTCGCGCTCTACGTCCACAGGGACGATCCCGATTACCGGGCCCTGGGGGCCTCCGGGGCGGTGAGCGGGGTGATCTTCGCCAGCATACTGATGTTCCCTCACGGGTCGATCGGCTTCCTGTTCCTGCCGATGGGGATCCCCTCCTGGCTGTTCGGGATCCTGTTCATACTCATATCGATCTACGGGATACGCTCGCAGGCCGGCATGATCGGCCACGAGGCCCACCTCGGAGGGGCGATCGCCGGCGTGCTGATCTCGGCCGCGCTCGTCCCGCGGCTGTCCGTGCAGCGGCCGCTGCTGCTCGTCGTCCTGCTCGTCCCGGCGGCCGCCTATCTGTACCTGCTCGTCAAGCACCCGCAGCTGGTCCACGCGGGGCAGCCCAACCGGCGCCGGCCGCCCGGACGACCGCGGGGAACGGACGAGACGGAACGCAGGGCGATGCGCGAGGAGCTCGACACGCTTCTCGAAAAGGTGAACAGGAAAGGGATCGACGGACTGACAAGGAGGGAGCGTGCGCGGCTTCACGACCTCTCGCAGAGGCTCCGGGAGTCCTGAGGCGCGGCGCGAGCGGAGATGAGACGTATCGGACTTGCGCTCGGATCGGGCGGAGCGCGCGGATTCAGCGAGATCGGCGTGCTCCAGTGGTTCGAGGAACAGGGAATCAAGGTGCACTGCATCAGCGGCACTTCGGTCGGCTCAATCATCGGGGCGGCCGTGGCGGCCGGATATTCTCCGGCGCGGCTCAAGGAGATGGCCCTGGGGATCACGTGGAAGGAGAAGGTCAAGTTTCTGCGGCCGTCGGTCAAGGGACGCAGTGTCTTCGAATGGGGGAGGATAGAGGCTTTTCTCGAGGACGTCTTCGGCGACCGCACGATCGAGGATCTCGAGATCCCGTTCGGCTGCGTGGCGGCCGACATCGACACGGGACGCGAGTTCGTCTTCCGGCGCGGCAGGGTCATAGAGGCGGTCAGCGCCTCGAGCGTCATCCCCGGCGTCTTCCCGCCGGTGGCCGTCCACGGGACCCATCTCGTCGACGGCAGCGTGATCAATCCGGTACCGCTCGATCTCGCCTTCGAGCTCGGGGCTCAGCGGGTGATCGGCGTCAACGCCTGCCGGTCGGTCTTCAGCGAGCGGATCATGTACGAGTCGGAGCATCCATCGACGGTGAAGAAGGTCGACGCGTTCCTGCGCACGATCATCGACAAGACGCCCCTGGGGCGTCTGGGCATCGTCGACAGCGATACGGTCAGCGAGAAGCTGGACGAGCTTCGGCGCAGCCGGAACATCATCGACGTGATCACCGACTCGATCGCCATCATCTCATCGCGGATGCTCTCGCTGGAGAGCCTCAACGCCGGGCCGCACTTCATCGTGCGGCCGCCGGTCGGCGCGTACCAGGACCTCGATTTCGAGCACGCCGAGCGGATCATCGAACTGGGATACCGCGAGGCGCAGGAGGTCGGCGACGACATCCTCGAGTTCATCGGGTCCTGATCCGGGGGAAGGAGCGAACGGGTGAGTACGGCCCTGAAACGAGAGCTCGGCATGCTCGATGTCTTCTGCATCGCCGCCGGGGCGATGATCAGCTCCGGTCTGTTCATCCTTCCCGGGATCGCGCACGCCGCGGCGGGCCCGGCGGTCATAGCGAGCTACCTGCTCGCCGCGCTGTTCGCCCTGACCGGGATGCTCAGCCAGATAGAGATCGTCTCGGCGATGCCCAAGGCGGGGGGGACGTACTTCTACATCATGCGCACGATGGGACCGGCGATGGGGACGGTCGACGGCCTCGTCAACTGGTTCTCGCTCGCCCTGAAGAGCGCGTTCGCTCTGGTCGGCATGGCCGCGTTCACGAGGTTCGTCCTCCCCGTCGACGCGAGACTGATCGCCCTCGGGCTCTGCGCGGTCTTCGTCGCCCTCAACATGGTAGGCGTGAAGGAGGCCAGCCGCGTGCAGATCGCGCTCGTCGTCGGGATGCTCGGGGCGCTCTTCTTCTTCATCATAAGGGGGTTCCCCTCGATCGACATCGCCAACCTCGAGCCGTTCGCCCCGTTCGGGGCGGGCGCGGTCGTCTCGACGGCCGGCTTCGTCTTCGTATCGTACGGTGGGCTCCTCAAGGTGGCGAGCATGGCGGAGGAGATCCGAGAGCCGGGGCGGACGATCCCCCGCGCCATGATCCTCGCGCTCGTCAGCGTCAGCATCGTCTACGTCGCCGTCGTGTTCGTCGCCGCCGGCGTGCTCGGCGCCGGATCGCTCGACGCCTCGCTGACGCCGATCTCGGACGCCGCCGCGGTCTTTCTCGGCGGGGGAGGCTGGATCGTGTTTGCCGTGGCGGCGATCTTCTCGTTCATCACCACGGCCAACGCGGGGATCATGGCCGCCTCGCGGTACCCGCTCGCCCTGGGGCGCGACGGTCTCCTGCCCGGGCCGCTCGCCGCGGTCAACGGACGGTTCAAGACCCCCCACGTATCGATCTTCCTGACCGGGATCGTGATGTCGATCTTCCTCTTCTTCAGGCTCGAGGTGCTCGTAAAGGCCGCATCGGCCGTGATGATCCTTACCTACCTGACGGCCTGTCTCGCCGTGATCATCCTGCGCGAGAGCCGGCTGCAGAACTACCTGCCGGTATTCCGCTCGCCTCTCTACCCCTGGATACAGGTCGTCGGGATCGCAGGATCGGTCTTCCTGCTCGCCGGCATGGGCGCCTCGGCGCTCCTGATAGCGGCGGGGGCGGTCGCGGCCGGCCTGATCGTCTACTGGGTGTACGGTCGCATACGGGCCGGGCGCGAGTTCGCCCTCCTGCACATCATCGAGCGCCTCACCGCGCGCGAGCTCACCAGCGGGACGCTCGAGTCCGAGCTGAAGGAGATCATCCGGGAGCGCGACGAGATCGTCAAGGACCGGTTCGACCATCTCGTGGAGGACGCCGTCGTACTCGACCTCGCCGGCCCCTTCAAGCCGGCCGAGCTCTTCGCGATCGTCGCAGACGAGATGGCAGATCGTCTCGGCTGCGAGAAGGCGGTCATGATGAAGCTCCTGCACGACCGCGAGCGGGACAGCAGCACGGTGCTCTCGCCGCACCTGGCGATCCCCCACATCATCGTGCACGGCGAGGGGCGGTTCGAGATGCTGATCGCGCGGATCCGCCGGGGCGCCTCGTTCACCGGGTCGGAGGGGATACGGGCCGTCTTCGTGCTGGCCGGCTCGCGGGACGAGAGGAATTTCCACCTGCGCGCGCTCTCGGCGATCGCACAGATCGTGCACGATCCGCGGTTCGAGAAACGATGGATGGCGGCACGCGACGCCGAGGCGCTGAGGGATCTCGTTCTGCTCGGTACGCGCAGCCGCTTCGAAGATCAGGCATGAGAGGGAAAGGGACGGCGGTATGAACGCTGAAGAGGTCCTCCGGAGACTGATAGATGGAAACGCGCGGTACCGCGAAGGCCGGCCGGAGGGGGAGGGCCGCGGAGCGGAGCGCCGCGAGCAGACGGCCGCCGGCCAGAAGCCGATGGCGATCGTGCTGACCTGCTCCGACTCCCGCGTGCCCCCCGAGATCATATTCGACGCGGGGATCGGGGACCTCTTCGTCGTCCGGGTGGCGGGAAACGTCGAGGACGATCTGGTCAGAGGATCGATGGAGTACGCAGCCGCTCACCTCGCCGTCCCGCTCCTGATCGTCCTGGGGCATACCCGCTGCGGCGCGGTGACCGCTGCTCTCTCGGAGGCCGCGGTGGAGGGCGCAGCCGCCGCCTTCCTCGGTCCAATACGGGAGGCGGTCCGCGCCGCCGCCGATGACGGGGGGGACCCCGTCGAGTCCACCGCCCGCCGGAATGCTGTGATGACCGCCCGGAGGCTGCGCGAGAGCCCCCCCGTCCTCGCTCCGCTGGTATCGTCCGGCCGACTCGCCGTAAGGGCCGCCCTGTACGATATCGTCACGGGCGCGGTCGAGCTTCTCGAAGACTGAGCACTCAGCGCAGAAGGACGAGGCGGCCGGTCGCCGTATAGAGACCGGCGCTGAGGCGGCAGAAGTAGACGCCGCTCGCCGCGGCCACGCCCCGATCATCGCGCCCGTCCCAGACGGACTCGTGCCGTCCCGCCCCGAGCGGACCGTCATGGAGCGTGCGCACGAGCCTTCCCGCCACATCGAAGACCAGGAGCGTGACCCGGCCCGGCCCGGCCGTATCGAATGCGATCGTGACGGCCGGATTGAACGGATTCGGCCACGGCGGGAGCAGGCGCGTGACTGCCTCGGCGGGTGGTGTGTCCGGTGCGTCGGTGGTGATCTCGGTCGTCACGGAGATGTCGTCGATGTACCATCCCCCGAAACCGAACTGCTCGTCGCTGGCGAAATGGAACCGCAGCCGGACGGGGCCGGTCCACGCGGAGAGATCGACGGTCTCCTGCCGCCAGCCGATCGTCCCGGACCAGCAGCGCTGATACGCGGGGAGGAATATCGTGTTCGTCGAGGCGGCCCGGCAGGGGTAGCCCGCGACCGGGGTGAGTATCTGCCAGGTGCCGCCGCCGTCGGCGGAGATCTCGACAACCCCCGCGTCCATCGCCCAGTACGGATATACCGCCGTCGCCTCTGCTTCCATCCTGTGCCAGAAGGTCAATTGCGAGCCCTGCCCGAGACAGAGCGGCGGCGTGACGAGCGCCGCGTCCATCATGTTCGCGTAGACCTCACCAGGGCCGCCGCCGCACTTCCACGATCCGGGAGCCGAATGGAAGTCCGAGGCGTCGGAATGCCAGGCGTCGGGGCCGACGAGCGCCTCGTGCGAGCACGGCGAATCGACGGCATCGTCCTCGAGGCGGAAGCCGCAGGTCGTCACTGAGAGCGTCTCGGCGGCGACGACCTTTCCGAACGATTCGAGGGCGAGGACGATCCGGATCGGCGTGAACGGCTCGGTCGACTCGCGGACGAAGAACCGGAGTTCCCCGTCGCTGACCGCGGTCTCGCCGACCGGCAGGTCCGCCAGCGGCGCCGAGTCGCGTATCACCCTGGCGGCTGAGGCGGGGCCGCAGGAGAGCGTGACCACGGGGGCGTCGATCTCGACGCTCCCCGTGTTGGTCCACGAGCAGTGCACGTCGATGAACTCCCATGCCTCGATACATCCGTTCCCGTTCCCCTCGGACGTGTCGCTGACGGCGAACGATCCGAGTGCCGGGCCGGGAGCATTGATCGCCACGGTCCGCCGCGACGTCCAGTTCCGTCCGGCGGAGACGATCTCGATGTCGAACCATGCCACATGACCGTCCGGCGCGTCGCGCGATATCCGGAGAGAGAGGACGCCGGTGCAGATCATCGCCGACCGGGGCTGCAGATCGCCGAGGAAGGCGCTGTCGGCGGGGCAGGTCATCCATTCGTCTCCTGTGGCGATATGGATCGATGCCTGCGTTATCGGCTCGTCGCCGGGATTGTCGACGAACAGGTCGAGCGCGACGGTCTCGCCGATCTCGATGATACCGTCCCCGTCCCCTGCGCCGCCTCCTTCCGGATCGTCATGGATGCCGAGGAAAGATACGCGGGGCGGATCGGGGGAGGGAGAAAAGACGGGGATCTTCGCGGACCACGGACGACAGCCGCAGGCGTCGACGACGAGCTCGAGCGTGTCGGTCCCGGAGACCTCGGTGAAGAGGCGGGCGATACCGCGGGAATCGGTGTACTCGATGAAGTAGATGTCGGGCTCGCCGCACATCAGCGAGACGAGCGCTCCGGGGACCGGCGCCCCCGACTCGCTGACGAAGACCTCGAAAGACGCAGTTCCTTCTTCCATCGACTCGGGGTGCGAGACGGCGAGGGTGCGGGGCTCGCCTGTCCAGAGGTGCATCGCCGGATCGCCGAGCAGGCAGAGGCCGTACATGACGTACCGCACACCTGCGTAGGGGAGAAAGGCGATATTGTCGATGCGCGAATCGTCGACTGCGGGGCCGAGACGCCCTATCGACTCGCCGAAGAGGGCGTCGAAGAACTGCAGGTCGAAGAACTGCGAGACGCCGCAGGTCGTCCCCGGGGCGCTCCAGCCGAGCCGCGTGTTCCCTATGAATGCGACGGCGCCGCCGGGAGCTGTCACGAGCTGTTCGCCGATCGCGTCCTCGGCATAGTACGCTCCCGCGTCGTCGCGGTTGTCGAAGGCTGCGGGATAGCATCCCTGAGAGTAACAGACGAACGGCATCCCCCCGTTGTCGAGGGAGGGGAGGTCGGATGCGGTGAGCCGCACCACCATATGGAGGTTGGCGTGTCCGAGATGGTTGACGAGGTTCACTCCGGCACAGAGGGCCCCGGTCAGGTCGGCGGCGGACCATGAGCCGAGGTCCCTGTCGTAGAGGGTCGACACGGAGATCCCCGCCGGGAGCCCGGCCGCCTGAAATCCCCAGGCCGACGAGCCGGCGCGGACCTCGTCCTTGCTGTCGCCGCCCCAGGTGTCGACGCCTTCGATCGACCAGAGGAGCTCGCCGAGCATCAGCGCCGTCGAGCACCGGCCCGGCGGCGGCGAGAGGGCGTAGGCGGCGAGCTTCGCCGTGATATCGCGGACCTGCTCCGGCGTGTCGACGGGGAGGCGTCCGGCGCTCACCTCGGGGAGCAGGTCCTCCTCGCCCGGCTCTCCCCAGTACTGGTCACCGTCGGCGTTCCAGTCTCCGTCGAGGCACGAGTAGTAGAGGTCGCAGGGGATGTCCGGCTCGATCTCCTCGCCGGCCTTCACGTACATCCCCCGGTGAGGGATGATCTGCTCGTCTCCGCCGAGCAGCACGAACTCGGTCCCCCAGTCGGCCCATGCCGTCGTGATGAACGACCGGATCCGTTCCTGCAGGTCGGCACCCTGGCAGTTCGCCTCTATCCATTCGGTCGTGACGATCTCGGTGCGAAGGCCCGACTGCTCCCTCAGCGCGGCGAGCCCGCCGAACGCCTCTGCGAGCGCGGACGATGTGACGATCACGTAGGGGCGAGGGCTGGCGGAGAGGTACCCGGCGGGGAGCGAGCCCGCCCCCGAGATCGCCTCGAGGTCGCCGGGGTTGGCCAGGTCGGCAGGCGAGAGGGGCAGGGGGCCCCGCCGCCCGCGTGTGATCGTGCCCGGGTCGGGGGCGGTGACTATAGTGACCTCTAAGGCCGGAGAGAAGAGCAGATGGCCCTCCTCGCCCGTCGCGTGGCAGGGATGAAGGGCGATCCAGGCGAAGCGGATCCCCGAGGCCGTCTGCTCGGTGACGAGCTCGCCCCACGACGGCGGCTCCCCGACGCCGGCGGGGGCGAGGGAGGCCACAGGAGCGATTTCGTGACCCGGCGCCCGCTGCGCGGGAAAACGGGCGAGGGGGGCGGGGAGAGCAAGCTCCCTCGTCCCGGCCGGGACCGCCTCGACCGACACGATGCGCTCGCCCGGAGGGAGGACGAAGACGGCGGGATAGACAGGCAGCGCGGGCGTCCCCGGCTGCGAGAAGGTCCGGGCGCCGGCAAGGGACACGACCGCCCTGCCCCCCGTCACCGTCGTCATCGGCGGCTCGAACGAGAATGTGTGAGACATCGTCCCGGACCGTGCGGCTGAGGCGAGGATCAGCAGTCCGAGGAGCAGCCCCGAGATGCGTGCCATCATATCGTTGCCTTCGCGCCGCCGGTCGGCGTGCGGCGCGGCCCTCCTGATGAAGCGCCCCATTATATCATATCCGGACGGAGACCCGAAGCCGGATAATACTGGAACGGGATCGGGGAACGGGCGTACCATGCATGAGAAAGGAGAGATCGCATGCCGATCGACTGCAAGAAGCTCGAGGAGAACAAGAAGATCTGCAACTGCACATACAGTGGATGCCCGCGCACGGGGAATTGCTGCGCCTGTATACAGTACCATCTGTCCCGGCGAGAGCTTCCCGCCTGCGCCTTCCCCGACGAGGTGGAAAAGACCTGGGACCGGTCGTTCGAGAGGTTCATAGAGACCTGGAAGTGATATGGCATGTCCGGAGGCGATGATACCAGGACGGTCCGCGTGCGGGTGGAGGGGCTCGTCCAGGGGGTCGGTTACAGGTACTTCGCACTTCGGGAGGCGAGGGTCGCCGGAGTGAACGGGTACGTGCGCAACATGCCGGACGGCTCGGTCGAGGCGGTCGCCTCGGGACCGCCCGGCGCCGTCGACCGGTTCGTCGGGAGGCTCCGGATCGGTCCGTCATCGGCCTTGGTGAGAGAGGTGCGGATCGAGGATGCGGTGGGGGCCGGCACATTCAACGGCTTCGATGTGAGGTTCTGACAGTGGAGCAGGTATCCCTGCACCTGATAGACGTCACCGGTTTCACGCTGAGAGACGGGACGCGCAGCGCCGACTGGTTCGCCGACGCCCTCGCCGCGCTCGGCATCTCCGACCGGGTGCGGCTGATCGTCCACGACGGGATCGAGGAAAGCCTCCCCGATCCGGCCGACTGCTGCGACTACGGGCGTGGTGTCGTCGTCTCGGGGAGCTACGGCCCGGTCTACCAGGAGAAGCCGTGGATACCGCCCCTGATAGATTTCATCAGGGAGGTACATGTGCGCGGCGGCTGGTTCCTCGGCGTCTGCTTCGGACACCATGCGCTGGCGCTCGCGCTTGGCGGCGAGGTCGAGCCGAATCCGCGCGGCAGGGAAATGGGGACGGTTTCGATCGAGCTGACCCCCGAGGGAGAGCGCAGCCCTCTGCTCGCCGGTATGCGGTCCGGCGATACAGTCAACCTGATACATCGCACGCACGTCTCACGGATGCCGGACGGGGCGGTGAGACTGGCGTTCAACGGGATGACCCCCGTGCAGTCGTTCCAGGCCGGACACTCGTTCGGGTACCAGCCGCACCCCGAGCTGACGCCGAATCAGCTGCGGATGCTGACCGAGCTGTACGGACATGTCCTCGTGCGCGTCGAGCACTTTCTTGAGGACGGGGAGCACCTCGAGGCGTTCAAGGAATCGTTCGAGGAGACCCCTTCCTCGATGGCCGTGCTGAAGAACTTCGCCCTGCTCACCCTCTCCTGAGCAAGCTGGAACTTTTCCGATCCTGCGTGTTATAACTCTCTCAGTACGAGGAGGAGTGGAACAACATGGAGGTAGATCGATGAACAGCAGAATGAAGATCAGGGGGATACCGGTCCTGGCGATGCTGGCGCTCGTCTTCGTCGCCGGGATCGCCGCGGGAGGGCTGCTCGCACCGATGAGCGGACGCGCCGACACGCCGGCGCCGCCGCCGGCCGCCGCCGCTCCGGCGGTCGCCGCCGAGGACGAGACCCTTCCCGACGTCATCGACCGCGTCAGCCCGTCGGTTGTGTACATCACATCGAAGAAGGTCGTGAAAACGCAGATCAATCCGTTTTACCAGCGTTTCTTCAACATACCGAGCGAACGTATCCAGAAAGCCCTCGGCTCCGGCGTGATCGTCAGCGGGGACGGGTACATACTCACCAACAACCACCTCGTCGGGGGAGCGACAGACGTGCGCATACATCTCGTCGACGGGCGCGAGTTCGACGCTGATATCGTCGGGGCCGATCCGCGCACCGACGTGGCCGTGATCAAGATCAAGGGAGACGACCTGCCCGCCATGCAGCTGGGCAGCTCGGCCGCCTTGCGGCTCGGCGAGACGGTGATCGCGATCGGGTACCCCCTCGGCCTCGATCAGACGGTGACCAAGGGGATCGTCTCGGCCAAAGGCCGCGCGCTTCCCGATCTCGTCCAGCTGGGGGATTTCATTCAGACAGACGCCGCCATCAACCCGGGCAACTCCGGGGGCGCCCTCATCAACACGCACGGCGAGCTGATAGGGATCAACGCGGCGATCGCCTCCCAGAGCGGAGGGAGCGAGGGGATCGGGTTCGCCATACCGATAGACCTCGCCTCCTCGATCATGCACAGCCTGATCACCGAGGGGAAGGTCGTACGCGGGTATCTTGGCGTCATTCCGCAACCTGTCACTGCCGACATGGTCGATCTGATGAATCTGCCCGACACCAAGGGGACGCTGATCGGAGACGTCGCGAAGGATACTCCGGCCGAGAAGGCCGGGATCGAACGAGGCGACGTTATCGTCGAGTTCGACGGCAAAAAGATCGAATCGACCGAGCAGTTCCGGCTGCTCGCCGCCGACACGAAACCGGGGACCAAGGTGCCCGTGACGGTCATCAGGGACGGCAAGCGCAAGGAGCTGAAAGTCACGATGGGCGAATTCCCCGAGAACGAGGCGGTCGCCGAGAACGAGGCGCAGGAGATCTCCCCTCTCTTCCTCGGCGTGGGGCTCCAGAACCTCACCGACGATCTGCGCCAGCAGCTCGAGATCCCCGATGACGTCGACGGCGTGATCGTCACCGACGTGCAGCAGGGGACTCCGGGCGGGGATGCGGGGCTGCGCCGCGGCGACGTGATCGTGGAGCTCAACCACACGGCGATCGGGGACCTCGGCGATCTGAGGAAGATGATGGACGGGTACGACCGTGGCATGGTGCTCGTGGTCGTCTACCGCGACGGAAGATATTTCTACACGACGATACGGGAATAGGAACCCGCCTGGACCCCCTAGAGACATCGTGGCTCGCACAGCCGTGCGAGCCACGATGTCGTTTCCAGCCCGACAGGCCTGACGGCCTGTCAGTTAATCATAATACTCCTGCCCAAGATGCGTGATCAGGTCCTCGCCCTGGATGAACCGCAGCGTGTTCTTGAGCTTCATCAGCTGTATGAACAGGTCGTGCTCGGGATAGAGCTGCGGGGCGTGCTGCGGGCTCTTGAAGTAGAACGAGAGCCATTCCTGGATCCCCCGCAGGCCGATCCGCTGCGCGAGGTCCGTGAACAGGGCCAGGTCGAGGACGATCGGCGCGGCGAGGATGCTGTCGCGGCAGAGGAAATCGACCTTTATCTGCATCGGGTAGCCGAGCCAGCCGAAGATGTCGATGTTGTCCCAGCCCTCCTTGTTGTCGCCCCGCGGCGGATAGTAGTTGATCCGCACCTTGTGGTAGAGCTTGTCGTACAGCTCGGGGTAGATGGACGGCTGGAGGATGTACTCGAGGACGGAGAGCTTGCTCTCCTCCTTCGTCTTGAACGACTCGGGATCGTCGAGCACCTCGCCGTCGCGGTTCCCGAGGATGTTGGTCGAGAACCAGCCGTTCAGACCTATCATCCGCGCCTTGAACCCCGGCGCGAGTATCGTCTTCATCAGCGTCTGACCCGTCTTGAAGTCCTTCCCGCAGATCGGGACCTCGTTCTCTATCGCGAGATCCATCAGGGCGGGGATGTCGCTGGTGAGGTTCGGCGCGCCGTTGGCGAAGGGGATTCCCGACTTGATCGCCGCGTATGCGTAGACCATGCTCGGCGCGATCTCGGGGCTGTTCTCCTTCATCGCCTTCTCGAAGGCGGCGATGTTCTGGTGAACGGCCGTCGGCTTCATGAAGATCTCGGTGCTTGCGCACCAGACCATGACGATGCGATCGCAGTTGTTCTGGTCGCGGAACCGCTTGATGTCCTCCATCAGCTGTTCGGCGAGATCGAACCAGTTCTTTCCCTTCTTCACCCAGGTGCCGCTGAGTTTCTTGACGTACTTCTGGTCGAAGACGGCCTTCATCGGCTTGATGCCCTGCAGGAACGGCTTGATCGAGTCGAGGAGCCCGCGATCGAGGACGCCGGCCTTGCAGGCCGCCTCGTAGCAGTCGTCCTCGAAGATGTCCCAGCCGCCGAAGACGAGATCGTCGAGCTCGGCCAGCGGTATGAACTCCTTGATCATAGGGACGCGGTTCTCCGTTCGCTTCCCCAGTCTGATCGTCCCCATCTGCGTCAGCGATCCGACGGGTTTCGCGATCCCCTTCCTGACCGCTTCTACGCCGGCGATGAAGGTGGTGGCGACCGCCCCCATCCCGGGCGTCAGGACGCCGAGCTTCCCCGAGGGCTTCTCCGGCTTGTGCTTGATCTTCACGTGGTCTCCTTTCGTCGGTCGTAGAGATGTCGGTCGGCCGTTTCCGCTGAATCTACCCCCTTGACACAATAAAACAAGATTATTATTTTTATCGTATCAATAAAGGATATTTATGGAATTGCGGGCGTTGAAATACCTCGTCAGCCTCGCCGACCGCGGCTCGTTCACCGCGGCGGCCAGGGACCGGTATGTCACGCAGCCGGCGGTGAGCATCCAGCTCCGCAAGCTCCAGGAGGAGCTCGGCGCGCGGCTGTACGAGGTCTCGGGGAGGGAGGTCCGGTTCACCGCGGCGGGCGAGCGGGTGCTCGAATACGCGCGCCGGATCGACGATCTCGAGCGCCAGATGCTACGCGAGCTCGACGACCTCGAGGGGCTCACGCGCGGGGTGATCTCCATCGGCACGATAGACGCGGCGAGCATCTATGTGCTCCCGCCGGTCTTCTCCGCGTTCCGGGGCCGCTACCCCGGCGTCGAGCTGCGCGTCGAGGTATCCTCGACCCTGCCGCTGATGGCCGGGCTCGATTCGGGGCGGTTCGACCTGATCGTCGGGACGCTCCCAGAGCGGCAGCCGGGGGAGTACGAGACGGTCGAGGTGCTGCGCGAGCGGCTTGTCCCCGTCGCGCCGCCTGGACATCCTCTGCTCGCCCTGCGCCGGGGACGTCTGCGGGCGCTGGCCGACTGGCCTTTCATCTCGTTCCACCGGGGCTCGGTGACGAGGCGCCTGATAGAGGAGGTGCTCGACGCTCACGGGGTAACGCTGACCGTCTCGATGGAGATCGACAGCCAAGAGGCGATACGCAATCTCGTCGCCTCGGGGCTCGGCCTTTCGATCCTTCCGCTGCCGACGGTGCGCGACGAGATCGGCCGCGGGCGGCTCGTCGAGGTGCCGGTCCGGGGGCTGCGGGTAGACCGGCGCATCGGGCTGATGATGCGGCGCGGACGGTACCTGCCGTCGGCGGCGCGGGCGTTTCTGCAGATCACCGGCGATGTCCTCGGGCTCGCCATTCCCGAATGGATTACGACCTCCCGGTCCCGGGAAGGAGGCCGGGGAAAGGAACGAAGATGACATACGGCAGGGAATCGGAGCTCGCCGCAGCCGTCGAAGCTGCTCGCGCGGCCGGAGAGCTCGTGCGCAGCGAGTTCACGCGCCGCCCGGAAGGCGGCGCGCGCATGAAGGACGCCAACGATTTCGTCACGCGCACCGACGTGGAGAGCGAGCGGATCATCGTGGAGAGGCTCACCGCGGCGGCGCCGGGGATCCCCGTTCTCGCCGAGGAGAGCGCGCGGCGCGTCGAGGCGGAGGCGTTCTGGGTGATCGACCCGCTCGACGGGACGACGAACTTCATGCACCGCTATCCGCAGGTGGGGATCAGCATCGCCCTCGTGCGCTCGGGGGAGATCGTCCTCGGCGTGGTCCTCGATCCGCTCAGGGACGAGCTCTTCGAGGCGACCGCGGGAGGCGGTGCGCGCTGCAACGGACAGCCGATACGGGTCTCCGACGCGTCCGGCCTCGATCAGGCGCTGCTCGGCACGGGATTCCCGTTCCGCGTCCATCAATATCTCGACGACTATCTCGCAGTCTTCCGGGATCTCTTTCTGCGGTGCCACGGCATCAGGAGGGCCGGGGCGGCCGTGCTCGATCTCGCCCATGTCGCCGCCGGCCGGCTCGACGGCTTCTGGGAACTGGCGCTGCGGCCGTGGGACATCGCTGCCGGAGCCGTGCTCGTGCGCGAGGCGGGGGGGGTGGTGAGCGATTTCTTCGGGGGCGACACCTTCCTCAGGGCAGGGAACATCGCGGCCGGTCCGCCTCCGGTCCACGCCGAGATCGTCCCGGTGACGTCGCGGCGGTTCACTGCGGAGCAGGTCCGTCCCCTCGGCGTCGATCTCTTCTGAGCCCGTCCACCCGGGGGCAATAAAAAAGGGGAGCCGCCGGGACGGCGACTCCCCCGAGCAAGAGGCGGTTGTTACATCGCCTCGCTACAATTCCGCGCCCAGAGCCCGCTGAAGTATCCGTTGCCGGTTCCGGGGAGCAGCCATTTGCCCTTGAGGCGGCCATGGACAACACGGCCGTGGCCGAGCCAGACCCCTTCGAACCAACCCTGGTCGGCGTATGGGCCGAGGGTCGGATCGACGCCCCAGTCGCCTGCGAGGATTCCCATGAACTCGCCGCCGAGGTTGATGTACTTGCCGAAGAACTTCATCTCGCCCGCGCTGTTGATACCGTAGAACCCGCGCAGGTACCCTGCGGCCCAGCCGCGCTCGCTGACCCAGATCCCCTTGAAGTGACCGAGGACTACGCCCCGTGTCTTGCCCGTGTCGGGATTGACGAGCGTATCGGGCTCGGCGAGCCTGTTCCAGGCGCCCATCAGATAGCCGTGCGGGCATCCCGGAAGGATCCGGTGGCTGGCGATCATCATGTAGTCGTTGCAGCGGTCGACAGGCTCGAGCAACCGCATCGCCTCGAGCTCGTCGAGTGTGAATGTGCGCGAGAACGGTCCCGTGCGGATCGTCAGCAGCGGCTCGGCGGTCTCGGTCGAATCGGGGTTCCCCCCGGCGACATCGGGAGAGACGACGGGCGGCACGATGAGCCGCACCTGCAGCCCGTCGACATGCGGGCAGGTCTGCGAGTTCCAGCGGATCGCCGAGGGGCTGACCCTCGTGACGTACTCGCCGGGCTCGAACAGGATGACCCGCTCGACCACGATCACTCCTCCTGCGAGGTGCATGCCGCCCGACCAGTCGACGGTGCAGCAGTGGGTGACGATGGTGTCTTCCGCCGCCATGGTCACCTTGCCCCAGAGGGCGCGCAACCGGTAGATCCTGACTCCCTGCCGGCGCTCCATGTTCATGATCTGCTCCTCGTTGCGGAGCGGATCGTCATACTCCTGCTCTCTCTCGAGCGCGGTGAACGACTCGGGATCGCCGAACGCGACCGGCTCGTCGGACTCGCTCAGACCTCCGGTCTCGGAGTCCAGATCGATCACGGCCGTCACGTCAGCATCGCCGGCGGGCGACGCCGGGTCGGTCACCGTCGTCTCGCAGCCGATGGCCAGGAGAGCGAACGCCAGGATCAGAAACCCCAGCGCATGTAGACGTCTCATCGTCTCCTCCTTCCATGGTGGTTCGCCGCCGCTCGGCGGCTTCTCTCCGATATCCGGTCATGCGACCGGTACAACATCCCCGTTACGTATATCTGCACGATGGATGCCGGTCCGGAGCTCTGAATGCGTGATCGTATAACTAATAATAATATAATAAGTTGAAGTCTTGATGGCGAGACGGTCTCCGGTTCGGTAAGCCTGCAGGTGTACCGGGGCGTACAATCGGGGGCGGGCCGGTGGACGACACGGTACATCGTGGAACGGTGGGAAAGACGGCGGCCCGACGCGATGCAACATCCCGGGACGCAGGCGCGTAGTACGAACATGAGGGCGAAGGGCCATACCGGGACGAGGGAGGAATGATGATGTCACACAGGATCATGATCTTGGCCGCAGCGGGGGTGTTCGTTCTCGCCGCCGCGTGCGCGCCGACGGCTCAGGCGCGGACCATCAAGTCGCATGAATACCCCAACATCGCCGACAAGGACATCGATTTCGAGGACGGCGTCCTCGTCATCGAACCGGAGGACTATGACTGGACCGTCGAGATAACAGAGGACTACGAGCTCTACATTGATGGCGACAGGGTCAGGACCGACCGCGAACAGCGATCGCTGCTGAGGCGCTACTACCGGCAGGCTCAGGAGATCGACGAGCTCGCCGGCGAGATCGCACGGGACGGTGCCGGCATCGGCATCGAGGGGGCGAAGGTCGGCGCACAGGCCATCGCCAATGTGGCGAAGCTCCTGCTCGACGAATACGACTCGGACGATCTCGACCGCGACATCGAGATCGACTCGAAGAAACTGGAACGGATGGCGAAGAAGATCGAGCGAAAGGCCGACCGTCTCGAATCGATGGTCGACGATCTCGACTCGCTGCACCGCAGGCTGCGCCGCTCGATATCCGAGCTGGACGATCTGCGGGGGTTCTAGCGGTCGGAGCGTTCCCATACGAGGTTGATCGAAAGGAGATCCGCGGGAATGGAACAGCATGTCACGATACTCGGTGTCCTGCATATCGCCTGGGGGGCGCTCGGTCTGCTGACCGCCCTGATCCTGACCATCACGCTGATAGGAGCGGGGATCATCGCGGCGGACGCCGAGGCGATGACGGTCCTCTCGATCGTCGCGACGTCACTGAGCTTCGCGCTCTTCGTCCCGAGCCTCCCCGGTCTCGTCGGCGGTATCGGCCTGATCAAGTACCAGGGGTGGGCGCGGATAACGCTCCTCGTCGTCGGGTTCATCAACCTGCTCCTGATCCCGTTCGGGACGGTACTCGGTATCTACACGATCTGGGTCCTCATGCACGGGGACGTCAAGCGGATGTTCGAATCGAGGGCTGGAAGGGGCGCTGCGGAAAGGCTGTAGGTGATGCTGGCCATGCTGAAGGAACTGCTGCTCGAGATATACTGGCTGCTGCGGCTCGGCTAGATGAACTTTTCCCGTCTCTGGAGATTGTACAGGCCTGCGAGGACGGCCAGCGCGCTCCCCACGGCGATCATGACCCTGTTGTCGAAGACGATCCCCGCCCAGATCGCCTCGCTGATGTCGGTCGGGACGGCGAAGGGATTGAGGAAGAGGTTCCATTTGCTCTTGCTCAGCACCTCGGTCGCGAACCAGAACCCTACCCCGATGATAACGATGATAACCGCCGTGCCGTTCCCGCTTCTCACCACCGTCGAGAACATGAACGCCAGGCTCCCGACGAAAAAGATCGGGAACATCAGCTGATAGACCATACGTATCACCGGCACCCGCACCAGTATCACCGAGCTCAGGACGGTAAGCACGACGAGGATCGCGAAGACGATCACCCAGATCAGCGCCACGCGCGCAAGCCAGACCTTGTAGCGGTAATCGGGGATGCCGAAGAGCGTCTCTATCATCCTCGTGTCGACGTCGTTCTGGATGCCGAACGCCGTGGGGTAGAAGATCACCAGCAGGCCGGGGAAGATCAGCAGGTAGTAGACCGACGCGGCGCTGGGATCGGAATCGGACGAGAAGAACATGATCGCCGCCACGCCGAGGAAGAAGATGAACGCGGCGAGAAGGAACCAGGCGAACTTGTTCGCGAAGATGATTTTGAGATTGTAAGCGGACACCTTCCGCACGACGCCGGCCGCATCGGCCACCCTCTTACGCCTGCTCATCGCGATCTCCTTCCTCCGCGTGCTGGCCGTCCGGCTCCACGCCGGCCGCCGCCTTCGACCCCGCCTTGCGCAGCAGCCACAGGTATGCGTCCTCCAGCGTCGGCCGCGCCGGGGACGCACCGGGGACCGGCGCCGAGGCGGCGAGGCAGCGGACCCGTATCGCGCTGCCGTCCCTCATGTGATGGACGACGAGATGCTCCCTGCGCACCGATTCGAACTCCCTCGGCGCGACGGTAAACGACCACACGCGTCCCTCGGCGATCTGCGTCATCCGCGCGGGATCGTCGAGGTAGAGCAGGCGCCCGCGGTCGAGGACCGCCACCCTGTTGCACGAGCTGTAGATGTCTTCGATGATGTGCGTCGAGAAGATCACCACCCGGTCCCGGCTCAGCTCGACGAGCAGGTTGCGGAACCTGATCCGCTCGCGCGGGTCGAGCCCCGCCGTCGGCTCGTCGACGACGAGTATTCTCGGGAGATGCAGGAGGATCTCGGCGATGCCGATCCGCTGCTTCATCCCTCCGGAGAACGAGCCGATCTTCCGGTCGGCGCTTTCCTCCATGTGGACCGCGCCGAGCACGTAATCGACCATGCGGCGCCGCTCGCCGGCGTCTGTGAGACCCTTGAGGATCGCCTGGTAATCGAGGAACTCGCGCGCCGTCATGTTCTCGTATGTCCCGAACTCCTGCGGCAGGTAGCCGATCAGGCCCTGCAGCTCCTCGCGGTGCCGGGCTGCGTCGAGGCCGTTGATCGTGATCTTCCCGTAGTTCTGCTCGAGGATCCCGCAGATGATACGCATCAGCGTCGTCTTGCCGGCGCCGTTGGGACCGAGCAGGCCGAACATCCCGCTGCCGATCTCGAGGGAGACCTGGTCGAGGGCCCGGAACGGAGTCTTGCGCCTGCCGATCAGGGGGATCGATACGACGAAGCGGTACAGCATCCGGCGGAGTCCGCCGAACCGGCCCTCGATGCGGGCGATGTTGACGCGGCGGCGGTGCAGCCGGCGGGCCAGTGCGAAGATGGCGATCGGGACGTACCAGAGGACCGCGATGAAGACGAGCTGGGGAACGTGCTTCCAGCGCAGGTAGAACACAGCCAGGGCGGCCAGAGGAAGCCCCCACAGGAGCAGAGGCTCGACGGCTCCCGCCGCGCGGCGCAGACGCGCCGGCAGGGGGGATGAGCCGCCCTGCAGCTCTGCGCTCCACGAGCTCCACAGGTGGAGCGCGAAGAACCAGACCGCGTGGAATGCGAGAAATGCCCTGAAGAACGAGGTGACGTACGAGATCAGGAACCACGCCCCGAACCCGAGGAGGGGGATCTGCCAGAGGAGCGCACCGGCGTCCGGCCTGATAACGATCCCGCGCCGCTCCCTGATAGAAGGGCCCTTGCGCCACTCGCGCGCGAACCGGGACGGCTGGTCGTAGATCTTTCCGAGGTTGCGCACGATGATCGTGATGGGGCCGCCGCCGGCGATCTCGGCCGAGGCCTTGCGCAGGCTCGCCAGCACGAACCAGACCGCCGCCGGGATGATGAAGACGAGCGAGACATAGAGTGCCGAGCGCCATATGAGCGAGTCGACGTTCCTGTCGATCAGCCAGAGGCCGGCGGCGAACAGCGCCGCCTGGAGGAGCTTGAGCCGCAGAGGAAGCCCGCCGAGCCAGGCGAGAGACGCGCGAAGGGCGGTGAAGACGACGGGGATGAAGATCAGGGTGAACAGCGTGCTGAAGGTCAGTCCGCCGATCACCGTGATCGCGAACGGCGCGCCGATGATCGAGACGTCCTCGGTCTTTCCCATGGCCAGCGGCACCATCGCGACGATCGTCGTGATCGCCGTGATCAGTATCGGGCGCACGCGGGCGAGGCCGGCGGTGAGCAGCGCCCGCAGCGGCCGGTTGCCGCGCCGCTGCAGTATCAGGGAGTAGTCGATCAGTATGATCCCGTTGTTGACGACGACGCCGAGGAGGATGAGGAACCCCGTGAGGGTGTATGGATCGAGAATCGAGGTGCCGCTGAGGATCAACAGCCAGAGCGATCCGATAGCGGCGAGCGGGATCGTGAACATCATCACGAGCGGCGTGGTGAGCGACTCGAAGACGGAGGCGAGGATCATGTAGATCAGGATGAAGGCGGCGAGTATGAGGAACTTGAACTCCGAGACCCCGGTGTCTTCCTCGACCAGCTCGACGGCGATCCCCTCGGGAACGACGAGCCCGTCGACGAGCTGCCCGATCTCGGCGAGCGCCTCCTTGTTGAGGCGCCGCGAGCCGGCGATCTCGTCGACGAACGCGAAGCCGATCTCGATCTGCTTCTCCTGGTTGACGCGCCTGATCTCGGTCTGCCCCTCGGAGAAGACCATGCGGCTCACGTCGCCGAGGTCGACCGTGCCGCCGTGCTGCGAGGTCAGCGGGAGCTCCCGGAGGTCCTCGATCGTCCTCTGGTCGTCCTCGTCATCATCCACCGGCCGCCGGATGACGATGGCGTATTCGTCCACGCCCTGCTTGAGGGTGGCGCCTGTGGCGACCTCGTTGGGAAATGCGGCCAGCTCGGACTGGACCGCCTGCACGGTGATCCCCGACCAGCTCATCAGCGGCAGGTCGAACAGCAGATGCAGCTCGGGGCTCCCCGGCCGCACATCGATCCACGCCCGGTCCACCGACGTCATGTCTTCAAGATATCCCTGCAGGTTGTCGGCGAACCGCCGCATCGTCTCGAAATCGTCCCCCTTGACGACGATGCTCTCGTTCTGGCCTCCGAATCCGAAGAATCGCATCGCCTGCCGCTCCATGCCGCCGCCCCCGCCGCCGCGGAATCGCTGGCTCGCTGCGGGCTCCTCGAACGAGACGTCCCCCGTGCGGAAGTCCCGGAGGCGCCGCCGCGCGTCCTCCTTGACCTGCCCCAGCGTACGTCCACCGATGTCGACGTAATGTTCCTTGAGGGAGACGGTGATCCGCGCCTCGTCGGTATAGATCGTGCTGGACACGTCCTCCTTCTCGGGTATCTCGGCCAGCCGCTCCTCTATGTTGCGCACCGCCTCGTCGGTCGTCTCGAGTGTCGAGCCCCTCGGCATGACGAGGAATACATCGAACGACGAGGTCTCCTCCGTCTGCCCGGTGAGGGCGCTCAGCGCGATGCAGATCAGGATGCTGGCGAAGAAGACGACGATCGTGCCGACGATCGTCCGCGCGGGGAACCTCATGCAGGTCTTCAGCAGGACCCTGTACAGCTCTATCGCTCGTCCCCCCAGGGCGGTGGCCCCGAATCCCCGCCCGGCTCCCCTGCGCGAGAGGATCGTGTGGGTGACCATCGGCACGAGCAGCAGCGCGGCGACGAGGGAGACGAGCAGTGTGGAGATGATCGAGACGCCTACGTGCCTGCCGAGGATGCGGAGCATGAAGTTCGAGGAGAATACGAAGGGGAGAAAGACGGTCACCGTCGTGGCGGTCGCGGCGATGATCGATCGCCAGACCTCGCTGACCCCCTGCGTCACGGCGCGGTCGAGGGGCGTTCCGCGGGAGTAGAGCCGGTAGATGTTCTCCAGCACGACGACGCCGTTGTCCACCAACATCCCCACCGCCAGCGCCATCCCGACCAGCGTAAGGCTGTTGATCGATATCCCCGCCGCGTAGAAGAAGTTGAAGGCGATATAGATGGAAACGGGGATCGCCAGCGCGATGATCAGCACGAGACGCAGGTTGCGCAGGAACAGCCACAAAACCGCGACGGCGAGTAGTCCGCCGGTGATCGCCAGTTGGACGATCAGGTCGATATTCTTCCTGATCGGGTCGGCCGCGTCGCTGCGGATCACGATCTCGATGTCGCCTCCGGCGAACTCATGGTTGAGCCTGTCGACGACGGCCCGCGCCCTGTCGGAGACGTCTATCATGTTGACGAGCTGGTCCTTGCTCAGCTCGATCGAGACGGTCTCCTTCCCGTTGACGCGGCTGATCGTCTCCTGCTCTCGCACGCCGAACGAGATGTCGGCGATGTCGCCGAGGAGGACCGGTCCCCGCGGGTCGACGACGATCCCGGCGATGTCGGCGAGGTCGGTATACTCGGTGACGACGTTGACGAAGTAGGTGCGCTCGTCCTCGACGACGTGGCCGACGAAGGTGTTCGAGGCCCCCTGCTGGCGGATCAGCTGCCTGACGCGCGACGGGGTGATCCCGTATGCCTCCCGCACGTCGTCCTTGAGGAGGATATCGACGGATTTCTCCCGGCCGCCGGTGACCTCGACGCTCGCGATCCCGTCGATCGCCTCGAACTGCTTGCGTATATCGCGCTCGACCACCTGACGGACGCGGTCGACGCCGCCGCTCCCGCGCACCTCGAGGCTCATAAGCTGGTTGGATATCTGGTCCATCGGGATCTTGATGACCGTGACGATGTACTCTTCGGGGAGCGACGGCCGCAGCTCGTCGATCTTTTCCTGGAGCCGCAGGAAGGCGTGCGTGATATTGACAGATTTCTCGTACTCGATGCTGATCTGCGCCCTGCTGCGGCGAGCCGTCGATTCGATCCGCTCGATCCCGTCGAGCGTGCCGATCGCCCCCTCTATGGGTATGAGTGCTTCCGACTCGATGATGCGGGGATCGGTCGGAGCCATCGTGCCGATCGAGACGAACAGTAGGGGAAGCTCGACGTCCGGGTAGAGCTCGACGGGGAGTTGCCGCTGCGAGACGACACCCAGCATCACGAGCCCCAGAAAGAGCATCGCGATCAATGTCTTGCGACGGATTATGAAGCTGCCGGCGCTCATCTGCTCCTGTCCAGGACGGCGTACACGCACGGTATGACGAACAGGGTCAGCGCGGTCGACGTGACGAGACCGCCTATCACGGCGAGCGCCATCGGCGATCGCAGGGCGGCGCCCTCGCCGAAGCCGAGGGTCAGAGGCAGCAGGGCGAGGATCGTGGTGGCGCTTGTCATGATGATAGGCCTGATCCGCATGCGCCCCGCCTCGACGATCGCCTCCCGCTTGGCCATCCCCCCGCGCCGCAGGCGGTTGATCGCGTCGACGAGGATGATCGAATCGTTTACGGCGATGCCGGCGAGCATGATCAGGCCGATGTACGCCATGATATTGAGCGGCCGGTGGAGCAGGAGGAAGATCAGTATCCCGCCGACGCCGGCGAGCGGTATCGTCAGCAGGATCACGAACGGGTGCAGGAGCGACTCGAACTGCGCGGCGAGGACCATGTAGACGAGTATCACCGAGAGGATCAGCGCGAACCTCAGGTCGGCGAACTCGGCGCGGCGCTTCGCCTCGGCGCCGGTGATATCTACGGCGTATCCGTCGGGGAGGTCGAGGGAGGCGAGGCGGCCCCTGATATCGGCGATCGCGTGGTCGAACGGGCGGCCTTCGCGCTTGTGCGCCGTCACGAGGACCGAGCGCACCTGGTTGGTGCGGATGATCTCGCGCGGGGCGCTGCCGATCTGCAGGGAGGCGAGCTCGTCGATGCGGATCCTGCTGTTTCCCGCCGCTATGTACGAGCGCTCGAGTTCGCCGAGGGTCGCGTCGGGAAGCTTCAGCATGATGTCGCGTTGTTCGCCGTTATCGTCCCAGTTCCCGGCGACCCGTCCGGAGAGACGGTCCTCGAGGCTCCCCGTGATCTGCGACAGGCTGACGCCGAGTATCCCCGACCGGAGCCTGTCGACGACGACGTTGACCTCCGGGCGCCCGCCCTCGATCGACGTCTCTATGTTGTAGAGGTCCCGGACCTCGGAGATGCGCTCCTTGACCTCGGCGGCCAGGGAGGCGAGCGTCTCGAGGTCGTCCCCCTCTATCTCGACGACGACGGGGGCCTCGGTGGTCCCCAGCGTCGACTGCAGCGCCGTCTGATCCTGCGATATCGTCGTCTGCACGCCCGGCAGCCCGGAGACGCACGAGCCGAGGCCCGCCATGATCCGGTCGTCGGTGAGGTCGTGGCCGTGCCTGAACCGTATCCGCATCACCGCCGTGTTCTCGTCCTCGAAGAGCGAGCTCTCGTCGCTGACGATCCCCGTGACCGGCCCCGCCGTGCTGTAGATCGATTCGATCCGGTCGGGGAAGACCTCCCTGATCGCCGCTTCGAGCCCGATGATCGTCGCATCGGTGCGCGAGAGCTCGGTCCCTTCGGAGAGGCTGAGCCGGACCGAGTATTCGTCTGCCTCCGCAGTCGGGATGAACTCGCTGCCTATCACGGGGATCAGCAGCGCCGTCACGACGACGAGCGCCGCGGCCGCCGCAATCACAGCCTTCCGGCGTTCGAGGGTGCGCTCGAGGAGTCCGCCGTACCTGGGGAACTGCACAGACCGCTTCATCGCCGACGTTCCGGTACCGGTGAGGAACCGTCCGGCGAGCATCGGGATGACCAGTATCGCCACGGCGAGCGAGGAGAGAAGCGAGAAGGCTACGGTCAACGCCTGGTCCTTGAACAGCTCCCCCGCTGTGCCGTGGAGGTAGACGATGGGGAGGAAGACGACGATCGTGGTGATCGTCGAGGCGGTGATCGCACCGCCGACCTGCGAGGTTCCCTCGGCGGCTGCTTCGCGCAGGCCCATCCCCGCCTCGATGTTGCGCACGATGTTCTCGACGACGACGATCGCGTTGTCGACGAGCATCCCCGCGCCGAGGGCGAGCCCGCCGAGCGTCATGATGTTCAGCGAGAGCCCCCTGAAGTACATCAGGTTGAAGGTGGCGAGGATCGAGACGGGGATCGAGATGCTGATGATCGCCGTCGTGCCGATCCGCCTGAGGAAGACATAGAGGATCAGCACGGCGAGGAGGACGCCTACCAGCGCCGTCGACCTGACCTCGCCGATCGCCGAGTCGATGAACTCTCCCTGGTCCTGCACGATCCGCAGCTCGTAACCCGGCAGTGCTCCCTCTATGCGCCCGAGCGCCGCGCGCAGGTCGGCGCTGGCCCTGACGGTGTTGTATTTCATCTCCTTGTATATCGACAGCCCCACGCAGCGCGTCCCGTCGAGGCGCACGATATTGCGCGGGTCTTGGTTCCGCAGCGCGACGCTCGCCACGTCGGAAAGGAGCACCGGGGTCCGATCAGCCGCCGGTCCGGTCTGGGAGGCTGCGGCGGCCTGCTCGGCCGTCGGCTCCTTCCATGCGACGACGAGCGACCGAATGTCGTCTATCGACTCGAACGATCCGACGCTCCGGATCAGATACTCGATCCCCATCTCCGTCACCGTGCCGCTCGAGACGTCCGCGTCGTACGAAGCGATAGCCGAGGCGATGTCGTCGATCGTGAGCCCGTACGCCTCGAGCAGGTACTCGTCGGTCTCGACGAGGACCTCGGCCTCCTCGCCGCCGGCGATCTCCACGCCGGCGATCCCCTCGATCCGGACGAGCTCGTTGCGTATGTAGTTCTCCGCGGTGCGGCGAAGGACGTCCATGTCGTCGACGTCGGGGTTGATCAGCGCCACCGTCATGATCGGATCGGCGTTCGGATCGTGCTGCGTGATCGTGATCGCGTCGAGGTCGGTGTTCTGACCGTAGTCGGCGGCGACCTTCTGCAGATCGAGGAACGCCTCGTCCATGTCGGTGTTCCAGGCGTACTCGACGGTGACGCGCGCCGCGCCGACGCGGATCGTCGAGTTCACCGAGGTGACGCCCTTCTGGCGGAAGACGAGGTCCTCGAGCCCGTCGATGTACTGCCGCTCTATCTCCTCGGGCGGGCGCTCTCCCGCCTCGAGCTCTATGAAGAGCCGCGGCGCGGCCATCTCGGGGAACAGGTCGATGCCGAGCCGCCTGAACGATATCGTCCCGAGCAGGGCGACGCCGAGCACGATCATCAGGACCGTGACAGGGTGCCCCACCGAGAACCTGGGGATGCGGCCCATCACTGCACGACCTTTACCTTGGAGTTACCGCGCAGCGTCTCGAATCCGCGCACGACGATACGGTCGTTCTCGGAGAGCCCCTCGAGGACCTCGACGTATTCGGGATTCTCGATGCCGGTCGTGATGATCCGCTCGAGCGCGGCGCCCTTCTGGACGATGAAGACCGTCTTGCCCCGCTGCTTGACCTGGATGATGCTCTTGGGGATCACGATGACGCTGTCGTGACGCGCCGTGACGATCTCGGCCCTGACGAACATCCCCGGCCGGAGCAGCAGGGCGCTGTTGTCGATGCCGATCGAGACGGGGAACGAGCGGGTCGACTCGTCCAGGGCGGGGGAGACCTCCTCGACGGTCCCCGAGAGCGTGTCGTCGGGGATGGTGTAGTTCGTCACGCGCACCGGCTGCCCCGGTCTGATGCGTCCGAGCTCCTTGCCGGGGAGGCTGACCTCGAGCTGGAGGCCGCTGTACTCCTGGATCGTTGCCAGCTCCTTCCCCGTCTCCACCGTCACGCCGGGGGAGTAGTAGGGGAGCGAGGTGATGATCCCGCCGAACGGCGCGGTGATGTGGAGCTTGGCCAGACGGATCTTCGCGTTCTCGTAGTTGTACTTCGCGTCGACGTACGCCCGCTCGGCGTCCTTGAGCTCGCCGTATGTGATCCCGCCCTTGTCGTAGAGGGTCTGCTGTTTCTCGTACTCAAGCTTCCTCGTCTCCAGGGTCAGCTCGGTCGCGTCGATGCGGATGTCGTTCTCCGTCTCCTCGTTGACGATCCGTATGATCTGAGTCCCCTTGCCGACGCTGTCGCCCAGCGCATACGGCCTGCCCGTGAGGGGGTTGGTCATGCGGCGGTACTCGCCTGCCGTCTCCACTGTCAGCACCGCCTCCATGTCGGCCCTGACCGATCCGGTCGCCACGACGAATTCCTCGATAGACGCCGGCCGGATCTCCTCGACCGATACGGGGACGGCGACCTCGAGATCGCGGCCCTCGTCGCCGCCGTCGCATGAGGCGAACACCGGCAGCGCGGACAGGATCAGCAGCAGAAGCTTCTTCACGTCATTCTCCTTGCGTATCGGTCTCCAGTGCGGGACGGTCCTTCTCGAAGTCCCACAGCGTCTTGATCTTCAGATCGAGGAGCTGCAGCTTATAGTCTATGAGCGCGTTCACCTCGTTCATGCGCGCGCTCGAGAGGGTCTGCCTTGACAGCCCCAGCTCGCGGGAATCGATCGAGCCGCTGCGGTAGAGCTCGAGGTTGACCTCGTAGGTCTGCTGGGCGCTCTCGACCCGCTTGCGCGCCAGGTCGATCTGCGAGGCGAGGTTCTCGAGCCTGCGATAAGAGTCACGTATCTCTATGACTATATTGTTCTTCTGGTCGTCCAGCTGCTGCCTGCTTATCTCGAGGCTCGTCTCGCTGGCGCGGATCGTGTTCTTGCGGCGGCCCCAGTCCCACAGGGGGATCTCGAAACTCACGCCGACATACTGGTCCTGCGTCGGCTTGTCGTACATCTTGTCGAACGACTCGTCGGTGCCGGTGGTCCCGTAGCGGAGGGTGAGGTCTCCGCGGAACTCGTTCGTCGCGCTGGCCTGCACGACGGCGTTGTACGCCTGTTGTATCGCTATCTGCTGCTGCCGGAGCTCCATCCGCTCCTCGAGGCCGTTCCGCACGGCGAAATCGAGATCGACGCCGACCGGAGCGAACGAGACGTCCTCGTCGATGTCGATCTCCTCGTCGAGCGGCAGGCCGATCAGTACCTTGAAGTCGTCGAGGGCGCGGGCGAGGGAGACCTGCGAGTTGCGGTACGATATCTCGCTGGAGAGCATATCGACCTCGGCCTGGGAGAGGTCCGACTGCCTGCCGATCCCGGCCTCGTACTTACCCTTCATGATCCCGTAGTTCTCGCGGTCGGTCTCGAGCGCGTCGCTGTTGATGTCGACCTGCATCTTGAGCGAGTAGACGTTGAAGAAGTTCGTCATCACCGTCTGCTCGACGCCGAGGCGGTCGATCTCGTACTGGAGACGTCGGTTCTCGAGATCGAGCTCGAGCTCCTCGATCTGCATCTTGGTCCTGTTGTACGTGAACAACGGCTGCTGCAGCTGGAGGTAGAGCCGGTTCTGCCAGGTCGTGCTCGTGCGGTCCTGCGACTCGCTGTACGAGTCCTGCCAGGAGAGGCCGTCGTTGAGCGACAGCGTCCCGTCGGTCCACTTCAGAGGCTGCTCGATCGTGAATGTCCCCGCCGAGGTCGTGGTCCGGGTGCGGTACCACTCCGAGAAGAAGTCGTCGAACTGGTTGATGTTGGAATAGGTGATCGGTTCAAGCGTCAGGCGCAGCTGCGTCTTCAGCCCGGCCTCCTCCGCCCTCAACCGCGCCTGGCTCCCTTCCAGGCGCAGCCGCGAGTACTTGATGTTCGGGCTGTTATCGAAGGCCGTGTCGAGCGACTCGCGGAGCGACAGCACCCTCGCCGGTTCCGCCACTGCCGTGGCGGCGAGGACGAGAGTCGCCGCCGCGAGCAGCGCGGCCGGGCCTCTGGCCGTAGATGATCGAAGGGACATTCCCGATTCCTTTCTATTTCCTCACCCAGCGCGCCGCGTCGGCTATGACGGCGCGGGCTTCCGACCTGTTCGTCACCTCGAGGCTCGCCTTTCCCTCGGAGAGATAGTACGAGCCGATGAAGTTCCACCCTTCCTCGGCGGAGTCGAGGTCGATCTCTATCTCGTCGGTCCCGTCGTCGTGACCGGCGACGAGCTGGATCTTCCCGTATTCCGCCTCGCCGCGGTGCCGCCACGGCATGTCGATCTTGCTCACGTAGTAGTAGATGTCGTAGTACCCGCTCTGCGGTATCGACGCGGTGAAGGTGGCCGTGCGGTTCCCCTTGCCGCCGGTGGTATACCGGGCCGACCTGACATAGCCCCCCCAGAACTTCTCGTTGATCGTGGGGAGCCACTGGTTCGTCTCTTCCCAGAGCCGCATCCCGACATACTTGTCCTCGCCGGACCGCGGACCGCGCGGGATCAGCGATCGGAGCAGGCTCTTCGAGCCGCCTCCGACGAACGAGAATCCCTGGTCCTCGTTGTCCACTATGATCTCGTCGGGCCCGGCGAGCTCGACGGGCGAGTCGAGCTCGCGCTCCCCGTCGAACGGCTGCGCCTTGCGGCGGAGCTCGGGCTCACCGTTGAACTCGGTCTCGATGACAGAGGGGAGGTTTCTCGCGACCAGCGTGTTGATCTCGATAGAGGACGGCTGGAAATCGAGGACGAATCCGAGCTCCTTCGTCTGTCCGGCGCCGATGGAGACATACCGCTCGGAGCTCCCCCCGAGGGTCAGCGTGGCGGTCACGGTCCGCACCGGGCCGAAGCCCCGGCCGCGCCCCATGTTGAGGTCGCGCTGCTGCATCTTCACGTGGAACAGCCCGTCGACCGGCTCGGGATTGCTCACGCTCAGGCGCACCTGCCAGCGCTCGCGATCGCCTTCGAGGACCTTGTACAGCTCGGGCCGCGAGAAGAGGTACCCCGGCATCTCGGTCGAGTCGAACCATCCCTCGGCGAGGGCCCCCAGGTCGATCCCGCCGGCCGTTCTCAGCGCCGCGGCGATCTCCCCGGGCGGCATCGTCGAGAAACGATACCGGTCGAAGAGGCCGGAGAAGATCTCGTCGAGCTTCTCCCGTCCCAGGGAGCTCTCGATCAGCCGGATCAGGTAGTCGCCCTTCGACCTGAGCGCGTAGTGGGCGAGGCCGCGGTCGGAAGGGTCTGCGAGTATCTCCCTCAGGCTCCGCTCGGTAAGCTTGAGGTTGACCCGCTCCTCGGGGGTCAGGCCGAAGACGAAGCGCATGAACCCCATGCGCGTCTCCTCGATCCGCGAGAGGTACCAGGCCTGCAGGGCCGTGTCGAGGAACGGCATCCCGTCCGCGCCGACTGCCGTGCGGAACTCGAGGAAGTTCGGAAAGACGTTGTACGACGGCTGCCGGGCAAACGGATCGTCGCTGTCGAAACGCGGCCTGCCGAACCCGCCGGTCAGCGTGGCGTTGACGAACCGGGTGAACAGCCCCGACTGGCTCTCGGCGGCCGAGATGTCCTGGTTGCTCCGGTCGGTCCGCCGCTCCATCCGCCTGGACATCATCTGGAGATCGGCACCGCGCAGCCCGACCCCCTTCTCGGGGAAGAGGACGATCTCGGGCTGCACCGTCGCCTGCGAGACCGACCAGACGCGGTCATATGCGGTGAAGTGAATCGGCACCTCGACGATCGTAAGCCGCGGGAACGGGTATTCGAGGCCGACGCGGTTCTCGAACTCCTGGCGCAGGTCCTTGATGAGCGAGGAGAGTGTGTCGCCTATCTCCGTGAAATGCTCGGCGTAGTAATACTCGGCGTCATGATGGCAGACGGCGTACTCGACCGAGTCGACCACGGTCGAGAACCGCTCATACGGCCCGACGGCCAGCGAGATCTGCGGGAGCGGGTCCTCGGGGGTGAACATGAAGGTCCCCGCGACATCGGACTCGACGGTCCCCTGCGAAACCGCCGTCAACCCCGGCCTGGTGTGCACGGTGAGGGAATAGGCGGTGAAATCGCGGCGGTGCGCCAGCGGATCCGACGGCACGAATCCGGGCCCCGCCGTCGGATACCACATCGCCTCGGGTGTGAGCAGGACCAGCGACGGCTCGACATACGCGTACCGTTTGCCCACGTCCATGAAGATGATGCGGTTCCGGCTCGAGCGGGTCTTCTCGTCGACATCGGGATACATCGCCTCTTCGTCTATCGTCCCGCTCCACCGGACCGTCAGCGAGTCGCCCGCCCCGGGCGCGAGCGGGCCGGCGGGGCGGATCCGGAGCAGGTGCGCATCGCGCGAGTAATCGAGCGCCCCGCCCGCGCCCTCGACCGAGGTCACCGAGAGCCCGGGATTGAGACGCAGCAGGTACTCATCGAGCTCCTGGGCTCCGTCGTTGACCAGCGCGAGGCGCGCCGTCCCCTCGAGGCCGCGGCCGCGATGGACGAGGTCTATGTCGCAGCGGGCGATGTTCGGCTGCGGTTCGCCGGCGGCCTCCTCGGCGATGTCGCGCATGTGGCTGCGCAGCGCCTGACCCGCTTTGCCCGAGCCTGCGAAGACGAACGCGAGTACGATCGCGATGACGAGCGCGATGACCGCCCAGACGCGCGCCGCGCCGGTCATCACACGCGACTGCGGCAGCCGCCGGATCATGGCCATCGTAGCTGCGATACAGGCCAGACCGAGGAAGAGATATATCCCGCGGTGCACCAGCACGATCCCCGCGTGGGCGAGGCCGGCCATGCCGGACCAGAACATCGGCATCGAAAAGCCGAGATAGTCGAAGCCCGGATCGACCTTCGGCCCGAGGTAGAAGAGCGTGACGCCGATGTAGCCGAGCAGCAGAACGAAGGTGAGCGCCTGATTCCGGATGAGGATCATCATGAAGAACGCGAGGCCGAGTATGAAGACGAGGGTCGGCAGCGATATCAGCAGGGGATAGAACAGGTACGACTGCCAGACGAACGGCACCTTGGCGAAGAAGACGTTGAGGACCCCGCCGACGATCAGCACGGCGACGTTGAGCAGCAGGAACATCAAGAGGATGCCGAGGGTCTTGCCGGTGACATAGTCGGAGTTCGTCATCGAGCGCATGTAGACGACTTCGGTCGTGTCGAGCTTGCGGTCGCGCTTGAGGAAGTCCGAGGCGAGGAAGACCGCGATCACCGCCTGCACCCAGTTGAGCAGCAGGATGCTCATGTAGGGGATCGAGGACGGTATCCCGCGGAACTCCCACGGGGTATGGGTGAACGGGGCTAGGGCGGCAACGTCGAAGAGGCCGATAAAAGCGATGGCGAGGATCGAGAAGATCCGGAAGAACCAGCTCCGCCACAGCGTCTTTGCCTCGATCCGGGCGACGGCCAGTATGTTGAACAGGGAGATCATCGGTCCGCCTTTCGCCGGCGGTGCGGCCCCTCCGGCCGGGGCCGGAGACCGTCCGCCGCTTCTGCCGCCGCCGGGCTAGTTGCCGGCGCGCGATTCCATGAAGTAGACGTATGCGTGTTCGAGGTTCGGTTCGACCGGTTCGCCATCGTACCCGTCGAGCGAATCGGCCACCACGTGGACTTCCCAGCCGTCCGCGGCGGGCACGGTCGATATGACGGGGAACGCCGCCTTGATCTGTGCGAGCTCCGCGTCGATCGCACGGATCTTCCATGCGTGCCCGCGGGCCATCGTCACCAGCTCCTCGGGCGCGCCTTTGAAGACGACCCTTCCGCGGTCGAGCAGGGCCATGTTGTGGCAGGTGCTCGAGATGTCGCCGACGATGTGCGTCGAGAGGATGATGATGATGTCACGCTGCCCCATGTCGGCGAGCAGGTTGCGGAAGCGGATCCGCTCCTCCGGGTCGAGGCCTGTCGTCGGCTCGTCGACGACGACGATCTTCGGGTCGCCTATAAGGGCCTGGGCGATCCCGAGACGGCGCTTCATCCCGCCTGAGAGCTTGTTCGCCTGGCGGTCGCGCACGTCGAAGAGGCCGACCTTCTCGAGCATCTCGCCGACCGCCTTCGAGCGCCGCTTGCCGTCGTGCAGCCCGGCGAGGGAGGCGACGTAGTCGAGGAACTCCCAGGTGGTCAGCTTCGAGAAGAAGCGGAACTCCTGCGGCAGATAGCCGAGCATCGAGCGGATCTCGCGGCGGTTGCGGAGCAGGTCGAGACCGTTCACCGAGACGACGCCGTGAGTGGGCTTCATGAGGGTGACGAGGATCCGCATCAGAGTCGTCTTGCCCGCGCCGTTGGGGCCGAGCAGGCCGAACATCCCGCTGCCGATCTCCAGAGTGACGTCTTCGAGGGCGCGCGTGCCCCCCCGGTATGTCATGCCGAGTCCGTTGACCTGTATCTCCATGGCTCCGTTTCGTGCCGGCCCGGGCCGGTATCGGTTGTACGGGGAAGTCCCGTATAAAGTTCCAGTCGCCGCCGCTCCCTGCGGCGGTTACATCTCAATCGCATTTCCCCAGGCGCCTGCCCCGCAGGAGGACGAAGGTCCCCAGGGCCCCAATCGCCCGGTCGATCTTGCGGAATACCGGCACGCCGGCGCGCTCCATCATCTCCACGCAGGGGTCATAGAAGGCCCCCTCGTTCATGCAGACGACCATCGGCTTTCCCGTCGCCCGGAAGAGACGGATGATCGTGTTCGGATGGGAGCCCTCCCTGGCGATGTCCTCGTGGTGGCCCGGTCCCGGCGGGAGGTTCTCCTGGAACGGGGTCGAGGCGACGTTCGAGACGAGCGCGCAGTCGACGCCGGGGTCCTCGAGGATCGCCGCCACGCAGCGTCCGTACCGCTCCGTCGTGATCGCCGGGGTGGCATCGACGGGATTGTGGACATCGACGATCCCGGGCAGGTCGGCGCGCAGCTTCTCGATAGTCCCCTCGGCGAAGCGGGCCAGGACCATCGGACCGAGCCTGTCGGCGGCGACCGAGCACTCGTACCCGGCGTCGCTCGAGATCGCCACGCGGTTGCCCTGCACCTCGCGATCGCCGAGGAGCACGAGGACCTTGATCGCGTCCTCCATCTCCTCGAGCGTGTCGGCCACCCAGACACGCGCGTCACGCAGCAGGCGCTCGAGCACGTCGTAGTCCCCCGCCATCGCCGCGGTGTGTGATGCGACCGCCGCCGCCCCCTCGGCGGTCCGCCCCGCCTTGTAGAGGATGATCGTGCGGCCCGAGCGGGTGATCTCACGCGCGAGCCCGAGGAAGCGCTCTCCCTCCCAGTCGCGGAACCCCTCTATATAGAGGCAGAAGATGTCGACGTCGGGATCGCCGGCGAGATGCTCGAGGTGGTCGGTGACTGTCAGGTCGATCTGGTTCCCGACGGTGATCATGTACTTGGGATCGAGGAACGCCGCCTGTGTGTTGAGCAGGGTGACGAGCCAGGCGCCGGACTGGGAGATCACGGCGCTGCGCCCGCCGAAGCCTCCGCCGAGGGGGAACTTGTACTCGGGGAGGAAGAACGTGTTGTACCCGCCGGGCTTCGAGACGATCCCCATGCAGTTCGGGCCATTCAACACCGTGCCGCCCCCCGGCAGGGAGCGCCCGGCCGCTA
>Ga0316578_10000018_pt1 | contig 35033 bp, 27 predicted proteins | sample J0NA_2_FD_203076 | JGI IMG/M metagenome (GOLD analysis project Ga0316578, IMG submission 203076) | Rhizosphere microbial communities from salt marsh grasses in Alabama, United States - J0-2_160517rDrC | ecosystem: Host-associated > Plants > Roots > Rhizosphere | place: USA: Alabama | collected... | reverse complement strand
TAGAGCAGCCACTGGGCCGGCATGTCCGCGTTGAAGCCGCGCGCGTGGCAGATCCCGGCCGTCGGCTGGTCGGCCCCCGGAGCCATCATCGTGAAGTCCTGGTACCCGCCCATGTCGACCGGCTCGGCCCGCCAGCCCACGACCTTCGCGTAGAAGTCGCGGACCTTCGCCGCGTGCGGCACCGTCAGGTCCGTCCAGGCGATCGTCCCGGGTCCGGGACGCGGCTCGTCGCTCATCGGGTCTCCTTCCCCTCTCGTCTCTGCCTCGCCTCCAGCCACTCCTCCCGGAGGATCCCGTGCACGTGGTGGTCGAGCAGCTCGTCGCCCTTCCGGAGGTTCCGCCGCAGCGTGCCCTCGTGCCGGAAGCCCGCCTTCTCGACGACGCGGACCGAAGCCGGGTTCCGCACGAAGACGCGGGCCCAGATCCGCCGTAGCCCGAGCTCCCGGAACCCGAAGTCGACCACGGCGCGCGCCGCCTCGCTCGCGTAGCCGCGCCCCCAGTACGGGACCCCGACCCAGTATCCGATCTCCGCGATCCCGTCCTCGGTCTCGACCTTGAGCCCGCACGCCCCGACCAGCATTCCGTCCTCGTCGGTGACGGCGAAGGCCGCCATCTCGCCCCGCGCGAAGGCCGGTTCCAGGCTCGCGATCCAGGCCTCGGCGGCCCCCGCGGGATAGGGATGGGGAACCGTCAGGGTGTTGTCGGCGATCTCGCGTGCTCCGGCCAGCTCCCGGACGGCGTGCGCGTCGTCCGGACGGAACGCGCGGAGACGGAGCCGCTCCGTGCGCAAGTCCGGTTGTCGCCCGCTCCGTCCGCCGTCGCGCCGGCGGTCGCGCTCGGCGTCGGCGCTCGCCTGGCCGTAGGCCCGGAACTGCGACCGCACGCGTTCGATCTCTTTCGGAGGGAGAAGCTCCGGGTCGCCGGCCTCGAGCGCGATCGACCACACGTGGGCGATCTCCTCGACCTCCCCGGCCAGGCGCAGGGCGTCCTCGAGGGTCGGGCCGAGCGCCACCTGGCCGTGGTTCGCGAGCAGACAGGCTTTCCGGTCCTCGAGCGCCTCGAGCGCGGCGAACGCGAGCTCGTCGGTCGCGAACGTCTCGTAGCGGGCGCAGCGGATCGAGTCCCCCCCCGCCCGGGCGACCATGTAGTGGAAGGGCGGGATGTCGGAGCGCAGGCAGGCGACGGCCGTCGCGTGCGGAGAGTGGAGGTGGACGATGGCACCCGCGTCGGGCCGGTCGGCGTAGATCGCGGCGTGGAGCCGCCACTCGCTGGAGGGACGCATCGGGTCGCCCGTGGACTCCCCCGCGTCCGTGAGGAACACCGTGTCCACCGGCTCCATCGCTCCGTACGGCACCCCACTCGGCGTGACCAGGAACCCGCCCGGGACGCGGACGCTGAGGTTCCCGGAGGTGCCCGGCGAGAGGCCGAGCCGGTCGACCTCGCGGGCCGCCTCGACGAGCGCCCGGCGCATCCGCAGGTGGGTCATCGCTCCCGTTCCTCGGGGTAGAGCTCCAGCAGGCCCTCCTCGCTGGCCGCGCAGCGGCCGCGGTCCGTGACCAGGCCGGTCACCAGGCCGGCCGGCGTCACGTCGAACGCGGGATTGCGGGCCCGCGTGCCCGGAGCCGCCACCCGGAGGCGCGCCGGCGCTCCGTCCCGCCCGATCCCGGTCGCCGTGAGCACCTCGTCCGGGTCCCGCTCCTCGATCGGAATCTCCGCGATTCCCCCCCGGGTCGTCCAGTCGATGGACCTGGAGGGCACGGCGGCGTAAAACGGGACGCCGTGCTCCCGGGCCGCCAGCGCCTTCGCGTAGGTGCCGATCTTGTTGCAGACGTCCCCGGTCCGCGTCGTCCGGTCGGTGCCGACGACGACCAGGTCCACCTCGCCCCGCTGCATCAGGTGGGCGGCGGCCCCGTCCACGATCACCTGGTGCGGGATCCCGCGCGCGCCCAGCTCCCAGGCGGTGAGCGCCGCGCCCTGGAGGCGTGGCCGGGTCTCGCTCACCCACACGTGGAGCGGGATTCCCGCCCCGGCGGCCCGGTAGATCGGGCTCGTCGCGGTGCCGTGCGCGACCGTGGCGAGGGCGCCGGCGTTGCAGTGCGTGAGGACGCGGACGGGCGCGCCCCCGGGCCTCCTCCGGGCGGCCTCGTCGATCAGGGCGAGCCCGTGCTCCCCGATCCGGCGGTTCGTCTCGACATCCTGCGCCGCCAGCGCCTCCGCCCACGCCCACGCCGCGGCCGGGCGTGCGGCGACCGGGAGCGGGGCGAGCTCGGCGGCGAGGCCGTCCACGTCGCGGGCGAGGTTCACGGCGGTGGGGCGGGCGGCGCGGAGCCGGGCCGCGGCGGCGGTCAGCGAGAGGTCCGAGGGATCCGCCTGGACGGCGAGGCAGAGGCCGTACGCGCCGGCGACGCCGATCAGGGGCGCGCCCCGCAGGCGCATCGCGCGGATCGCCTCCTCGGCCTCCTCCCAGGCGCGGAGCGTCCCGGTCTCGAGCGCCGCGGGGAGGCGGAGCTGGTCGACGAACCGGACGACGGTCCGCCCGCCCTCTGCCTCCGTCCAGATGCTGCGCTCCGGCAGCGTCGCGTCGCGCATCGCGCTCCCGTCCGCGGACCGGCCGGCGGCCGGCCCCGCCTCAGCTCCCCGTCACCCGCCTCAGCTCCCCGTCACCCGCCGCGCCGCCTCGGCCGCGCGGGCCCGGATTTCCTCGAGCCCCTCGATTTCGCCGTCCTCCATCAGCACCTTCCCGTCGCAGATCGTCGTGTGCACGCAGCCGCCGTTCGCGGCGTAGACGACGTGGCTCACCGGGTCGTGCATCGGGGTGAGCGTGACCTCCGTGAGGTCGAGGAGGACGACGTCCGCCAGGGCGCCGACCTCGAGCCGGCCCGCGTCCGTCCACCCCATCCCGTCCGCCCCGCCGCGGGTGGCGATGTGGAGCGTCTCGGCGGCGGGCATGCAGGTCGGGTCGCCCGCGGCGTGCTTCGCCATCAGGGAGGCGAACTTCATCTCCTCGAACATGTCGAGGTTCGTGTTCGAGGCGGTGCCGTCCGTGGCGAGCGCCACGTTCACCCCCGCCGCTTTCGCCCCCGGGTAGTCGAACCAGCCGCGCACCTCGCGCCCCTGCCCGCAGGCGAGCTTCAGGTTGCTGACCGGGTTGTGGACGACCGTGGCCGGGTGCCCGGCCAGCATCGCGAGCTCGTCGCGGTCCAGCCAGACGCCGTGGGCGAGGGTCGTCGGCCGGTCCAGGATCCCGTGGCGCTCGAGGTGGAAGGCGGGCCGCACCCCGTATTTCTCGACCACATCCTCCACCTCGCCGAGCGTCTCGGAGAGGTGGATCTGGATCGGGAGGTCGTGCTCCGCCGCGAGCGCGGCGCACCACTCGAGGTCCTCCGGCGTCACCGTGTAGGGCGCGTGCGGGGAGACGGCGAGGCGAACGCGGTCGGGGAACTCCCCCGCCTCGTACATCGCGATGAGCTCGCGGAGCTCGCCCTTGAGGTCGCCGAGGAAGCCGCCGCTGATCAGACCGCCGCTCACCGTGGCGCGGAGGCCGGCGTCCCCGATCGCGCGCACCGCGTGGGGGACCTTCCAGTACATGTCGTTGAACAGCGTCGTCCCGGTGCGGATCATCTCCGCGCAGGCGAGCCGCGTCCCCCAATAGACGTCCTCCTCCGTGAGCCTCGCCTCGGCCGGCCAGATCCGCTCCTGCAGCCAGGGCATGAGCGGCATGTCGTCGCCGTAGCCGCGGAACAGGGTCATCGCGGCGTGGGTGTGCGCGTTCACGAGGCCCGGCATCGCCAACCGGTCGGTCCCGTCGATCGCGCGGGCTGCCTTCGCGGCCGGGAGGTCGGGGCCGAGGTGGACGATCCGGTTCCCCTCGATCCCGACGTGGCCGGTCGAGCCGTCGAGCAGGGTGACGTCGCGGAGGAGCAGGTCCATGGGCTGCCTTCGAATCGAGGAATCGGGGTCCGGCGCTGCCGACCGGGAATCGTATCCCGGGCGCGTGTCGGGTGCGAGCCCGGCGGCCAGGACTCTCGGGTGCGGCGCGTCACGGAGAGTTGCTGGATCGGATTACATAAACTATTCTTTATGAATGCACGCGACCGCGACGACCGCCGCGACGGACGACCCCGCCCTGCTGGCCCGGGCCTTCCAGGCCCTGGCCGACGAGAAGCGCGTCCGGGTGCTGGAGCTGCTGGGGGAGGGCGAGCGCTGCGTCTGCGAGCTGGCGGAGGCGTTGGACGTCTCGCAGCCCCTGCTCTCGTTTCACCTGCGCACGCTGCGGGAGGCGGGGCTGATCTCGGACCGGCGGGAGGGACGGTGGGTCTACTATTCCCTCGTCCCGGAGGCGATCGCCAAGCTGGAGCGGACGGCGGCCGCGCTCGCGGCGGGAACGTTCTCGTCGGGAACGGTCCCGGAGGGTCGGGGCCGCTGTTGCATTCCTCGCCGGCGCCACTGACCGGAACGCTCCGGCGGACGCCGTGAGGCGCTCGAATCTCTTTCTTGGCGGCGACATAAACGAATCTCGAAGTGAGGCGACGATGGAGAGGACGGGACGGACGGCGGAGGAGCTGCGGGAGGCGGTCCGCGACAGGTACGCGAAGGCGGCGACGAAGAGCCGGGACGGGGACTGCTGCGGCGGGACGGGCTGCTGCGATTCCGACCCGATCAGCCGGGGCCTGTACGAGGCCGAGCAGCTTGCGGCCGTGCCCGTGGACGCCGCCGAGGCCTCGCTTGGCTGCGGCAACCCGACGGCGCTGGCGGAGCTCCGCGAGGGGGAAGTCGTGCTCGACCTCGGCTCGGGCGGCGGGATCGACGTGATCCTCTCGGCGCGGCGGGTCGGGCCCGCGGGCCGGGCGATCGGCGTGGACATGACGGACGAGATGCTCGACCTCGCCCGCCGGAACGCGGCCGCGGCCGGCGTCCCCAACGTCGAGTTCCGGAAGGGGGAGATCGAGGCGCTCCCGCTCGCGGACGCCGAAGCGGACGTCGTGATCTCGAACTGCGTGATCAACCTCTCGGCCGACAAGCCGCGCGTCCTCGCGGAGGCGTTCCGGGTCCTCAGGCCGGGCGGCCGCTTCGCCGTCTCCGACGTGGTGGTGCGTGGCGAGCTCCCGGCGGCGGCGCGCCGCAGCCTCGAGCTGTGGGCCGGCTGCGTGGTGGGCGCGCTCCAGGAGGAGGAGTACCGGCGCCTGCTCGGAGTGGCCGGGTTCGAGGCGGTCGAGATCGAGCCGACGCGGATCTACGGCGCGGAAGAGATCGAGTTGGCGCTCGGTCCCGCGGGCCCCGGGGAGGCGGAGGAGCGGGCCGGGCTGGAGGGACGGTTCCTCTCCGCGTTCATCCGGGCCCGGAAGCCGGTGACCTGACGGGCCGGGGAGACGGAGCCGGCCGGCCTCACGGCCCCGCCGGGCACCCCTCCGTCCCCCGCAGCCCGCGCGGCCGCCCGTCGAGCCCTTCCGCCGCGATCCCGAGGTGGGCGAGCGCCGTCGCCGCGACGTCCGTGATCTCCGGGGGGCAGGCGGGGCGGCCGGGCGCGACGGCGGGCCCGGAGGCGAGGAAGAAGATCGTCGTCTCCGACGGCGACTCGCCGCCGTGGCCGCCCGCGTCGTTCCGGCCGTGGTCCGTGCTGACGAGCACGAGCCAGTTCTCCTCCTCGTAGCCCGGCCGGGCGTGCAGGGCGTCGAGCAGGAGACCGAGCTGCGCGTCGGCCCGCTCGAGCGAGGCCCGGTAGGCGAGCGAGTGGGAGTCCGTGTCGTGCGAGACCACGTCGGGGTCCCCCAGGTAGACGAACGCGGCGTGCACGTCCGCGCTCCGCAGGTGCCCCGCCGCCGCCGCGACGCTCGCCGAGTCCGCCGGGCCGTAGCCGAGCCCGTCGCCGTCCAGGTTCACCTTCACGTCGACCGCGTCGCTCACCAGCGGGCCCCCATCCGCGGACGTGCCGAGCGGGGGCCAGTCGAGGACGGCGAAGGTGCCGAGCTCCGGCCGCGCCCGCTCGACCCGGGTCAGGAAGTCGGGCCACTCCGCGTAGCGGTTCGGGGAGAAGTCGTTCGAGTCCACGCCGTGCTTCTCCGTGCGCACGCCGGTGAGCATGCTCGACCAGCCGGGCCCGCTCACCGTCCGGACCGGCGTGAAGGCGCGGTCGGAGAAGAAGCCGGCCGCGGCGAGGGAGTCGAGCACAGGCGTGTCGGCGCGGCGGAGGACGTCGACCCGGACGCCGTCGATCCCGACCACGAGGACCCGGGCGTCGGCCGGCGGCGGGGCGTCCTGTGCGGGCGACGCCGGCGGCGACCCGACCACCGAGAGACCGGCGACGAGGAGCGCGAGACGGGGACCGGACGCGGCACCGGGCGGTCGGGACATGGCAGCGCTCCTGGCGAACGGGATCGACGGCGTCGGCCGGGGTATGATGGCCGGGCGGACCGCGACGCGCGAGGCTACGTTGCGTGAAGCGGGCGGCGTGGGGCGCGAACGCAGGAGCGAGCGATGAAGCGGCGGCGCGGGGCGGCGGCGGTCCTCGTTTCGGCGGCACTGGTCGCCGGACTGATCGGCTGCGGCGGAGACGACGGCGGCGGCCCGACGGGGCCGGTGCTGCCGGACGATCTCCCTCCCTGGGGCGGGCTGCGCACGCTCAACCACGCCGTGACCGTGGACGGCCGGACGCGCACGGCGGTGATCCACCTCCCGGCGGGGTACGTCCACGACGCCTCGCTCCGGCTCCCGCTCCTCCTCGCCTTCCACGGATCGGGCGGCAGCGCCCTCCAGATGCGCGAGCAGACGGGCTTCGACCTCATTGCCGAGGACGCCGGCTTCATCGTCGCCTACCTGGACGCGGATGGCTTCTGGGTCACTCCCTGCGAGGGCTGCGACAACGACGGGCGGGCGCCGGACGAGGACATCCGCTTCGCCCGCGACCTCGTGTGGTCGCTCGCGGAGAGTTACGCCGTGGACCCCTACGACGTGACGGCCACGGGCTTCTCGATGGGGGGCTTCTTCCTGCACTACCTGGGCTGCCACCCCGACTCTCCCGTCCGCGGGATCGCCCCGGTCGCCGCGAACGCGCGCGAGACCCTTCCGGCGGACTGCCCGCTCAGGTCGGGCCGCGCGCCCGTCGACGTGCTGATCACGAACGGCCTCGTCGACCTCGTGGTGCCGCCGGAGGGCACGGAGACGACCCTCTCGATCGACGAGGGCGCGGAGTTCTGGCGGGACTGGAGCCGATGCTCGGCCGTCACGGTCGAGGAGGCGGAGCCCGCGGAGCCGGTCGGGGACGCGCCGCGCATCCTGCGGACGACCTGGCGCGACTGCGGCGCCGGGACCCGGGTCGCCGTCCAGAAGGTCGAGCGGGCCGGGCACCTGTGGCTGCGCGAGAGCACGAACGCCGCGGGCGTCGACTACGGCCGGACGATCGCCCGCTTCTTCGGGCTCGGCCTGCCGACGACGATGGCGGCGGCGCGGCCTTGAGCCGGGACGCCGCGGCCCTGGCCGGCGACCTGCGCGCGGCGCTCGAGGCCCGCTCGGACCCGGCGTACCGGGAGGGCTCGCAGCGAGTGGCGCCGACCCGGCTCGAGGTCCTCGGCGTCCGCACGCCGGACCTCCGCGTTACGGCCCGCGCGTGGCGGCGCGCGAACCGCGATGCCGACGCGGCGAGCGTCCGGTTCCTGGTCGACGCCCTCTGGGCCGCGCCCTCGCGCGAGGAGCGAGCCCTCGGGCTCGAGATCCTGCGGCTCCACCCGGAGCTCCTGGCCTCCCTCCCGGCCGGGTGGCATCGGGCCCGGGCCGCCGACCTCGACGACTGGGCGCTGTGCGACCTCCTCGGGACGGCGATCGTCGGGCCCTGGGTCCTCGCCGACCCGCCGGCCCGCATGGAGCTGCTCTACGAGCTCGTGGCCGGGGACGGCGTGTGGCGCCCGCGGCTCGCCCTCGTCGCCACGGTCCCGATCACCCGGAGCGGTGCCGTGGCGCCGGACTTCGCGCTCTCCCTGCTCGACCGGGTGCTCGGGCGGAGGGAGCCGATGATCGTGAAGGCCGTCTCGTGGGCGCTGCGCGAGGTGGCGAAAAAGGAGCGGCGACGCGCCTCCCTGTACCTCCGCGACCGGGGCGACGTCCTGCCCGCGGTCGTGCGCCGCGAGGCGGGAAACGTGATCCGGACGGGACGGAAGAGCGGCCGGGCGGATTGACCCCGCCCCGTTGCCCCGCGGGCCCGGTTCGTGCACCGTACCGTGTTGCCAACACGTCGCCGCCCCCCACCCGGCGTGAGCGTCGAACCCCATCCGAGACCCGGACATCATGACAGATCCGCGCTACACGAAGCTGGCCGAGACCCTTCTCCACTACTCCTGCGAGCTGCAGCCGGGGGAGAAGGTCCTGATCGAGGCGATCGACGTCCCCCACGCGTTCACGAACGAGCTCGTCCGCGTCGCGCACGCGTCCGGGATCGTCCCGAGCGTCGCCCTGAAGAGCAACGTGGTCCTGCGCCGCCTCCTGATGGACGCGACGGAGGAGCAGCTCGAGGTGATGGCACGGGGCGAGGAGACCGTGATGGGACTCCAGGACGCCTACATCGGCGTCCGGGGCTCCCCGAACGTCTCCGAGCTCTCGGACGTCCCGAACGACCGGATGAAGCTGTACGAGAAGATGATCTGGAAGCGGGTCCACACGGAGATCCGGGTGGCGAAGACCCGCTGGGTCGTCCTGCGCTGGCCGAGCCCCTCGATGGCGCAGCTCGCGCAGAAGAGCACCGACGCGTTCGCGGACTTCTACTTCGACGTCTGCACGATGGACTACGCCCGGATGGCGGAGGCGCTGAAGCCGCTCCAGGAGCTGATGGAGGCCACCGACCGGGTTCGGATCGTCGCCCCGGACACCGACCTCTCCTTCCGCATCGCCGGAATCCCCGCCGTCGAGTGCGACGGGAAGCGCAACATCCCGGACGGCGAGGTCTACACCGCGCCGGTGCGGGACAGCCTGAACGGGACGATCCGCTACAACGCCCCGAGCCTCTACCAGGGCGTGACCCACGAGAACGTCTTCTTCCGGTTCGAGGACGGCCGGATCGTCGAGGCGACGAGCTCGAACACGGAGCACCTGAACGACGTGCTCGACTCGGACGAGGGGGCCCGGCACATCGGGGAGTTCGCGATCGGCTTCAACCCCTACATCCGGGAGCCGATGAAGGACATCCTGTTCGACGAGAAGATCGCCGGCTCCCTCCACCTGACGCCGGGGAACGCCTACACCGTGGCCGATAACGGGAACCGGAGCCAGATCCACTGGGACCTGGTCCTGATCCAGCGGCCGGAGTACGGGGGGGGCGAGATCTGGTTCGACGACGTGCTGATCCGGAAGGACGGGCTCTTCGTGCGGGCGGAACTGGAGGGACTGAACCCGGAGAACCTGAAGGGCTGAGGAAGGCGGGCCCGGCCCGGCGCAGGGTCAGCCGGCGCCGGGCTTCCGGATGATCCCGTGCTGGGTGCTCCCGTTCATGGTGACCGTCACGGGCTCGTCGAACCGCAGGAGCCGCACGGGCCCGATCTCCTCCTCCGCCGGGCGGGCGGCGAGATACGTCCAGTCCACGAACCCCTCGCCGTTCTCCTCGTTCACCGTGAAGTACCCGATGTTGAGCGAGGTCAGGTTCTGGAAGAAGTGCGTCCCCTGCGAGGGCGTGACGCGGAAGTCCTTGAACCCCGCCTCCACGATGACCCGGGCCCCCGAGATGTCGGACCAGCGGACCGGCACGCCCAGCCAGGACTCGGTCGACCCCCAGCGTCCGACCCCGATCAGCACGTAGGGACGCCCCTCGGCGGTCAGGCGCCGGTTCAGCTGCGACACGGCGGCGGCACACTCCCGGCTGCGCGAGCGGTCGAACCGGTCGCGGTCGACGACGACCAGGTCGTGAATGTCGTCGATGTGCCCGTGGCCCAGAGCCGACGGGCTCTCGCAGATCAGCTCGGCGGGCACGACTTCCTCGAGCTCGATCGTCTCGCGCTCGCGGCTCGAGGTGAACGGACGGAGCTGGAGGAAGGCGAACTCCTTCGGCGTTCCCGGGGGCGTGTCGAGGTTGACGGCGAACTCGATCTCCACCGGCGAGCTGGTGCCGAGCTCCCCCACCCGCAGCAACTCCCGCAGAATCGCGGCGAGGGGGAACATGTCGTGTTTGAGAATCGGGGCCATGCTGACGATCGGGACCCCACCCCGGGACAGTCCGTCGTAGACGGCGCGGTTCTCCGCCGAGTAGGTCGACCCGACCCAGCGCAGCACGCCGTGCTCCTCGGCCTCCCGCAGCGGCACCCGCTCGAGTCGTCCCCGGCGGGCGCCTCCCACCGCTTCTTCCCCCTGGCCCAGTCGCAGCGCCCAGAACGAGCGCTGCGAGTTCTTGACCATGTCCTCGACCGTCGAGAACTCCACGTTGTGGCGGGGGAAGGACGGGCAGAACCGGAAGCTGGGCGCCCCCTCCACCACCGTCTTCCCGAGCCCCAGCGCCACGGCGGCGATCCCGTCGGCCGACGTCATCGGGGGCGTCGGGTAGTAGTTGTAGGAGCGGGCGACGCCCGCGATGTCGGGGTAGAAGAGGCCCCCCCGGTTCTGTCCCACGAGAGCCTGCACGATCACCGCCATCGCCTCCTCCTCGAGACGGTACGGCGTCGCCTCGAGGAAGGCCTTGCTGTCCGAGGAGAACGTCGAGGCGTAGACCGACTTGATCGCGCCGATCAGCTCCTCGAGCCGCACGGCGGGATCGGGGTGGTCGTTGGGGATCATCACCGTCTTGAAGACCCCCGCGAACGGCTGGTAGGGAGAGTCCTCGAGCAGGCTCGAGGACCGGATCGCGAGCGGTCGGTCGACGGCGAAGAGGAACGAGGCGAGCTGTCGACGCGCCGCACGAGGCAGGCGCGCCTCCGCGAAGCCCCGGGCCACCTCGTCCTCGTCCTCCGACCGGAGTGACAGGCTGCGGAGCTCGTTCACGTCGAGAAATTCGTCGAACACATCCGTGCCGAGGATGACGGCGGGCGGCACGAAGATCCGGACGCCGGGAAAGCGGTCCTCGAGCCCGAACCGGTCGATGAGGCGCGTCGCGAACGCGAGGCCCCGCCCCTTCCCCCCGATCGAGCCCTCGCCCACCCGCATGATGCCCCCGGCCTGGACCAGCGCCTCGGGGTCGTAGTCGGCCACCGTGCTCCGGCTCTGCTGCCGCCGGTAGGCCCCGATCGACCGGATCAGGTCGTCGCGAAGCTCCTCGAGCGAAGCGTAGTCGGACACGTGCCGCGGGCGCAGCCGGTAGGCGAGAGCGAACTCGCCCCGGGCCCGCAGCCAGCTCGAGAAGTCGTTCTTCGCGGCGTGATAGCCGATGCTCTCGGCCGGGACCGTCTCGAGCTTCTCGAGCAGAGATCGCAGGTCGCCGGCGCGGTCCACCTCCTCCCCCGAGGCGAGCCGGAACACGAAGTCGCCGAAGTAGGAGTGCTCGGTCAGGTAGCGGCGGATCTGCTCGAGCATCGTGGGCGAGCCCTTCAGCAGGAACCCCGAGGCCACGTCGGCGACGACGGGCTCGAACTCGGGATTGCTGGACTGGAGCAGGATCGGGATGTCCGGGCGCGCCTCCCGGATCCGGCCCGCCAGCTCGAGGCCGGCGGAGGGCGTCGGCTCTTCGTCGGTCGTGCGGGGGAACTCGATGTCGGAGATCACCCCCATCACGTTCGCCTGGTAGGCGGTGAAGTACTCCCACGCCTCCTCGAAGGTCGTCGCGAGGAGGATCTTCGGGCGCGCCCGCATCCGCAGCAGGCGCTGGTAGAGGTTCACGCCCTCGGAGAAGATGCTCTGCGTGAGCTTCATCACCTCCGAGTAGATGGCCGGAAGGAACGACGAGTAGTAGCGGACGCTGTCCTCGACCACGAGCAGGACGGGAACGCCGAGCCGCGCGTCCGTCTCCACGTTCCGGCGATCCTCCTCCAGCTTCACCATCGCGAGGAGGATGCGGGCGTCGCCCTGCCAGATGAACACGCGCTCGAGGTCGCCGAAGCCGTGCCTCCGCTCGAAGTCCTTCACCTCGCGGTGGTCGTAGGCCAGAACGAGCACGGGCAGGTCCAGGTCGGCGGCCCGGACCGCGCGAGCGAGCTGCGCGGCGTTCATGTCGCCCAGCTGCAGGCTCGTGATGATGACGTCGAACCGCTCCTCGCGGGCGAGGGAGAGGGCCTCGGTCCCGCTCGATACGCGGGTGAGGTTGGGGGCCTGGCTGAGGTTGAGGTCGAGGAACTTCGTGAGGATCAGCTCGTTGAGCTGCCCGTCCTCCGCCATGATGAACGACTCGTACAGGCTCGAGACGAACAGGATGTTCTGCACGCGGTAGCGCATGAGGTCCTGGAGCCCCCCCGCGCGTCCGTTCCCGACGATCGGAACGTCGGGGAAGTCGGCCTCATGCATGTCGGCTCCCGTCCGGTCGAGGGAAGGACCGCCGCCGGACGGCCCGGGCGGGCGCCGCGCGGAGGGCGGCGGACGGGCGGGCGCGCCGCGGCGCGCCCCGCCCGTCCTCGCCGGGACCCGGGGGTCTCGCCCCCTCCGGTCGCCCGGTCAGACGACGCCCTGGTCCAGCATCGAGTCGGCCACCTTGAGGAAGCCCCCGATGTTGGCGCCGTGGACGTAATTGCCGGGCTTGCCGTACGCCTCGGCGGCATCCAGGCACTGCTCGTGGATGCTCTTCATGATGCCCTGCAGGCGCTTGTCGACCTCCTCGCGGGACCACGAGAGCCGCAGCGAATTCTGGGACATCTCGAGACCGGAGACCGCGACTCCGCCGGCGTTGGCCGCCTTGCCGAGCCCGTAGAGGATCCCCGCGTCGAGGAAGATCTCCACGCCATCGGGTGTCGTGGGCATGTTCGCGCCCTCGGAGATCACGTAGACCCCGCGGTCGAGGAGGTTCTGCGCGTCCTTCGCGTTGACCTCGTTCTGCGTGGCGCTCGGGAACGCGCAGTCCGCGTCGTGGTTCCACAGCGGGTTGTGGTCGAGCGTCGGGTCGACGGGCGTGTACACGGCGTCGGGATAGCTCTCGACGTACTCCGCGACGCGACCCCGACGCTTGTTCTTGAGGTCCATCAGGAACGCCAGCTTCTCGCGATCGATCCCGGCCTCGTCGTAGACGTATCCGTTCGAGTCGGAGGCGGTGACGACCTTGCCCCCGAGGTCGAGGATCTTCTCGATCGTGTACTGCGCCACGTTGCCCGAGCCCGACACGAGACAGGTCTTGCCCTCGAGGGTCTCGTCGCGCGTCGCCAGCATCTCGGCCGCGAAGTACACGGCGCCGTAGCCCGTGGCCTCCGGGCGGATCAGCGAGCCGCCCCACTTGAGACCTTTCCCCGTGAGCACGCCGGTGAACTCGTTCCGGAGCTTCTTGTACATCCCGAACAGGAACCCGATCTCGCGGCCGCCGACGCCGATGTCGCCGGCGGGTACGTCCGTGAACTGTCCGATGTGGCGGAAGAGCTCGGCCATGAAGGCCTGACAGAACCGCATCACCTCGCCATCGCTCTTCCCCTTCGGGTCGAAGTCCGATCCCCCCTTGCCCCCGCCCATGGGCAGGGTCGTGAGGGCGTTCTTGAAGACCTGCTCGAACGCCAGGAACTTGAGGATCCCGAGGTTCACGGACGGGTGGAAGCGGAGTCCGCCCTTGTAGGGCCCGATCGCGCTGTTCATCTCGATCCGGAAGCCGCGGTTCACCTGCACGTCCCCCTGGTCGTCGACCCAGGGCACGCGGAACAGGATCACCCGCTCCGGCTCGATGATCCGCTCGAGGACCTTGCTCTTCCGGTAGATCGGGTGCCGGTCGTAGACGATCTGGATCGACTCGGCGACCTCGTGCACGGCCTGGTGGAACTCCGGCTGGGCCGGGTCCTTCGCCCGGACGGCTTCCATCAGCCCTTCGACGTATCCGCTCATCTGGGTCTCCCTGTGGGATGCTCGCGCCGCGGGACCCCGCGGCGGCGATGAAGACGGGCACGCACCGAGGAGGACCGGCCTTCCGCCCGGTGTGGCGGTGCCGGAGGCGTACCCCGTCGAACCGGGCCGCCGCGGAGGCTCGCTCGCGACGGATTCAGCCCGACGTCCGACTCTGTCTGCGATGGCACGTGTGTCCGTCCACCGGAAAGGGGATCCGCCGGGACTCTCGGCATCACCAGATCCGAGCCGGGTCTCCGGGCCCGGCGGAGCGACGTGTCCGGCGCCGGAACCGCTGCAAGAGCCGCGCCCCGCGCGCCGCGGGCCGCGACCCTCGGACGGCGCCTCCGGCGCCCCGCGAGGCGCTCCGGCCGTCGCGGCCCGCGCATCGTTGCGCGCGTCACGGAAGTCGCGCATCGGGCGCGGGTTGGGCGTGCACGCCGGGCCGGGCGCCCCTCCCGCCGAGCATCCATCGTGCCCGGACACGCCGCGAAGGAGGGCTCGCTCTCCCGGTCCGGGTCCGTCTCGACCCGCCGGTCTCCACCGGCTGCGCGACCGTCGCGGGACATTTCGTCATCGCGGCCCGTCGTCCCGGGGCGCTTCCGCGCCTCGGCGGCTTCCTCCCCCGGGCCCCCGGCGGACGCGCCGACCGCCGGGGCGCCGCCGGCCGCGGACGCGGAATCAGCCCGGCGCGGCCGTGCGCCGGATCCGCCGGAACGTCTCGAGGGCGTCATCGAACTGGAGCCGGGCCCGGCCGATGTAGTCGTGCGCCTCGGGCTCGTAGCCATCGGTCGAGGCCGACCACACCCGGTTCAGGTAGCGCTCCCCGGCGGCGAACCGGTTCATGACCTCCGCGTAGGCCTTGAGCCCGTAGCTGTGCCCGATGCTCTCCCGGGCGTCGACGAACGCCGCCAGGTGCTCCGGGAAGGTCTCGTCGATGCGGTGACGCAGGTCGTAGACGTTGATCGAGGTCTTGTCCGCGTCGAGGCGGTCCGCGTCCGCGGCGATCGCCGCGAGCGACGACTCGATCGTCGCGATGTTCGCCTCCAGCCTCGTCACGTCCCGTGCCTCGGCCCGCGCCGCGCTTCGCGCCAGCACCACCCCGGCGACGCCGACGGCGAGGGCGAGCAGGTACAGTTGCTCGTTCACCCCCTCGGCCTGCTGGACCGTGAGGAACGCGCCCCACAGGAACCCCGCGACGATCAGGAGATAGCCGAGATTCTTCATCGTTCCTCCTCCCTCACGACGCGCCGAACACGATGATCATGGAGTAGGCGACGCCGACCAGGGCCTCGCCCACGATGAGCCCCGCCGCGATCGGCACGCCCACGTCCTCGCTCCAGCGGTGCCCGACCTTCCAGTCCGCGAACACCCGGAGCAGGGTGCCGATGGTGTACGTGAGCACGATGTTGAACGGGAGGTAGAACCCGAGCCCGACGAGGACGCCGAGCCCCCCGATCCCGCTGGCGCTGAGCAGGGCCCCGAGCCCCGCGCCCGTGAGATACTTGTCGGTCGGGACGTCCCCGCCGAGGATCCCCTGGAGAACGCTCGCCAGGGCCTGTCCCTGCGGCGCGGGCAGCTGGTCGCTCCCCATTCCGTACGCCCGGTGGAGCACCACGATGAGGAAGATGATCACGATCGGCCCGATCCAGCTCCCGAGGAACTGGGCCATCTGCTGCTTCTTCGGCGTCGCGCCCACCAGGTAGCCGCACTTCAGGTCGAGCATCAGGTCGGTGGCCTGGGCCATCGCGACGCACATCGCGGCGCCGACGATCACGGACGAGACGATCGCGGCGCGGTCGCCCAGCCCGCTGGTGACGAAGATGAGAATCGTCACGCCGATCAGCGTCATGCCCGAGAGGGGCGACCAGTTCGTCCGCCCGATGCACTCCGAGAGCACGACCCCCGCCACCCAGATCCAGAGGGTCCCGAGCAGCGCCATCACCGCGCCGTGTCCCCAGCCGACCTCCTTGACCGAGTACGCGGCGATGACCATGAGGACCACGAACGCGCCCGCGACGCCCACGTAGAGCAACTGAATCGGGAGCTCCTCGCCCGCGAGCTCCGTGCGGGCCTTCGCCGCGTCGCGCATGCTGCGGACGGCGCTCACCACGAGCGGAAGCGCGAGCAGGATCCCCATCAGGGCGCCCCCGATCAGCATCCCGATCCCGACCGGCCGGAACAGGGTGAGCCGCAGGTACCCGGTGATGGTCTCTCCCCCGGCGGCGAGGGTCGCGGGGTCGGGGAAGAGGCCGGCCGCGTTCAGCAGCGGGGCGAGCAGCCACCAGCACACGTATCCGCCGACGATGAAAAAGAACCCGCCCTTTCCGGCCAGGAACGCCACCCCGACGGTGAGGAGCGACACGTACCAGATCCCGTTCATGTACTCGGGCAGGCCGATCAGCGCCCCGAGGTTCCACTGCTCGAACCCGGTTCGAAGGCTCACGAAGTGCACGATCCCGCTCACGGCCGCCCCGCCGAGGAGCATCCACGCCTTCCGGATGCCCGCACCGGGCGCCTTCAGCACGGCCGCCGTCGCGATCCCGCCGGGGAAGGCGAGCCGGTTGAAGTCGATCATCTGCTTGCGGAGCGGGATGATGAAGGCGATCCCGAGGATCCCGCCCGCGATGCAGCCGAGCACGAGCAGCGGCTGGTTGAAGTCCTCGAAGCCCAGGATGAACAGCGCCGGGACCGAGAACATCATCCCGGCGCTCGCCCCGTTGACGGCCGACGCGAGAGTCTGGTTGATGTTGTTCTCGATGATGCTGTTCCGGCCCATGATCCCGCGGAGGATTCCGAAGCCCAGGATCGCCGCCAGCTCGGAGCCCTCGATCGAGAACCCGAGCTTGAGGCTCAGGTACCCGATGCTGACGGCGATGATGATCCCGAGACCGTAGCCGACGAGGACCGCCGGCCACGTGAACTCCGGGTACGGGCCGAGCCGGGGAACGCGGGACGAGCCGACCGTGGAGCCTGCCAAGAACGCCTCCGATCCTGATTCCCTGCCGAGCGGACGCGGCGCCGGGGCGGAGCGCCCCGGGGACGCGACGGAGAGGTCCGGTCCCCGCGGGCCGGACGGGAGGCATTCTATGGGCTGCGCGGGACGCGCGCGACCGCGCATCGGCGGGCTCGGACGGGGCGAGCTCGGCCGGGCCTCGAACCGGGGTCCGTTCGTCCCCTCCGGGAGGGACGGCGGCGCCCTGTCGCGCGGCCTCCCGTGCCGCCAGCTTTCCGGGGAGAGAAGGCGCGCCGGTCCCGCCGGCGCCCGGACCGACTCGGAACCGGACGAAACGATGAGCGACATCCGACTGCAGGGCCCGCATACGAAGGTCATCCACGGCGGCCAGCACCCCGATCCCGCCACCGGCGCCGTGAGCGTGCCGGTCTATCAGAGCTCGACCTTCGCGTTCGAGAGCGCGGACGAGGGGGCGGCGCGGTTCCGGGGCGAGCCCGGCTACAAGTACACGCGGCTCGGGAACCCGACCACCGAGGCGCTGGAACGCAGCGTGGCGTTCCTCGAGGGAGGGTGCGGCGCTCTCGGCGCCGCATCCGGCATGGCCGCGGTGAACGCTCTCTACATGACCGTGCTCGAGGCCGGCGCACACGTCGTGGCCACCGACTCGCTGTACGGCCCGTCGCGGACGATCCTCGAGACCGAGTACGCCCGGTTCGGGGTCGAGGCGACGTTCGTGGACTCGTCGGACCCGGAGAGCGTCGCCGCGGCGGTCCGCCCGGAGACGGCGCTCGTCTACCTGGAGACGCCCGCGAACCCGACGCTGAAGATCACCGACATCGCCGCCTGCGCCAGGATCGGGCACGAGGCGGGGGCGCTCGTCGCCGTGGACAACACGTTCGCCTCGCCGTGGCTCCAGAACCCGATCGCCCTCGGGGCCGACGTCGTCGTGCACAGCATGACGAAGTTCATCAACGGACACTCCGACGTCGTGGCCGGGATTCTCGTGGCGAAGGAGCCGGCGGTGCTGGCGCGACTGGCCAAGGTCCACCTGAACACAGGTGGCACCATGGACCCGCACCAGGCGTGGCTCGTGCTCCGCGGGATCAAGACGCTGGGGCTCCGGATGGAGAAGGCGCAGGCGACGGCGACCGCGCTGGCCGAGTTCCTGTCGGGCCACCCGTCCGTCGACTGGGTCCGCTACCCGTGGCTGGCGACGCATCCCGGCCACGAGGTGGCACGCCGCCAGATGCGGGGCGGCGGGGCCGTCCTCTCCTTCGGGGTGAAGGGCGGCGTGGAGGCCGGACGGCGGCTCATCGACGCGACCCGGCTGATGGTCCGCGCCGTGAGCCTGGGCGGCGTCGAGACCCTGATCGAGCACCCGGCCTCGATGACGCACAAGGGCGTGCCGGAGCACGAGCGGCTCGAGGCCGGCATCACGGACGACCTGGTCCGGGTCGCCGTGGGATGCGAGGACCTGTCCGACCTGCGATCGGACCTCGAGCGGGCGCTCGAGGCCGCCGTCGGGGAGCCCGTCCTCAGCGGCTCCTGAACGGAGGCGGCCCCCGGCGCGCCCCGACGCGTCGCCTGGGGCCGCCGTCCGTCCCGCCCGCGACCCGCCAGATCACACGGCCGAGGTCTCCGCCGCGCCGAGCAGCCCCCGCATCGGCGCGAGACCGTCCACGTGGCGCTCGTGGACCGCCAGGTACGTGTCGCGCACGAGCGCGTCGACCTCGTCGGGGTCCATGAACCCGTCGCTGAACCCCGGCACGTCGGCGTCGATCGCGAGCCGGGCGGCGTTCACGAAGTGCGCGATCAGCTCCTTCGGGTTCTCGTCCCCCACCGCGATCCGGATCGTGGTGAGGGCGATCCCCGCCTCCCGGAGCGCGTCGTCGTCGAGCTCGGAGTGCGAGGTGAGGGCGGGACAGAGGACGAGCGTCTTCGACTCGCCGAGGCTGACCTGATGGTGGAAGGCCGGGTCCAGGGCGTCGAAGAACCGGACGAAGGTCTCGCGGGGAAGCCCGGCCTCCTCGAAGTCGATCGTGAACAGGGGCGCCGCGAGCCCCTCCCGCAGGACCCGAGCCCGGACCGCGTGATTCGGATCGGTCTCGAGGGCGTTGCTGTTGACGTGGATCCGGGGGTGCGAGGCGAGGAAGCGGGCGAGCACGAGGGTGTTGATGCACTTGCTCAGCATCCGCAGTTCCATCGTCTTCATCCCGCTGATCACCTCGAACGCCTTGTCCGCGTCGAGGAAGGCGCCCTTCACGTAGTAGACGCCCCAGAACATCGTCTCGTCCCATCGCACCCCGCCGAAGCTCTCGCCCTTCGGGATGAACATCCGCTTGTTCTCTCCGATCACGACGCCGGCCGTCGCGTTGCCGTTCCCGGTGAGGTCCTTCGTGTAGGAGTGGATCACGTAGTCCGGCCGCTCCGTCCGGTCGGGCCGCTGCAGCGGCTTCTGGAGGAATGGCGTCCCGACCGTCGAGTCGAGCGCCACCCGGTGTCCCTTCGCGTGCGCGATCCGGCAGATCGCCGGCACGTCGAGCACGTATCCGTGCGGGTTGCAGGGGGACTCCAGGAACACGAAGACCTCCGACTGCCGCGCCAGCGTGGCGGCGTGACGCCGCTCGACATCGGCCAGGAAGGCCTCGAACTCGTCCCCCGTGTAGCCGTCGAACCACTCGAGCTCGATCCCGAGCCTGTCCGGCCTCGCGAACCAGTCGTGCAGCAGCTGGTAGGTGCCGCCGTAGACGTTGCGCGAGGCGATCACGACGGCGTCGCGCTTCACCTCGAGGCTCAGCAGGGCGTCGATCGCCGCCATGCCGCTGTTGAAGTTCCAGGCCATGTACTCGGAGGCGTGCGGCCCGCACTCGACGTCGACGATGAAGTTCGCGAGCGAGATCGAGGTCGGGTTCAGGAGCCGCGAGTAGATCTCGAGCAGGAGCTCCTTTCCCTCGAACGCGTCGGTGACCCACTCCGTGCAGGCGTAGATGTAGGTGGCCGAGCGGACGATCACCGGGTTCGCCGCGAAGATCGCCGTCACGTTGTCGAAGATCGGATACGGCCCCTTCGCGTAGAGAGACCCGTCGGAGAATCGCAAGGACTGGTAGGACTTCCGGAACGGGTTCTGGAAGGTGTCGAGGACCTTCGCCATCTGGAACGCCAGGAATTTCTTGGCGTTGAACATCGCGATCCGGTCCTTCGGGTCCAGGCCGTCGATCGTCTCGAGCGTCACCTCCCACATCCGGGTGACGTCGGCGTGGGCCCGGTAAAGGTGGATCGCCGCGTCGCGGAGCGCCCGCCCGAACTCGCCGTCCGGGTCGATCCCGAAGTGGGCCAGCTGCTCGTCCGCCAGCTGCGCCACGGAGGCCGCCGCGGTCGTGCGTCTCCGGGGCGAGAGGAGCTTCGAGGCGGCGAAGTCGCGGTCGGTCATCGATCTCTCCCGTGGTCGGCGGGCCCGAGGCCCGGCGTCATCGCGGTCGTCAGGTCGTGAAGCACACCATCTTGATCTCGGTCATCTCCTCCAGCGCGAAGCGGACGCCCTCGCGGCCGAGTCCCGATCCCTTCATACCCCCGAAGGGCATCGCGTCGATCCGGAAGTCGGTGCTCTCGTTCACGAGCACGCCTCCGCAGCGCAGGCGGCGAGCCGCCTCGAAGGCGGTGTGGAGATCCCGGGTGAAGATCGCCCCCTGGAGGCCGAAGTCGACCTCGTTCGCCGTCGCAATCGCCTCGTCGAGCGTCGCGAACGGCATCAGGACGCTCACCGGCCCGAAGACCTCGCGGCACGAGACCTTCGCATCGGGCGGCACCCGGTCGAGGAGCGTGGGCGCGTAGAACGTGCCGTCCCGTCGGCCGCCGGTCCGGAGCCGGGCCCCGGCCGAGATCGCCTCCGCGACCCAGCTCTCGACGCGGCGCGCCTCCGCCTCCGTGATGAGGGGACCCATGTCCGTCGCCTCGTCCAGCTTGTCGCCGGTGACGTACGCCTCGGCGCGGCCGACGAACGCCTCCGCGAACCGCTCGCAGATGTCCTCCTGCACGAGCACCCGCTGCACGTGCAGGCAGTTCTGCCCCGCCGCCCAGTACGCCCCGGAGACGCACGAGTCCACGGCGAGATCGAGGTCTGCGTCCGCCATCACGAGGTTCGGGGCGATGCTCCCGAGCTCCATGCCCACCTTCTTGAGGCCGGCCCGGCGGACGATCGTCTCGCCCGTGTCGCGGCCGCCGGAGAAGGAGATCGTGCGGACGCGGGGGTCGGTGACGAGCGCGTCCCCGACCACGGGGCCCGCGCCCGTCAGCACCTGGAGCAGGCCGGCGGGAAGACCCGCGGCTTCGAAGCACTCGGCCAGGAGCAGCGCGCTCAGCGGGGTCTCCTCGTGCGGCTTCACGATCACGGCGTTCCCGGCGGCGATCGCAGGTCCGACCTTGTGCGCCACGAGGTTCAGGGGATCGTTGAACGGGGTGATCGCGGCGACGACCCCGACCGGCTCGCGGGTCCACCATCCGGTGCGTCCCTCGGAGCCCGGGGCCTGGTCGAAGGCGATCGTCTCGCCGCCGACGCGACGGGCCTCCTCGGAGGCGACCCGAAGCGTCGTGACGCACCGCGTCGCCTCCTTCCGCGCCTCCCGGATCGTCTTCACGCCCTCGCGGGCGATCGTCCGGGCGAGCTCCTCCCCGCGCGACGCGACCTGGTCGGCGGCCTTCGCGAGGACCTCGATGCGCCTGTGGGCCGGAACCGGATGGTGCGCCGCGAACGCCGTCGCCGCCGCGCCGACGGCCTCCCGCGCGTCCTCGGCGCTCGCCTCGGGAACGGTGTCGACGACCTCTCCGGTCCCCGGGTCCCGAACCTCCCGCACCTCGTCCCGCGCGGCCCATTCGCCCTTCCAGAGCATCCTCATGGCGTGTCTCCCTCGTCGCGCTCAGCCGCGCAGGGCCGTGGTCCGGTGAATCTCGAGCAGGTCGACGAGCACGGAGTAGCCGGTCTCGAGACGGCCCGCGCCCGGGCCGACCAGGGTGACGTCCCCGAGCAGCTCGGTGGTGAAGGTGACGGCGTTCACCGCGCCTCCGACCCCGGCCAGGGGGTGAGACAGCGGCACCCGCTCCGGGGCCACCCGCGCCGTGACGCCGGCGGAGGGGCCTCCGACGGTTTCGAGCGACCCGACCAGCTTCCAGCGCGCCCCCTCCGCCGCGGCCTCCGCGACGTCGTCCGGCGTGAGGCCCGAGATTCCGGTCCGGTCCACGTCCGCCATCCGGAGCGGCACCCCCATCAGGACGTTCGCCAGGATCACCACCTTCCCGGCCGCGTCGTAGCCCTCGACGTCCCCCGTCGGGTCGGCTTCCGCGTACCCCCTCTCCTGGGCCTCGGCGAGCGCCTCGTCGTAGGTGGAGCCCGCCTCCATCCGGGTCAGGATGTAATTGCAGGTTCCGTTCAGGATGCCGCGCACGGCCCGGATCCCGGCGCCGCGCAGCAGGTTCCGTCCGAGGTTCATGGTCGGCGTGCCGCTCATCACGGTTCCCTCGACGCCGATCTCGACCCCCCGCTCCGCGGCGAGGGCCGACAGCTCGGCCCAGTGAAGCGCGACAGGCCCCTTGTTCGTGGTCACGACGTGCTTCCCCGACTCCAGCGCGCTCCGGACGTGGCTCGTCGCGGGCTCGCCCGTCGCGAGGTCGGTGTAGCTGAGCTCGACGAGGACGTCGGCTTCGCCCGCCTCCGCGAGCTGGACGGCGTCCCACCCCTCGTCCCGGGCCTCGAGCATCGCGAGACCCCGGTCGCTCCGGGTGGCGGCGAGCAGGGCCTCGGGCTCGAAGCCGGCGGGATCGTGGACGCTCCCGAGTCGGACGTCGGAGACGCCCGTGATCCGGTAGGACACGCCGAACTCCTCGAGCAGCCGGGGGCCGTGGTCCCGGAGGATCTCGGCGAGTCCCTGGCCGACGGTGCCGAAGCCGACGAGGGCGAGACGGTATTCCATGGGTCTTCCCTTCTCAGGACGCGGGCGACGGCCCGCCGACAGGCGCGCGGGCGCACCCGCGAGGGCGGACGGATGGCCGCAACTTAGCACCCGGCGCCGCGTCCACAATCGTGCTCAGGGCCGGTCCCAGGTCTCCGGCGGCAGGTGGGTGAGCCGGTCACCGCCGAACCGCAGGCGGAGGCCGGCGAGCCCGTCCCCGAAACTGTAGCCGAGGCTCACCGGGGGAACGGGAAACAGCCAGATCTTCGGCGGCTCTCCCCGCCAGTTGTAGCCCAGCCCGATCTCGACCTGGTAGCGGACGTCGACCGTCGAATCTCTCGTCCCGCCGGAAAGGTTGAGAGCCTCCACGAAGAACCCCGGCTGGATGTACGCCACGCCCGTCAGCAGGTGGCCCGCGATCTCGAACAGCGGGTGCCGGCCGTCGACCTTGAGCCCCATCACGCCGTAATCGTCCCGAAGGGCGTCCTTTTCCCAGGTGAGACTGTAGTGGGCGCGCGGCTCCAGTCCGATCTCCCACCTCCGCCAGGGGAAGACGTGCTCGGTCCGGATCCCGAGCGTGCCGATCCCGACGGTTCCCGGGGCGAGGCCCTCCGGGTCGTCGAGGGCGTACGCGAGCCCGACGTCGAAGAACGGCCGGAGCAACGAGCGCGTACCGAGGGGAATCGGGACCTCGATTCCCGGGATGACGGCGACCTCCCCGACCGAGGCATCCGGAATGTCGCCGACGCCGTCCACGTTCTCCACCCCGAGAACCCCCGCCAGCCGGAGCCGGAGCCCCCATCCGTTCCCCTCCCAGTCGCGAAGGTCGAAGGTGAGGGGCACGTTGAGGACGCGAAACGACCTCCCCTCCGTCTCGTATCCGGCGATGCCCGGGTCGAAGAACGCCCCCAGGTAGCCGTAGTTGAGGAGGAGGTCGAGCTCGCTCGTCCGCTCGGGCTGCTGCTGGGCCTCGGCCGGAGGCGCGAGGCAGCCGGCGACGAGGAGGAGTGTCGGTACGCGGATCCACCGCGGAAGGATCGGAATCACTCCCGGAAGCTATATTCCGTTCGCGGTCCGCGACACGGAGACGCAGCGCCCGGGGCCGGCCGCGTGTCCCCCCGGACGGAGGGCGGGCCCGTTCGCGGCGGACCCGCCGGTCGCGGGAGAGGAGGGCGAGGATGCAAGGCAATCGGAGCCGGTGGCCGGCGGTCGCCGCGCTGGCCGTTCTCGCGGGATGCGGTGGCGCGCCGGACACGGGCGCCTCCGCGGCCGGTCCGCTCGTCCGGGACAGCGCGGGAATCCGGATCGTCGAGAACCGTCCCGCGGAGCGGCGCGGAGGGCCCCGGTGGCGGCTGGCGGAGAGGCCCCTGTTCGACCTCGGCGGGCTCGAGGGGCCCGCCGAGACGCAGTTTTTCGAGATCGGCGACGGGACGCTGCTCTCCGACGGGGGCTTCGTGCTCGCCGGGTACGGCAGCTACGACCTGCGCCGATTCGCCGCCGACGGTCGGCACCTCTGGACCGCGGGGCGCGAGGGCGACGGTCCCGGCGAGTTCGAGGGCCTCACCTCCGTCACCGCCGGGCCGGGAGACACCCTCCTCGCCTACGACTTCCGCCAGCGGCGCATCTCCCGGTGGGACCCGGACGGGGGCTTCCTCGACTCGCGGCAGCTGGCGGACGTGGAGGGCCCGGGGTTCCCGTTCGTCGAGACGCTCCTCCCCGACGGCCGTGCGGTCTACACGTGGCGCACGTTCGCGCTCGACGGCCTTCCGCCGGAGGGAGAGATCCGGCGGGACACCCTCGAGGTGCGCGTGGCGATCCCGGGCGAGAGCGAAGCGACGCGGATCGGGCGCTTCCCCGGTCCGGAGACGCTGATCATGCGACAGTCGGAGACGGAGCAGGGAATGCGCCTGATCAGCGGATCTCCCCCGTTCGCGCGGTCGACCCACGTCGCCGCCACCTCGGACGCGATCTGGGTGGGAGACGGCGCGGAGCCCGTGGTGCGACGCTTCGGATTCGACGGAGCCCTCCAGGCCATCGTCCGCCTGCCCGTCGCGACGCGACCCATCGACGAGGCCATGGTCCGGAGGGGGCTGGCGGCGCAGCTCGAGAGCGCGGAGGACGAAGAGGAGCGGGATCTCGCCCGGCAGCGGTGGGAGGAGCTGCCGGTCCCGGAGGCGCTTCCCTTCTTCGAGGCGCTCGAGACGGACGCGACCGGCAACCTCTGGGTGCGCGCCTTCCAGGCCCCGGGCGACCGGGAGCGGACCTGGCACGTCATTTCCCCCGACGGGACGTGGCTCGGGAGTCTCGACGTGCCCGATCGTTACGGTCCGCTGGCGATCGGCAGGGACGCGATGCTGGCGCGGTACGCGGACGAGCTGGACGTCGAGCACGTCCAGCTCCGGGAGATCCTGCGCCCGGACTAGGGAAGCCCGCCGACCTTCTGGAGCGTGAACACGAGGTCGATCGGGTCCCCCGTGAACGCGACGCGTCGCTCGAGAGCCTGGTACCCGGCGAGCTCGACCCGGATCATCGCATCGCGATAGTGCTTCGTGACCTGGCCGCCCAACCCGGCCACGTAGCCACCACCCTCCGACTCGGAGAGGTCGAACTCGTAGTCGATCGGCGCGTTGCCGAGCGTCATCCACTCGTCCGTGAACCTGCCCCCGTCGATCGTTCCGCCGACGCCCGCGACCGAGCCGCTGATCGTCTGCGTCCCGCTCCTCTGCCACGAAACGAGGGCGCCAGCGGGGTCGGTGCGGATGGAGATCCTCTGGCCGTGCGAGGAGCAGGCGGCGAGCAGAGGGACGAAGAACGCGAGACCGATCGACCGCGAGATCCTCATGCGCGCGCTCCCGGGCTGCGGGTGAATTTCGATCCACGATGGACGTGGACGCCCCCGGTCGACAAGGGCGGGGAGGCCGGCGAGGGTCCGGGGCGCCCCCTCCCCGCCGCGATGCCGCTCACGCCTTCGGCCGGAACCGGGCCTGGAAGAACCGCAGGTACTCCGGCTCGTAGGTGAACTCCAGTCCGCCGATCGATTCCCGCTTGTCCCAGATCTCCATCACGGACTCCGCGACGACGTCCATGTGGGCCTGGGTGTAGACCCGACGGGGAATCGTGAGCCGCACCAGCTCCAGCGCCGGCCGCCGATTCTCCCCCGTCTTCGGATCACGTCCCGCCGAGACGTTGCCCCGCTCCATCGCGCGCACGCCCGAATCCACGTAGAGCTCGGCCGCGAGGGCCTGGGCCGGAAACTCGTCCTGGTCGAGGTGCGCGAGGAACCGCTTCGCGTCGAGGAAGACGCCGTGCGTGCCGATCGGCTTCATCACCGGGATCCCCTCGTCGGCGATCCTGTGGCCGAGATAGTGGACCTGGCCGACGCGAGCGAAGATGTGGTCGTACTCGATCGACTCGCGGATCCCGATCGAGAGCGCCTCCATGTCGCGCCCCGACATCCCGCCGTAGGTGTGGAGACCCTCGTAGATCACGACCATGTTGCGGGCCCGGTCGGCGAGATCGTCGTCGTTCACGGCGAGGAAGCCGCCGATGTTCACGAGGTGGTCCTTCTTGGAGCTCATCGTGCAGGCGTCCGTGAGGTCGCAGATCTCGCGCACGATCTCCGCGATCGTACGGTCCCCCTGCCCCGGCTCCCGCTCCTTGATGAGGAGCGCGTTCTCGGCCACCCGCGTCATGTCGTGCACGACGAGGATCCCGTTCTCGTGCGCGAGATCCGAGACCTGCCGCAGGTTCTCGAGCGAGATCGGCTGACCGCCGCACATGTTGACCGTGGTGGCGATCGCGATGTAGGGGATCCGGTCCGCGCCCACCTCGTCGATGAGCGCCCGGAACTTCTCGAGATCGACGTTCCCCTTGAACGGGTGCAGGTCCTCGGGGTCGTGCGCCTCGTCGATGATCACGTCGACGAAAGTGGCGCCCGCGAGCTCCTGGTGGAGCCGGGTGGTCGTGAAGTACATGTTCCCGGGGATGTAGTCGCCGGGTTCGATCAGCAGCCGGCTGATCATGTGCTCGGCGGCGCGCCCCTGGTGGGTCGGGATCAGGTGACGGTAGCCGTACACGTCCCGGACGGCCTCCTCCAGGTGATAGAAGTTCCGGCTCCCCGCGTAGGCCTCGTCGCCGAGCATGAGTCCCGCCCACTGCCGGTCGCTCATTGCGCTGGTTCCCGAGTCGGTCAGGAGGTCGATGTAGACGTCCTCGGAGCGGAGCAGGAAGGTGTTGTAGCCGGCCTCCTCGATCGCGCGGGCGCGCTCGTCGCGCGTGAGCATCTTCAGGGGCTCCACCATCTTGATCTTCCAGGGCTCGGCCCAGGATCTGCGTCTCGTCGGCATGGGATCTCTCCCGATCGCGAAGTTCACGTGTCAGGGTGCTGCGGGCGGACAATGTACGGAGCCGGACCTCCTTTCGCTCGGGCCCGCGGCGACCGACCTTGCGACGGGGCCGTGGCGCGCGGAGCGGCGCGCCCGGCGCGGGTTTCCGAGGTTCCCCGAGTCCGCTCCGGCACTCCAGCTCCGAGAGGTCCCGATGAAGGGAAGCCTGGTCCTGATCACCGGCGCGAGCGCCGGCATCGGCGCGGCCTGCGCCCGGCGGTTCGCGGCGGACGGCGCCGACCTCGTCCTCTGGGCACGTCGGCGGGAGCGTCTCGAGGCGCTCGCCGACGAGCTGGCCCGGGAGCATGGCGTGGCCGTGCGGGTCGACCGGGTGGACGTCCGCGACCGGGACGAGGTGGGGCGCACCGCCTGCGATCTCCTCGGCTCCGAGGGAGCGCCCGACGTTCTCGTGAACGACGCCGGTCTCGCGAGCGGACTCTCGACGGTCCAGGAGGGAGACTTCGAGGACTGGGACGCGATGATCGACACGAACGTGAAGGGACTCCTCAACGTGACCCGGGCGGTGCTCCCCGCGATGGTGGAGCGGGGGACGGGCCACGTGATCAACATCGGCAGCACCGCGGGCCACCAGGTCTATCCGAAGGGGAACGTCTACAACGCCACGAAGTTCGCCGTCCGGGCCCTGACGGAGGGGACGAACCTCGACGTGGCCGGCACCGGCGTGCGGGTGTCGAGCGTCGACCCGGGCTTCGTCAAGACCGAGTTCTCGGTCGTGCGCTTCCACGGCGACGAGGACCGGGCGGAGGCCGTCTATCGGGGCTTCACGCCGCTCTCGGCCGGGGACGTGGCGGACGTGGTCCACTTCGTGGCCACTCGTCCTCCGCACGTGAACGTGCACGACGTGGTGCTCCTTCCGACGGCGCAGCGAAACGTCTACGTGCTCGACCGGCAGGAGGATGGCTGACGTGCCGGACGAGCCGTACGACCCGGCGACGCGGGCCTCGGGCCCGATCCTGCCGGACGAGGCGGGGCGGCCGGGCTCGCACGAGGCGGAGCACCAGCGAACGGGCGGTTTTGCCCTCGCGCGGTTCGAAGCCTGGGCCCTCCCCCGGATGGCCGCCGCCCTCCCGTCCCGGGTCATGCCCGATCACCTCACGGCCCTCGGGCTTCTCGCGTCGACGGGAATCGCGATCGCCTACATGCTCACGAACCGGGGCGAGGCCTGGCTGTGGGCCGTGAACGGGCTGCTGGTCGTTCAATGGTACGGAGACAGCCTCGACGGGACCCTCGCCCGCTACCGGCGGATCGAGAGGCCCCGCTACGGCTTCTACCTGGATCACCTCACCGACGCCTACTCGACGCTCGCGATCGGGCTCGGCCTCGGCTTCTCCCCGTACATGCTCCTGTCCGTGGGGCTCGGCATCTCGATTGCCTACCTGCTGCTCTCGATCAACGTGTACCTCGAGACCCACGTGTTCGCGGAGTTCCGCCTCGGGCACGCGTTGCTCGGACCCACGGAGGCGCGGCTCCTCCTGATCGGACTGAACCTGCTCGCCCTGCTGCTGACGCCGCTGCGGTTCACGGTCCTCGGCGTCAGCCTCACGCTGTTCGACGTGATCGGGATCGCGGGCGTGCTCGGCATGCTCGGTATGCTCGGCACCCGGGCGGCGGGAAACCTGCGGGAACTGGCCCGGCTCGAGCCCCCCGGCGTGCGACGGGAGTGAGGAACCCGGTCGGCCCGTGTGCAGGATCGGGCGGGCCGAGCGTCATGGGGTACGAAGCGGATGCGTTCGGACCCCGACAAGGAGATCCCGATGCGGAACATCGTTCTCGGCGGACTCGTGACCACGGCGACCGTGCTCGCCGCGGCCCGGACATCTCCGGCGCCCGCCGCGGCGCAGGAGGCGCGGCAGCAGCAACCCCGATCCCAGGAGGCCCCGGTGCGCCGATCCACGGCCGAAGACCGTCGCGGTGTCTCGATCACCGTCTACAACCAGAACTTCGGCCTCGTTCGGGAGGTGCGGGACCTCTCGCTCGCGAGGGGCCGGGTGGCGCTCGAGTTCGGGGACGTCGCGTCCACGATCCAGTCGGAGACCGTCCACATGACCCCCGTCGACGGCCCCCGGCTCGACATCCTCGAGCAGAACTACCAGTACGACCTGCTGAGCCCCCAGAAGCTCCTCGAGAAGTACGTCGGTCGGTCCGTGAAACTCTATCGCTGGAACGAGAAGGAGGGCCGGGACGAGGTCGTGGACGCCGAGGTCCTGTCCGTCAACAACGGGACCGTGCTCCGGATCGGGAATGAGATCACCTTCAACTATCCGGGCCGGATCGCGTTCCCCGAGGTTCCGGACGATCTGATCGCGCGTCCGACCCTCGTCTGGCTGCTCGAGAGCCGGGCCGACCGGCAACGGGTCGAGACCTCCTACCTGGCCGGGGGCATGAACTGGAAGGCCGACTACGTGATGGTCCTCGACGAGAATGACCTGGAGGCGGGTCTGACGGGCTGGGTGACGCTGACGAACCAGAGCGGGGCCACCTACGAGGACGCGCAGCTCAAGCTGGTCGCGGGCGACGTGCAGCGGGTCGCCCCCAACGCCCGGGCGAAGATGCAGGCCGCGATGGAGCTGGAGGCGGCGGCGCCGCGGGCGGACTTCGCCGAGGAGGCGTTCTTCGAGTACCACCTCTACACCCTGGAGCGGCCGACCACGGTCCGGAACAACGAGCAGAAGCAGGTGACGCTGCTCGAGGCGCCCGAGTTCGACGTGGCGAAGCGGCTCATCTACTACGGAGCCGCGCGTTACTACCGCGGCTCCTACGGCCAGGTCGAGTCGAACGCGAAGGTCGGCGTCTTCCTCGACTTCGAGAACGAGGAGGACAACGGGCTCGGGATGCCGCTTCCGGCCGGCGTGATTCGGGTCTACAAGCGGGACGGCTCGGGGGCCCAGCAGTTCGTGGGCGAGGACCGGATCGACCACACGCCGCGCGACGAGCGGGTCCGGATCAAGATGGGCGAGGCGTTCGACGTGGTGGGCGACCGGCGGCAGATGGACTACGACGTGATCGGCGACTGCGCGTCCGAGAGCGAGTGGCGAATCCAGCTGAGGAACCACAAGGACGAGGAAGCGGAGGTCGAGGTGATGGAGCCGATCGGGGCCGACTGGCAGATCCTGAGCGAGAGCCACCCGCACGAGAAGCTCGACGCCCACACCTTCAAGTTCACCGTCAAGGTCCCGGCGCGCGGCGAGACGACGATCACGTACCGGGTGCGCGTCCGCTGGTGCTGACCGCGCGACATCGCGAGGGCTCGAGGCGGGTCCGGGGACGCCCTGTCCCGGATCCGCCCGCCGGGCCGGCAGGTCAGACGGGGCTGCCTCCGAGACGACGACGAACCGACCGCGCCAGTCGACCGAGTCGCTCGCGCGCCGCCGCGACGGCGGGTCCCGGGTCGTCGCGGCGGAACAGGGCGAACCGGACCCGCCCTCCCAGAATCTCCCCGATGCCCGGCCGCACGCCCGCGTCGCCCGACCGGTAGGCGGCGATCGACGACCGGAGCGACCGCCCGAAGACGAGCTTCGTCGGCGGAACAACGGGCTCCTCCGGAACCGGGAAGCCGAGCAGGTCGCAGTACATCCGAACCGGGAGGTTCACGCCGTTCAACGGCGCGATCTCGCTCTGCAGGTTGACGCGACCCACCGTGGGCTCCGTGATCAGGGGACGTCCGGTCTGCACGTCGAACTTGCACTCGAGCGAGCCGAGCCCGCGGTAGGCGACGTCGTCCCAGATCTTTCCCATGAGCTCGGACAGCGGCCCGCGCCATGCTTCCGGGGCCGGCGTCGCGACCGCCGTGTTGCCGCAGCGGGGAGGCCACTGGAGGAGCTTCTTCCCGGCGAACGTGACGGGCGGACCGCCGTCGCGCGGGGCGTAGCCGAGGCAGAAGCCGATTCGGTCGTCGCCGCCGGGAACGAACTCCTGCACCACCGCATCCGGCTCGACGTCGGCGATGCGACCGTAGGCCGCCCTCAACTCCTCCGGCCCCGCCGCGATAAAGGCCTTCGGCAGGGAGCGGCGACGGTAGTCGTAGTTCCTCCGCGCCGGCTTGAGAATGAGGGGAGCCTCGAGCTCGTCGATCGCCTGCTCGATGCCCTCGAGGTCGCGGACGACACGGCTCCGCGGCACGGGCCAGCCGCGTTCCGCGGCGTGGATCACGAACCGCGACTTGTCCATGAGGAGCTCCACCACCTCGTGGGGCGGAAACGACAGGTGGTAGAATGGTTCCAAGTCGGCCCGGCGCAGGGACAGCCACACGACGGGCTCGTCGCCGCAGAGGAACAGGGGGGCCCGGGCCTCCAGGGTCTGCCCGAGTCGGAGCAGCTCCTCGAGAACCGCATCGGGCCCCCACGCGCGGGCCAGCACGACCTTCGCGTACCGGCTCGCCACGGCCGGGTGAGGCGCGTGCGCCACGGCCCGCACCGGAATGCCGTGACGGGCCAGCGCACGGACGACGCCGAGCCCGGCCTCTTCGAGTCCGAGAACGACGGCTTCCGGTCTATCTTGCACGTGTCCCCGTCCTTTGTGCGCCTGTAGCCCGCCAGACCTCGTCATGGCATCGAGTCGCAATCATCACGCCATCCCGCCCCGATCTGGCACGGGACGACCCGGAAGGAGAATATCACACACTGAAGCGTCCCGTCGCGTCGGCGGGATGGAGTCGAGGGCGCGTCCGTCGGGTGCGTGCCTCGGGTCCCGGGCCACGGACTCCACCGACGAGGTCACCCGTGCGTTCCTTCCGGCCAGCTCTTGTCTTCGCCCTGTCGTTCGCGGTCGCCCCCGGATTCGTCGCGGCCCAGGAGCGGCCCGCCGGGGAGGACGCGGAGGCGGCTCTCGCGACCGACGCGAAGCCCGAACCCGTGACGGCCGTGACCCGGCACTCCGTGCGGATCGACGGCGCGGTCGTGCGTTATACGGCGACGGCCGGCTGGCTGATCATGACGGGCGACGACGGCGAGCCAGTCGCCCGGTTCGGTTACACGGCCTACACGCGCGACGACGTCGAGGACCGGAACCGGCGTCCCGTCACCTTCGCCTTCAACGGCGGGCCGGGCTCGGCCTCGGCCTGGCTCCACATGGGGATCCTCGGGCCCCGGCGGGTGGTGGTGACCGACGAGGGGTACGCGCCTCCGCCACCGGTGGAGCTCGTCGACAACGCCTACAGCGTCCTGGACCTCACGGACCTGGTGATGGTCGATCCCGTGGGGACCGGGTTCAGCGTCCCTCTCGGGGAGGCCGAGGGGAAGGACTTCTGGGGCGTCGACCCCGACATCCGTTCCGTCGGCGCGTTCATCAAGAAGTACGTCACGGAGAACGGGCGCTGGGGATCGCCGAAGTACATCCTGGGCGAGAGCTACGGGGGAATCCGGACGGCGGGTCTCGTTCACCACCTGCAGAGCCGCGAGAGCATGAACTTCAACGGGGTCGTGCTGGTCTCGCCGTTCCTGAACATGGGGTCCGGGATCGATGGGGCCCAGATCGACCTTCCCCACGTGCTCTACCTTCCCACCCTCGCGGCGACTGCGTGGTACCACGGCGCGGTCGCCGATCGACCGGAGCGGCTCGAAGACTTCCTGGCCGAAGTCGAGCGCTTCGCCTACGAGGTGTACGCACCGGCCCTCCTCCGGGGATACACCATCCCCGAGGCGGAGAAGCGGGCCGTGGCGGCACGGCTCGCGGCCTTCACGGGAACGGATTCGGAGTACTGGATGAAGGCGGACCTCCGGGTCACGCACCCCCAGTTCCTCCAGGAGCTGATGCGCGATGAGCGCGAGATCGCGGGCCGGATCGACTCCCGCTTCATCGGGCCGGCGACGAACCCGCTCGGCGAGACGATGGACTACGACCCGTTCTTTCCGGCCGTCGGACCCGCGTTCACGGCCGCCTTCATGACGTACCTGCACGACGAGCTGGAGCTGCGGACCGACTTCGAGTACCGCTTCTCGGGCGGCACCAGCGACTGGAACTGGGAGCACGCGATGCCCGGCGCCCGGGGCTGGGCGACGCCGTGGGCGGACCTCCGGCCCGACCTCGCCATGGCGATGACCATGAACCCGGGGCTCCACGTGCTCGTTCAGCAGGGCTGGTACGACCTCGCGACGCCGGCCCTCGCGACCAAGCACGACATCGCGCATCTCGACATCCCCCCGGGGGCGCGCGACCGCATCCGGATGGAGTTCTACGAAGCCGGCCACATGATGTATCTGCACGGGCCGTCGATGCGGAAATTCCGCGAGGACCTGGCTTCGTTCATCCGGGAGACCGACCGTCTCTGAAGACCCGCGCGCCTCGCGCGCGGATTCAGCGCCGGCGGGGACCCGGGTGTCTTAGCAGGTGCGCCCCGGAAGGGCCGAGTGCGGCCCCCTTCCGCTCACACCGCCCGAACCCGCCCGGGCCTGCTGCCCGGCGGCTGGAGAGCGACCGTTGCCCCGGAACCGGCTTCCGTCCCGCGGTGCGCGCCTCGCGCTCGAGGCGCTCCTCGTCGCGCTCGCGTCGACCGCGTGTCCGCCGCTCGCCGCCCCGCTGTTCGCGCAGGAAGGCCTCGACTCGATCCCCGCGCCGGGGTGGCCGCCCTGTCGTCGGACGATCTCCGGGTGCGTGGGGAAACGGGCGATCGCAACGCCGCTCGAGGCCGGCGACGATGTCGAGGTGGACGGGCGGCTCGACGAGCCCGTGTGGCGGAGGGCGCCCGCGGTGTCCGACTTCGTGCAGCGGGAGCCGCGGGAGGGGATCCTGCCCTCGGAGCGGACGGAGGTCCGGTTCGCCTGGGACGACCGCGCGCTCTACGTCGCGGCCCGCATGTACCGGCAGGATCCCTCCGAGATCCGGGCGACGCTCGCCCGCCGGGACGACAACGGGAACTCGGAGCGCCTGATCGTCTCGCTCGACGCGTACGGAGACCGGCGGACCGCGTACACCTTCGCCGTGACGGCGGCGGGCGGGCGGCTGGACTGGTACACGAAGGGGGACGAGGACGACTTCCGGAACCGGGACTTCTCCTACAACCCGGTGTGGCGCGCCGCGGCACGCATCGACTCGCTCGGCTGGACGGCGGAGATGGAGATCCCGTTCTCGCAGCTCCGGTTCAACCAGCGGGAGCGGCAGGTGTGGGGGCTCAACCTGAACCGCTACCTGCCGGACCGGAACGAGGACGACTTCTGGATCTCCGTCCCGAAGAACGAGTCCGGCTGGACCTCATGGTTCGGCGACCTCGAGGGCATCGCGGGCGTTCGCTCCCGCCGTCCGGTCGAGCTCGTGCCGTACGCGGCGGGCTCGGCCACGCTGACGAGCCCGGAGCTGGTCGACCCGGACGATCCGTTCCGCAGCGAGACGGAATGGGACGGCCGGGCCGGCGCCGACGTCAAGTTCGGGCTCGGGCCGAGCCTCACGCTCGACGCGACGTTCAACCCCGACTTCGGCCAGGTGGAGGCCGACCCGGCCGAGGTGAACCTCTCGGCGTTCCCCACCTTCTTCGCGGAGAGGCGGCCCTTCTTCATCGAGCGCCGGGAGCTCCTGGAGGCGAACGGGCTCTTCTACTCGCGCCGCATCGGGGCGCCTCCGCAGGGGCGGGCCGAGGGGGACTACGTCGACCCGCCCACGTCGACCACGATCCTCGGCGCGGCGAAGCTCACCGGCCGGACCCCCGGGGGACTGTCCGTGGGCGGGCTGCTGGCTCTGACCGGCGAGGAGAGCGCCCGGGTGTTCGACGAGGAGTCGGACGCGACGAGTCGGACGCGCGTCGAGCCCGTCACCGGGTGGGGCGTTGTGAGCCTCCAGCAGGAGCTCGGCCGGTCGCGATCGACGGTCGAGCTGGGGGCGACGGCGGTGCGC
>Ga0316578_10000017_pt1 | contig 35606 bp, 38 predicted proteins | sample J0NA_2_FD_203076 | JGI IMG/M metagenome (GOLD analysis project Ga0316578, IMG submission 203076) | Rhizosphere microbial communities from salt marsh grasses in Alabama, United States - J0-2_160517rDrC | ecosystem: Host-associated > Plants > Roots > Rhizosphere | place: USA: Alabama | collected... | reverse complement strand
GGGGCGAACGAGCGCCAGGGCCGCGAACCCCGCGGTCGCGAGCGCCACCCGCCAGAACCCGATCGACGTGAGCTCCGCCCCCTCCGCGTAGAGCGCCGTGCTGAGCGGGCCGGTCGTGCCCCAGAGAGCGCCCGCCCCGAGCGCGGCGGCGTAGCCGAGGCGGCGGGCGCGACGGGTCGCGGAGGCGTCCCGGGTGGCGTGCGGCAGCTCCAGGATGGATCCTTTCGGTCGTGGGGTCGGCGGCACCCACCGCGCGACGTGCCGTACCATCGCTCCGGGTCGCCGGCCGCGTCAACGGCGGCGCCGACCGCCGCGGGGCACGCGAACCGACGGACGGAGGATCGGCATGACCGATGCGAAGCTCGTCCCCCTGTCCGCCTGGATCGAGCGGCCGGAGGAGGAGATGCGGGCGCGGGCGGCAGCCTTCTACGAGGAGATGCGCCGACGCCGGTCGGTGCGCGAGTTCTCGCCGCGTCCGATCCCGGGGGGCGTGGTCGAGGACTGTCTGCGGACGGCGGGAACGGCCCCGAGCGGCGCGAACCGACAGCCGTGGCATTTCGTGGTCGTCCGGGACCCTGAGCGGAAGCGCCGGATCCGCGAGGCCGCCGAGGAGGAGGAGCGCGCCTTCTACCGCGAACGGGCCCCGGACGACTGGCTCGAGGCCCTCGCCCCGCTCGGCACGGACGAGCGGAAGCCGTTTCTCGAGACGGCGCCGTGCCTGATCGCAATCTTCGCCCGTAGCTTCGGGGTCGCGCCGGACGGATCCCGGGTCAAGCACTATTACGTGCAGGAGTCGGTCGGGATCGCGACCGGCTTCCTGATCGCCGCCCTGCACGGGGCGGGCCTCGCGACGCTGACGCACACGCCGAGCCCGATGGGGTTCCTGAACGAGATTCTGGGGCGCCCGTCGAACGAGCGGCCGTTCCTGCTCCTCGTGACCGGGTACCCGGCCCCGGCCGCGCGGGTGCCGGACATCGGCCGCAAGGAGTTGGCGGAGATCGCCGACTTCCTCTGACCGGGCCGGCTCCCGCCGCCGCCCGACCGGGGAGCGAGAACGGGGACCGAGCCCGCGCCGACTGGACCAGGGCCCGCGACGGGTCCAGATTGTCGGGGCAGCCCGCCGTCCGACCCGCGTCAGGGAGGATCCTCATGAAGCCGGAGCGCAGCCGCGTTCTCGCCGAGGGCCTGGTGGCCGGTCTCCTCGGCTACGTCACGATCGTCGTCTACTTCGGACTCGTGAACCTCGCCTCCGGGAGGTCGTTCTTCCACACGGCGGCCGAGCTCGGAAGCGGGATGGTCGGCGCGGACGCGATCGGGGGCGTGGAGGTGGGTTCGGTCCTTGCGTTCAACGGGATCCACCTGCTGGCGTTCCTCGCGATCGGGCTCGTCGCGGCGTGGATCATCGGCGAGACGGAGAAGCACCCCAGCCTGTTCGTCCTCCTGCTGTTCACGGCGATCTCGGTCTTCCTGCTCGCCGTGGCCGGGTTCGGAATGCTGGAGGCGTCGATCGGGAGGGGCCCGCCCCTGTTCTCCGTGGCCATCGCCGACCTGCTGGCCGCGATCGTGATGTCGGTCTACCTGTTCCGAGCCCATCCCCGGCTTTGGGGAGAGATCCGCGACCACGCGGACCCCGAGACGGAGCACCCGACCCCGGGCTGAGTCGGCGCGCCGTTGACAGCCCGTTGAGGCCCGGGCCGCAGTCCGGTGCGTGATCCGGACCGTCCGTTCGTTCGCCCTCGTCGGCGTCGCGCCCGAGCCGGTCCGCGTCGAGGTCTCGATCCGGCGCGGCACGCCGGGCATCCACGCCACGGGCTTGACCGCCCGCGCCGCCCGCGCCTCCGCCGAGAGGATCCGGGCGTCGGCGGCCGCGCTGGGCCTCCGTGTGCCGGGGCTTCGGATCACCGTGAACCTGGCGCCGGCCGACCTGCCGAAAGACGGCGCCGCGTGGGATCTCCCGATCGCGGTGGGGATTCTCGGGCAGGAGCCGGCACGCGACGAGGCGCGCCGTCGCTGGGACGGGACGGCCCTGATTGGCGAGATCGGCCTCGACGGGTCGCTGCGCCCCGTCCGCGGGGTCCTCGCGATCGCGCTCCGGTCCGCCGTGGAGCCGGCGGTGCGGACCCTCGTCGTGCCCGAGGCGAACCTCCCCGAGGCGGCGGGAGCGACCGGGGTCCGCGTGCTCGGGGCACCGGACCTGCCCGCCGTGCTCGCGTTCCTCGCGACCGGCCGTCCCCTGACGCCCGCGCCGGCACCCCCGGACCGGGCGGACGATGGGGACCTGCCCGACCTCTCCGACGTGCGGGGGCAGCAGAGCGCGAAGCGGGCGCTCGAGATCGCTGCTTCCGGCGGGCACCACCTGCTCCTCAGCGGCGAGCCCGGCGCGGGGAAGACGATGCTCGCGCGTCGTCTCCCCGGCCTCCTTCCTCCGCTCTCCCCGACCCGATGCCTCGAGACCGCGGCGATCCACGGCGTCGCGGGCCGCCTGCCCCCGGGGGCGCGTCCCGTGCGCCGGCCGCCGTTCCGGGCCCCGCACCACTCCGTCAGCCCGGCCGCCCTGCTCGGCGGCGGCGCCGTGCCCCGGCCCGGCGAGGTCTCCCTCGCGCACAACGGCGTGCTGTTCCTCGACGAGCTCCCGGAGTTCCGCCCGGCGACGCTCGACGCCCTTCGGGCGCCGCTGGAGGAGGGCGTGGTCCGCGTCGCGCGGGCACGGTTCGCCGTCGCGTTCCCCGCGCGCTTCCAGCTCGTCGCGGCGATGAACCCCTGCCCGTGCGGATATCGGACGGCCGGATCCGACGCCTGCACCTGTGACGAGGGGCAGGTGCGACGATACGTGGGGCGCGTGAGCGGTCCCCTGGCCGACCGTTTCGACCTCCGTCTCGAGGTCCCCGCCGTGGCCTGGCGCGACCTGCGGCCTTCGCGGGCGCCGGCGGCGGACACGGCGGCGGCCCGGTTCCGCGTCGCCGAGGCCCGCGACAGGGCGGAGCGACGGAACGGTCGGATCCTCGACCGCGCGCGCGACGCCGCCCCGCTCAACGCGGCGCTTCCGGCGCGCGCGCTTCCCTCCGCCTGCCGGATGGAGGCCGGCGCGGAGCGGGTGCTGGGGCAGGCGGCCGAGCGGCACGGTCTGAGCGCCCGCGGCGTGCACCGGGTCCTTCGCGTCGCCCGGACGATCGCCGACCTGGCCGGGCGCGAGCGGATCTCGGCGGGCCACGTGGCCGAGGCCCTGCATTACCGCGGCCGGTCGCCGGGCGGGGGCGGGTGACGGCGCGTCAGACCTCCGGGGCCGCGACGTCCCGAGGCGCTCGCTCCGCCCCGGCCGGAACGCCGGCCGGTCCCGGTGGCGGCGCCCCGCGGCCGAGAGCCAGGAAGTTCGCGAGGAGGGCGTGTCCTTCCTGCGTGAGCACGGCCTCCGGGTGGAACTGGACCCCCCAGAGGGGCGCCTCCCGGTGCCGGATCGCCATCAGGATTCCGTCCTCGGTCCAGGCGGAGGGGAGGAGATCCGCAGGAAGCGATGCGGGGTCGACCACGAGCGAGTGGTACCGGGTGACGCGCAGCGGCGACGGCAGACCGGCGAAGAGGCCGGTCCCGTCGTGCCGGACCGGGCTTACCTTGCCGTGGACGGGAGCGCCCCGGACGACGCGTCCCCCGAGAGCCGCGCCGAGACACTGGTGACCGAGGCAGACTCCGAGGAGGGGGGTCCTCAGGCGCGCCGCGCTCCGGACCAGGTCGACGCAGATTCCCGCCTCGCGGGGCGTGCAGGGCCCGGGGGAGAGGACGACGTGGGTCGGCCCGGAGGCGAGGGCGGCCGTCGCGGTCGTCGCGTCGTTGCGGACCACGCGGGTCGTCTCTCCCAGCTCCTCCAGGTACCGCGCGAGGTTGTAGACGAACGAGTCGTAGTTGTCGACGAGCAGGATCACGTCAGACCTCGTGCGCCAGGGCGGCCGCGAGCGCGCGCGCCTTGTCGAGGGACTCCCGGTACTCGTGCGAGGCGTCCGAGTCGGCCACGACGGCCCCCCCCGCGTGGAACGCGGCCCGGTCCCGCGCGAACACGAGGGTCCGGATCGCGACCGAGAGGTCGAGCGTCCCGTCGTGTCCGATCCAGCCGATCGCTCCGTAGCAGGGGCCCCGCGCCGTAGGCTCGAGCTCGGCGATGATCTCCATCGCCCGCGGCTTCGGGGCGCCGGTGACCGATCCGCACGGGAAGGCCGCCCGCAGGAGATCCACGGGCCCCACGTCGGGACGGAGCACCCCCGTGATCTCCGACACGAGGTGGTGGACGGTCGCGAAGCTCTCGAGATCGAACAGGCGCCGGGCCCGGACCGATCCGGGGAGGCAGACCCGGGAGAGATCGTTTCGCAGGAGATCGGCGATCATCAGGTTCTCCGCCCGGTCCTTGTCGCTCGCGCGCAGCTCCGACGCGAGCGCCGCGTCGTCGTCGGGCGTCGCCCCGCGCGGCCGCGTGCCCTTGATCGGCCGGGCCTCGACGCGACGATTCCGGTCGACCCTGAGGAAGCTCTCCGGGGACGCGCTCGCCACCTCGCAGGTCGCCCCGCGGAAGAAGGCGCCGAACGGGGCCGGGGATCGCGTCCGAAGGTCCCGGTAGACCTCCAGCGGGTCCGCCGGCGCGGGGACTGAGAACCGCTGCGAGAGGTTCACCTGGAAGATGTCGCCGGCGCGGATCCTCTCCACGCCCTCCCGCACGGCCCGCTCGTACTCCGATCGCGCCAGCGTCGACACGAGCCCGCGGGAGTCCGCGACGGTGCGCGACGGCGCCGCTCCGGCGGGCAGGGCGCCCAGGGCCCGGCGCGCCGCCCTGGCGAGGTCCGCCGGGCGTCCCTCCGAGGGCGGACCGCCCTCGCCGGCCAGCCACGCGCGCGCCGCCTCCAGTCGAACCGCGGCCCGACGCGCCCGCGCCGGGCCGCGCTCCGGACGCCCCGTGGATGCGACCCAGCAGGTTCCCTCGACGTGATCCCAGCCGACCACGAGGTCGTAGAACGCGAGCTCGAGGTCGGCGATCCCGAGGTCCCGGACGCGGGGAGGCGGAACGCGCTCGACTTCGGCGGCCATCTCGTAGCCGATGAAGCCGGCGGCGCCGCCGGCGAACGGAAGAGCCGTGTCGCCGGTTCGGTTCCGCTCCCGTGCCGTCGCTCCGAGCGAGGCCGCGAGCGCCGCGAGGCCGCCGCCCCCCACCCGTCTCGGTCCGTCGCCGTCGATCCACAGGGCGGATCCCTGCCGCGCCACCAGCACCGCCCAGGGGTCCCAGGCGACGAAGGACCGGCGACCGGTCTCTCCGCGCACGAGGGAGCTGTCCAGCCACAACGAGTAGGGGCGGTCGGAGACCGCGGCGAATGCGGCGTCCGCGGGCGGGGCCCCCGGAATCCGGAGCGACCGCACGGTCTCCTCCGTCAGCGCCCCGGGACCGTGGCGGGTCGGACGTCAGCCAACGAGGCTCCGACGGCAGAAGGCGGATTGGCCGAACGACTCCTCGACCTCCACTTCGATCTCGCGCACGCCGGTCGTCCCGCGCTCCTCGAGGCGCTCCAGCAGACGGTCGGAGATCCAGGAGGCGAGCATCTCGGCGGTGGTGTTGGGGATCGGCAGCTGGACCACGTCCCCCTCAGGGAACACGTACCGCCGCTCTCCGTGCCGGACCTCGACCGTTCCGTCGGTCGTGGCGATCTCGAGCCCGGAGTTGTCGGTGGGGAGGAGCATCCGGTGGTCCAGGGGCTCGAGGATCGCCTCGAGCTCGCGCTTGAGGACCACGAAGTCGAACACGAGCGCGTGCTCGTCGAGCTCGCCGCGCACGGTCACGCCCGCCCGGTAGTTGTGGCCGTGCAGCGACTCGCACTTGCCGCCGCCGTAGGTGATGAAGTGCCCGGCGGCGAAGACGAGATAGTCCTTGCTCACCGTGATGCTGTAGTCGCGCATGACGTCCATCCGTTCCTCGCGGGAAGTCCCTGCCCGCCCGTCCCGGGCGCGTGCCCGGCCGCGGCGGATCTTCCGCCGGGCTCCTATCGTACGGGACGGGGTAGAGCCGCAACAGTCGGCTCTCTTGCCGGTCCGCGGACCGGCGGGGCAGCTTGTGACGAGGCGCGCGGCGATCCTCGCGCCGGACCCGGGAGCGGAGGGGTGGATTCGGGCATGCGGCTCTTCATCGCCGTGAACTTTCCGGCGTCGCTGCGGCGTTCGATCGCCGGGATCGGGCGAAGGCTGGAGCGCGACCGCGTTCCGGCCCGCTGGGTGAAGGAGCCGGCCGTCCACCTGACGCTGAAGTTCCTGGGCGCGACCCCGCCCGAGCGCCTTCCGTCGCTGGAGCGGGTCCTGGACGAGGTCGCGGCCGCGGCGGAGCCGTTCACGCTGCGGTTCGAGGAGGTGGGGGCGTTTCCCTCGCCGCGCCGCCCGCGGGTGATCTGGATCGGCGTCGAGGCGGGCCCGCGACTCCGCCTCCTGCAGGACGCCCTCGAGCGGCGGCTGGCGCCCCTGGGCGTGGAGCGCGAACATCGGCCGTTCCGACCGCACGTCACGCTCGGACGCGCGGATCCGGACGCGGCCCCGGGAGAGTATCGGGGCCTGGAGGCGGCGATTCGCGAGATCCGGCTCGACCGCGCGTACGAGGTGCGGCGGATCGACCTGATGGAGAGCATGCTCCGGGCCGATGGGCCCGAGTATCGAAAGCGGCACACCGCGCGCCTCGGCGCGGGCGGAGCCGGGTGAGCCGCGGCCCCTCTGCGGGCCGGCGGAGAGGAGATCGGGACGGACGTTGATCAAGAACTTCCTGGCCCGCATCGGCTGCCTGACGCTCGTCGCGCTCGTCGCGGCGGGTGCGTGGCTGGCGCGCGACGACATCATGACCTGGCTCGGCCGTCTCGACCTGGTGCCGGCCTCCGAGCCGAGCGAGGCGCTCGCCGCGAGGGCCGAGGAGAAACTGGCGACGCTCGAGGACGACACGCCACGTGACGTCGAGCTCGGGGAGGCGGAGCTGCAGAGCCTGCTCACCTACCGCGTCGCGCCGTTCCTGCCCGCGGGTCTCGAGGATCCGGTCGTCTCGGTCCGCGACTCGACCCTCGTGCTGTCCGCACTCGTCCGGCCGGAGCGGCTGGACCGGTTCGCGCCGCCCGAGTTGCTCCAGCAGTTCCTGGCCGACACCTCCCGGGTCGCGGCGGAGCTCGTTCCGGGTCTCGAGGCGCCGGGGACGGGCAGGCTCCGGGTGGAGACGATCCAGGCGGGCGCGCTCGTGATCCCCGGGCTGATGGTGCCGTTCGTGCTGCAGAGCCTCGAGATCCCGGACGTGGAGACGAGTGGCGGGCGACTCCTCGTCCGACTCCCGCGCGGCGTGACGGCCGTCGAGGTTCGCGACGGCGCGCTCGTGCTGCGGGAGACCGGCGACGGGGCGATCCCCTAGGAGCGGAAACCGTGGGCCGACTCGGGGGTTGAACCGCCGATGAGAGGCCGGAGCGAGAGTTCCGGTCCGTCGCGCGGGCTCCGGGGAGTCCCGAACGATCATGCCGTGCCGGGAGGGGCCGGGCCACGAGGTCCGGACCCCCGCGCGGCGAACCTTGCGTGGAGCCGATGGCGAAGAACGAGAAGAAGGGCGCGGCGAAGGCGGAAGAGCCGGGATCGGTGGGGCGGTGGCTGTGGGAGTGGACGAAGTCGATCGCGGTCGCGTTCGTGCTCTTCCTGGTGGTCCGGACCTTCGTCGTGGAGGCGTTCCAGATCCCGACCGGCTCGATGGAGAACACCCTCCTCGTGGGCGACTTCCTGCTCGTCAACAAGATGGTCTACGGCGCGGAGATTCCCGGCACGAGGGTCCGCCTCCCGGCGTTCGATCCGCCCGAAGTGGGCGACATCGTGGTGTTCGAGCCGCCGAAGTTGGCGCACCAGGCCGAGAACACCAATTACGTGAAACGCATCGTCGGCCTCCCGGGGGACACCCTGCAGATGGTCGACGGCGCGCTCTACCGGAACGGGGTCGCGGTTCCGGAGCCGTACGCGAAGCACAGCCGGCCGTTCGAGGACCCCCGGAGCCCGCAGTTCGACTGGCAGCGGTCCCACCTCGTCTCGGACCACGGTCGCCGGGCCCAGGAGTACCGGCCCACCCGCGACAACTGGGGGCCGATCGTCGTCTCGCCCGACAGCCTGTTCGTGATGGGGGACAACCGGGACAACTCAGAGGACTCTCGCTACTGGGGCTTCGTGCCGTCGGACGCGGTCAAGGGTCGGCCTCTCGTCATATATTTCTCCTACGATCGGAACAAGATGGTCCCGTTCCCGTGGCTCACCGAGATCCGGTGGGGGCGGATTCTGGACCCGATCCGCTGACGTCAGCGGCCGCCGGTCGACTCGCCGCCGGCCCTCGCGCCGGCGGGCCGCGACCGCCGAACTGAGGACATGGCACGCAGATCCGACGATGACGCGGGAGCCCTCGAGCTCTATCTCCGTGAGATCCGTGCGCACCCCGTGCTGGAGCGGGAGCAGGAGGTCGCGCTCGCCCGTCGGATCCATGAAGGGGACGAGGAGGCGCTGAACCAGCTCGTCGCCGGCAATCTCCGCTTCGTCGTGTCCGTGGCGCGGCGCTACGCGGGTCACGGCGTCCCTCTCTCGGATCTCGTCACCGAAGGCAACCTCGGGCTGATGCGGGCCGCGCGGAGGTTCGACGAGACCAAGGGGGTCCGGTTCGTCTCCTACGCCGTCTGGTGGGTCCGCCAGGCGATCCTGCACGCGCTCACCGAGGGATCCCGGATCGTACGGGTCCCCTCGGGCCGACTCGAGGAGGCGCACCGGATCATCCGCGCCGGCCGCCGCCTCGGCCAGGAGCTGGGGCGCGCGGCCACGTGCGAGGAGATCGCCGCGGAGCTGGGCCTCACGCCGGGGGAGGTCACCGACGCGCTCGCCGCCCGCGCGGGATACGTGTCGCTCGACGCGCCGGTCGCCGACTCCGAGGACACGTCGATGCTGGACCTGCTCCCGGACGAGGCGGGCGAGGACCCGGACGCGTGCGCGCAGCTCCAGGCCCTGAGGGACGTCGTCGAGGACGGTCTCACGCGTCTGCCCGAGCGGGAAGCGGACGTGTTGCGTCTCTACTTCGGTCTGGACGGCGAGGAGCCGCGCTCCCTGGAGGAGATTGCCCGGCACCTGCGCCTGACGCGCGAGCGCGTACGCATGATCAAGGACCGGGCGCTCGTACGCCTGCGCCTCGGAGAGACCGGTCGCATCCTCCAGGGCTTCCGGCGCGAGTGACGTCGGAGGGCCCGGCCGGCGGCCCTTCCCGGGCCGAAAACGGGCCGCGCATCTGCGCTTGACACGCTCCGTGGGTCTCGGTAGCTTTCGCGGCTGCGAGTGGAACGATCTGGCCGCCCTCGCCACGCGCGGGGCGGCCCGCTTTTTCTCCCCACGACGCCGGAAGCGATTCGTGGCGCGTGCGAACCAGGCGACGCGGTGATGAAGACGTATTCGGTCAAGGCCGGTGAGATCCAGAGAGAGTGGTTCGTCGTGGACGCGCGTGACCAGGTGCTCGGTCGCCTCGCCACGCGGATCGCCACGGTGCTGAAGGGCAAGCACAAGCCCACGTACAGCACGCATCTCGACGTCGGCGACTACGTGATCGTGGTCAACGCCGCCGAGGTGCGTCTGACGGGCCGCAAGGCGGACCAGAAGGAGTACTTCCGGCACAGCGGATACATGGGCGGGGAGAGGATGATCCCGTTCCGGACCATGCTCGCGAAGCGCCCGGAGCGCGTGATCGAGCTGGCCGTGAAGGGGATGCTGCCGAAGAACGCGCTCGGTCGGCAGCAGCTCAGGAAGCTGAAGGTCTACGCGGGCCCCGAGCACCCGCACGCGGCGCAGACGCCGCGCGAGCTGGAGCTCTAAGGAGTCGAACGCCCCCGGGCGGGGCGTCAGATCGGTCTCGGAGGAAGCTTGGTGGATTCGACGAGGTATCAGGCGGTGGGGCGACGGAAGGCGGCCGTGGCGCGCGTCTGGCTGCGTCCCGGCGGTTCGGGGTGGAGCGTGAACGGGCGGGAGCTGGACGACTACTTCCCGCTGCTGCGCCATCGCGACGCCGTTCAGAAGCCCCTCGCCGTCACGGAGTCCGAGGGACGCTTCGCCGTTCACGCCCGGATTCGCGGCGGCGGACTCACGGGCCAGGCCGAGGCTCTCCAGCTGGCGATCGCGCGCGCTCTCCTCGAGTCGGACGGGGAGATGCGCACGACCCTGCGGGCGCACGACCTTCTGACGCGCGATCCGCGCGTCGTCGAGCGGAAGAAGCCGGGTCGTCCGAAGGCACGCAAGCGGTTCCAGTTCTCGAAGCGTTGAGGCAGGCCCCGAAATCGAGCAGCGAGCACGGTATCCCATGTCAGATGTCGGACTGAAGGACCTCCTGCAGGCGGGCGTGCACTTCGGCCACCAGACGCACCGGTGGAACCCGAAGATGCGCAAGTACATCTTCGCCGAGCGCGGCGGAATCTACCTGATCGATCTGAAGAAGACGCTCCGCGAGCTGAACCGGGCGCGCGAGCTCGTCTCCGAGACGGTCCGGTCCGGCGGGAACGTCCTCTTCGTCTGCACCAAGCCCCAGCTCGCGCCGATCGTGCGGGCGGAGGCGGAGCGCGTCGGAGCGTTCTACGTGACCGAGCGCTGGCTCGGCGGAATGCTCACGAACTTCCAGACGATCAAGAAGAACATCCGGCGGCTGAAGGAGCTCGAGCGGGGCGCCGAAGAGGGATCCTTCGAGTTCTACACGAAGAAGGAGCAGCTGCTTCTCTCCCGCGAGCGGGAGAAGCTCGACCGGTATCTCTCGGGGATCAAGGACATGACCCGGCTTCCGGGCCTCGTGTTCGTGGTGGATGCGAAGAAGGAGGAGATCGCGGTTCGCGAGGCGAATCGGCTCGAGATCCCCGTCGTCGCCATCGCAGACACGAACGCCGACCCCGACATGCTCACGGTCGCGATCGCGGGCAACGACGACGCGATCCGCTCGGTCTCGCTGATCACGAAGGCGGTCGCCGAGGAGATCGAGGCGGCGCGGCGCGACATGCCCAAGGGCGGCGAGGCGGAAGAGGAAGGCGAGGTCTACACCTACTCGACGGAGACGGGCGAGGCCGAGGCGGCCGGTCCCTCGAAGCGCAAGAAGCGCCCGAAGCGGCGACCGAAGCCGGAGCTGATCAAGCGGCGTCTCCACCCGACGGACGCCGAGGCGGGTCCGACCGGAGAGACCGCGCCGGCGGCGAGCAGGCCGGAGCCGGAGGAGGCGGCCGCCCCGAAGGAGACGGAACGGCCCGAGCCGAAGCCGATCAAGGCGGCGAACGGCGCGAAGGGCGAGGCGGCGGCCGAAGACCCGGCGGCGAAGGTGGATGCGGCCGAGGAGGCCGGCGCCGCGGTGGCGTCGGAGGGATCCGACGGAGATGGAGCGCGCGAGGATGGCGGCTCACCCTGAGCGCGCGGGCGGTGGGCCACTTCGGTGGCCCTTTTTTTTTGATCGACACCGGTCGTCGGGAACGGAGTTCCCGGTCGGCCGGCGGGACCAGGGAGAAGGAAGAGAGCGATGTCCGGGATCACGGCACAGGCGGTGAAGTCCTTGCGCGACCGTACGGGCGCGGGAATGATGGACTGCAAGAAGGCTCTCCAGGAGGCTGGCGGGGACGAGGAGCAGGCGATCGACCTGCTCCGCAAGTGGGGCGCCGCCAAGGCGGCCAAGCGTGCGGAGCGCGAGACCTCAGAGGGGCTCGTGGAGATCGCCTCGCGTGACGGCGCGACGGCCATGGTCGCCGTGTCGAGCGAGACGGACTTCGTGGCGCGGAACGAGGAATTTCAGGACTTTTCCCAACGTCTGGCCGCGGCCGTCCTCGCGTCCGATCTTCCGGAGGGTGAGGTCGTCGGGGGCGACGAGCTCCTCGGGCGGCCCGGGTTCGAGGCCTTCTCCGCCGAGGTGGCCGACCTGCGGGCGAAGATCGGCGAGAACATCCAGGTCTACCGTGCGGTCCGGTTCGGACCGTCGGAGGACTCGGCGGTCGGGCGATATCTGCACTTCGACGGAAAGCGGGGCGTGCTGGTCGAGCTGACCGGCATCTCCGGCGAGGAGGGCGAGGCGCTGGCGCGGGACGTGGCGATGCACGTGGCGGCGGCGCGGCCGGCGGGGATCTCGCCGGAGGACATCCCGGCGGAGATCCGCGACCGGGAGCGGGCCGTGCTGGCGGAGCAGACCCGGGCCGAGGGCAAGCCCGAGCAGATCGTGGAGAAGATCGTCGAAGGCCGGATGCGGAAGTTCTTCGAGCAGCAGACGCTGCTCCTGCAGGCCTTCGTCAAGGACCCCGACCTGACGATCGGGCAACTGCTCGAGAAGCGGGGCGAGGGCGTGACCGTGCGCCGCTTCGCGCACTTCGCGATCGGAGAGTGACGACCGGACCGTGAGCGAGCTTCGATATCCCCGGGCCCTCGTCAAGCTGTCGGGCGAGTCTCTGGCGGGCGAGCGAGGGTTCGGGATCGAGCCCCGCGTCGTCGAGCAGCTCACGCGCGAGGTGGGCGCGGTGCACGGGGCGGGGGTGCGCCTCGGCCTCGTGGTCGGCGGCGGGAACATCGTCCGCGGGGCGGTGGCCAGCCAGCAGGGCATGGACCGGGTTTCCGCCGACTACATGGGGATGCTCGCCACGGTCATCAACGCGCTGGCGCTCCAGGATGCTCTGGAGCGCTCCGGCGTCGACACTCGCGTCATGACGGCGATTCGAATGGAGCAGCTCGCCGAGCCCTACATCCGTCGGCGGGCGCTGCGACACCTCGAGAAGGGGCGGGTCGTGATCTTCGCCGGCGGCACGGGGAACCCCTATTTCTCGACCGACACGGCGGCCGTGCTGCGCGCGATCGAGATGGAGGCGGACGTCATTCTGAAGGCGACCCGGGTGGACGGCGTCTACACGTCGGATCCGGAGCAGGACCCCGACGCGGAGTTCCTGCCCGAGCTCACCTACCGGGACGTGATCAACAACGAGCTCCAGGTGATGGACGCGGCGGCGATGTCGCTCTGCCGCGAGAACGACCTGCCGGTGATCGTCCTCAACATCCGGAAGCCCGGCGCGATCCTCGCCGCGCTGCGGGGAGAGCGCATCGGCTCGCTCGTAACCTGAGAGGGGATGCCGATGACCAGCGAAGTGCTCAAGGAAGCCGCCGCCCAGATGGACCGGAACGTCGAGGCGGTGCACCGGGAATTCACCGGCGTGCGCACGGGCAAGGCGTCGCCGGCCCTGCTCGACACCGTCCACGTGGAGGCCTACGGGTCGCGGATGCCTCTCAAGCAGACCGCGACGGTCACGGCGCCGGAGCCGCAGATGCTCGTGGTCCAGCCCTGGGACGCGAACCTCGTGAGCACGGTGTCGAAGGCGATCCAGTCGTCCGATCTCGGGCTCAACCCGTCCGTCGACGGCAACCTCATCCGGGTCCGCATTCCGCCGCTCACCGAAGAGCGCCGACGCGAGATGGTCAAGCTGCTCCACAAGTTCGCGGAGGAAGGGCGCGTCGCCGTCCGTCACGCTCGCCACAAGGCGAAGTCGGACATCGAGAAGATGGTCAAGGACGGCACGGTCGGGGAGGACGTGGGCCGCAGGGACCTCGATCTGCTCCAGAAGCTCACGGACGAGTACATCGCCCGCATCGACGAGCTGATGACGCACAAGGAAGCCGAGGTGATGGAGGTATGAGCGAGCGGCGCGAACGCCCCGAGGCCGCCCCGCGTGCCGCGGACGGGGCCGGTTCTCCGCCGGTTCCGCCGCTGCCCCGCCGGATCGACCTGGAGCACGCCTACCGGGTCTACGTGGCAGGCCGGAACCGGATGTGGACGGAGGACGAGAAGCGCTCGGCCGCCGCGTCCGGCGACCGACGGGCCGCCGAGCCGGGCGGGAACGGGCTCGAGGACGCTCCCGCGCCGGCGGCCGACTCTCTGCGTGCCGGCGTCCCGGTCCCCGAGCGCCTCGCGTTCCACCGCAGCGCCGGGACCTGGCGGTCCGCCGTTCCGGGCGGCCGTCGCCGTCCCGGCTGACCGACCGCCTCGCGTTCGCGGGGGAGCGGTCGCCGTGACCCGGCGGCGTGCCGGAGTGTCGTCCCCGGCCGGTCCGCCGCTTCGACTCGCCGAGCATCTGCGCGAGCGGCCGGACCTGCTGCCGGTCGGGGCGCGCGTGCTCGTGGCCTGGTCCGGGGGGCCGGATTCCACCGCGCTCCTTCACCTCCTGCTCGGGCTGGGCGCCGAACTGCGTCTGTCGGTGACCGCGGCCCACTTCGATCACGGGCTGCGACCGGACTCGGCCGGGGTCGCCGCGCGCTGCGCGGATCGCGCCGCCCGGCTCGGCGTCGAGATCCGGCTCGGCCGGCCGGAGCGGCCGCCCGCCCGCACCCAGGCGGCGCTCCGGACCGCGCGGTACGCGTTCCTGCGACGGGTGGCCGAGCAGGAGGGAGCCACCCGGATCGCCACCGGGCACCAGGCCGACGACCAGGCGGAGACCGTGCTGTTCCGACTCGCACGGGGGACGGGGCTCCCGGGTCTCGCCGGGATCCCCGCCCGGCGCGGGCGGCTGGTCCGTCCCCTTCTCACGCTCCGCGCGGCCGAGCTCCGCGCGTGGCTGGACGAGCTCGGCATCCCCTGGGAGCGCGATCCGGCGAACCTCGATCCGCGCTGGGCCCGGGTCCGGGTCCGGACCCTCCTTCTGCCGGCGCTGGCGGCTCCGGGTCGCGACCCGACGCCGTCTCTCGTCCGACTGGCCGATCGGGCCGCCGCCTGTGACGCGGCGCTCGACGCCGCGGCGGCCGGGCTGCGCCGGCGGGTCGATCTCGGCACGACCCCGGACGGGCGGGTCCGGATCGACCGGGATGGCCTGCTCGCGGCGCCCCCCGAGCTCCGTGCGCGCCTGCTCCGTCAGCTGGCGCGCGAGGCGGGGACGCGGCTGACGCGCGGAGGAACCCGTGCAGGGGTCGAGTTTATGAGCCGGGGCTTCAGCGGTGCGCGCGTGGACGTGGGCGCGGGGCTCCGTCTCGAGAGATCGTTCGGAGAGCTCCGGCTGGCGCCGGCGTCCGCCTCGCGATCGTCCGACCCGCGGAGCGTCGCGGCGACCCCCGGTCTCGGGATCGAGGCGGCGCCGGGGGAGGGGATCGCCGAGGCCGGGGATCGTCGGGTCGCCGTGCGGTGGCGAGCGGCGGGGGCCGCCGACGGGACGCGGCCGGGCACGGAGCGGGGGCGCGTTGCCCTGCCGGTTGCGCCGGAGCATTTTCCCCTTCGGCTGCGGTCCTGGAGGCCCGGCGACCGGATGCGCACGGCCGGCGGGACCCGGAAGCTCAAGAAGCTGTTCGGAGAGGCCCGGGTCCCTCGTGAGGAGAGGGGCCGCCGTCTCGTCCTCGCCGATCGACAGGGCCGGATCCTGTGGGTCGAGGAGGTCGCGGCGGCGCGCGCGTCGACGCCCGGGGGCGAGACCGGAACCCTTGTGATCGAGTTCGAGAATGTCTGATCGACGGACCGGAACCGCGCCCCTCGCGGAGCGCGACTGGCTCGCCCGGACCGGGGGCCGCGAGCTCCGCTCCATCGTCTTCTCGTCCGAGGAGATCGAGCGGCGGGTCCGCGAGATGGCGGTAGCGATCGCCGCGCATTATCCGCCGGAGGAGGAGCTGCTCGTGCTGGGTCTCCTCAAGGGCTCGTTCATCTTCATGAGCGACCTGGTGCGGCAGATCGAGCGGCCGCTCCACGTCGACTTCATCGTCGCGTCCAGTTACGGTGCGGGGACGACGACGAGTGGCGACGTCAAGTTGCTCTACGACCCCACGGCGCCGATCGAGGGGCGTCACATCCTCCTCGTCGAAGACATCGTGGACAGCGGGAACACGATCAACCGGCTGGCGGCGGCCCTGGAAACGCGACGCCCGGCGTCGCTCGAGCTCTGCGCGCTGCTGCACAAGCACCTGGCGCCCGATCTCCGGCTCGAGCCGCGCTGGGTCGGATTCGACGCGCCGCCCGAGTTCCTCGTCGGATACGGTCTCGACCACGCCGAGGATTTCCGGCATCTGCCTTTCGTCGCCAGCATCGACGGCTGAGCGGCGACGCGACGACGGTCACGGGAGAGCCCATGAAGCAGTCCGACGAAAAGCGACCCGAGAACGGGCTGAACCGCTTCCTGCGGACGGCGTCGTTCTGGGCCCTGATCGTCCTCATCCCCCTGGCGATCTTCCAGGTGATGGACACCTCGCGCGAGGTCCGGAAGGAGCTCACGTACAGCGAGTTCCGGGCCCAGCTCCAGGCGGAGAACATCGCGAAGGTGACGATCACGGAAGGGACGAAGGTCGAGGGGGAATTCCGCAGGGCGCTCCAGGAGAACAACGTGGAGGTGGGGGGCTTCCGCACGCTGCTCCCGACCGAGGCGAGTCAGGAGCTGCTCGACCAGCTCGAGAAGGCCGGGGTCGAGGTGGAGGCGAAGGAGTCGGGCGCGAACTGGGTGAGCTACCTGATGACGCTGCTGCCCTGGGTGCTCATCATCGGCCTCTGGTTCTTCTTCTTCCGCCAGATGCAGGCCGGCGGCTCGCGGGCGTTCAGCTTCGGGAAGTCGAAGGCGAAGCTCCTCACCGGGGACACGCCCAAGGTCACGTTCGCCGACGTCGCGGGCGCCGACGAGGCGAAGGAGGACCTCAAGGAGATCATCGAGTTCCTCAAGGACCCGGCGAAGTTCCGCCGGCTCGGCGGCCGCCTGCCGAAGGGCGCGCTGCTCGTCGGACCGCCGGGCACGGGGAAGACCCTCCTGGCGCGGGCCGTGGCGGGCGAGGCCGGACGACCCTTCTTCTCGATGTCGGGCTCGGACTTCGTCGAGATGTTCGTCGGCGTGGGGGCCTCTCGCGTCCGCGACCTGTTCGAGCAGGGAAAGGCCCACGCACCCTGCATCATCTTCATCGACGAGATCGACGCGGTCGGTCGTCACCGCGGAGCGGGGCTCGGGGGCGGGCACGACGAGCGGGAGCAGACGCTCAACCAGCTCCTGGTCGAAATGGACGGCTTCGAGTCCAACGAGGGGGTGATTCTGCTCGCCGCGACCAACCGCCCCGACGTCCTCGACCCGGCGCTGCTGCGGCCGGGCCGGTTCGACCGGCAGATCGTCGTCGACAACCCGGACGTGAACGGCCGGGAGGGAATCCTCAAGGTCCACGTGCGCGACATTCCACTCGGAGACGACGTGAACCTGAAGGTCCTGGCGAAGGGGACGCCCGGCCTCGCCGGCGCCGACCTGGCGAACGTCGTGAACGAGGCCGCCCTCCTCGCGGCCCGGAAGGACAAGGACCGGGTCTACATGGACGACTTCGAGGAGGCGAAGGACAAGGTGATGCTCGGCGCCGAGCGGAAGAGCCTGGTGCTCTCGGACGAGGAGCGCCGCGTCACCGCCTTCCACGAGGCCGGACACGCCGTGGTCGCCCTCCGGGTGCCGGGCCTCGACCCGCTTCACAAGGTGACGATCGTCCCCCGTGGACGTGCCCTCGGGATCACCGCGTCGCTTCCGGAGGAGGACCGCCACAACTACACGAAGGAGTGGCTGGAAGGGCAGCTGACGATGCTGTTCGGGGGGCGGGTCGCCGAGGAAATGGTGTTCGGCGAGCGCAAGATCACCACCGGAGCCGGAAACGACATCGAGCGCGCGACGAACCTCGCCCGTCGGATGGTCACCCAGTTCGGGATGTCGGAGGCCGTGGGGCCGATGGCCGTGGGCGACCAGGAGCACGAGATCTTCCTGGGGAGGGAGCTCAGCCAGCGGCGCGAGGTGAGCGAGAAGACGGCCCAGCTCGTGGACACCGAGATCAAGCGGATCCTCGATACGGCCTACGCGTCGGCGGAGAGGGTGCTCACCGAGAACCGAACCCTGCTCGACGAGATCGCGAACGCCCTGCTCGAGCGGGAGACGCTCGACGCCGACGACATCAAGCTCCTCGAGGCCGGCAAGCCGCTCCCGCCGCTCCCGCCGCCAACGCCCCCGGAGCGCGCGACGCCCGCTCCTGCCGTCCCGGAGCCGAGGGCGGACGGCCCTTCGCTCGAGGGCGCGGGCGGCGAGCCATCTCCCGTCCCGGCCTGACGGAGGGGTGTCCGGTGGCGGAGCGCGCGAACCCGGGTCCCAGCTGGCGGGTCCGGGGTCGCGACGTTTCACTCTCCCGTCCCGTCGTGCTCGGAATCCTGAACGTGACACCGGATTCCTTCTCCGACGGGGGCCGGTGGCGGGAGCCCGGTCGCGCCGTGGAGCGTGGTCTCGCGATGATCGAGGAAGGGGCCGACCTCGTGGACGTGGGCGGTGAGTCGACGCGCCCGGGGGCGGAGCCGGTCGGCGTGGAGGAGGAGTGGACGCGCGTGGGCCCCGTGGTCGAGGCGCTCGCGGCGGCGGGAGCGGGCGTGAGCCTCGACACGACGAAGGCGGAAGTGGCGCGGCGGGGCCTCGATGCCGGCGCGGTGGCCGTGAACGACGTGTCCGCCCTCCGGTTCGAGCCGGAGGTCGCGGAGGCGTGCGCGCGCGCGGGCGCCGGGCTCGTGCTGATGCACATGCGGGGAGATCCGCGCACCATGCAGTCGGACCTCGTCTACGAGGACCTGGTCGGCGAGGTCGCGCGGTTCCTCGCCTCCCGCGCCGCGCTGGCCGGCCAGATGGGCGTCGAGCCGGACAGGATCGTGGTCGACCCGGGCCTCGGGTTCGGCAAGTCGGCGGAGGGAAGCCTGGAGCTCCTGGCCCGCTGCGACGCGCTCGCCGCTCTCGGCTACCCGGTGCTGGTCGGCCCGTCACGGAAGTCCTTCATCGGTCGGGTCCTCGACCTGCCCGTGGAGGAACGCCTGGAGGGTACGATCGCGGCCTGCGTGGCAGGGCTGTTCCGGGGCGCCCGGCTGTTCCGCGTCCACGACGTCGCCCGGGTCCGGAGGGCGCTCGACCTGGCCGAGGCGGTCCTTCGAGAGGTCCCGGACGCGGGTCTCCGAAACGGGGTCGTTCCGGCGTGACCGCGAGCGAGACGAGAGGGAGATGCAGGCGCTTCTCGACTATCTGAGCTTCCTGAGGCTCGGCTGGCAGGATCTCGCGGAGATCCTGATCGTCGCCTACCTCGTCTACCGCATCCTGCTGTTCTACACGGGAACGCGGGCCCTGCAGGTGCTCGTGGGGCTGGTTCTGCTGATCACGGTGTACGTCGTCTCGGAGGCCCTCCAGCTCCGGCTCATTCCGTATCTTCTGTCCCAGGTGTTCACGTACGGCGCCTTCGCGCTGATCGTGATCTTCCAGCCCGAGTTGCGAGCCGCTCTCGCGAAGCTGGGGCGAAGCCGCCTGTTCCGCGCCTTCGCGCGACACGAGCAGCAGGAGGTGCTGGGCGACATCGTGCAGGCGGCCGACCGCCTGGCGAAGGCGAAGATCGGAGGGATCATCGCGGTGGAGCGCGAGGTCGACCTCCTGAACCACGTCGACCACGGAACGCCGGTCGACGCGGCCGTCACACCCGAGCTGCTGACCACGATCTTCACGCCGTATTCGCCGCTGCACGACGGGGCGGTGATCGTGAAGCGCGACCGCGTCGCCTACGCCGGCTCGGTGATCCTGCGGCTGTCGGAGTCTCCGGCCGTGGATCGGGCCCTGGGCACGCGGCACCGGGCGGCGCTCGGGCTCTCGGAGGAGACCGACGCGCTCGTGGTCGTGATCTCCGAGGAGACGGGACAGATCTCGCTGGCCGTCGGCGGGCGCCTGCTCCGGGGCCTCAAGCCGGACGAGCTGCACCGGCGCCTGATCGAGGCCGCGGGCACGGAGTCGGAACGGGAGGAGGGGACGGCGGCGGCCCGCGATGGAGAGCGCCGGCCGCTCGCCGCCGGGGGCGGCGGGAGCGCCTGACCGCGCGTTGACGAGGCCCCGGAGCCGGGGTAAACTTGCTTCTCCCGATCACAGGCGGGCGGGAACCCGCCGCACAACGGAGCGCGACGCGTGCAAGACACCAGTTACGAACTGCTGACGATCTTCCGCGATGGGGGGTTCATGATGATCCCCCTCGTCCTCTGCTCCCTCGTCGCCCTCGGGATCATCCTCGCCAAGGGCTGGACTCTGTTCGTCGCGCACCGGGACTCGAAGAAGCTGCTGGCCGAGATCCGGGATCTCGGAGAGAGCGGCCGCCTCGACGACGCCATCCAGCTCGCCCGGCAGACGCGGGGCCCCGTCGCCGCGATCCTCCTGACCGGCCTCCGCCGCGTGAAGGAAGGGGGCCACCAGAAGGAGATCGGCAAGGCGATCGGCACGACCGGCTCCATCGAGCTCGACTTCCTCGAGCGAGGGCTCACCGTGCTCGCCACGATCGCCAACGTGGCCCCGATGCTCGGCTTCCTGGGGACGGTGATCGGGATGATCCAGGCGTTCGCGGCAATCGAGGAGGCCGGCCAGGTGGAGCCCACTCTCGTCGCTTCGGGGATCAAGGTGGCCCTGATCACGACCGCCGCGGGGCTCGCGATCGCGATTCCCGTCAACATCGCGTACAACTACTTCGTGACCCGGGTCGACACGTTGATCTCGGACATGGAGAAGGGCGCGCAGGCGGTGCTCGACCTGGTCTGGCGGATCCAGAGTCAGCGGTCGGCCTGAACGGAAGGACCGAACCGCGTCCGGTCGGGTAGGAGCCGATCGGACGCGCCCGACGCGGACGCAACCGACGCGGAGCACGAGGCACGCATGGCGATTCTGCAGAGAAAAGAGCGGGTGTCGGACGAGATCCCGACGGCGTCGATGGCCGACATCGCGTTCCTGCTGCTGGTCTTCTTCCTCACGACCACCGTGTTCAACGAGGAGAAGGGCCTCCCGATCGTGCTTCCGGAGGAAGCCGAGACGCAGGAGGTCTCCGCGAAGAACATTATCTTCTTCCTCGTCCGCCCGGACGGGGCGGTGACGGTGAAGCGCGGGGAGAGTCAGGAGGAGCAGGTGATCCCGTACGACCAGGTCGAGGTGCTGCTGCGCCAGGAGCTGGCACAGAACCCGAACCTGATCGCGGCGATCAAGACGGATCCCGCCGCCGCCTACCGGCACATGATCAACGTGCTGGACGAGGTGAAGATGGCGGGCGCCGAGCGGATCTCCCTGCAGATGCTCGAGGAATAGCATGGCGACGAGAAAGGGCTTCAGTCGGAAGTCGGGCGCGAGCAGCGAGATCCCGTCGTCGTCGATGGCGGACATCGCGTTCCTGCTCCTGATCTTCTTCATGGTGTCGACCGTGTTCCGCCGCGAGCGAAACGTGCCGATCGACTGGACGACGGCCGAGGCGACGCAGAAGATCGACGAGAAGCGGAAGAACATCCTGCATCTCTGGGTCGAGCGGGACGGCAAGGTGTTCATCAACGACCAGGTCGTGCCGCAGGAGGACATCGCCGCCGTCGTCCGCCCCATCTACGCCGACAATCGCGAGCTGGTCGTGGCGGTCCGTGGGGATCGCGACGTTCCCTACAACGAGATCAACACGATCACGAAGCAGCTGCAGGCGGCGGGCGCGGTTCGGGTCACGTTCGCGACGCGGGTCGAGCAGCGGGTTCAGCGCGCCAGGAGGTGAGTCGGATGAACAATCCGCTGAATCGGGACGAAGAGGTCCGGCGGAGCCGTCGGAAGGAACGGCGCGAGGGCGACCTCGCGTGGATGACGGCGAACGAGCGTTTCAAGCGGGACTACTCGAGCTGGACGTGGGTCGGGGTCCTGCTGGCGACGTTCCTGCACTTCGCGCTGTTCAACTGGTTCCCGCAGCTGCAGGCCGCGGACATGGGGTCGGTCACCGAGGAGATCATCTCGGTGGACCTGCCGCCGGAGGTCAAGATCCCGCCGCCCCCGGAGCAGATCGCGCGCCCCGCGACGCCGCGGGTGTCCGCGAACGTGGACATGGACGAGGACGTCACGATCGCCCCGACCACGTTCGAGGACAACCCGGTCGAGAACCTGCCGCCGCCGCCCGAGGGCGCGCGCCCGCAGGACGTGCCGTCCTACATCCCGCGCGACGTCGAGCCTCGGCTCAAGAACGGCTCCGAGATCCGGCGTCTGCTCGAGCGGCTCTACCCGTCGATGCTCCGCGAGGCGGGCATCGGGGGCGAGGTGACCCTGTGGGTGTTCGTCGACGAGAGTGGCAAGGCGGCGAAGTCGCAGGTGCAGAAGTCGAGCGGGTATCCCGCCTTCGACAACGCGGCCGAGCAGATCGTGGCGCAGATGGAGTTTTCGCCGGCGATGAACCGGGACAAGCCGGTGGGCGTCTGGGTCGCGCAGAGGATCGACTTCAAGGTCACGAACTGACGGGCCGCACCCCGTTCCGGAGCGAGGCCAGGGAGGCCGGCCGCGGATCGCGCGGCCGGCCTCCCGTCGTTTCGGGGCACGGTCGGGTGCGCGGGCCGCCGTCGTCGCGTTGCCCGCCCCGGTCGGCGCGTGTAGACTCCCCGCCGTGAATCGGGACGCGCTGGAGCAGCGGATCGCGGAGGTCCGGTCGCGGATCGCGGCGGCGGCCGAACGGGCCGGGCGTGATCCGGGCACGGTGCTCGTGCTGCCGATCTCGAAAGGGCACGGACCGGACGCGATCCGGGCCCTGGCGGAAGCCGGGTTCGACCGGGTGGGCGAGAACCGGGTCGGCGAGACCGAGCGGAAGCGGGCCGAGCTGGACGATCTCGGCGTCGCCTGGCACATGGTGGGGCACATCCAGCGCAACAAGGCCAGCCGCGCCGTGGTCGCGTTCGACGTGATCGAGTCGCTGGACAGCCTGCGCCTCGCGCGGCGGCTCGCCCTGGAGGCGCAGCGGGCGAAGGGCCCGCCGCTCCCCGTGCTCGTCCAGGTCAACGCGTCGGGGGAAGTGAGCAAGGGCGGCTTCGACGTCCGGGAGGCCGCGACCGCGGTCGCGGGGGTGATGGACCTGGGCGGGCTCGAGGTCCGGGGGCTGATGACGATGGCGCCGTGGACCGACGACACGACGGTCCTGAGGGCCACGTTCCGGGCCACCCGGGAGGCCCTGGCGCGCTGTCGGGACGAGGTTCCGGGATTCCGGGGAACGGTCCTGTCGATGGGGATGAGCAACGACTTCGAGATCGCGGTCGAGGAGGGGAGCACGGAGCTCCGCCTCGGCACGGTGCTCGTGGGGGAGAGGCCGGGGCGATGATGGAGCTGACTCCGCTCGATGTCCGAAAGAAGAAGGAAGACTTCCGTCGCGTGATGCGCGGGTACGATGCGGCCCAGGTCGACGGCTTTCTCGACCTCGTGGCCGATCGGCTCGACGAGCTCGTCGGCCGCGAGGGGCGGCTCCGCGGGCAGGTCGAGTCCCTGCAGGAGCAGCTGGCCGCGTTTCGCGACCGGGAGCGGGCTTTGAACGACGCGCTCGTCACGGCGCAGGAGCTCCGGGAGGAGGCACGGGCCCAGGCGGAGAAATCGGCCGACCTCAAGGTCCGAGAGGCCGAGCGGGAGGCGGAGACGATCCGCCGTGAGGCGGAGATGGCGGTGCACGGCGCCCGACGCACCCTGGAGGATCTTCAGGTCCGCCGCCTCGGGTTCCTGCGCTCGCTCCGGGCCTCGACGGAGCGGTATCTCGCGGAGCTCGCGGAGGAGGAGCGGCGCTTCGCGCAGGAGGAGGAAGAACGCCGCGATCCGGGCGCCCGGCCGGCGCACGGAAACCGCGAGACGGCGTCTTCCGACGTGCCGCGGGACGGGAACGGTCCCGCGCCGGACACCGGTCCCGCGTCGGACACCGGTCCCGCGCCGGACGCCGGTCCCGCGGCGGGCTGAGGACGATGGCCTACCGGGACCTTCCGGACTCGATCGAGGCGCTCGAGCGGGAGCTCCTCGCGACCTGGGAGCGAGAGGACACCTTCCGCCGCAGTCTCGAGCGGCGAGAGGGCGCGCCGGAGTTCGTGTTCTACGAAGGACCTCCGACGGCGAACGGCAAGCCCGGCGTCCACCACGTGCTGTCCCGGACGATCAAGGACGCCGTGGCCCGGCACCGTGCGATGGCGGGCTTTCACGTCACCCGGATCGCGGGCTGGGACACACACGGGCTGCCGGTCGAGATCGAGGCGGAGAAGCGGCTCGGGATCTCCGGCAAGCCGGAGATCGAGAAAATCGGGATCGCGGAGTTCAACCGCGTCTGCCGCGAGGGCGTATTCACGTACAAGGAGGAGTGGGAGCGCCTCTCCCGGCGGATCGGATACTGGCTCGACTACGAGCACCCCTACGTCACGTTCACGCCCGACTACGTGGAGTCCGTGTGGTGGGCTCTCTCGGAGATCCACCGGAAGGGGCTGCTGTACCTCGGCTACAAGGTCCTTCCGTACTGTCCGCGGTGCGGAACGGGGTTGTCGAGCCACGAGGTCGCGCAGGGGTGGGGCGAACGGGCGGATCCGTCGGTGACGGTCCGGTTCCCGGTGGCGGGGGAGCCCGGGCGGAGCCTCCTGGTGTGGACGACCACGCCGTGGACACTCGTGTCCAACGTCGCCGTCGCCTTCGGGCCTCACCTGCGCTACGTGGAGGTCGAGCGCGACGGCGAGCGCTTCGTGCTCTGCCAGTCGCGGGTGTCGACGCTGTTCGGCGACGAGGCGCGCGTGACACGCGACGTGCCCGCGGAGGAGCTCTCCGGGCTGGAGTACGAGCGGCCGTTCGACTTCGTCCCGTCGTACCCGGAGAGCCGGGGCCGGCTCTGGCCCGCGCCGTTCGTGAGCGACGACGAGGGGACGGGACTCGTCCACATCGCGCCGGCCTTCGGCGCGGACGACTTCGAGCTCGGCCGCGCCCACGGGCTCCCCGTGGTCCGCCCCGTGGACGACGCGGGCCGCTTCGAGCGGGACGTGGCCGAGGTGGGCGGGACGTTCGTCAAGGACGCGGACCCGGAGCTCGAGAGGTTGCTCGCGGAGCGGGGCCTGCTGTTCCGGTCCGGAACGCTGCGCCACACCTACCCCCACTGCTGGCGGTGCGACAGCCCGCTGCTCTACATGGCCCGCGACTCCTGGTACATCCGCACCACCGCGGTGCGGGACCGTCTTCTCGCTCACAACGCGGGGATCGCGTGGCACCCGCCGGAGATCGGGTCGGGGCGCATGGGGGAGTGGCTCGAGAACAACGTCGACTGGGCGATCTCGCGCGACCGGTACTGGGGAACGCCGCTTCCCGTGTGGGTCTGCGACGCGGACGGTGCGCACCGCGAGGTCCCGGACTCCTTCGCGCGCCTCGGGGAGCTCGCCGGGCCCCTGTCTCCGGACTTCGACCCGCACCGGCCCTGGATCGACCACCTGGCCTGGCCCTGCGCGCACGAAGGGTGTGACGGAACGATGCGCCGGGTGACGGCCGTGATCGACACCTGGTTCGACTCGGGCTCGATGCCGTTCGCGCAGTGGCACTACCCGTTCGAGAACCGGGAGGCGTTCGCGGCGCACTTCCCGGCCGACTTCATCGCGGAAGGCGTCGACCAGACGCGCGGGTGGTTCTACTCGCTGCTCGCGATCTCCACCCTGCTGTTCGACGAGCCCGCGTACCGGTCCGTGGTCGTGAACGACCTCGTGCTCGACGAGAGCGGGCAGAAGATGTCGAAGTCGAGGGGGAACGTGGTCGACCCCTGGGCGGCCATCGCCGAGCACGGGGCCGACGCGATCCGATTCTATCTCCTCGCGTCGAGCAATCCCTGGCTGCCGAAGCGGTGGGACGGAGAGGCGATCCGGGAGACGAACCGGAAGCTGTTCGACACGCTGCGAAGCGTCTACCGCTTCTTTTCGCTTTACGCAGGTCTCGAGGGCTGGAGGCACGGCGAGGAGGCGGCGACCCAGGTGGCCGGGCGCCCTCTCATGGACCGCTGGCTGGCGAGCCGGCTCGATTCGCTGGTCGCGGAGCTCGGGACCGATTTCGAGACGCAGGATCTGACCCGGGCCGCCCGGCGGATCTCGGAGTTCGTCCTCGACGATCTCTCGAACTGGTACGTGCGTCGGAGTCGCGAGCGGTTCTGGGCCACGCGGCCGGGCGCGGCGAGCGATCTCCACACGGGCGACGCCTTCGCGACCCTGCACGAGGCCCTCGCGACCGTCTCGCTGCTCCTCGCTCCGCTCGCCCCGTTCCTGTCGGACTGGATGCACCGGGAGCTCACGGGACGGTCCGCGCACCTCGCCGACTTCCCCGTGCCGAGGGGCGTCCACGATCCCGAGCTCGAGGCCGGGATGGAGGACACGCGGGCGCTCGTGCGGCTCGGACGCGCCGCCCGCGAGGAGGCCGGAATACGGGTTCGCCAGCCGCTCCCCTCGGTCCAGGCCGTCCTGCCGGGCGGACGGCGGCTCGCGCCCGACCTGGAGGCCGCGCTCCGGGACGAGCTCAACGTGAAACAGGTTGTCTTTCCTGCGGGCGATGCAGATATTGTGCGGCTGTCCGCGAAGCCCGAGTTCGGTCGACTGGGTCCGCGGTTCGGAGCCGACACGCCGGCGGTCGCACGGGCCATCTCGGCCCTCGGAGCCGATGACCTGCGGCGGCTCCGCGCCGGTGAGCCGGTCGGACTGGAGCTCGATGGAAACGAGGTCGTGGTCGAGCCCGCGGACGTCCGGGTGATCGAGGAGGCGAAGGGCGACCTCACCGTGGAGGCCGGCGACGGCTATCTTCTCGGGCTGGACACGGCGCTCTCCGAGGATCTGATCGCGGAGGGGCTGGCACGCGAGCTTGTCAGCCGGGTACAGCGGCTGCGCCGCGACGCGGGACTCGACGTGAGCGACCGGATCCGGCTCGCGATCGCGGGCCCGGAGCGGATCGAGGCCGCGGTTCGGACGCACGCGGACTGGATCGGCGGGGAGACGCTGGCCGTCGAGCTCGCGACCGGGGGCGAGGCCGTCGGACGTCTCGAGCATCAGGCCGAGCTGGACGTCGAGGGAGACCGGGTGGTGGCCGCCCTGACACCGACGATGACGGCGCGCTGACGCGCCGCACTGGACCATACGACAACACTGCGACGAGCAGAGCGGGGATCGATGAAGAAGAAGGAGCTCAAGCAGTTCGAGGAGCGTCTGCTCCGGATGCGGGAGCGGGCCCTCAAGGAGCTCGCGAACTACGACGAGTCGTTCGCCAGCTCGCTCCAGGCCTCGGACGGCGACCTGTCCGCGTACAGCTTCCACATGGCGGATCAGGGGACGGACGCCATGGAGAGGGAGAAAGCCTTCCTGTTCGCGAGCAAGGAGGGGCGCTACCTCTACCACATCGACGAGGCGCTGCGTCGTCTCTACCGGAATCCGGACAAGTTCGGGGTCTGCGAGGAGTGTGGCGACGAGATCGGAGTCGAGCGGCTCGAGGCGCTTCCCCACACGCGCCTCTGCATCCGCTGCAAGGAGAAAGAGGAGACGGGTGTCGCACGCTGAGATCGAGGCGGGCTCGATCCCGGCGACAGAGACGAGCGGGGGCGTCCGGAAGGGCGCCCTTCTCGCATGGGTGGTCGGCCTCGTCGTCCTGCTCGATTACCTCACGAAGGAGTGGGTCGTCCGCACGATCCCCATGTACGAACGTCGGGAGGTCCTCGGCGACTGGTTCCGTCTCACCTACACGCACAACCCGGGCGCCGCGTTCGGGATCCACGTCGGGGAGCACTCCCGTTTCTTCTTCCTCGGCCTCGCTCTCGTGGCCCTCGTGGTCCTCGCGCTCATCTACCGGGCGACCTCCCGGCGCGACGGGCTCCGCCTGTTCGCCGTCGCGCTCGTCACGGCGGGCGCGATCGGCAACGTGCTCGACCGCCTCCGGTACAGCGCCGGCGTGGTGGACTTCCTCGACGTGGGCATCGGCGACTCGCGCTGGCCCACGTTCAACGTCGCGGACAGCGCGGTGAGCGTGGGCGCGGTGCTGCTCCTCGTCTCCTTCTGGCTCGAGGAGCGGAGGGCGCGTGACTCCGGCGACCGGACCGCCTCCGCCTGAGCGGCGGAGGATCGACGTCGAGGCGGACGCCGGGGAGCGGCTCGACGCATACCTCGCCGACCGCCTGTCGCTCAGTCGCAGCCGGGTCGCGGGTCTCGTGGCCGAGGGCCTCGTGACCGTGAACGGAGCCGCGGCGCGCAAGAGCTACCGGCCCGCGGCGGGTGACCGGATCGATGTCGAGATCCCGCCGCTCCCGGCCGTCGAGCTCTCGCCGGAGCCGATCGACGTGCCGGTCGTGTTCGAGGACGACCATCTCCTCGTGGTGGACAAGCCGGCCGGGCTCGTCGTCCACCCGGCTCCCGGGCACCCGTCGGGCACGCTCGTCAACGCCCTTCTCGCGATCACCGACCGCCTGTCGCCGCTCGGCGCGCCCCTGCGGCCCGGGATCGTGCATCGTCTCGACCGCGATACCAGCGGCCTGCTCGTGGTCGCCAAGACCGAGGAGTCGCACCGGGCGCTGGCGGCCGACCTCGCGCGACGCCGCGTGGGGCGCGGCTACGTCGCGGCGGTATGGGGCCGCGTCGAGCCGGGGGAATTGACCGTCGACCGCCCGATCGGCCGCAGCCCGGCGGACCGGAAGCGGATGGCCGTCGTTCCGGGCGGCCGGCGGGCCGTGACGCACGTTCGCCGGCTCGAGCGATGGCCGGCGGCGGACCTTCTCGCCGTCCGCCTGGAGACAGGCCGGACCCACCAGATCCGGGTCCACCTGAGCGACCTCGGACATCCGCTGGTGGGGGACCCGGTCTACGGGCGTGGCTGGGAGCGGGGCATGTCCGGCGCCGGGGGGCGATGGGCGGAGGAGCTCGCCCGTCGCTGTGGCCGCCTCTTCCTGCACGCCGCGCGCCTCTCCTTCCGCCATCCCGCGACGGGCGAGCGCCTCGCGTTCACCTCGCGGCTCCCCGTGCCGCTCGCGGACGCCGTGACGTGGGCCCGCGCGGCCTCCGGGTGACGGCGGCGACGCGGGGCCGGCGGGCCCGTGGCGCGAGGGTCCGGGAGGCGCTCGCAGCGCTGGCGATCGGCGGCGCGATCGCGGGTTGCGGGAGCCGGGAAGGGGAGACCGCGGCCGGACCCCCGGCCGATGCCTCCTCGAACGGACCGCCTCCCGGCGCGGCCGTCGACCCGCGACCGACCCTCGTGGTGCGGGCGGGTCCGGGTCTCGCCGGCGTGGCGGAGCGGATCGCGACGGATCCTGCCGCCTGGCGCCCGTTTCCGGCTCTCGGCGAGGCGGGCCGCTGGCTCGCGACCGACACGGTGACGCTGTTCGTCGTCCGGGATCTCCGCGAGCTGGACGCGGAAGGACTCTCGCGGCCGGAACGCTGGGTGGCCGGCACCGCGGATCCCGAGGGAGCGCGGATCGCGCTCAGGGCGGGCTCCGACCTCGACCCGTTGCCCTCGATCCGCGTCGTGTTCCGCCACGAGCTGGCGCACCTCCTCGTCCACCGTGCGACCGGCGGCCACGCTCCGCGATGGCTTCACGAGGGATACGCGCAGCTCGCCGCGGGGGCGTGGTCGTGGGATGACGCCTGGCGCATCCAGCTCGCCCTGTTCCGCGGGGGCGCGGGGACGCTGCGCGACGTGGACCTCCGCTTCCGCTCGAACGCCGAGGAGGTCCGGCTCGCCTATCTGCTCTCGTACACGGTGGTCCGGGAGCTCTGGGCCGCCGGAGGAGACGAGGGTCTCCGGGAGTTCTTTCTCGCGCTCGGCGCCGGGACGTCCGTGGATGGGGCCCTGCGGCAGGTCTACGGGGTGACCCAGGACCAGTTCGAGAAGCGCTGGCGGACCTCCGTGATGGATCGCTACGGGTGGCTCTATCTGCTCTCGCGGGCCGGCGTGTTCTGGCTTCTCGTGACGCTGCTCGTCGTCGCCGTCGCCTTCCGGCGTGCCCGCTCGGACCGGCGCCGGCTCGCCACCATGCGGGCCGAGGAGGCGCGGGCCGAGGCGTGGGACGCCCCCTGGTGGGACGTCACGGATGGAACGGCGGGACCCACGGGCGGCTCGGGCGCCCCGGCCGCAGATCCCGCGCCGGGCGAAGGTACGGACGCTCCGCCACGGTTCGTTGACGACGAAACCGAGCGGGGATAACCTTGAGGGATGGACGAGAACCGCTCGAGAGCCGGCGGGGCGACGGAGCGACGTCCACGACTTCGCGGCATGAGGCCCGGGAACTGGGTGCTGCTCGCCGCGGGAGCCGTGGCCGTTTTTGTTGGGTACGTGCTGCTCGATCGCGGTTCGGTGACGGCGGCGCCCCTTCTGCTGTTCGTCGGATACCTCGTCCTCATCCCGACCGGGCTCCTCGCGGGCCTGCGGCGGAGGGAGAAGAGCACGGCGCCCGGACCCCGGGGCGAATAGCTCAGTTGGTCGAGAGCGCCTGCCTTACAAGCAGGAGGTCGCAGGTTCGAATCCTGCTTCGCCCACTCGCAGTCGGTCGAACGGTCCGCGGTGCGGACGGGCCACGGGCGGTCGCGGTCCGAAGGAACAACGGGTAAGCGACGAGTGTCGAAATGGATCAGGCGGGGCGTCGCGCCCCGGAGCGGACGGACGAACCTCGAGGACGGTAGCATGAATCGAGCTGCACGGAACACGATCGGGCTCTCTCTGAGCCTCGCCGGGGCCCTCGCGCTGACGCTCGCGCATCCGGGCGCGACGCTGGCCCAGGAGGCCACCGCGAGCTCCGGCGGGCGCGCCCGGGTCCTCGTCGCCCCGCTCAAGTCGGGTAACGGGGTGAAGAAGGACTTCGGAAAGAAGGTGTCGGAGGAGGTGCAGAAGCAGTTGCGGGACTTCCCGACCCTCACGGCGATCGAGAGCAACGCCGTCCGCGACGAGCTCAAGCGGCTGAAGCTCGACGAGGAGGACCTGGGGCTCATCCAGTGGCGGCAGCTCGCGGGGCGCCTGGACGCCGACCTGGTGATGTACGGCGAGGTGGCGCGAACCGGTGGCGGCAACGCGGTCGACGTCTCGTTCGTCGATCCGCGCAGCGGCGACCAGCTCGAAGTTCCCGAGTTCACGGTCCCCGGCGACGGCAAGGACGAGGTCCAGCAGGCCGCCGGTGTCATCGTCGAGGCGTTCGAGGGGCAGGTGGAGTACCAGCGGGCCCTCCTGTTCTGCCAGGATTACTTGAGCGCCCAGCAGTACGAGGACGCGCTGCGGAACTGCGAGGACGCCCTGGCCAAGAACCCCGGCTCGACGACCGCGCACTACCTGCGCGGGAGGGCCTACATGGGCCTCGAACAGTGGGACCAGGCCCGACAGGACCTCCAGACGGTGGTGGACGAGAACCCGGCGGAGGTCCTGGCGCTCCAGTCGCTCGCCTTCACCGAGGCGAAGCTGGGCAACACCGAGCGGGCGACGGAGCTGTACCGGGAGTACCTGAACTTCAATCCCGGTGACGCGAGCGTCCGGATGAACGTGGCCTTCGAGCTCGCCAAGGCCGGGGCCTACGATCCCGCGATCGCGCTCCTCGAGGAGGGCGTCGCGGTCGATCCCCAGAACCCCGACCTCTGGGAGTATCTCGGGAACGTCTCGCTCCAGAAGGGAACGGCGGCGGGCGTCGAGCAGGGGACCGAGGCCACGATCACGGACGTCGCCTCGGTCGAGCGTGCCGTCGAAGCCTACGAGAAGGTGCTCGAGCTGCGGGGCGAGGAGACGAAGCCCGAGCTGCTCCGGAACGTGATCGCCGCCCACCTGAACCTCGGGGACTGCCAGGAGGCGCAGGACTTCGCCGCCCGGGCGCAGGCCACGACGCCGAACGACCCGCAGCTGTGGTCGGTGAGCGCCGACGTCTACAACCGGTGCGAGCGGCCGGCCGAGGCGGTGTCCGCCATGGATAGGGTCCTCCAGCTCGATCCGGAGTACCCGAACGCCTACGCACGGCGCGGCTTCTTCAAGCTGGCCGCGGGACAGTCGGATGCCGCGATCTCGGATCTCCGGCGGGCGGTCGAGGAGGGGACGGACCCGGACGCGGTCGCCGGGCAGATGCTGAGCCGGGGCTACAACGGAGCGTTCAAGGCGGGGAACTACGACGAGGCGATCCGCATGTTCCGGGTCGGGACGGAGTTCGCCAAGCCCGGCCGGACCCGCGACCAGCTCTACTTCTTCACGGCCTACGCCTACTATCAGCAGGGCGTGGCGATCGATGCCGCCAACGAGGCGGCGGAGGCCTGCGAGCCGGCGCGTCGCGCGCTGTCCCGGTTCGAGCAGGTGATCCCGAACCTGAACCGGGCCGGCGACGAGCAGCCGAAGGCGCAGTCGGACATCCGCGAGAGCACGGACGTCTACCTGTATCGGCAGCAGCAGATCATCAAGAAGGCCTGCAAGTAGCGGGTCGGGCCGTCCGCCCGGACGGCCCGACCCGGACCGCCTGACGGCGGCCGAGCGCCCGGCGAGATCTCGTCTCGCCGGGCGCTCGCGCATCCGGCTCCCGGCTCTCCCCCGCCCGGTGGAGGGGACGGGGTTGCGCCTCCCACATCCGACCCCTACAATGGGGCGCAGTGGGGAAAAGTGGGAAACTGTGGGGATTTCTCACATCCAGTCTTGATGGTGCAAATTGGGCGGCTTTCTCGGCAGTTACCTGTACCAGGTCGACGAGAAGGGCCGGATCACCCTGCCCGCGGCGTTCCGCAAGGGAAGGGAGGAATCCGCGCCATTCGTCCTGATCCAGGTCCATCCCGACGCCCTGACGCTCTATCCGGAGGAGACCTGGGCGGAGGTCGAGACGCGGCTCCGGGAGCACGCGAGACGGACGCCACGAGCCCGGCACTTCCTGCTCGGAGTGACGGCGAACGCGGTCGAGCTGACGCCCGACAAGCAGGGCCGGATCCTGATCCCGGAGCGTCTGCGGGAGCTCGCCGGCATCGGAGCCGAGGCGCAACTGGTCGGCGCGATCGACAAGATCGAGGTCTGGAACCCGGAGACGTTCCAGGCGGCGGTGGACGGCGCGACCGGCGACTACGGCGACCTGTTCGCCGGGATCTTCGCCTGACGCCCGGCGGGCAGCCGGGCGCGTGACGGGGGGGTTCGAGCACGAGCCGGTCCTGGCGGCGGAGGTGGTCGGCCTCCTGGCACCCGAGCGGGGAGGCGTCTTCCTCGACGGGACGGTGGGAGGGGGAGGACACGCCGAGCGGCTGCTGGCGGCGGCCCCGGACGTCGTCCTGATCGGGGTCGACCGGGATCCCGAGGCGCTGGCGGCGGCGCGACGTCGACTGGCTGCGTGGGCGGACCGGGTGACGCTGTACGAGGGAAACTTCCGGGATGCGACGGAGATCGTCGCGGACGGATCGGGCATAGAGAGTCTGAGCGGGGCGCTCCTGGATCTCGGGGTTTCCTCGCACCAGATCGACGAGACGGCACGCGGATTCTCCTTCCGCCGGAGCACACCGTTGAACATGCGGATGGGCGGGACAACCGGTGGAGGGAGGACCGCGGCCGACCTGCTGAACCACGCCGACGAGGCCGAGCTGGGTCGGATCTTCCGGGAGTACGGCGAGGAACGTCGGTGGCGCGCGCTGGCGCGCGAGGTGGCACGCCGTCGGGCGGAGGTCCCGTTCCGGACGGCGGACGATCTGGTCGCGGCGATCACCCGCGTGCTGGGACCGGGCTCGGACGCCCGCACCAAGGCGAGGATCTTCCAGGCTCTCCGCATCGAGGTGAACGACGAGATGACCGCTCTCGACCAGGCGCTGGACGCGATCCGGGACCTGCTGGCCCCCGGCGGCCGGATGGCCGTGATCTCGTACCACTCGCTGGAGGACCGGCGGGTCAAGGGTGCCTTCCGCGAGTGGAGCCGCGCCTGCGTATGCCCCCCGGAGCTTCCCGTCTGCCGATGCCGCGGCGTGCCCCTCGGCCGAACCCTCACGCGGAAGCCGATCCGTCCGACCGAGGACGAGCTGGGGCGCAATCCCCGCGCTCGCAGCGCCCGGCTGCGGGCCTGGGAGAAGGCGGCGTGAGCCGCCGACGGCGCGTCGGGAGCGGCCGGCGCCGGGCCCTGCTCGCGCTTTCGGGCCTGGCCCTGATCCTGTCGCTCGGCGTCTCCGTCCGGCGGAGCGCCGACGGGACGCGCCTCTCGCGCGAGATCAGCGAGCTCGAGCGGGCGGAGCGGGCCGCCGCGGCGCAGGCCGGGGAGGAGGTGGTCCGCGTCGACTCGCTCGCCTCCCGCCGACGGATTCTCTCCGTCGCCGGGCGTCTCGGGCTCCGCCCCGCGCACGAGGGCGAGCTCCTCTACCTGCCCGACATCGCGGCGCCCGTCGGCGCCGGGAGCGAGGGTCAATGAAGAAACGGACGGGTCGGAACCCGCTCGCGAAGACGCAGGCCCGCCGCTGCACGTTCCTCTCCGGCCTCGTGGTCCTCGCGGGAGCGACGGTCACCGCCCGGGCCGCCCAGATCCAGCTCGTGCAGGCTGAGCGATGGAAGGGGCGGGCGACCGACCAGACGGTCCGCCGGGACACGCTGCCGGCGGCCCGGGGCGGGATCTTCGATCGGAACGGCCGCCCCCTCGCCGTCTCCCGGGAAGAGTACGACGCCTATTTCGCTCCGGGCGAGGTCCGCGACCGGGACGTGGTGGTGGAGGCGATCGTGCGGACCGCGGGGCTGGACGGCCGGGCCCGCGCCCGGCTGAATCGCGGGGAGCGCGGGTGGATCCCCATCGGCCGCGTCGACGGGCGGATCCGTGCGGCGCTCGAGGAGGGGGTGTCCGGCGGCGTCCACTTCGAGCCCGTGGTCACCCGGGTCTATCCCGAGGGCTCGATCGCGAGAAGCCTGCTCGGAAGCGTGGACGAGCGCGGGAAAGGGCGCACGGGGCTCGAATACGTCCTCGACAGTCTCCTGGTCGGGACGGAGGGGGAGATCGTGTTCCGGCGGGACGGACGCGGCGATCTGTACCCCGCGCGGGACGCCGGCGCCACTCCGCCGCGACCCGGCAAAGACGTCTGGCTCACGATCGACGTGGAGCTCCAGGAAATCGCCGAGGGAGCGCTCACGAGGGCGCTGGAGGAGACGGGGGCCTCGGGGGGCGACGTGGTGATGGCGGACCCGCGGACAGGGGAGCTCCTGGCGGTCGCCAGCCGACGGAGCGACCGCGGCTTCGGCGTCCCCGCCTTCACGGATCCCTACGAGCCGGGGTCGACCGTGAAGCCGTTCCTGCTGGCGACGCTCCTGCAGGAGGGCCGCGCGTCGCTCGAGGACCGGGTCGACGTCGAAGGCGGCGAGTGGCGAACCCCCTACCGCACGATCCGGGATGTTCACGGATACGACACGCTGACGGTGGCCGAGGTCATCCAGCACTCGAGCAACATCGGGGCGGCGAAGCTCGCCGCGCGGCTCGAGCCGGGTCTGCAGTACGCGTGGTTGCGCGACTTCGGGTTCGGAACGCCGACCGGCGTCGAGGTCCCCTCCGAGTCGGCGGGCCTGCTGCGCCGGCCCGGACAGTGGTCCGCGCTGAGCCAGGAGTCGCTCGCCTACGGATACGAGCTTCTCGTGACCAGCGTTCAGCTCGTCTCGGCATACGGCGCCCTCGCGAACGGCGGGGTGCTTCTGCGGCCGGAGCTCCTGCGCGTGGTGCGGGAGCCCGAGGGGCGGGTCACGTGGCAGTCGCGCCCGACTCCGCTGCGGAGGGTGGTACGGCGCGGCATCGCGGACACCGTCACCGCGGTCCTGAGCTCCGTGGTGAGCGAGGCGGGGACCGGGCGGCGAGCCGCCATCGCCACGGTGCCGATCGCTGGCAAGACCGGGACCGCG
>Ga0316578_10000016_pt1 | contig 36202 bp, 30 predicted proteins | sample J0NA_2_FD_203076 | JGI IMG/M metagenome (GOLD analysis project Ga0316578, IMG submission 203076) | Rhizosphere microbial communities from salt marsh grasses in Alabama, United States - J0-2_160517rDrC | ecosystem: Host-associated > Plants > Roots > Rhizosphere | place: USA: Alabama | collected... | reverse complement strand
CGCGTCTCGCGATCGGGAGCTCGGAGAGCGTCCTCGCCGCGCTCGAGGAGCTGTGCGGCGAGGAGCTCCCGGTCGTGCGCGGCGACCTGACCGGGCACTGGGAGGACGGGGTCGCGTCGACCGCACGCGAGACGCAGTCGGTCCGCCGGACGGCGGAGTGGCTGGCCGCGGTCGAGACGCTCGCCGCCATGCGGGGGTCGTGGCTCGACCCCGAAGCGCTCTATGCCGCCTGGCGCCAGGTGCTCCTGTTCTACGAGCACACCTGGGGGGCCTGGAACAGCGTCACGGAACCCGATGCGCCGCTCGTCCGTCGGCAGTGGGAGCGGAAGCGGGCCTTCGCCGTCGAGGCGGCGGAGCGGACGAACGCCCTCGCGGCGGAGGCGCTCGGCGACCTCGTCGCGACGGGTGCCGTGGGCACCGCCGACGACGCGATCGAGATCGTGAACCCGCTCGGGTGGGCGCGCGACGAAGTCGTGGTTCTGGATCGCGTCGTCGCGGGCGCGGCGACCCGCGTGATCGACGCGGACGGGGAAGCCCTCCCGACGCAGGCGCTCGCGGACGGGGGACTCGCCTTCCGGCCACCGCCGGTCCCGGGCTTCGGGTCCGTCCGCGTGCGGCTCGCGGGGTCTGCCTCCTCCCCGGCCGGGGAGGACGATCGAACCGGACGGGAGAGGCCTTCGCCCACGCCGTCCGCGCCCCGCGGCGACGCGGACCACCGGATCGTGCTCGACAACGGGATCGTCCAGCTGGGCCTCGACCCCCTCACGGGTCGCGTCGTGTCGCTCCGGCGCATCGACGGCGACGGCCCGTCGCGCGATGCCGTTTCCCAGGGGGAGGAGCTGTTCGGGTGGCTCCACGTCCCGGGCCGCGATCCGGCCCGGGCGGTGACGGCCGGGGGGGGCGAGGTCGAGGTACTCGAGACGGGTCCCCTCGTCTGGCACGCCGTGGTCCGCCGTCCGGCACCGGGCACGCGTGACGGACTCGCGACGTCGATCCGGCTGTTCGCGGGCAGCGACCGGGTGGAGCTCGAGCTCCGGTTCGACAAGGAACGCAGCCGGGACCCGGAGGCGGTGCTGCTTCGGGTTCCCACCGGGGTGCGCGAGACGGACGCCCGGGCCGTGGTCGGAGGGGTTCTCGCCCCGTTCGAGGCGGAGACGGAGCAGCCGCCCGGGGCGAACCGCAACTGGTTCGTCATGGAGCGCTGGACGGATTTGCACGACGGGCTCGGCGGGCTCACGCTGATCTCGGTCGACGCGCCGCTCGTGCAACTCGGCAGCGTCGGCACGGATCCGATCGTGGCCGGGTGGCGGGAGGAGGTGGACCGGGCCCCCGTCCTCTACTCGTACCTGATGAACAACTACTGGGAGACGAACTACCGCGCCGAGCAGGAAGGCCCCCACGCGGTGCGGTACTGGGTTCGGCCGCACGGCGGCTTCGACGTGGCGGACGCGGACCGGTGCGCGATGGGAGCCGCGCATCCGCTGCTGTCGCTCCACGTGCGCGAGGACGCGCCGCGCTTCGCGCCTCCGGTGGCGGTGGAGGCGGCGCGCTCGGTGGTCACGCTCGTGCGCCGGGAGCCGGACGGCGGCCTCCTCGTCCGCCTCGTCAACCCGACCCGGACGGCGGACCGGGTCCGGCTGTCGCGTCCCGACGCCCCCGCGGCCCGGCCGGAGATCGTCGACCCGTGGGGCGCCCCGGTTCCGGAGGCGCGCGGGGACGGGACCGTCGTCGTCGGTCCGCGCTCCCTGGCGACGGTGCGGCTGCGGCCCTGACGTGGCGCCTCAGGTCGTCACGGGCAGCTCCGCGATCCGGATCTTGGTGGATCCGAACGGCACGAGGGCGATCTCCTCGTCCGGTCCCTCGTTCCGGATGGGGCTCCAGGGCAGCGGCCCGGCGTCCACGCCGTAGAGGCGCCACTCGGGGACCCGCCGTCCGATCCCTCGCACCTCGACCGGAGAGCCGCCGGCCGGTCCCGGGGCGCCCGCGACGGCCCACGGCTGGGCCGGGACGGGTCGCCGCACGACTTCGAACGCCTCCCGGGCCGCCTCCAGGTCCGCCTGCCGCACGCCGTAGTTCCAGGCCTCGCCCGTCCGGACCTCGTACGCCTCGAACGGCCCCACCTTCCGGTCCGGCACCGTCGTCCAGCGCTCCGTCCGACCGAGCGCGAGCAGCATCGGCCCGAGGGACAGGGCGGCGGAGTTCTCGTGCCACCGGGAGGCGCGGACCGTCATCGGAAGCCGCAACTCCACGACGTCTCCGTTCCGCCAGGCACGCTCGATCCGGGTCACGGTCCCGGGTTCCGGCGCCGACCGTGCGGCGCCCGCCACGGCGAGGGAGGCGCCCTCGGCCCAGGATGGGACATGGAGGTGGAGCGGGAAGCGGACCCCGTCGGGGCCGTGGACCCGGATCCGGACCGTCTCCTCGAACGGGTAGTCCGTCTCCTCGACGAGCCGGACCTCGGCCCCGTCTCCCACCTTCGCCGTGACCTCGCAGGGACCGTACGCGAGCGCGGCGAGCCCATCGTCGGGCGTCGCGTACCAGAGGTGCTGGACGAACTTCGGCCAGCCCTGGTGGAGATTCGCGGTGCAGCAGCCGTACCCGGTCTCCAGCCCGATCAGGGTGTCGTCCTCGTGGCGGACCGTGAAGCTGCGGCGGCCGAGCGTGCACGCGACCTGGTTCGGGCGCTGGAAGTAGTGCCGCCCCCCGAACGCGGGACTCAGCGCCGCCGGCAGGGCGCTGTACGCCACCCGCTCGAGCATCTCCGCGTGCCGGAGCTGGCCCGCGATCGCGAGCAGCTGCTCGAGGCTGAACATGTACTCCACGACCGCGCAGGTCTCGACGCCCTGCCCCGGGTCCGTCCCGTGCAGCTCCTCATCGCCGGACCAGATCCCCTGCGGCTGGCCGTGCACGACGGTCAGCCAGTCGAGCAGGGCGTTCACGGCCGCGAGGTCGGACGGGTCGCCCGATTGCGCGTACCAGACCCCGGGCTGCTTCACGCCCATCGCCGTGTTCACGACGTGCCAGCGTCCGGGGTCGTGGGTCTCGCGCCCCTTCCAGCGCTCGGTCTGCTGGTTGAGAAGCGCGCCGAGCTCGAGCAGGAAGGCGTCGCCCGTCCGGTTGTAGAGCCAGTGGACGCTCGACAGGTTCTCGCCACCCCGCTGCTTCCCCCACCAGGTCCAGTGGCCGAGCGGCTTCGCGGGCAGCTCGCGGAGCTGGTAGCGGAAGTAGTTCGTCATCAGGTCGAGGACGCGGGCGTCGCCGGTCGCCTCGTGGTGGCTCTGAAGCGCCTTCAGCATCACCATCTTCGGCCACCAGTCCTCGCCGGCCACGGCGCGCCGCGTCTTGCGCTGCGCCTTCTCGCCCGTCGGGCCGAAGTAGCCGTCCGCGCGGGGGCTGGCGAGCGACCATTCCACCCAGCGGTTCGCCTTCGCGATCAGCCGGTCGTCCTCGAGCAGGTGGGCGAGCGGGAGGAGGCCGTCCAGCCAGTAGGGGCCGCGCTCCCAGACGTCCCCGTCCCCGCCCAGCCAGCCGTTGGCGGGCCCGACGTCCGCCCACACCTCGTCGAGTCGGCCGGTCATCCCCCGCGCCCAGCCCTCGAGCTGGCCGCGCAACCAGCCCGAGGGACGGACCGAACCGAGAGGGAGAGGGACGTAGGCGCTCGATACGAGAGGGGCGCGGTTCGACGGATAGTGACGGTTGCGGCCCGTCGGCGCGCGGCCGGACCGGTTGCCCGGTCGGCTCGGGTCCGGCGCCCGGCTCGCGTTCGGCGAGCCCGCGGGAAGGACCGAAGCGGCGAAGGCGCCGACCGCCGCGCGCCCGACGAAGGACCGCCGGGACAGTCCCCGGCCGGCAGACGGGGAATGGGCGTCACACATGATCCGCTCCGCGTGGTTGGGCCCGAATCGCGCCGTCGTCCCCGGGGGAACGACGGGTTCCGCAGGATAGCCGGAGCGGCGTGGTCGAGGAAAGACGGCGCGGGCGTCCCCTTCCCTCCTTCAGGGCGCCGGGCGCGGGGGGGGCGCGTTCGCCCCGCCTTCGAGGCGGAGACGGAAGGCCTCCGCTTCCAAAAGCCGATCGACCTGATCCGCCTGTTCCTGCAGCGCCTCCTCGAGGCGGGCGAGACGGGCCTCGATCCGGTCGTCACGCTCGACGTCCTTGCCCTTGATCGCCGCGATCACGTCCCGGACCAGCGGCCGGAGCACGAAGTGCGTGGCGAGCGACATGATCGGAACGCCGATCAAGAAGAAGATGGCGACGATGGGAATCAGGTTCTCCAAGCGTCCTCCTCTCTCCGGCTCCTGACGGACCGCGCGGCCGCGCATCCCGGAACCCGGCTCGTTCCCGCCTCCCTACGGTCCCGGACGGAACCGGGTTTCGACCCGACTTCCCGCACGTCCGGGCCGTGGCTACACTGGAACATCCCCACGGCGCGGCAGGAGAACGAGTCACCTGCGCTCACGCACACGATCCGGCACAGGGAGGCACGATGGCCATCAGCCCCGACGACGGCATCCGGAAAGACGCCTGCGAGAAGGCGAACAAGCTGAAGGAGAAGAGCTCCGCCGACTTCTGCTCGTTCGGCGAATGGGTCAGCTCGGTGGTCCTCGACGAGTTCGCGAACGGAGAGAACGTGACGGAGTCGCAGGACGTTCCGGGCGCCTTCGACGTCCGGGTGACCTTCCAGGTGGGGAAGGCCGCCTCCGAGCCCTCCACGGACTGCACCGAGCTCTTCGCGCTGCGGACGGCCCTCGCCACCGACTGCATCGACGTGATCATCAAGGGCAGGAAAGTCACGATCTGCTGACGGGGCTCCCTCAGGGAGCGCTTCCGTCGAGCTCGCGCGCCAGCTCGCGCGCCCGGGCCGCCGGCCGGAACCCGGGGTCCGCCCCGGACCAGGCGGCGAGCGCCGGCTCGAGGGCCCGCCGCGCCTCCCGGGGCCGGCGCATCGCGGCGAGAGCGCGGGCCCGCGCGAGGGTCGCCGCCGGATCTCCCGGAGCGAGGGTGAGCGCCGAGTCCGCCGCCGCGAGCGCGTTGTCGGCGTTCCCGCACGCGAGCTCCGCGCCGGACAGACCGGTCCACCCGGCCCGCGCCGAGTCGCGAAGCCCCGCGGCGAGGGCACCCCGGTAGAGCGGGACCGCCGGACACGCCTCGCCCGTCCATCGGCGGGCGTCGGCCCGGGCGAGGAGGAGCTCGGCCCGGATCGCCGGCTCGAGGCCGAAGACGGAGAGCGCCGCCTCGGCATCCTCGAGGGCCGCGAGCAGACTGTCGCCCTCCTCCAGCGCCTGGAACGTGGCCCAGCGACCGAGCGCCGCGAGCGGCCGGAGCACGGCGGGCAGCCCGGAGGCGATCGAATCGACCTGCCGCAGCGCTTCGCGCTCGCCCAGCGAGCCCGCGACCCACTGCATTCCCTCCAGATTGCCGATGGCGGCGCTGGGAAGATCGAGGAACCGCGGCCGCTCCTCACGGGTCCGCTCCTCGGCGCGCCGCGCCGCGTCGAGGCGGCCCAGCGTGAGGTTCAGGTCCGCGACGGTCTCGAGGACGGTCGCACGCTGCTCGGCGCTCGTCGCCGCCTCCAGGGCACGCTGGAGCTCGCGCTCCGCCCCGTCGAAGTCGCCACGTCCCGCCTCCACCTCCGCGAACCCGACGCGCATCGCGACGTCGGACGGATCGAGCAGCAAGGCGTCGCGGTAGACGTCGCCCGCCCGGTCCAGCTCGCCGCCGGCCCGCAGGAACCGCGCGAACGCGTCGCGCCCCTCGAGGGAAGCCTCGCCCGTGCCGAGGTAGCGGTCGAACGCGAGACGGGCTCGCGCCCGGTCGCTCGTGCCCGCCAGCGCGCGCGCGATGGCGAGCAGGTACTCGGCGTGCCCGGGCTCTCGCTCGTAGAGTATCTCCCACTGGGCGATCGCCTCCGCGACCCGTCCCGCGTTCGCGTAGACCCGCGCGAGTGATCGCCGAGCCTCGAGATCATCCGGGTAGCGCGCCACCCGCTCCTCGGCGACCGCCATCGCCGCCTCGGTCTGACCTCCCATCGTGTAGTATCCCTGCAGGAGCGAGAGGTACTTCCAGCGGGGGAGACGATAGTCGAGTCCGATCACGCGACGCTTCGCGTCGAGCGCCAGGTCCTCATCCCCGGCGCTGAACGCGGCGAGCGAGAGCTCGTTCCAGGCCAGCGCGAAGTCCGGGTCGAACTCCACGGCCTCCCGGAGGGCCCCGACGGCGGCGCCCGGGTCTCCGGAGATCGTTCGGAGACGGATCCCTTCCACGTAGCGCCGCAGGGCGCGCGGCGATCCGGTGAGGATCTCCGTCGCCGGGCGATCCTCCACCCGCTCCAGGTAGCCGGAGGGGAGTCCGAGGTCTGCCTTCAGCACCTCGGCCAGGGTGTCGGCGACGGACATCAGGTCGTCGGCCGAGGTCCTCCACTCGTGGCTCGCCGCCTCCGATCCTCCCGTCCGGGCCCGGTCGAGCGCGGTGAGGGTCGTGTGGACGGCGAGGCTGTCGGGCCGGCCCTCGAACCATCCGCCGTAGACCCAGTCGAGCTCCGCCTGGCGAGCGACCTCCCTGCGCAGCGCGGGCGGGACCGATGTCCAACGCTCCTCCCCCCGCTCGCGGAGCTCCTCGACCAGCCCCGTCCGAGCGAGCACGGCGAGGTCCTGCTCGAGGTCGGCGTCCAGCGCGAGCGGGATCGCGTAGGACACCCAGTCGAGATCCGGGTCGCCGCTGCGGTTCTCGAAGTAGAAGACGCCGACCCGGCGGACTTCTCCCTCCGCCGGAACCCATTCCACGCGCTCGGTGCCCTCGCTGTCGACGAACGGCTCGGGCTCCGCGATCCGCCCGAGGTCTCGCCCCTGGAAAAGGAGATAGAGGAGCGCCGCCGCTCCGACCGCGTTCAGCGCGAGGCCGGCCCGTTCCGCCGGAGCCCACGCCCGGCCGGTCCCGCCGTGGAAGTACCCCAGGATCAGTACGCTCGGGAGGAGCGCGATCATCCCGGCGAGGACCAGGGCGGGCAGGTCCGACGACAGCATCAGCCGGTCCGCCAGCGTCCGCACGAGGAGCACGGCGGCCCAGGTCGCCACCATGTAGGCCCCGAGGAAGTGGGGCACGCGTCGTCGCCACAGGTCCGTGGCGACGTCCGTCACCAGTCCCCGCCAGCCGGGCGCCCGCAGCAGCGCGTCGCCGAACTCGGCCGCCGACTCGTACCGGCGCCCCGGGTCCTTCTCGAGAGCCCGGAAGAGCGCTCGCTCCGCGGGGTACGGCACCGCTCCCCGCGTCCCCTCCAGCGCCGGGGGCGGCTCCGACAGGTGCTTGGCCATGAAGGCGGAGCTGGTGCCGGCCCGGAACGGGGCCGTGCCGGTCAACATCTCGTACAGGACGCACCCGAGCGCGTACACGTCGCTGCGGCCGTCGAGCTCCCGGCGTCCCTCCCACTGCTCCGGGCTCATGTAGCTGACGGAGCCGATGGCGAGGCCCGTCGCCGTGAGCCGGTCGTCGGCAGCCTCGTCGACGGCACGCGCGATGCCGAAGTCGGTCACGACGGCGACGTTCCCCGACAGCATGACGTTGCCCGGCTTGATGTCGCGGTGGACGACACCGTTCCGGTGGGCGTAGTCGAGGGCGGCCGCCACCTCGCGGGCGATCCGGATCGCGTCGTCCACCGGCAGCGGTCCGTCCGCGTCGATCCGGTGACGCAAGGTCTCGCCGTCCACCAGCGGCATCGTGTACCAGAGGAGCTCGCCGTCGGCGCCCGAGTCGAACAACGGCACGATGTTCGGGTGCTGGAGACGCGCCGCGATTCGGATCTCGCGGAGAAAACGATCGGCGCCCAGCGTCGCCGCGACCCGGGGCTCGAGGACCTTGAGAGCCACACGACGGTCGTGCTTCCGGTCGCGCGCGCGGAACACGCGCGCCATCCCGCCGCGGCCGATCTCCTCCTCGACCTCGAACAGGTGCGCCAGCGATTCTCGGACGCGGTCGAGCAGATCGCTCATTCGATCTCCACCGATCTCCGGGGGCCTGAGGGAAAGGAGCCTCCGCCGGGGATCGGCGTCAATCCCGGGCCGGCGACCGGGTCCGGGACGCGGGACTCAGAACGGTCCGGTCTCGCCGCGCATCGCGAGCTCATCCTCGCACAGCTCGAAGAAGTTGCAGCGGGGGCAGTGCCGGGTGTCTTCGGCGAGCGGGAACGCGTCGCGCGGCTTCGGCTCGTTTCGGGCCGGGTTCGCGAGATACTCCCGCATGTTCTCGACGCTGGCGAGGATCCGTCCGCGCTCGTCCGCGATGTCCCGGTCCGTGATCGGGACCGTGAGCGACTCGCCGCTCTCCAGGTACTCGAGCCGTCCGATCACGGGCCCGCGCGGCAGGTCCGTCCTTTCGCGGAGGTAGACGGCGTACGTTCGGAGCTGGGGCGCGTGCCCTTCGCCGCGCGCGCCGGTCTTCCAGTCCACGATCCGCCACGCGTCGCCGACCCGGTACAGGAGGTCGGGTTGCGCGTAGAGCTTCACTCCCTCGACCCCCACGAAGTCGAGCCGGTCGATCTCCTTCACCTCGACCTGCGGCGCCTCGATCGCCTCGCGGAAGCTCTCCGTGAGCGGGAGGTTCCGGAGACACGCGTACAGACGGTCGCGGATCCTCTCGATCAGGTCCCGTCCCGGTCCGGTTCCGCGGTAGAACTCCATCAGCATCGGGATCCGGTTCGGGGCCCGCTCCCACTCCTCCCGGCGCTGCGACTGGACCCAGATCCGGTTCAGCCGCGTCCTGCCCGCTTCGACCAGGCGCGCCGGCGTCGGCGCCGCGCCGCCGCCGCGGGCACGCTGCACGGCGCCCGCCGCGATCTCGTGCACGACGTTTCCGAGCGCCATGTGGAGGTTCGTGATCTTCTTGAGCCGCCACGCGAGGCGTGCCTCCTCCGGCGACTCGTCGAGCCAGCCGTTGTGGGAGCCGTAGTACTGCCAGAAGTAGCGACGCGGGCACTCGCGGAAGGTGGAACGCCGGCTCTGTGACCAGGAGAACTCCGGGAACGGCGCGACCTCGAACGCCATCGCGCTCAGTCGAACCGGACGGTCCGGACGTCGTCATCCGGCGCCGCGAAGTAGAACGTGTGCCGCCGGTCGGTGGCCGGGTGGAGCACCCGGATCACGTTCCGCTGGTCGTCGAACTGGTCGTAGAGAACCGTCGCGCGGACGCCGAGCGCCCGGATCTCGGAGACAGCCTCGTACTCGAGCAGGGCCCACCAGACGCGCGTGTCGCCCGCGCCCGACTCGAGGTCGACGCCGCTCGCCACGAGCGTCGGTCGGAGCCGCGCCCCGTCCGCCACCACCGCGAGCCGTTCCGCGACGTAGGCGACGTAGAGCGAGTCCAGCTCCGGCGTGGCCTCCATCTCGACCGTCTCGCGTCCGGCGAGGCGGGCGAGGGCGGCCTCGAGATCGTTCTCGAACGTCCGCAGGCGAACCAGGACCCGGGAGCCCTCCACGGCGACCTGCGCCGTCGCGAGGTGCAGCGGGTGCGCCCGCGGCGAGGGCGTCTCCGCCGCGTGAACCGGGACCGCGACCGTCACGACGGCGAGCGCGGCCCCGGCGAGCGCGCCCCGGATCACGAGGTCTGCGCGACCCAGACGTTGTCGTCCGTGTCGATGTCGGCGAACCAACCGTCCGGATCGACCACGACCTTCGTGATCGCATCGTCGGAGAACATCCCGAACACGAACTCCTTCTCGTCCATCCGCCACACGTCCACGGGCAGGTCGATCCGCTCCACGCGGCCATCCTCGAACGTGAGGTCCATCTGGATCGGCATCACGAGCCCACCGTCGTTCTGGATCTTGATCCTGTAGTACCACGCGCCCCGCGGATCCGCGGGCGGCGTCTCGCCCGACGCGCGCTGCTCGCTCGACGCGAACAGGAGCCCCGACGGCTCGCGCGAGACGTCGGCGATCTTCTGGTCGTTCGCGTGCGTCGTGTAGAACCAGCCGCGCCACATCCACGCCATGTCCTCTCCGGCTCCCTCCTCCATCGAGCGGAAGAAGTCGGCGGGCTTCGGCTTCTTGAACATCCAGCGTTTCGCGTAGCCGCTGAACGCCTGGTCGAACACCTCCGGCCCGAGCACCGCCTCGCGGAGCATGCTCAGGCCCGCGGCCGGCTTCGCGTAGCCGTTGTTCCCGAAGTCCTTATGGATCAGATCGGAGTGGGTCATGATCGGGACCTGGTCCGGGTCCCGCATGTAGTCGACGATCTGCTGGGGCGAGCCGCGCCAGCTCGGGAACGACGGGTCGAGCTCGACCTCGGCGTAGTGCTGCAGGAACGTGTTCAGACCCTCGTCCATCCAGGTCCACTTCCGCTCGTCGGAGTTCACGATCATCGGGAACCAGTTGTGCCCGACTTCGTGAATCGTGACCCCGATCAGCGCGTACTTGACGCCATCGGAGTAGGTCGTCGCCGGGGCCCCGTCCGGGCCGGGGCGCGGTCGGGCGCCGCAGAACGCGACCATCGGGTACTCCATCCCGCCGACCGGCCCGTTCACGTTCGTCGCCTTCGGGTACGGGTACTCGAAGGCCATCCGTCCGTAGGTCTTCAGCGTCTGGATCACGGCCGGCGTCGAGATCTCGTTCCACAACGGCATCGCGTCCCTGGGGTAGAACGAGTGCACGGCGATCGGCCTCTCGCCGGGACGGTACTTGTATCCGGCGGCATCCCACACGAAGGTCTTCGACGAGGCCCACGCGAAGTCGCGGACGTTCTCCGCCTTGAAGTGCCACGTGAGCGTGCCGTCCGTCTTCGGACGACTGGCTGTCGTCATCACCTCGTCGGGCGCCACGATGTAGACGGGCGCCTCGCTCTCGTAGGCCCGAGCGAGCCGCTCGCGCTGCGTCCGGGTGAGCACGTCTTCCGGGTTCTGGAGAATCCCCGTGGCGTCGACGATGTGGTCCGCCGGCACCGTGATCTTCACGTCGTAGTCGCCGAACTCCAGGTAGAACTCCCCGCGCCCCAGGAACTGGTCCGTCTGCCAGCCGTTCACGTCGTCGTACACGGAGAGACGCGGAAACCACTGGGCGATCTCGTAGATCCACCCGTCGCGCACCTTCTCCTTCGCGCCGCGCGCGAAGTCCGGCACCGGGAAGCTCCAGTCGATCTCGAGCCCCGCCGTGCCGCCGGGCTCGAGGGTCGCCGGGAGGTCCACGCGCATGATCGTCTGGTTGATCCGGTGCGGGGCATCGGCCAGACGCCCGTCCGGACCCACGACCTGTACCCGCGTCACCTCGTACCCTCCGTCGAACGGATCGAGTCCGAGCCAGCGCGCGGCCCTCGGGTCCATGTTCTCGGGGATCGCCCGGCGCAGCGCATACGTGCGGCTGTGCTCCAGGGAGCGGACGTTCTGGTCCAGCTGGATCCAGAGGTAGTCCAGCGGATCCGGCGAGTTGTTGTGATAGGTGATCCGCTCGGAGCCGGACACCACGTGGCTCACCGTGTCGAGAGCCGTCTCGATCACGTAGTCCACCTTCTGCTGCCAGTACCGGTGGCCCGGGGCGCCGGACCCCGTCCGGAGCTCGTTCGGGGCCGGCCAGTCCTCGAGCGCCCGGAACATCGAGGCGTTCGTCCGGCCCGTCGAGTCCGGGTGCAGCCAGCTCTGCGCCCGGGCCGGAGTCGCCGTCACCGCGAGCAGCGCCGCCGTGGCGAGCAGCGCCGTCGAAGGCGTCGCCCGTCTCTCTCCCCTCGTCCGCATCGTCCGCATCGTCTCCTCTCCGCGACGGTGCATCGCCACCGTCCTCGAGTCCGGCCCTTCGACTGCGAATCGGCCACGGGCCGCGGGCCGATCGTTCATGTTCGCCTTCGCGCCGGATCCACGTCCGGGGTCGCCGGTCAGATCCTCTGCGCGATCAGCAGGAGCGCCATGCCGCCGGTGATCGCCGACACCCCCAGGACCCACGCCCGGCGCGGAACGCGCAGCCCCCGGAGCATCGCGAGCGCCGCCACGGAAAGCGCACCCACGATCGCCAGCTGGCCGACCTCGAGTCCCGCGTTGAACGCGAGAAGCGGCACGAAGAGGCTCTCCTCGCCCCCGAGCGCCGCGCGGAGGAAGTTCGAGAACCCGAGCCCGTGGATCAAGCCGAAGCCGACCGCGATCAGGTATCGCGTCCTCGCCTCCGCCGGCGTCTCCCGCTCCGGATCGCGTTCGCCCGGGGACGAGCCGGCCGACGACGCTGCCCCGCCCTCACCGGATCGCGCGGCGTGACCGGGCCGCATCCACACCCCTGCGTTCACGAGGCTGGTGGCGAGGATCGTGACCGGGATCGCGACCTCGACCACGGCCGGCGAGATCCTCACCAGGTCGAGCGTCGCCAGCGCGAGCGTCGCCGAGTGCCCGACCGTGAACGCGGTGACGAGCCAGAACAGCCGTCGCCACTGTCCGAGGTCCGACGCCGTGAGCGCCGCCACGAACAGCAGGTGGTCGTAGCCACCGACGTCGGTGATGTGCTCGAATCCGAGCCGGAGGAAGACCAGGAATTCGGACCCCATGCCCTCGCCATCTCGCGTTGCGCGCCGGCCGTGCCGTCACCTCACACAACAGCCGGACGGCACGAGAAGTTGCGACGGACGCCCGCGGGTACGACACCGGTGGACCGCGTTGGACGGTGGTGACGGCGACCCCGGACGACCCGGCGATCGGTCCGGGATGCGAAAAGGGCCTGACCGCTTCCGCGACCAGGCCCTTTCGTGGCGCTTTAGAAGGACTCGTCCCCGTTCCGACGGCGCGCCTCCAAGCTGCTCCATCAAATCCGCACCAGCCGACCGCACCCGGGGGAGAGACGGCGGGACGGAAGAGGGGGGAAGCAGGAAGCGTGCCTCGAGGCGCTCGTGGTCGCGCGGAACCGACGGCCGTCGATTTCCTTCCATTACAGCAAGTTACGAGCACGACCCCGGCGAGCCCGACGGCAGCCGCGCGTCGGCCCACGGCACAATCGTCGTCTCGATGCTACAGCTTCTCGTCGCGTGGTCGCGTCGCCTCGGCCGGCAGGCCCGCGCTCGGCCGACCGACGCGCTCGCGCTCATCCCGCCGCGGCGGCGCGGGCCCGTCGCCACCGATGGAGCGCGAGGGCCCCGAGGAAAATCTGGATCTCGAGCGGGAGCTCGTCCGGAAACTCGAGCCGGGCCGTGAGGCCGAGCCACCCCTCCCGGCGCGCCAGGCCGACCTCGCGGTCTCCGTGCCGCAGCCGGAGGGTCCGGAGCCCGAATACGCCGCCGGAGAGGGTGAGGGCCCGATCCGCGGCGCGGATCCGGATCGTCCGCGAGAACGGGCGTCCTCCGCTCGCCCGGGCGAGCTCGCGCGGGTGCGGGACGTCCGCCTGCTCGAGTACGAAATCGCCCACGAACCCTTCGCGTCGGATGCGGAACCGCCGGTCGCCGACCTCGATCGCGCCGCGGCGGCCCAGGAGTCCGAGCGTCAGCCTCCCCACCTCCCGGTCGCCCGAGAGGAACCGGTAGCCCCGGGACAGGAATCCTGTCCTCACCGCACGAAGTGTCATGGGATCAAGATACGCCGTGTCATGGGATCGAGATCCGAGCCCGGCCGCCTCCCCCGCAGACGCGTCCGGGACTCACGGGTAGACCGTCTCCCAGCGGGGGGTGTCGCGCCCGACGATCCATCCGATCCCGGCACCGAGCGCGGCCCCCCCGGCCGCGAAGCCGATCCAGGCGGCGGTGTCGGGTCCGGAGTCGCAGTCGTTGTCCACGGCTTCGCAGAGCAGGTTCGCGATGCCGTGGAGGGCCAGAACGCCGAGTCCGGCCCCGATCGCACCGCCGAAGAACGCGCCTCCCTCCCCGCGTCCGACCGCCACCGAGAGCGAATCGACGAGCGCGAGCGGAAGCTCCACGACTTCGCCGGGCGGGTCGTCGAGCTCCACGCGGAGCCTTCCGGCGGGCCACGGGCTCGCCACCCGGCCATCCACCCGGGGACGGGGCGGCGCGACGACGCGCACCGCGTCGCCGACGTGGAGGGTCGCCATCTGCGCCGGGATCGCGGCTCCCGACGGTGCGGCCTCCTGCGCGAGAGTCCCGGGAGGCGCGAAGAGGAGAGCGATCGCCAGAGATCCGGCGGCCCTCCCGCGAGGGCGGAGATCTCTCACCTCAGGGAAGCGCCGAGCAGGTCACGGACGACGGATCGCCGCCACCCTGCCACGTTCCCGCCGCCCCCGCCGCCGTCGGACGCAGGACCAGCTCGTGGAGGCGCCCGAACTGGTCGGAGAGGACCAGCCGTGTCCCCGATGCGTGGGCCGCGGCGTGTACGACCGTCGTCCGGAGCACGTCGGGCTCGTCGCGACCCTCGGCCGTGTGCCACGGCGCGCGTCCCGCGACGCGCCCTCCGTCGTCGACCAGCTCGAGCGTCCCGGATGCCGCGACGACGTCGCCGTCGCGAACCGTGCAATCCCAGCGACCCAGCAACGCGAGCCCGGCCGGGTCGGCCGCGGCCACCGACGCCGGGTCGAGGAACGCGTCGGCGATCAGCATCGCCGGCCGGAGTCCCGCCGGCCCCCGCGTGAAGTTCGTGGCCATGGCCACCACCGTCTCCTGCGCGGGAAGCACGAGCAGGAAACTCGTTCCCCCGATCGAACCGCCCCCGTGGTCCACCCAGAGCCGCCCGTCGGGGGTCTCGCCGGACGACCAGCCGATGCCGTAGCCGGTCTCCTCGCCGCCGCTGGTGCGCTGCGGAGCCCAGAGGAGGCGAACGGTCGCGGGCTGGAGGATCCCCGCCCCGTCCAGCGAGCGCAGATGCTCGAGGCCGAACCGGACCAGGTCCTCCGGCGTCGAAAGGAAGCCGCCTCCCGCCCACTTGTAGCTGTTGTCGACGAAGGGCGCGTTGAACAGTCCGGGCTCCGGCACTCGCCCGTGATACGGACGGGCTCTGTCGGGCACGATCGCGTAGGCCAGGTCGGCCGTCGTGCTCCGCATGCCGATCGGCGCGAAGACCCTCTCGTCCATGAATCGGAGAAACTCCTCGCCCGACGCTCCCTCGACCACGGCCGACAGCAGGTTCCACCCGTAGCTCGAGTAGGAGAACCGCGTCCCGGGCTCGAACAGGAGGGAGTCGTTCTCGAAGATCGTCAGGCCCTCCCGCACGGTCTCGTACGGTCGGCTGGAGAGGAACTCCTCGCCGTCGTAGTGGCGGATCCCCGCGAGGTGTCCCGCGACCTGCCGGCTGGTGAGCGGCCATCTCTTGCGCGGGAAGTCGGGCACGTACGCCTGGACCTCCGCGTCGAGATCGAGTCGTCCCTCGTCCACGAGGAGGCCGATCGCCGCCGCGGTGAGCGGCTTCGAGACGCTCCCGACCCGGAATCGCGTGGCGGGAGTGACGGCGACGCGTTGCTCGAGGTCGGCCCAGCCGAACCCCCCGGACCACACGATCCGGTCCCCGATCCCGACGGCGACGGAGACCCCGGGCGTCCCGCTGCCCTCCCGAAGCGCCTCGATGACGCGACCCGCGAAGGCGACGGCGGGCGCGAGGTCCCCTGGCGCGGATCCGGCCGGGGCGCCGGCTCCCTGGGCCGCACAGGGCGCGGGGCACACGGCGGCCGCGAGGACGACGATCGCCGTCCACGTTGCCCGACGGGGCAAGCGGAACGAGTTCGAGCCCATGCGAATCTCCCGGTGAGGGCGGCGACGCGAGCGGATCCGCGGATCGGAAGAACTTGCGCCCGCGAGCCGACGCGGAACAGTCGCGGAGATGACCCCGCCCGGGCACGCGACCCTCCGGTCGGCGGCCCCGGGCGGCGGCCGGCTACCGGCTCACTCCAGCTTGCAGGTCGGGCGGACGCTGCACACGACCGTCGTGCCGCACCGGGTGCACTCGTACGTCCTCGGCGTGCTGAGCGCCGCCGGCGACGCGATCGCGTCGTAGAAGCCGATCACCAGCGTGAGATCCGTGCCGTCGGGCGCGTCGACGTGCACGCGGGTCAGTCGCCCTTCCTCGGACGGCCGGGCGCGCATGCCCACCCGGACCCCGTTCACGACCAGCTCCTGGTTTCCGGGAACGACGCCGGACAGGGCCCACTCGGCCGCGACCTGTCCCCTCGCCCCCCCCGCGTGCGCCTGCCCCGAGACGCTGGCCGCCCGGTTCGGACCGACCGTGACCGTGACGGGGACGTTCTCCGGGGCATCCTGCGCCCGGGCCTCCCGAGGAACGGCGATCGCCGCCATCGCGAGCGCCCCGACACACAGCAGCGGAATTCTCATGCCTGACCTCCGAAACGTGAGAGTGCGCGACGCGCTGCGCGCGGCCGCTATGGAACACCCGGAGCCGCGAACGCGACCTCCGGCCTGGGGTCGATCTCCGGCTCCGCGTAGACGAGCAGGCGCGCGACCTCGCGCCGCGCCTCCATGGCCTCCCCGCGCCGGCCCTCCCGGTCCGCCGAGCGTGCGAGCCCGGCGAGGGCCCCGGTCCGAAGACCCCAGCGGGAGTCGAAGCGGTCCAGCGACAGCGGGCAGTCGCGCACCGACGCGTAGAGCGCGGCCGCCGTCGAATCGCGCCGCAGGCGCTCGGCGAGAGCGGCGGCGAGGTACTGGCTCTCGAGCCCGAGACGCGCGGAGGAAGCCGTGGCGGCGAGCGCCGAGTCGAGCAGCACGCCGGCGGTCGCCTCGTCCCCCGCGGCGGCGGCGGCGAGTCCGCGGAGCGCCTCGGGCACCGTGATCCCCTCTGCCTCCCAGTCACGCTCCCAGGCGACGAGACGTCGCGGGCTCACGACGAGCGCCGGCGCGGCCCCCAGGCTGAGAGAGGCTTCGCGAAGCAGCGCCCTCCCCCGACCGTCGAGGTCGTCCCGGGCCCATGCGGCGTCGAGCTCCGCCAGCCCGGCCTCGACGTCGCCGGGCCCGGCCCCTGCCGCCGCGAGCAGGACCGTCCGGCCGAACACCGGCTCGACCGAGCCCGCCATCACGATGCTCTGGTCGCGTGGATCCACGGCTCCGAACGAGCGCTGGGCCCAGAGCGGCGCGAGAATCTCGTGCGCCCGGCCCGGTCGTCCCGTGGCGACGAACAGGTTGGCGGCCGCATCGGGAGCCGGCGCGCCGGAGGGCGACCCGCCGCGCGATCCCGTGATCGCCTCGAGAGCGCGCGCGACCAGGGAATCGGCCCGCTCGACCTCCCCCGCCGCCAGGCGGAGCATCGCGAGACGGATCCGGTCCTCGGGGGTGGTGTCGCCACGAAGGGCGAGGGCCGTCGCAAGGTGCCCGGCGGCGGACCGGGTCAGGCTGTCGGTGATCGCGGGGTCGGACCGGCAGTCACGAAGGCCCCGCTCCCAGACGGCGAACACGGCCCACTCCTCGAACGGACGGGGCTGGTCCGGACGAACCGCGGCCCACCGCTCGATGAGCGCTGCGGTCCGGCGGCGCAGCGACTCGGCCTCGCGCGAAGCGGCCGTGCGCTGATCGGCCGTCATCGACTCGGCGGGCACCCAGACCAGCGAGTCGCCCGGCATCGGACAGAACGCGACGACGTTCTCCACCGAGCGTCGGCCGTAGGGAGGCACGGGCCCAGTCCCGGGACGGTGGTAGGCGGGACACGAGCCCCTCGCCGCGGACTCCGCCACGAGGCGATCGATGTCGAACAGGCGCCCGTAGCTGAGCGGGAACTCCGGAGCGAGGCGGGCCGCCGTCTCGAAGGAGCGGCGGGCCAGCTCGAGGTCCTTCCGCGGCACGAGCGACCCGTCGGGTCGAGCGGCGAGCATCGGGTCCTCGTACTCGATCGCCCCGAGCAGCATCCACGCCTCCACGTCCGTGGAGTCGGCCGCGATCAGGTCGTGCACCGACGCGCGGGCAGCGTCGTAGTCGCCGTCCCAGAACGCGCGGAACGCCGAGATCTGGGCCCGCAGCCCGGGACGGAGTCCGCGCTCGCCCGCGAGGCGGTCCGCCTGCTGGGCCAGCCGCGCGATCTCCGGTCCGCGATCGACGATCCGCTCGGGGTTCCGGGCCGTCTGCCAGTACAGGGTGAGCCCGAGTCGATGATACGGGAGGGCGAACGCGGAATCCTCCGCGATCGCCTCGCGGAACCGCTCGGCCGCCTCTTCCAGCCGCCAGGCGTAGAGGGCGTCGAGGCCCTCCTGGTAGGAGCGGTGGGCGGCCGGATTCGTCGACTCGGACCGGAGGGCCGCGAGATCGACGTCGCGGTCGCGGAGATTCAGGACCTCCTGTGCCACCGGGGCCACGAGGCCATCCAGGTCCTCGAGGTCCGCGTGGTTGAGCAGCGCCCGGCGCAGCTGTGCGCCACTGGCGACGTCGAACATCACGCTCTCGAGCAGCAGCGAGTCCCCGTCGACCTCGGTGGTCAGCGCGACGAGCGTTCCGACCCGTTGCGCGCGCGCGATCGCGAGCCCCAGCTCCATCGACGGGAGTGTCCGCGTCTCGATGCCGAGGTCGTGCATCACCCCGGCCAGCGCGATGTCCGACACGACCCGGATCGACTCCCAGCCCCGCAGCTGCCTCGTGAGTCGGGCCGCCGCGCGCTCGGCGAGCTCCCGCTCCGCGTCCGTCTCGCCCCGGTGCGTGAACGGGAGCACGACGTAGGAACCGAGCGGATCTTCGACCGCGTAGGCGGGAGCGGGCGTCCCGCCGGAGATCCACCCGAACCGCGAGGCGGCGCTCCACGCCACGACCAGGAAGAGCACGCTGCCGACGAGCGCGAGGATCCCGGCCGGCCAGCGTCGGCGGCGCGGCTCCGCGGCGATGTCCTCGAGCTCGCCGGCCCGGGCCGGCTCCGTGCGAACGACCCCGTCCGGCGTGATGTCGAAGGCCCAGGCGAGAAGCACGGCGACCGGGAATCCGGCCACGGCGAGGACGGTGAGACCGGACACCGCCTGCGCCGGGATCGGAAGGCCTCCCGCGAGGAGATCCATCGCCTCGAGGAAGGCGAACGCGCCGCCCCCGTAGATCGCCATGACGCGGAAGACCCGCCGACGCTTCAGCTCGGCGAGGAACCGCTGCCAGGGAGGGGACGTCGGTCGGAACCCGGAGTCGGACATGCCCGAATCTCCGCGATCGAGTGGTCGCGGGGCAAGACCGGCCGCGAAGCCCGCCGAGCGTTCAGGCCGTCTCGAAGAGCTTCCCGGCCAGCGTGGGCTCCTTGTCGACGCGCGTGGCGACCTTCACGTAGGACACCAGCCGGAGCACGCCGTCCGCGTGCAGGACCTCGTGAACTCGCTCTATGGCCGCGAGGATCTCGGAGAGCTCGCCCTCCACGTTCGTCCCGTTCGCGTGGAGCGTCACGAGAAGACCGGACTCCTCGAGGATGCGGTGCGCCTTCATGACCGGCTCGCGGACCGACACGCCCGCGCCGATCGGAATGCACTGGATCTCGCCGGTCGCCTTCAAGGCGCTTCTCCCTTCACGTGGACCGCCTCCGCCCCCCGACTCCGGGTCCTCGCCCCCGTGGTCACCGACGGAAGCGGGCGTAGATGCCTCCGGGCTCCTCCGACGTGAGCCGATCATAGTCGAAGACCCAGATCAACGTCTTCCCCTCGACCCGCGTCGCGTTGTGCTCGAGCACCCGGAACGGAGTCTCGAGGCGGAAGGTGACGCGAAGGTCCTTGAGCAGTCCCTCGACGATCTCCTCCGCCAGCATCCCGTCCGAGGAGACATCTTCGATCGGGTCGATCGGTTCGTTCCGAACGATGATCTCGTCGCCGTCCTCGACGATCTCCAGTCCCTCGAAGGGGGCCGAATCCTCGAAGCCGAGGTCGAGATCTCCGTCGTCCCGATTGCCGACGCGCATCTCGCGGAGCCGGTCGACATGATCGAACGCGAACCCGAGCTCGAGACTCTGCCGAAGGTCGTCGCGCTTCTGTCGCGCGTAGCGAACGCGCACCCCATCCGGCAGGTCCTCCTCGATGTCCGCGCGGAGCTTCGCCTCGTCGAAATCGTCCCGGTCCTCTTCGATCTCGGCGAGGAGATCTTCCCTCGCCTCTTCGACCTGCTCGGCGGTGGGAGGACCCCCCTCGTTGGTGAACGCGGCCTGTACCGCCGCGGCGGCGTAGGCGACACGGTCCAGGTCGGCGGTCATCTCGAGATCCGACGTGCCCGAGAGGTTCTCCTCGAGCTGGATCCCGTAGTCGACCTGCACGCAGCCGGCCGTCGCGATGGCGGCCCCGATCACCCACGTCACGGTCCTTGCGAAGCGCATACAACCTCCTGGAGTCGGCCCGAGCCACGAGCGGGCAACCGGCCACCGGCGGGCAACGGGCCGCGGGTCCCCGGTGGACATACCCTCCCTACGAGTCGAGGGACGATCGAGGTTCAGGCCGACAAGGGGAAGGAATCCGGGCGCCCTCCCCCCGCTCGAGGCGGGCGATCTCCCGCGACCCGGGAAGAGGCCGTGTCCGAAGGCAACGGGCCTGCGGGTCCGACCGAAGCCGGCGGATCGCCGCGTGACAGAGGTCTCTCTGGCGGCTGGGAAGCCCATCCAGGCGACGACGGAATCGTCGCGTGAGCAGCACCGAATCCGAGCTGCCGGAACGAGTCCGGCCTCCTCCGCGAGAGCGGCCTGCACCGGCCGCGCGCAGGTCGACAGCGGATCGCGCCGAACGACCGCCGCCGGAAGGGCCCTCAGATCCCTCGGATCTCGGTCCCGACGTCCGGACTCGGAAATGGGTGCCGAGGGTCATCGCGGAGACAAGGTAGCCCACCGGGGCGGAGGAGCGCCGGCCCCGGACGCCCGGCTCCGCGGCTAGCGCGTGTCCAGCTTCGCCCTCAGGCGGCGCCGGATCTCGGCGCGGAGGGGATGATCGGAGGGGACTTCGGCGACCAGCCGGCCGACGCAGCTCAGCAGGGAGCGGTCCTCGCGTCGGCGGAGTCGGCCCCGCGCCGGCATTCTGCGGAGCGTCTCGAGGAGCGCATCCGGCAGGTGGAGGTCGACCTCGTTCCAGCCGCACTCCAGGTAGCGAGCGACGGAGCGCTTGGCCTGGAGGGCCTGCGCCGCGCCGGCGAGGAGTCCGTCAGGATCTGTCTGCCAGAAGCGTCGTTCGTCCATTCGCCCGTCGATTCGGCCGCGTTTCGGTGTCTCTCGTTGGACACGGCATTCCGCCGCCGGAGCCGACACGGCAGGTCGGGGGCCGCGCCTCCATTCTGTGCCGGGTCCGGGATGGCGCCTCTCCAGCGCACGCCGCGTGCCCGGCGTCAAGTCCATTCACATGAGCAAGTTGCGCAATCAATGACGGGGTGGGCGTTGCTCTGGAGCCACAACGGCCGCTCAGACTCAGAGGCGGGTCCCGCAGTACTTGCAGAACGTGGCGTCCGCGTCGTGGCCCTCGGCGGCGCAGACCCGGCAGGCCTGTGTCGAGGCTCCTCGTCGTTCCTCGCGGACCAGCTCCGTGGTCACGATCCCCGTCGGGACCGCGATGATCCCGTAGCCGAGAATCATGACGAACGCCGACAGGAACTGGCCCAGCGCGGTCTGGGGCGCGATGTCGCCATATCCGACCGTCGTGAGCGTGACGATCGCCCAGTAGATCGAGACCGGGATGCTGGTGAACCCGCGGGAGGGTCCCTCGATCAGGTACATCATCGAGCCGACGATGACGACCACCGTCAGCACCACGAACACGAACACGAAGATCTTCCGGGACGATGCCTGGAGGGCGCGGCGCAGCGTCCGGGCTTCGGAGACGTACTGCACGAGTTTCAGCACGCGGAAGATCCGGAGCAGGCGGAGTACGCGCACGACAACGAGCGCCTGCGTACCCGGCCAGATGACGCTCACGTACGTGGGAAGCACGGCCAGGAGGTCGATGATCCCGTAGAAGCTCCGCGCGTAGGCCCATGGCCTCTCCACGCAGAGCAGCCGGAGCACGTACTCGATCGTGAACAGGATCGTGATGACCCACTCCGCGACGCGGAGCTGGGGCCCGACCCGGGCGCGGACTCCCGCCATGGTCTCCGCGCTCACGACGACGACGCTGAGGAGGATCGTCGCGATCAGAACCACGTCGAACAGCTTTCCGGCGGACGTGTCGGCCTCGAAGATCACCTCGTGGGCCTTCGCCCTCCATCCCTCGAGGCGGGACGACTGGTCGGGAACGGCCGTGGGGTCGGTCATGCAGCGCGTGCGGGACGGGCCGGCGATCGTTTGCCCGTGCCCCGGTCAGGGGATAGTCTTGCCCCCGGAATCAGGATACGGATTCGCGTGGTCGGGGCGGGAGCCGGCGGGCGCCGGGCTCGCCCCGTTCTCATTCCCGGGACGGGGATGGCCACGTCAGGAGATCTGAGGAGGAGACGATGTCCAAGGCTGTGATCGGCGACACGGTGAAGGTTCATTACACGGGACGCCTCGACGACGAGTCGGTGTTCGACAGCTCCCGCGAGCGGGAGCCGCTCCAGTTCACGATCGGGGCCGGCCAGGTGATTCCCGGGTTCGAGGAGGCGGTCGTCGGCCTCGCGCCGGGCGAGAGCGCGAAGACGCGAATCGAGCCGGAGAACGCGTACGGTCCTCGCCTCGACGAGCTGCGGATCACGGTTCCCCGCGACAACCTCCCGGACGAGTTCTCGGTGTCCGAGGGAGACCACCTCCAGATGCGGACGCAGGACGGGCAGGCCGTGCGCGTCCAGGTGCTCGACGTCGCCGAGGAGGCGATCGTCGTCGACGCGAATCATCCGCTCGCCGGCAAGCCGCTCAGCTTCGAAATCGAGCTCGTCGAGATCGTCTGAGCGCGGCGCACGGAAGGGCACGGCGGCGACGGGCGAACGTCCCGTCGCCGCCGCGCTCAGGACTTCCTGTACTCCCCCTCCATCAGCGGCCGCCACGACTCCCCGTCGGCGGACACCTCCATGAGATAGCTGTAGCGACCCGGCTCCCCGAAGTCCCAGACGGCCCGGATCCAGCCCTGTCGGTCCTCGCTCGTCAGGGTCAGCACGTCCCCGTCGAAATCGCCGTGAAACTCGTTCGGCGGCATGCCCATCGAGTCGAACCAGTGAAGCACGTACCGGTCGGAGCCGGCATCCCATCGCAGGATGGCGTGCCCCTGGAGCGCGATCTTCCCCTTCCGCTCCTGTTCGTACTCGTGGATCAGGACGAAGCCGTCGAGCGCCATCCGGTTCTGCACCCGACCGATGGCCGTGCCGCCGCGGGGGTCCCACGGATTCGGGTAGATCTTCTCGTCTCCCGTCCAGGCCCCGACGAGCGCCTCCATCCGGGTATGGGCGGGTCCCGGCGTCGGCATGTCCATCATGCTGCAACCTCCCCGAATCGGAACCGGGCCGGCCAGACGGTCGCCGCGCGTCCCCGGCGTCTCGTCGCGGCGCTTGCGCCCCGCCTTGGCGGACGCGCTTCCCGCGTGTCAATTGTGCAAGATCGGCCCGGAACGAGGCCTGCCACAAGACGGGACGCGAATCGAGGGAGCCGGGATGCCGAAGGCCAGCCATGGATCGCCGCCACCGGGGCTGTGCGGGACGTGCGCGCATGCCCGCGTCGTCCGGAACCGGCGCGGCTCCGTCTTCCACCTGTGCCGGGCGGCGGCGGACGACCCCCGTCTCCGCAGGTATCCGGTGCTTCCGGTCCTGCGCTGCCACGCGTTCCGCCCGGCGGACCCCGACCGATCTCCCGACGAGAAGGCCCGGGAGCGCGGCGCGCCCCCGGGCCTCGATGCGACCGGGCGAGGACCCGATCAGGGGTGACCGGACGCCTTGCAGTCCGAGTAGACCCGCTCGCCGTCCTTCTCCACGAGGGCTTCCGGTCCCTTGCCGTGGAAGACCCAGGTGCCATCGGTGAACCGCATCCCGGACGCGGCACGGTCCGAGGCGAGAGTGACCGTCTCCTCGCCCATGACGAGATCCGCCTCCCCGGTGCCCTCGTGCAACACCAGCTGGAAGGAATTTCCCTCGGCGCAGGCGTAGGTGATCCGGGTCACGCCTCCCTGCCCGGGCATCTCCATCGCGCCGTGGGGATTCTGCATCGCGCCGGCTCCGCCGGCCTCTTCCTGCGTCTCGGCCGCGGCCGACTCGCCGGCCTCGCCGCCCTGCTCCGCGCCGCACGCGGCGACGACCATCAGGGTGGCGAGGGCGAATGGCATGTGACGCTTGAACAGCATGACGTTCATCTCCGTTGTGAGCCTGTGGGGCCTCCGTACTGGAGGGCGGCCGGGCCGGGCCTCGGCCGACCGACCGGGGAGTCTCGCGAGGGGCGGGGGTCCGCGCAAGCGCGTCAGAACGACCGGCGCCTCAGAACGGAAACGGTCTCTCCGCGAGGACCTGCCAGGCCGCGACTCCCAGCAGCACCGCGCCGACGATCCCGAGCGGGACCGGCGCCCACCGACGGGGTCGCGAGCGCCCCGTGCGTTCCCGCAGCTCCGCGGACGTGGCCTCGGGCGTCGCGTCCACGCCTTCGCCCGTGACGTCGAAGCGCCAGGCCAGCAGGAGCGCCACGGGATAGCCGCACAGCGCGACGAGCGCCGCGAGATCGAGGAGACCCGGAGACAGTCCGAGGTCCGCCCGGGACAGGCGGAGCCCCTCCAGCGCCACGAACGCCATGGCGCCGTACACGGCCGAGACCCGGAACACGTCCCGTCTCTCGAGCTCCGCGATCCACACCCTGTGACGCGGCGGGGAGGCCATGTTCGCAGTATCGCGGGTCGGGAGGAGGAGCGGCAAGGCGACGCGATGCCCGGCGACCCGTCGTGCGGGGCCCGGTCCGCTCAGCCGCGCACGCGGGACCGCCGCGAGACGATGAGGCCGACGCCGACCAGGATGATCGCGGCGCCGACGAGGGTGCGGGCCGTCACGGTCTCGTCCGCGAGCGCCCAGCCCAGGAACACGGCGACCACGGGGTTCACGTACGCGTAGCTTCCGACGCGCGCCGGGGTCGCCACCCGGAGCAGGAAGACGTAGGCCGCGAAGGCCACGAGCGAACCGAAGACGATCAGGTAGACGAGGGAGAGGACCGACCGGGTCGACATCGCCGCCGGATCGAGCCGCGCCCACTCGCCGGTCGCCGTCCCGATCCCGAGGAGCAGGATCCCGCCCATGCTCATCTGCAGGGCCGCCGCCATCCGCGGGGCGCGCGGGACCGGAAAGCGCGCCCCGTGCACCGAACCCGTCGCCCAGGAGAGCGTCCCGAGCATCACGACCCCTGCGCCCACGAGTTGCGTGGCATCGCCCCCCGAGAGATCGATCGGACCGACGAGCAGGACGACGCCCGCGAGGCCGAGCAGGAGACCCGCGGCCACCGCCGGTCCGGGCCGGCGCCCGCCCGGGCGGAGCCAGTCCAGCAGCACCATCCAGACCGGTACGATCGCCACGAGGAGAGCCGCGAGCCCGGAGGCGATCCACTGCTCGGCCCAGGCCACGGCGCCCGTGCCACCCACGAGAAGGAGTCCCCCGACGACCGTGGAGCCGGCCCACTCTCTGGGAGGAGGACGCGGACGTCCGCGGAGACGGAGCCACGAGTAGAGCAGCAGGCCGGCGATTCCGAACCGCGCGGCCAGCATCAGGAACGGGGGAATCGTCTCGACGGCGAACCGGATCGCGAGGTAGGTGGAGCCCCAGATCAGGTAGATCGCGGCGAAGGCGAGGAAGACGAGCGATGCGCGCGGGCCCTCCTCGGACGCGACGGGCGCGGTTCGCCGGGCGACCGGGGCGGAGGGCTCCCGTGCGGGCTCCTCCGACGGGGACTCCGCGGACGCGCCCCCCGTCTGCCCGGTCTTCTCGAACGCGGCGCGCTCGAACCGGTTCCCGCGGTAAGGATCGGCGCCGCGGAGCAGCGCGACGAGACTCGCCGCGAAGTAGGCGGGAAGGAAGAGGGGGCCCCAGACCTCGTACTGGAGCACGTGCACGCGCTCGTGGGCGTGGCACTCCCGCAGGCAGCGCTCGTTCCGCCCGAGCACGATGTGCCCCAGAGTGAGGGCGCTCGCCCCGCCGGGGATCGGGACGAGCCGGCGCAGGATCCAGGCGATGCCCCGTCCCTGCACCTCGAGCGCTCCGCCCCGGCGACGCACGCCGCCTCCCGAGAGGAGCGCCACCGGCACGAGCAGGAGCCCGACCAGCGTATTCGGCAGGGCCCACAGGATGCGGACGACGCGCATGCGCTCCTCTCGTGAGACGGACGATCTGAGGATCGCTCCGGTGGGAAGCCCGCACAAGCGACGGGAACCGCGGCCCGGGTCGGGGTATCCCCTTCCGACCCGGGTCGGACGGGGACGACGGCCGGCAGCCCCGGCGCGCCGAACCCGACGCCCGACCCGAAGCGGAGATCAGCCCGTGCAGCGGAGCGCGAGCGAGAGCATGAGTACGGGGACAGCTTCGGCCGGATCGGTGCCGCGGGTGGCGATCGCGGGGGCGACCGGATTCGTGGGCTCGGCCCTGCGTCGCCGGCTCTCGGACCGGTATCGGATCCGGGGGCTCACGCGCTCTCCCGTCCGCGAACACACGCCCGTCGGCGATGCCGGCGCCCCGGACGGGCCCGGGGTCGAGTGGCGCCGCTGCGATCTGTTCCGGCTCCGGGAGGTCACCGATGCGCTTCGCGGCTGCGACGTGGCGCTCTACCTGGTCCACTCCATGTCTCCATCGGCGCGGCTCACGCAGGCCCACTTCGCCGATCTCGACCTGCTGATGGCCGACACGTTCCGGCGCGGCGCCGAGGCCGCCGGCGTGAAGCAGATCGTCTTCCTGAGCGGGCTCGTACCGGATGACGAGGAGCTGTCGGAGCACCTCGCGAGCCGGCTGGAGGTCGAGAACGCGCTGGACGCGGGTCCGGTCCCTCTCACAGCCATCCGGGCGGGCCTGATCGTCGGGGCGGGCGGATCGTCGTTCGAGATGATGACCAACCTCGTCCGACGCCTGCCCCTTATGATTCTCCCTCGCTGGACGCGATCCACGACACAGCCGATCGCCCTGGACGATGTCGTGCGCGCGTTCGAGGTCGTGCTCGAGGACCCGGCCGCGCTCGTCGGCCGGTTCGACGTCGGCGGGCCCGACCGCATGACCTACCGGGAGATGATGCGGCGGACGGGGGAGGCGACCGGGCGCCGGATCGCGATGCTGGACGTTCGCGCCTTCTCGCCCCGCCTCTCGGTCCTCTGGGTCAGCCTGTTCGGAGGCCAGCCCCGGGCGCTGGTCGCGCCTCTCGTCGAGAGCCTCCGGCACGACATGGTCGCCTCGGACAACCCGCTGCAGGACCGGCTCGCGCCGGGCCTCGTCCCTTTCGACACGGCCGTTCGCGAAGCCCTCGAGGAGACGCGCGAGGACGCCGCCGACCCCGCCCCGCCGGCGGAGCCGAGTCGCGGATCCACCCCGCGTCGCAACCGCGTCCGTTCCGTGCAGCGCTTCCCCCTCCCGGTCGGAAGGAACGCGGGGTGGGCGGCACGCGAGTACCTGCGCTGGCTGCCTCGCTTCGCTCGGCCCTTCATGCGGGTCCGGCGGGAAGCCCGCGGCGTGTTCGCGTTCACGCTGGGACGCGCGGGCCCCCCGCTGCTGGAGCTCACGCTCGACCGGGAGGCGAGCCGCCCGGATCGCCGGGTCTATCGGATTACCGGCGGGCGCCTCGCCCGCGCCGCGGACCGGGACGGACGCATGGAATTCCGGTCGACCCCGAACGGCCGATCCGTGCTCGTGGCCGTCCACGACTACGCGCCGACCCTGCCCTGGTACGTCTACAATCTCACCCAGGCGAACGCCCACCTGACGGTGATGCGCGGATTCGGCCGCCACCTCCGCCGGGCGGCCGGACCTCGCGCCTGAGGCGCGGAACGGAGGTTCAGCTGGCGCGGCGGACCCGGTCGCCGAGCGGCCGTCTCGGACGGATCGAGAGGCGACCGGAGCGGCCCAGGGAGATGCAGCGGGCGCAGCGCCACCGGCGGTCCGGCGTCGACGAGACCCGCGCGACGCGGCAGCTCTCGCAGGCGTGCTCGAACACGACCGGCGGCAGGCGTCTCCCATCCCGCCCCCGTCGCTCGGCGGGCGTGCGAAAGTCCAGTCGGGGCAGGTAGCCCATCCGGTCGACGAGCGCCGCCCACTCGGAGCCGTGCGGCGGCACGTCTCGGCCGTGGAGCGTCCGGGCGGCGATGTGGGCCGCCTCGTGACACACGATCTCCCGCAGCAGCTCGGCGTTCGCCGGCCTCGCGAGCGCGACGTGGAGTCGGATCAGCAGTCGGTCCTCGTAGCAGAGGGCCAGCGAGCGGCGCAGCCGGCGGCTGTACTCCACCCGGACTTCGCGCGCGAGGCCGGGAAGCCCCCAGGCGCGAAAGGACCGGCGGAGCGTCGTCCGGATCGTCGGCGCCGTCCGCTCGAGGGCTGCCACCGTCTCGAGCGTCCGCGACCGCCTCCTCATGATGCGTCCTCGAGCGCCGACGCGAAGCTCGCGTCGGCGGGAGCGAGATCGAGGCCGTCCAGCTCCGAGAGCTGCACCCAGCGGAGCTCCTCGTGCTCGCGGGCGATGGGATCTCCCTCGATCTCCGCCTCCACGAAGTGAATCACGAACGCGGAGCCGGGGTCGCGGCGCGAGTGCAGCGTGCGGCCCAGACGGACGAGGCGGACCCCGAGCTCCTCCCGGAGCTCGCGGTCCGCGGCCTCGGCCCGCGTCTCGCCTTCGACGAGCTTGCCCCCGGGGAACTCCCAAAGCCCGCCGTGCCGCTTCTCCCGCGGCCGCCGGCCGAGCAGCAGGCGGTTGCCGGACCGGATCACGGCGGCCAGGACCTCCACGTCGCCCCCGAAGTCCTCGCCGGCCGCCGACCGCGGCGCGTTCCCTTCTCCCACCTCGAGCACGAAGCGCTCGAGGGCCGCGTGAAGCTCGGGTCGCGCGAGAATGTCCTTGTGCCCCGCGCCCGGGATCCGGACGAGGTCCCCGCCCGTCGCCCTCGCCAACCGCCGGGCGTGCCGCGGGGGGACGCGCTCGTCCCGGTCCCCGAACGCCACGAGGACGGGACTTCGCAGCTCCGTGCCCCGCACCTCCGGGTCCATGTCCGCGAAGCGGGCGCCGGCCCGCCGCTCCCAGAACGGGCGCAGCACGCGGGTCACGAGCCGCCCCGGGAGTCCGCGATCCGAGATCATCCCCGCGGTGACCTCTTCGAGGTCGGCCGGCGCCGCGACGAGCGCGATCGCGTCGATCGGGACCCCGGACGAGGCCGCGAGGACGGCGGCGGCGCCTCCGAGGCTGTGCCCCACCACGACGACCGGTCGGGCGGGCGCGCGCTCGCGCGCGAATCGGACGGCCTGCTCGAGGTCGTCCCGGAACTGTCGGATCGTGACGAAGGGAGCGTCGTCGCTCCGGCCGTGCCGCCGGACGTCGAACACGAGCACCGGGACCCCCGCGGCGAGCAGCGGCTCGGCCAGCAGGAGCATGGTGGCGCTGTTCCCGGTCCAGCCGTGGACGAGGATCGCGGTGGGCGCACCCGCCCGGAGGGCTCCCTTCGTCATCCAGGCGCCCCGCAGCGTGAGCCCGTCGACCGAGGAGAAGGAGATCGGCTCGTGCCGCGCCTCGAGGTCCGACGCGTCGCGCTGGAGACCACGACGGGGAGGGCGCGCCGTCACCAGCGCCAGCCGATCGAGCACGACGAGGCCACCGAACAGGACGGCGACTGGCCATAGTAGAGGCATGTGGACGACAGTTCTCCGGGTTCGCGTCACGCCCGCCGCCGGATCCGGCAGCATCGGACCCCAGTATCGGCGGACGGGGCACCGGCCGGCAAGAATCTCGTTTCCGGGCCCGACACTCGTTGCCGACGCGGGGCGTCGACGAACCGACCCGACCTCTTTTCCGTACCTCGAAATCACTCGAGATATCATTTGTAACTAGATACACAACATGGACTTTTTGAACTCGTCTCGAGTCGTCCGGTAGGATCGGCGCGACGGCCGGAAACTTGCCCGTGTCCCGGTGCGGCGGAACGCGAACCGAACCTGGACGACCGGAGGAGCCTCGGACGATGACGGATCTCGCGATGGTACTGGCGGCGTCGGGCGCGATCGCCCTGCAGGGACGGAAGGTGATGCGGATGCGGCAACGGGCTCGCCTCCGCCTGCGCGTGGGCGAGAGGCTGGTTCCGGACCGGGTCCGGGTCGAGAACCGTCCCGCCCTCCTCTGGTCGGTCCGGCTCGAGAACACCGGCGCCGTGCCCGCGACCGGGTGCCAGGCCCTGCTCGAGAGGCTGGAGCGGTTCGACGGGGCGCTCTGGCAGCCGCACCCCGGCTTCCCGGTTCCGGTTCCCCTCTCCTGGTCCGGCACCGGCGCCCGGCCCCGGCTCGACGTGGCCCCGGGCGACGTCTCCGCGGAGCTCCCCGTCGTCTACGCGTTCCTCGACGCCCCGAAGCTCCGGATCGCCACGCCGCTCCAGATCCAGGCGGGGCTCCTGCTCGACTACTCGCCGGGAACCTACCGGATGACCGTCGCGGTCCGGTCGGCGGGCCCGGACCCGGTGGAGCTGCGGCGCCGCCTCGTCGTGCGGTACGACGGAGACCCCGGCTCGGTCCGTCTCGAGGACGCCGGAGCCTGACCTTCCGATCGCCGGACGTTGAATCCGGGTCGACCTCCGCGTAATGTCGGCGCCGCGGCATCACGAATCGCGAGGCGCCGGGCGGGTGGCGACCCTGTTCTCTGCATCCGGGAGATGGAAACACGATGATGAGGAAGCGTTGGATCGCGGGCGGGGCCCCGTGGGCGGTCCTGTTGCTGTTCGGGGCCGCGGGCCCGCTCCACGCCCAGGAGGACATTCACGGCGCCGCCGTGGACGCCCTGGCCGCGCCGGCTGCTGACGACGAGGAGGAGAAGGCGGGCTTCTACGACACCGCCGACCTCTCGCTGGTGATCACGGGCGGCAACTCGTCCGCGACCACGCTGGGGGCGAAGAACCTGGCCGAGTACTACTGGCCCCGGTCCCTCCTGCGCTTCGACGTCGGCGGACTCCGGACGGACGCGGCGAACCGGGAGGACCGGATCGCCGTCGGCTCCGGCCCCGGCGACTTCGAGATCGTCGAGCCCGAGCGGACGACGACCGCCGAGGCGTACTACGCGACCTTGCGCTACGACTTCAAGCTCACCGACCGCTGGTACACGTTCGCCCAGGGCGGCTGGGACCGGAACACGTTCGCCGGATACGACAACCGGTGGCTGGGGGCGCTCGGCGCGGGCTGGATCGCGGTGGACCGCGAGAAGATGACCCTGAAGCTCGATCTCGCCGGGACGTTCACGAGCGAGGAGCCGGTGTTCGGGGAAACGAGGGAGTTCGCGGGCCTCCGGTTCGCCTACGATTACCTCCACCACCTCACGTCGAACACCGACTACGTCAGCACCCTGACCGTCGACGAGAACCTGAAAGACACCGACGACCTGCGCGCCGACTGGTACAACGCCCTCCAGGTCTCGATCAGCGAGAAGGTCGCCCTCAAGACCGGGCTGCGGCTCCTGTGGCGGAATCAGCCGCTGGAGGAGGGCGTGCCGCTGTTCGGGACGGACGGCGGTCCCATCGTCGACGGCGACGGGAATCAGGTGCAGGTGCCGTACGAGCTCGATCCGCTCGACACGATCTTGACGACGGCGCTCGTGCTGAAAATCTGAGGCGGGGTCCGGACGTCACGGCGGGGCGGCGAGGGCCGGGGCGCGAGTCCCGGCCCTCTTCGCATCCCCGGCTCAGGGCCCGACGCGCTCGTACAGCAGCACGCCTCCACCGACCCCGCCCACGAAGAGGTCGGCGTCGCCGTCCGCGTCGACGTCGTGAATGGCCGGCGCCGCGAACGCCGGGAGCTCCTCGCCGAGCAGCGTCCCGCCCTGCAGCGAGGGGAGGGAGCGCTCCGCCCCTCCTCCGCCACCGCCGGCGGGAGACGCGAACCGCCACAGCACGACCGACTCCGCCTCCGCGCCGACCAGCAGGTCGACCCTGCCGTCCCCGTCCCAGTCGGCGAGCGCGGGCGCGCTGCGCCGGCCGGCGTCGATCCCGCCCAGCCGGTCCGTGACGAGCGTGAACCGCGGCCAGGTCGCTCCCGGTCCGGCCTCGTTCCGCCAGTAGTTGAGCTCGCCCGAGGCCTCGCCCGCCACCAGGTCGAGGTCCCCGTCGCCGTCGACGTCGCCGAGCGCGGGCGTCGCGTTCGACCCGCGGCTCAGCACGAGGGTCTCCTCGGGGAGTGGCGTCCAACGCGTCCCTCCCCGGGGCCCGGGCCCGTCGTTCCGGAACGCGAGGATGCCCTTGCGCCAGGTCCCGAGGAGGAGGTCGGCGTCCCCGTCGCCGTCGAGGTCGCCGAGCGCGGGGGCGAAGTGATACGCGCCCTCGATCGGCAGCGGTCCGACGGCCCGGAAGCGCGAGGCGCCGCCCTCCGTCACGTTCTCGAACGCGAACACGCGGGCGGTCTCGCGGCCGTCGTCGGCGATCTTGTCCGCCACCAGCATGTCGGCGTCCCCGTCGCCGTCCCAGTCACCGAACGCCGGGATGCTCTCGCTCCCCACGTCGAGCGTCGGAAGGAAGCGACTCGTCACGGCGCGCCACCGGTCCCCGTCGCGATCGAGCAGCCAGAGGTTCTCCACCGAGGTCGTCCGCGGGTCGTAGGCTCCGCCGAGGACCCCGACCAGGATCTCCAGCTCGCCGTCCCCATCGAGATCGCCCAGCGCGGGCGCGTTGTACCCGCTCGTGCGGAGCGGCGCCCCGGGCGGGAACGGCACGGGCGCCGACTGCAGGGACGGGTCCGGGCACGTTCCCGTGTTCTCGATCCACAGGAGCCCGGGCTCGAAGAAGTCGCCCCAGAACAGGTCCACGTCCCCGTCCCCGTCCACGTCCCCCAGCGCGAGCGTGTTGGCGCCGTGGAGGCTGCCTACCTGCGCCACGATCTCGATGTTCTCGAACCGGTCGGTCACGAGCGCGAAGCGCGGCGCACCGGACGCGTCGCGTCCCGACTCCTCGTAGCGGCTCACCGTGCCCGTCAGGCGCCCGACGAACAGGTCCACGAGACCATCGCAGTCGATGTCCGTCGCGTTGGGGATGTTCTGCCGGTCGGAGAACAGGGGAACGCCCTCCGCGTCCCGAAGGGTGTCGGCCCACAGCCGCAGCTCGGCGCCGTCGGGGCCGTCCTCGTTCCGCCACAGGCGGACGTGGCTGAACCGCGCTTCGCCCATGAGGTCGGGGTCGCCGTCCCCGTCGAAGTCCGAGAACCGGTACCACTCCCCCACGTCGAGGCCCTGGAACCGGTCCGTCCGCCACACGAAGCGAGGGGCGTCCGGCGTCCCGACGTTCTCGAAGGCGGCGATCCGACCCGACCGCTCCTGCAGGAAGAGATCGAGGTCGCCGTCGCCGTCCACGTCCGCGAGCTGCGGCCGCGGCTGGTTGAGGCCGCCGAACCACGGGTGCGCCAGGAGCGCGCCGCCGGCATCGAGGACCTCGGGCCCGTAGACCCGCCGGACGAGCCCGCCGGGCCCGGTGGGCGACTCCCCCTCCGCCCGGACCCAGGGCGACGGACGCGGGTCGCGCGGCGGCGCCTCCGGACCGGTCGATGCGCACGCCGCGACGAGCGAGGCGGTCGCGGCGAGGAACGGCCCCGGCGCGAACCGCCCCCGGCGGCCCGGGCGGCCCGGCGGCGAGAGGGACACGGGAGTCGGGCCGGGGGTCAGCGGACCGGCGTCGCGGTGCCCATGCCGGCCGCGTAGCGCCCGACGTCGATCGTGCCCGTCACCTCGAGACGGCCCGTGTCGATCACGACGACGCGCCCGGTCCGGTCGTCGCCCCCGCCCGCATCGCCGCCCATCGCCGGGTGGTCCATACCGCCCGTCGAGGAACCCTTCACGTTCCGGTTCCCCACGTAGAGCTTCGACCCGTCGGCCGAGATCGCGATGCCGTGCGGCTCCGCGAATCCCGAGTTCGCGATCACCTTCTCGACCGTCCAGTCGGAGGTCCGGACGACCGTGACCACGTTCGCGCCCTGGTTGCCGAAGTAGAGGCGCGCCCCGTCCGGCGAGAACACCGGGTGCCACGGCATCGGGGCGACGTCGATCGACTCCACCAGACGCGGGTTCTCGGGGTAGGCGAGATCGAACACGAGCATCTTGCCGCTCACCTCACCCCCCACGGCGAGCCATCGCCCGTCCGGCGAGACGGCGAACTGCACGAGAACCTGCGGCGGGCCCTCGACGCTCCGGAGCTCGATTCCCTCCTGCTCGGGCGACAGCACGGCGAACCGGTTCTCCGCGAGACTGCCCACGTAGACCAGACTCCCGTCGTTCGACAGGGCCAGCGCGTGCGGCCGGTCGAGGAAAACCCCGACCTCGTCGATCGACATGTCGTCGCGGTCGATCAGTCCGATCCGTTGGGGCGGGCTCACCGCCATCATCGAGCGCCCGACCCAGAGCCGGTCCGAGTGCGGGTCGAGGGCGAGCATCCCCGGCGTCTCGAACTCCACCGTCCCGCGCAGCTCGCCCGCCGGCGTGAGCTTGATCACGGCCCCGTCGCCGATCAGGGACACGTAGAGAAATGACCCGTCCGGCTCGACCGCCACGTGGTGGGGCCTCGCGTCCGTCGTGAAGCCGAGCGCCGTGAGGTCGATCGTGCGAACGACCCGATCGGTCGACATGTCGATCACCGACACGGACGCGGCCGACTGGTTCGCGACGTACAGGTAGGTCGGGCTGGCGACCGCATCGTTCCCTTCGATGACGGGGCCGCCCGCGGCCGGGACCGGACCGGCGGCGAGAACGCCGAGCCACGCGAGCAGGAGACTCATGATACCGGCCTCCCCTCGCGCTCGCGCAGGACGAACAGGCCGTTCTCCATGTCGGTCACCACGATCGTGCCGCTCTCGAAGTACGGGTAGTTGCTCCACGACCCCGACATCGAGGGGTCGTTCCCGCCCTGCGGGTGCGTGTCGAACCAGCCGACCTCGACCGGGTTCTCCGGGTCCTCGATGCTGAGAATCCGAAGGCCGCTGTTGTAGTTCGACTGGTACATGCGGTCGCCCTTCACGTAGAGGTTGTGGTCGACCGAGCGTTGCGTCCCGATGTGCTCGCGCACGAGGATCGGGTCGTCGAGGTCTGTCACGTCCCAGACGAGCGTGCGCGTGCCCTCCACGCTGCCGCCGATCTCGTCGAGCTCGTCGTTCACGTAGAAGTACTTCTGGTCCTCCGTGAGCCACCCCTGGTGGGTGTAGGCGACGCTCGGGTACGACGCGACGGAGATCGCCGCCGGGTTCGCCTTGTCGGTCACGTCGGCGATCCCGATCGCCGTCTCGGAGGCGTTGAAGCAGATCTCCCGCCCCTGCCAGTCCGCGTCGGGGCCGCGGTAGACCACGCACTGCGCGTCGTGGGTGTAGCCGGTCTTCTGACGCCCCGTCTCGGAGTCCGCGAAGCAGCCGGCGAAGGTCGGCTTCGTCGGCTCGCGGATGTCGATCATGTGGAGCGCCCCGCCGCAGGTCTCTCCGCCCATGCTGGCGCCGACCGCGTACGCGAAGCCGGTCTCCTCGTTGATCACGATGTTGTGGGCGCTGGCGATCCGGTCGTAGTGCGCCGTCTCCTCGAACGTCGCCGGCATCTGGGTCGCCGGAACGTCGCGCAGCCGGGTCAGGTCGAACACCTGCATCCCGTGCGGTCCGGCGCCATCCGCCACGATGAACGCGTGGTTCCGGTAGACCTTGATGTCGCGCCACACGTTCACGCTGGCACCCTCCGTGAGCGGCAGCTGCCCCACGTAGACCGGGTTCGAGGGGTTCGTGACGTCGACGAAGACCGTGGCGTCCATGCGGCCCACGAGCGCGTACTCCCGGCCGGTCTCGGGATCCGTCCAGCCCCAGACGTCATTCATCATGATGCCTCGCCCCGCCCCGAGGTCCCGCTTCGGGACGAAGGCTACGAGGTCCACGGAGCCACAGTCGAAGCCGGCCGCGGCCCCGGCGGTGCAGTCGACGGGCGCGCCGACGAGGGGCTCCATCCCCTCCTCCTCGACGAACAGCTTCGCCGCCTGGCTCCACCCGTCGTCCTCGGGCCTGAACACGTAGGCGGCGCCGAGCCCGAAGTCCGCGTTCAGCGCCGAGATGACGCCGACCCCGTCGCCCAGGTCGAGGGCGCCCGCGAAGAAGTCGCCCGACCGCCCCCCCTCGGGAGCCAGCTTCTCCGCGGCCAGCCAGCTCTCGCCATCGTCGCCGAGGACGAACCGGTAGACACGCCCGGCGAACTGCTCCGCGCCGGCGGCTCCCACCCACAGCTCCCGGCCGTTGAAGGAGGCGGACGACGCGAACCGCGCGCCCGGCGCCCCGTCGAACGCCTGCAGGGGAGCCGTCTCCCGCCA
>Ga0316578_10000015_pt1 | contig 36357 bp, 40 predicted proteins | sample J0NA_2_FD_203076 | JGI IMG/M metagenome (GOLD analysis project Ga0316578, IMG submission 203076) | Rhizosphere microbial communities from salt marsh grasses in Alabama, United States - J0-2_160517rDrC | ecosystem: Host-associated > Plants > Roots > Rhizosphere | place: USA: Alabama | collected... | reverse complement strand
TTGGATAATCATAAAGTATTCTATTACCTCCCCCTTGCAATGGAATATAAATCCTTAATGTAGAAGCTTCTATTAAAGAAGATGGAGCAACCAAACTAGACCACCTATTCTCAAGTCTTATCGGAGTAACAGGCAATTCAATATATGGCCTTTGAGACCCGTCAGTAATACCTATTTCTACAGTACCTTGAATTAGGTCATCTTCTATAGACTTATTCCATAATCTATTTGTTAAATAATCAAATAATAACGTTAAATCTCCACCCTTTACCCATATCTCATTTGCTAAAGAATTATTTGAATTATATATATTTTCTTGGTCAAAATTCCTGGAACGAACATTCATGACTTCATATTGTGCATCATTCCATCTTAATTGCCAATATCTGCTTACTTCAGATAATGGCTCATACGGATACCAATCAAATCCATCCGAAATTAAATCTGCTTCTGTATATAAAAATGCTCCATATGCAGAAAAACAAGATTGATATGTAATCGATGAACCCCCTGGCCATATGTTTGGTGCCGACCAATCAGAATATAAAGCATCTAAATATTCTGTTACTCCCCCAGTAGAAGAATGTCTACCAATTGCCTGGTCAGTATCTGTAATCGCTCCTATCCAATAATATGTATCAGATAAAACATTAAATTTTGGTACAGATATTAAATTCCATTGACCACCAATAACTGCAACACTAGAATCATTTGATGATAATAATTTACCAGGTGTACCAGCATTATCATCATATACCATAACCTTAACATTACCACTCAATAAAGAATACACTATAATTTTAGATACTAACGAATCATTTGATGAATAAAACTGTCTAATAAATATTCTATTAGCATTATGTTGATAAGTCGCATCTATTGTTTCACCAAATAAATATTCAGTATAATTTTGTTCAGCAAGTAAATTGGCACCTGGCAATCTATCTGGATCTTTCTCTCCTATTAATCTAATTATATTTCCTTTATCTTTATCATAATAATTAAATGCTTCTGTTACATAAAACCATTTTACTATAGTATTTAATGTCCTAACTTCATATGGATCTCTTTGTTTAGGAAGAAGTTTAATATATTCAATTAAATTCTCACCTACATCTCCCCATGTATTAAGCAACATTTGCAAATAATTATACTGGTCTAAATTCCTCCATTGAGATGGTACATTTAACCAAAATACTTTTCTTCCCCAATATCCCCTCCCAAAAAAACCAGTCCCACTTGGATAATTTAAAGTTGTTGTCATATTTTATCATCCAAACACTTTTATAGTATAAACGGCTGTTGCTTCACTTCCTAAATCTTCATTGGAAACATAATACGCTTTTTTTGTTCCTACAGATGTCGGAACATTATCAATACCACTATTAGTTTCTACGATACATGATGTATTATTTGTTGCACCACCCACTTCATAAACTTCTTTAACCAACCATGATTTATTAACTCCATCACCTCTCAAACAAATATGAGAACCAGGATTTATTCCTAAATTCCATCCAATTAAATTTATTCTATCAATAGCAAGATTATAAATAGCTGCACCTTCTAAAGAATCAACCAAATATATAAGACCTCCAGCAGTAAATCCCCAACTAGTTGGAGCACTTACTACTATGTCCGCATTAAGACCACTTTTTTTTACTACTGAAAAATTTCCAGTTGAAGGTACAATTAATCTTTCACCTCTATAAAAAAGCTTCCTTCCTCTCTCAACACCTTCCCATCCTGAAGATCTTCCCATTGCCTTTATCAAATCATTTGATAAAACAACCTTAAAATCTATATCCCATTCTTCTTTTATTGAACCAACTAACTTAATTGGTGAAAAACTCGTATCATCTGAAAATGACCATGATACAGAAAAATCTGTTGAACTCCAACCAGTTGTCCAATTTGCATCATTACGATTTTTATTAAAAAAAACAAATCCAGACCTACTAAAAGAATATAATACACTATTAAATTCTTGTATACCTACTCTTTTCCATAAATTGACTGAATCATCCCAATAACAACCACATGCAATTTCAAAAGATGCACCATCATCAGGATTTGTATAATAAACACGAACATGTTCTGCCAAACGAAGAATTTCTAAACGAAAATCTCTTCCTCCTTCATTAGGCAATGCTGCCATTTTTGCAGTTCCATACTCAAAAAAATTAAATAAACGTTGAACACCACTTTTCCCAAATGTAAAAAGACCTGCCCCATATCTATCCCAAGAATCCCAATCTCCATCATAACGTATATCTACAGAAGTAGGAGCACTTATAAATGACCTCACCATTTTATAAATTTTGTCATCATCTATAAATACTACAGAACAATAACCAATTTCATTTACATGAAAATCATTGGTACCACTCATATACCCACCCTTGCATACAAGAATACCCTCACTAGAAAAATAAACCGATACAGTTTTTTCATCTACATTAGAATCAAATATAACATTGTTTGACCTCCATAATAAAGTCCATGAAGATGAAACAGAATCTGGATGAATATTCTTAATCCTCTGTTGTATAAAATACAACAAACTACTAATTTGACTAGTTAATGAACCCAAATATAATTGTTCATCAGTATACGTCTTGTTTTCTTTACAATAAATATTATTTGCATGCAGATTTACATCTGTAGCAATAGCATCGTCAGTATCAAGATCTTCAAGTTCTACAAATTCCCAGTAAACAACAGCAAATGTTCCTGTCCAACTAGATTCAGAAACATCAAGAAATACCATAGAAATCCATGGGTCAGTATAACAACCATCTTCATCCAAATCTGATAAACTTATTACACTACCACCTGTTTCTTGTGTATACCATGACCCAGCATATATTTCACCACCATTACTTCCAATCATCACCACATTATTATTTATTCCACCTGCAAGCTTAATCTTTCCAGACCAATTATACGTTTTATCAACAAAAGATATCCTACCTGTAAGTTGAAATCTTGTTGCACTACTAGTAGTTTTTTCAACTTTTCTTCTTACAAGTATCCCTTTCTTACCTAAAACCTTATCTCTATAACTACCATCAGTCCTAATTCTTGATTGCAATATAGAAATATCACCAGATTGCATCAATATATGAGCAAGAATAACTGCATCATCAGGAACATTAGATGGAATATCAACTTCAAATGCACCAGTCGTATCCTTAAAATCTTGATAATCAACAATCATATATACAACCCATTCAACATCTGAAGGAATAGGCCATGTTTGAGAACTCATATCCAATATGACTCTTGATTCCAATCTAACAACTGTGGCCATTCCATTTGTAGTATTCTGATGAAGAATCAATGAATCATTTTCTGGTCCAAGCTCAATTCTAAAAGAAGTGTCTGCTCCACCTTCAGATTCTAATACTTCTGCACCCCTATAAACACCAGGAATGTTCACTCCTGTTTGAACATTTGCTGCATCACTAGCATACCGTTCAGCAAAACGAAACTTTATCCTAGACTTATTTATACTACTAGAAGCTAAAGACATTTTTTACTTTACTCCCTATTATTTCTTTCTTGCTCTTTTTTTTGAATTCCTAATATTTTTAAGTTTTGCATCTTCAGCTTCTTCAGCTTCTTCATCAGACATAGGTTCATTGACAAGATCAAAATCCATTAATACTACAAGATCATTTCCATCAATTAAATCTCCACACCATTCATAATCAATTGGTTCAATATTAACTTCAACATCCTTATCAAGTAAAAGTTCTATATCTTTTTTCCTTTCTATTTCCTTCTCTAAAAGATCTTTATTCTCTTCTTTTAAGATAGCAATTTCTTCATTAACTGGTCCCCAATTTTCAATCCTGTAACCCATTCCACCTTGACTAGAAACTGGCGTACCATGTTTTTCAAATATCTTATCTTGTTTCTCATAATAAGATTTCATCTCATCAGTTACTTCACGTGCTATATCAATAGGTCCAATAATTTCCTTTAATATTTTTACACGTTTAGCATTTTCCCACCTTGGAATAACTTCAACTGTCTTAGCAAGCTTCTTAAAAATCTTCAACAACGCATCAACATCTCGATATTTCATACCTTTATAACCCTCTTCTTTCTTCATTTATCAATGAAACCTTTTCCCATGTCCTTTGTAATGACCAAGCAATGATTGCTTAGACAAAATAGAATGCTTTATTAAACCATTTTTTTTATCAGCAAAAGCTTTTATCTTTTCTTCACTTTCTATTTCATTTGGTAAAATTGATTTTATAATCCTATATTTATCTCTACTTGGAATTGAAAATGAAACACATTCCTTTTTCTTTCTCGTAATATTTCCTTTATCATCTTTGTTCTCTTTAAATAATGTACGCTTTTTAAAAACTATTCTCCTATCTCTTATTTTGTTCTCTCTTATATTATTCGACATACTATCAAAACAACAAACAGGAAATTGATAATCAGAAAGCCACATCATTGGTATTGTTGATTTTAAAAATAATTCAGCACCTCTTCTTGATATACAATATCCCATCAATGTTCTAGTTTTTCTAACTTGACCATCATCAAAAACGTATATCCGTCTATCTGGTCTTGTTCCACATAAATAAAACATATCAGCATCACTAGGAATAACTACTTTTTTTTCTATCAATTCTCCATCTTTCAAATAAACTTTTGACCTTTCAACATCATCCTCCATAATAACTGCCCATTCATCATCAGTATTCAAAAATTCCTGAATAGCTTTTCTATGACTTAAATTACACGCAACATGGGTTGGTGGAAGAATACTGTTTTCAAGCAATATACCTTCATTAACAAATTTATCACGATATTCCAAATTCCATACAAGAAAACCTCTATTATCAAACGTATCTTCAATAGCCCATTCCATACCATCTATAGCGGATATCCTTATTAATTTTTCATGCTCAAAAGATTTCTCCATTTTTTCTCTTCTATCTTCTGAACGATCCAAATTTATATAATATATATTCATCAAATACCTCTCATATTATTACTACCCACCATATATTTCATCATAAGTAGTTTTAAGCTTAACTCCTCCCCATATATGAGCAAACCAATCAACTTCAAGAAGCTCACTACCTGTACCTTGGACTTCAAGTTCTAATGTATGATCCGTATCATTTTTTTGCCAACTTGCATTCCCAACTCCACCGCTTAAAGCAATATGATATCTCTCTGTTTCATGAAATTGTATACCATTCACAGAATTCCTCCACACTTCAACATCCCAAACCCAAACCTCAATTGCATCAACAGTAGCCCCATGTGCTGTACCAACTAAACGACATTCAAAACAATATAGATATTCTTCTTCTATAACCAAAGGAGAAGTAGCTCCAGAACCAGTAGTAGTAAGAACAGTTGGTGTAGTATCAGTAGTCCTATACATCATCGGAATAGCTTTAAATGCTTGAGAACTACCTAATGTAGAACCATCAAGTCTTCCAGCTGTAAAAAATTCACCATAATCAAAATCAGCTTTTGATCTTTGTCCTCTAACAACTACACCAGGATGCGAATCACTATAACACTCATAACCTGTCATAAGACTATAACTACTGTCTTTACAAGTATGCGCATAACCAACAACAATTGTATTACTACAGTTTTGAAATGTAGAACTAGTACAAATAGCAATAGATTTTGTAATATTAATTGGATTCGTACTAGTCAACGATAATACTGAATCATAAACTGATGATATAGTATTAGAACTTCCTCTATAAATCAATTTTGAACAAGTAGTGAAACTATTAGAATCACCAACAATTATAGAATCAGATAAATATGACCCATCAAAATCATTTCCACCACCAACAACAATATTACCACCCATATAAGAATCATCTAAAGTATTAGCATCTTGAAATACAAATAAATTATTAGCTCTTACAACAAGTGATTCATGGTCACCATCATCACCTATATGCATATGTACTGTTGAATATCCACTTGGTGTTAATACTTCATCACCTCTATAAATTACAACCGATTTTTCAATACCAGTATCTCCAACAAGAGATTGCCATAATTCTAATCTTGCTCCTTCTGATGACCCAGACCATGTACTTGTAGCAACAACCCTAAATTCAATAGCACTTTCAAATGATGTTCCATTTGATGCTTCAAAACTTATCTGTCCTAAAGCTGACCCATTAGAAACAGCATAATTATACCCAATTGTATCAGTCTGAGATTTTCTTATCCTAACTATCGGTTGTTCACCTGTATAATCACTAAAAAACGACAAAGCTAATATATTATCATATGTATTCTCTCCATTGCCAAATATCTCAAGAGCAGCCGTTGCTGCAGCAGAAGATGAATCCGTAATCGAAAGATATCCATTAGAATCAAGACGCATAGCCAATGCTGGAGTAGTAGTAGTTTTTTCTGTTATATAAAAACTTAAATCAGACCCAGAATTTGTTCCAGAAAAAGTACTAGCAGCAGAAGCTATAATACGAGCACCTTCAACCCAATCACTTCCACTTGACCCATAAAAATTAATCTCACCAAGATAACCACCTGTAGGAACAGCAGTATGAGAACCTACAGAAACATTATAACTTCTTATAAATGATAACGCTGATGAATCTGCTAATGTAGTTGTCCACTTTCCTGATGTTATTCCATCTTGAATTTCAGCCTTACTATCTAAAGATGTAGCTTGTCTAGTACCATTATGACCTACTATAAAAACACTGTTTACAGTATCCCACATAAATATAGAAGAAGAATCAACACCAGTTCCTGTACCATATACAATCTGTCCAGCAGGCTCAGATACACTACCACCACCAGAAGTATATGCCACATTTAATGCAGCCAATAATGATACTTCACCAAAATTTGAATTGTACGTTGTCCATTCTGAAGTAGCACTAGAAAAATCAATTCTTTGATTTGTCCATGTTCCAGAAATAACAGATGAATTAACATCAGTAAATGCTACTATATTTGTTGAAGGAGACCCCAACAATACTAACCCACTTGCACTTCCTTCTGCGGAAATATAAACAGCAGCATTAGATGTTGCACTTGTCGCTTCTATAATAACTTCACCATCCCCAGTTACATTACCATCAGCATACAAATTTGCTTCTGCTAATCCGCTACCTGTAGAAGTTGCTACAATATCAATTCTTGGAGTACCACCATTTGCATAAATTTCAATATCAGCCTTATCTGTATCCTCATAATTATAACTGTTTATGGTAAATCTAGACCCGCCTGTTCCAGTGTCACCAATAACATTAAATTCAACTGCAGCTTCACTTGTTCCAACATACTTCTTATGACTAAATTCTAATACAGATAAAGTATCATCTGGTTCAAATGTACTAAACACTACTGTATCAGTAGAATGATAAACCTCTAGTTTATCTACATCTGCAAATTTAAAAAATACAGAATCACTTACAGATAATATAACATCCTCAGTAGTTGTAGCACCAATTACTACAGATGCATAACCTGTAGCAGCATAACTTCTAACAACTACAGTTGCATCATCATACGCATTTGTACCATTATTTAATGCCTTTATATCAAGTTCAGCATCAATATTTCCACCACCACCAGATTGTGAAATTATCTCCATACTTGATAACGAATCTGTTGATATAGCAAACAAATCAGTATATGCATAACCAGTACTTGGATCTGTACCAAATTCTGCATTTGATATAGTAGTTCCTTCTGCTTTAATCGAAACATCTGATTGTATCCCACCATCAGATAAAATAACTAAAGAAGTTGTATCATTTGCAGCCAAATCTTGTGCTCTAATTAAACATTTTACTTCATTATATCCCTCTGCTAAAATTTGTACTTCAGCAGTACCAGATGTTGCAGCAACACCAGTACTTGCCTTCAATACAGAAAGAGCATCCAATCCTGAAGCAATACTCTCAATTTCAACAACAGAAGTCTGAAGATTATACATATCATCATTAGTCATTGATTTTAAAATCAACTGAGAACCATCAGTATTTACACCACCATCCACTTCTATATTTAAAATAACCAAATCTGATACTGTACCAGGATTCATCCTCTTGCGTATTGTTGCATTATCATTACCTCCTTCATCAACAAAAGAAACAACCTGTTCTGAAGTAATACTATCATAATAAACTGACGCAACATCACTACCACTTGAAACAAAATATATACTATCTTCATTATTAAAAGATGGAGATTCTGTTACATCCCATCTAAACCCTGTATCAACATACGTTTTCGATGCAATACCCGGAACTGAAACACTACCATCTCCTATTCTCATAGCATCAGTATCTGTAGTTGGATACACATATGCTGGAACTGCATTTCTACTCCAATACCCACTAGTTGCAACTATTTCTAATTCTTCATCACCACCTGGATTTAAAACATTAATCGTAATATTTGAACCAGAAGTTATTTTACTACTCAAAAAATCAGCCGTAGTATCAGCATTGGTAACTTTTACTTTATTTGTATCTACACCTGTAGATGCCAAAAAAGAAAAAATTTGTCTAGCATCTTCACCATCAGCAAATACTGAACCATTAAACCAATTTACTGAATAATCCGCTGTAACATATCCAAAAATATGAACATCTGAATCTATTGGTGCTGTATTAAATAATTCGAACTCAACCGTGGTTTCTTCCACGGTTCCAGCAGTAAACGTTAATCCTATCAAATTATATGGAATCAGTACTAAATCACTTGATGAATCAACCGTAACTTTCATATTATAAGTTCTTGAAATAAGAATCAAATCAGAAAGCATCTCAAGTTTATAGGTACCTGAATCATCATAAACTCTAGCATTTGGAAGCTGATAAAATATACATTTAGATCCTTCCATATTTGAAAATACAGTAGAATCAATATCATCTGAAAGATCTTCAAATCTTTGCTGCCATGATTGCCAATCAGCATTCCATTGTGGAATAGGCCAATTATATCTTGGACTTTCTGACATTATAATATTTCTCCTATTTCATTTTTTATAACAAGACTTCCCAATACTATTACTTGATTTGAATCTGGAATAAGATTTCCATCTACCAAATAATCAGTTGGTCCAGTTATAGAAATATTCACATAATTAATCCCACTTGAAGATTCCATAATTGAATCATATAAATCAGATAAATATAATGGCTGATTAAAATCTCTCCCCTTTAAAATACTTATAACAACAGATTCAATCTGAGATTTCACTTCAGATATAACATATGCTTCAACAATCTTAACCTGTATAGAAATATCAGCCAAAATAAGAACAGAAATTCCATCAACAACTTCCACAACCTGTGTAACTTCCTTTATTCCATCCAAATATTTTTGTAATGAAGACCTTAATCCAATAGATGGAGAAGCATAATTGCCATCCAAGTCTAATGACAAAATAGGAACCTGAACATAATTTGACAAACAATCATCAGAAAATAAAACACCTATTCTATCCTTCATATCTGACATAATTAAATGAATTTGAGAAGATAATGAATCAAAATTCCCATCTATAGAAGATAAGGTACTTTGAATATTATTAATATGAATAGCCAAAGAAGATAATTGAGAAACTATATTATTAACTTCTACATCTACAGTCCCATCTGTATCAGTAGCACTCATTATATTATCAGAATTTGACAATACAACATTTTCTATAGCAGAAGATGCAGAAGATGCAGAAGATGCAGCTTGTGTAGATTCCTGATGAGAACCCGTTATATCTACAAGCATACTATTAACTTCTGTCAAAATATGATCAAGATTAGTATTTCCATCTTGAATATATTTAACTAATGCTGTACCAGTATTTATTGCATCATTAGCTAAATTCATTGCCAATGTACTTCTAGAAGCAGCCTCATTCATTGAACTTCTAGCAGAAGAAGCACCAGCAGAAGCAGCCCCAGACCAACTATATATTTGTTGTCTTAATGTATCTAATACATCTACTGATGTCTCTATTGATGCTAAAGCTGTTGTCAAAGATGCAGCATCAATAATTATTGAATCTTCCATTGCTCCAATAATACTAGAAAAAGATAAAAGCAACGTTTGAATATCAACAACTAATGCATTAAATACTGTATCACTATAAAAACTCCTTGGATTAACAGCATATGCTTTTGCAACTGCCCCATATGCTGGATCTACAAAACTATTTGAAAGAGCCTCGTAATCTTGTTGTGTTATTGCAGCACCCCGAGCAGCAAAACTCGAAGGAGCAAAACGTTTTGCTTTCTCAGCATCTTCTGGGTCCAATCCACCTACAGCACGATTTGGATTGTTAACATCAAATAAAACAGGTTGCCCATTTATCGTCAAAGTATCAATAGAAGATTGTATTGTATTACTTCTTACATTACCATTTTTACCATCAATAATCAAAAAACGAATCTTTATCTCAGAACCAGATGCAGGTATATTACCTGCCAATCCATCACCAAATCTAATAATTGGTGGATTAGCTAAATAACTAATCTCATAATGATTCGTTTTTTCATACTCTAAAAAATCCTTTTCTTCCCACAATTGACCATCAACCCATACTTCAGTAGCGTCTACAGCAAGAAAACGATCTTCTAAAATATTGGCTAATCTATATGTCTGATTCTTACTACCATTTGCAGTATAAGTTAATATCCTAGTATCACCTTGCCTTACATCCACATTTATTGTTGCACCTTCTGACAAAGCAGATGGTTGCGTTATTTTAGCATAAGACTCAAAAGTCAATCCATTTGGTCCTTGAAATCTCCACCGATCTTTCATTATGAATCCTGATGTAGTTCCACCAGGAAAAGTCAAAACCAACGTAGTTCCGGCAGGAGAAGCAGGTGTCATCTTATATGCAATTTGTTCTACAAGCCGTTCTACTGCACTTCTGGTCCTTGCTGTAGATAAAAAACAATCTGATGCAGTCCTATCTAAATACCATGTTAAAGCAGCATAAGCCCATGCCACAAGGTCTCTCAACATTATCCCCTGAGAAGTACTTGCATAATCATTATATACGGTACCATATTCTATTTTTAATCTACGAAGCAAATCATCAGCAATAGAAACAAAATCTCGAGCAGCATATTTCACTTCATTCAAAAACGTTTGATCTGGAACTAACGGACTATATTGGTCATCTGACATTTTAATACCCTTGTACAGTTGGTGGATAAATTATTTGTTGAGTACTGTCCTGACCTCCAACAGAATACGTAATATCAAACGTTATTTTAGAACCAATACCATCATCATACTTCAATTGACTAGGAATTACACTCATAACATTAACCCAAGGAATAAATGTTTCGATAGCAGTAGATACCATACTTGAAAGACGAACCTGTTGTATAGGCGTCATATTTGAAAACAAAAAATCATGAATATTCACTCCTAAATAAACATTCATAACCCTTTCCCCAACACCAGTCAAAAGTAATGCTACAATATTTGCAAAACTATATTTTGTTGGATCTTCCATTTCTGGAAAACCAACAGCACCAATTTGAAATGGAAACTTGAACGTCTTAATAATATCCAAATCTTTTGCAGAAGGAACCGTATTAACAATACTCATATTATATACCCTATCACAACGAACTCGAGTTCGCAATTAATCCAAAGGACATCTTGGCAATTTAGGAACATTAGGTATCTTTGGCCTTGCTGGCATACTAAATGGTGGTTGCGGTATAGGAACTGCCAATTTAACAGAAAAATCCCTAACCGCAATACCAGGTACTTTACCGGGAATCCTAGGTATCTTAGGTATTGCCGGCATACTAAACGGTGGTTGTGGAATAGGTATAGCTAACTTTGGAATTTTAACATCAATACTTATTCCAGGTATATTAGGAGTCTTTGGAATCCCAGGTATCTTTGGCCTTGACGGCATACTAAATGGTGGTTGTGGAATAGGTATAGCTAATCCAGGAACAGGTAATAATGCAATTTTACATTTACTCATGATATAAAAACATTCTCACTTAATTCTCTATAAAGCATCACAGGAGGTGTTGCACCTGGTGTTGTAGGGCTTCCTGGAGCAGTAGAAGTATGCTGATGCATAATTCCCCAACCAATGGCAAACTTATTTCCCCTAATTGCTGGCTCAGATGCACCTTTTCCAAGCATTACAGTACCAGCATTTGCAGAAAATTGTTTATTTGCATCTGCAACAACATTATCCCCTGTTAACACAATATCTTTCCCATCTATACCTATTGCACCACCTGACTTTGTAGTCAAAGTAATCTTGTCATCACCTAGAAAAAGCATCGATAATACATTTCCATTAGAATCCAATGTCTGAAGTGTAGTTTCATTATCTTCAGCATTCATATATAATGAAGACCCATTACTATTCGTTATCAGTGTATGACCTTCTGTTGTCATACTTATAAACTGAGATGTTGACTCTCCTTCACCATCTCCTCTAGCAATTGTAATTTCCAACTTATCTGGGTCATCATTGAATCTTAAAAAATGACCAGCTTTTGTTCTTATACCTCTCTTTGATGGCCCTTTTTTTTCAGCATCATCAGAAAAAAATGTATCGGAAGTATTTCTAGTTGTTAAAAATCCTCCCATATATAAAGGTTTTCTTGGATCACCAAATTCAAACTGAATCCATACAAGGGAACCTTCTTCAGGAGGATGAAATATACCAGTCATTTTTCCATCAGAATCCTCTCCTAATCCTGGCATACATGGCAATATCCAATATCCACCTGGAACATCTTCAGCCTTTGGCATATTTATAGCTGGACATGTAGCCCTTATCCTTCCCCTGTTATCAGGGTCTGCTATATCAATTACCCTTCCCAAATAACTACCATAATATCTACCACAGAACCTCTCTAGACCATGCGTAACATCTGAAAGATAATCCCTAAGCCATTCAATCCATTTCATTTTGGAAGTTGACCTCCAGCGGGTTCTTTCTGTTCACCAGACACAGCCTTACTACCACGATGATAAACATTTAACCTCATTTCCCATGAACCTGGACTCCATGAATGAACCATCTTCTCTATACAAAACGTACCATTAAATAACACACCAGCACCCCATAACTGACAAAGATTACCAACCATTTCATCAGGAACACCAATACTGTTTATTTCCATATGCATACCAGGATCACCTTGGCGTTGAAATTTTCTAACCTGATTTTTAAAAATTTCTGTTCCATATGGTAAAATTGGTGCACTCATAAAAGTTCCAAGAGAACCATCATTTTTAAAAGCATCAGCTATATATTTTTCATATCCATCAGATGCTTTTATATCTTGTGGCTCAGTATTCTCAACTTTACCATCTCTTGCATCTTCTTGATCTTCAGACCTAACATCATATTCAACATCTTCAGCAGTCTCAGAATCTATTCCCCTACCATTTGTTCCTGCTGATGCAGAACTAGGTATCCTACTCAACCACACTGCCTCATCAGATTTAGGTGTAAATCCAAAACAAGGATATTGATTATTTAAAGGATCTACAATACCTCTTATTACATATTTATTTACATAATCAGTTTCATTCAAATTACCACTCGTTATATCTTTTTCAGTATGAATAATTATTGTCTTCTCACCCTTATATTTCTTAATAAAAAATGAACAATCATTATCTTTGCAAACAGTTCTAAAAATTTGCCAAATACTCATACCTTCAAGACCAGCATAAAAATTAGCCTTTTCTTTATAAGAAATCGTTCTTGGTTCAGCAAGCTTCCATGCATTCATATTTGATAAAGCATTTGATGTTATATCAACTTCACAACCTATCTCTTCCCCTAGTAATTTTAATAATTTTTCAACATCATATCCAGCATTCTTCAAGATATCTTTCGAAACTGTATATCCCAATAACTTCATCGATACATGACTAACTTCTAAATTACCAGATAAACCATCTGGTCCTATTGATAATCCTTTTCCTCCAACAGCTAATACACCATGAGCCCATTCTGTCCATTCTCCTGATGCATATCCCATTCTAACTCTCACAAGATTATCTTTTTTAAACGGCGTTTTTGATGCATCAAGCGCAGTCATAGCATAATCATAAGGCATATCTACGCCTATAACTATGCCAGTTATAACCATATCACCTTCCCATGTCATAGTAAGAGAAGTCAAAAAAGGATGTGATGAAGACCCCCAATGCCATTCTGCACCACTTTCATGGTCTTTTATTATTACTTGTGCAACAGGGTCTATAAATCTAACTGTCATCTTTCAATATAATCCTGTGTTTGAGGTAACAAATATGTATCTATCCAACTTTTAGATGGAATTTTTATTGTCCTACCTTGATAAAGTTGAACATCTGGAAGATCTAAATTGTTTCTTGCTGCAATTACCCAATAAAGCTCCTGTCTATCAATTCCCCAAAATTTCGCAGCTATTTTATCCAAACGTTCATTTTGTCCACTAATAACATAACTAAATTCTCCATCCTCCACACCATCCCAATTAGGCATTTCAAACATAGATCTAAATCTAATCAAATTATTCTTTTCCTTATCATAAATCAACTGCTCAGGCATAAAATTCATATAAGAAAATGTACTAGCTCTCAATAAATTCTTCTTTGGATTTGGGTCTGTTCCAATACTCATTTTTTATCTCAACTTGGTGGTGGAGTAGTAGTTCCTGTCACAGGAATACTCACACCACCACTCATTACACTAGTTTGACGTATATTTTCTTCTAAAATACGTTTTAATAATTTCCTTGTTTGAGCACCTTCATTTGAAACAGCCAAAACAACACTAGCAAGACCAGGTAAATTCATAGCAGCTTCAAAATTCTTTTTAACATTTATATCAGATTCGGAATCAATAGATGTTTCTATATTTCCACCTAAATCTTTTACCATTGCTTTAGCAACAGATGCCAAAAACATCTTTTGTTTAGCAAGATCTCTCATTTTAGCAGCATATGTATCTATAGTAAGTATAACAGAATCATTAAGAGTTGTTTCAATTGCTCTCCTAATAATATCAGTACTATCTGTAATACCTAAAGCAAACTGTTCCATCGTAAAATATCCACCACGATATGCAGCGTTAGACTCTCCTTCACCAGCAAGAGGACCAGATTTTATTGGAGAATGTGCTATCATTCCATCTGCTATAAAATCAAGACCATCATCAACAGATTGCCTACCTTCTTCTAATCCTGATGTTAAACCATTTATAAATTGCTCTGCTGTCGTCTTTCCACCCAAAGTATATTTTTCAACATTAGATTCCGTCTTATCAAGAATAAGCTCACTTTGGGCATCCGTTAATAAAGATATAGCTTTTTCAAGAATTTTAACATCATCACTATCAGGAAACCAACTTTCCTTTTCCGCCTTAAGAGCAGCTCTTAATCTGCCCAATTGACCTGCCATCTCTTCCGGTTTACGTTGCCATGCCAACTTATACATTCCAAACTTATCAGCACTTCCACCAGCTATTACCTCAGCTTCAGCTATTGCATTACTAACAGATTTTGGCCCAAAAATAGACTCTGCCATTTTCCACCCAGCATAAGCAGCTAAACCAGCAAGACCTGTAGCACCAGCAGCAGTTGGATGAGATGCAACAGCTTTCAAAAAAGCTATTCCAGCTTGAGTACCAGCTCCGACCATTCCTGGTCCAAAACCAGCCAACATAGCTCCACCTATAACACCTGCCTGACCAGTAGTTCCTGTCATCTCTCCTAATTTATTCCAAGCCCACTTAATTCCATCCCATATTGCCATCCCCAATTTAGGAATATTTTCTTTCAAAAAAGGAATAAAATCTTCATTCCAAAAATCAATCATTGCTGGTTTCATATCATATTTCCAAAATACTTTAATCCTAGGAACAACTTTATTATCCCAAATACCTATAAAATAATCCCATATTTCTGCAGCCTTATTTTTTAAATCATTAAAAATTTTATAAAATGGACCTAAAATTTGTCTAACAGACGAATCATCCATAAATAATAAAGCACCAATACCTCCAGCAGCAATTAATGGAGCAAGAGGACCTGCCATACCCAACATATGCATTATTGGAGCAAGTTCACTTCCAAACTGACTAACTGTATCAAATACTAATCCAATTTTAGATCCAAATTTTGCCGCGTTTTTAGCACCAACCCCTGTATATTCAGCCATAGATGCAAATACACCACTAATACCCATCTGACGAAATTGAGATAATGCATTTACCCATGGTCCCCAAGTTTTATCAGAACCAAGTTCTTTTATTTCTTTTCCTGCTTCACGCATACCAGCAATTTGTTTTCCAACAAGATTTCTTACATTTCGTCTAGCTATACTTCTAATGGTTGTATCAAAAGCTTCCTTTGCTCGGTCATATGTTTCCTGTAATGTCAATCCAGAACTATATGCATCTTTTCCAAATTTCTTTAATGCACCAGACCCCTCAACAGACATTTTTGCCATTTTATCTAATGCAGCAGTTCCTTGTTTTGTATTAGCTGCCAAATATGATAATCCAGCAGCTCCTTCTCCAAGAGCACCACTTAATCCAGATAAAGCTCTTTGAACCTGTGGAGACACATCAGTCCCAAAACGTGCATAAACATTATTAACCATCTTCATACCAGCAACTACGTCACGACTACCAGTTTCAATAATTTTTCTAGCCGAATCAAATCCAATACCAAGTCTCATGAGATACTTAAGCAATGGATTATCCATAAGAGCACGTTCGTCACCAATATTTAAAGCTTTTCTAATAGCTACATCCTGTTCAGCAAACATTCTTGCTACAGTATTTGCCTTTGTTATAGCTTCTTCTTGCGTATCTCCCATCTCTCTAAATACACCAGACATTCTAGCTGATGATTGCATTAAACTCATTATCTCGTCAGAAGTTCTTGCCATAGAAGGAGGCAATGTTTTAAAAACTTCCCCTAATTCATCCAACTGAACTTTTGCATTCTTTACAGCACCAGTTCCAGTTCCAGCAGCCTTTCCTATTGCCATAAGGCTGTCAATCATATTAGCGGCCTCTTTTGGTGAAGCTTGCCAACTTGTTGTCATATCACCAAGAATAGCTGTATATTCAGACATAGGAACGTTAGTTGTTTGAACAACTTTTACCCAATCTTTTGTAGACAATCCCAATTCATTCATAGCCTCTGTTGCTCCCTTATTAGCTACATGAATTGACCTCATTGTCTCTGCAACAGCATCAGCCGATGTATTCATACCATAGGCCATACTTGCCGCTTGACTTGCAAACTTCCTCATCTCCTTTCCTGATAAATTCAATGATGCAGCAACTGGTTTAGTAGACTGAAGCATACTCACCATTGTAGCTTCCAAACTATTTGTAAGATTACCAGTCTCTCCAGTTAATGTTCTAACATTTGATGCCATATCAGCAATATTAAATTGCATCACAGAATTTCTTATTTTATCAAAAGATGATTTTATTTTATTTGCAGATTTTGACCCAATATTGCCAAGCTCTTTAAATGTCTTAGATAAAATACCTACTTTATTAGATGCTTTACCGGCATTTTTTTCTGTATCTTCAAAAAAATTCTCTTTCTTGATTTTCTTGATAACACTATCCTGGTCTATTAACATTTTGTTAACATCATCAAGTGCTTTTGCAGCCTTTACAATGCCATCCTTCATTCCAGCATCAACAGCTGCCATCTCCAATGATATACCAAGAAAACCCATTATTTACCTCACGAACTCGAGTTCGTTACCTTCTTCGTCTTGGTCTGCTATAACTTTGCTGATTCTTTTTAACATTCATAGCAGATCTATCTAATGAAGATTTTTTTTCTACAAACCGCTTTCTTCTTGAATATGGCATATTCATAATGGTCAAATAACTCTGTCCTTGTCTTTCCATTAAATAAAACATTTCATCCTCAAGGACATCTATTTGACCGATGGGAAGAAAAAACTTGGCTGACCAACATCCAACTTACCTTCCCATTCATGTCCACACCTCTCACACATAAACTGCACCAACGTATCTATATTATCTTCTTTTTTATCAAAAAGATCTCTCAAAGTAGCTCTATCCCTTATCGGTAAATCCATCAACAAATCAATAGCTTCTTTATACTTATTCTTTCTATCTACTTCAATATCATCAATCGAATCAACACGAGACAATAAATGTAATGTTAAAAGTTCTTTATCTCTTTTTCTTTTACGCTGCTCTGTAAGCCATTCTTCATCTTCTATCCTTATCACATGCCATTTTACTTCTCTTCCACTAGGAAGAACATTAACCATTTCTCTTTCCATCCTATTTGGCATTGGTGAAATTTCAATTTCTGATAAATTTACCGTAACATGCTGACTCACATTACACTCTGGACATGTAACTGTACAATCATAAAAATCACCAAGTGATATTCTACGAAGAGCCAAAAGAATAGCCATTCTATCTTGAGCTATCAGATTACAAGCTATTTTTCTTAATAAAGACTTATCACTAATAGACCCTATTTGCTCTAAGCAATTCCCAATTATAACATTCAATCTAGAAACTATTGAACCTTTACTAGCCAACAATTCTTCTTCTGGTCCCTTCATCTCACGTAATACAGCATGCACGTGAAGATCTCCATCATCATGAATATATCCCGCTGGCAATTCAATAGTAATACAACCTGGCCCTATATCAAGAACATGACCTTTTGTCTTATCTAATACAATTTTATCATCGATAATCTTTTCATCATTCATCTCATTCATCTGTAACTTCTTTCTCTATTTTAGCAATCCTAAATTTTTCCCTAACTCTTCTCTCCACATAATCTAAAATCAACTCTCTAACAACATCACTAGCACTTCTACCATCCTCCTTACATTGATCAAGAAACCTCTTATATACACCACTTTTTATTTCAACATTCAACCTTGGCATACAACAACCTTCCTAAAACACTACTTGAGTAAATAATACCACTTTTCTGCTATTATTATCAACACTTTTGCATTTTTTTATCAAAAAAATTGACAAACTTTATCATAATGTTAATATTCATATAGATAGTCGATAAGATTTCGACAGAAAGGAACAAACTAATGAAAGCCTCAGAAATTTATATCTATCAAAAAAATGACCCAAATAATACAATTACAGGAATAGTCGACAACAGAGGTTATCTCTACTGTACAGAATGTGCTAAACGACTAGAAAAAGAAGGAAATGCTATTTATGTTATGAATTCACATCTTTCCAAAGCAAATACTGAACCTTGTGATTCATGCAAAAAATCAATCCCTATCGCATGGTAAATAAATGTCACTCCCAAAAACATCAATATCATTCAAAGAAGCCAAAAAACATCCTAGTTGGTCAAACAGTTTTGCATATGCCGAAAATGAAATCAACTGGTGGGTACAAAATCCAACACATGAAGACATCATAAAACTAACTATCCATTTTGTGGAAACAACGATCCAAACAGAAAGACAATAAAATGAAAAATCTAAATTTACTAATCATTGATGATGATGAACAAATTACTCGTATGCTTTCCAGAGTAATGAAAAATACTTGGAAAAGTATAACAGTCAAACATTCCTGTGATGATGGACTAATAGCTCTTCAAGACGGAAATTTTGACATAATCCTTAGTGATTGGGATTGTCCAAACAAATCAGACGGACTAAAGATAGTTCAACATTCAACAATACCCTTCGTAATATACACAGCAAACTATACACTCAAATATGATATGCCCAATATACATATTCTTACTAAACCATGCGATGTCTGTGAAATATATGATGCTCTCGTTACTGAATGGGTCAATAAGTGTTTGACATAAAACACAATTATTATCTTTTTACTATCTTTTTATTTCCACTTTCATCATCAACTAAAATAACAACATCTGGAACAAAACAAATAGCTTCTGCAACATTATCACCTTGCTGTGTAGAAACTTGTATTATACATCCTCTTCCGGGAATCTCCATAGCCTTTGTTGACTTCATCCATCCTTCATTTTTGGAACTTGCCTTACAAATTAACTGAAAAGTATCTGGATTACCAAATATCTCAACATCAGAAACTTTCTTCCTCAAATCATCAGAATTCACAACATTTACAGTCTTCTTTTTACACATCTTACACATCCTCTCTGTTTCACGTGAAACATCAATTTTTTATTATCTCTTAAAATAATTTATTAAAAATTTAACTAAAGCATCTTTCAGTCTAGTAATATCCTCAGATGCCTCAACACCATATCTATCCAACATAGCTACACTTCTAGGATTTTTTATCATATTGTCTGCTAACTTCTCAGCAGCACCATATGAAAGACCTTCCATAATTTCTGAACCACTAGACTCTATAATATCCTTCATAATAGTCATTATTTACCCTTAATTGGAGGAATAACACCTGATTTATCATCTGGAAAAAAATAATGCCTTCCTCTTATTGTGCGCCATATTCCACGTTTACCGTTCACAATATGACGTTTTTCTCTTGCTTCTTCAAGCATAGTATGACCATCAATATTCAATATCTCATACACACTAATCTTTCTCTTCTTCTTTTTATTAACTTGAATTTCTTCAATTTTACAAATTCTACCACTACATGGACACCATGGTAATTTTAACATTCCAATAGGTTTTATCACACCAGCAATATTACCAGAAGATATTGTCATTCTTTTTCCCTTTTATCTTCTTCAATTTCTTTCAAAAAATCGCCACCAAATTCTTCTAATATTTTAGCCTTAACACCTTTTATCTTTTTCATATATAATTTATTAAATTCCATCTCTTTTTTGCTATCCATTCTGTCTATTTCTTTTTCCATCTCATTATCAATATCAGATAATTTTCCTTGAAATTTAGAAAGAGCACTTCCTTTCATTCGCTTTACTATCGACAATGACAACGCAACCAAAGCTTTTACCGAAACGAAATTAGACATATAGTCTTCAATCTTCCAAGCCTCATCAATCTTTTCATCATCATTACCTAACTCAGATGATTCACTAATTACATCAGCATCAACCCTATTAACCAGTAACTCATCTATACTATCAGAATATACCTTTAATTTTCCCATTTTACTCTCCTACTCTCCAATAGAACGAAGTACAATCTTCGCACCATTCTTTGTTTTCACAACATCAACGAACTCGAGTTCGTCCATATTTGAAAGTCCTTTTGCTATCTGATTACTAATAGATAAAGCATGTCTACCTTCGATAAGCATTCTTAATGTTTCTACACCATTTTTATATACAACTTCAAAAATATATTTATCAACATCACGTCCTTTGATGGAACGCTCTCCCAAGGATTTTAATGCCCTAAAAAGACGTTTACCTTTGTAAGATAATACATGTTCCTCTTTAACCGGCTTATCAATAATAAAATCAGATAATCTATTCCTCATTTTACCAATTCCTTATCCCATTACCATTCCAACTCTGACTGCTTTGTCACGAGCAGATGTTTTCTTTATTTTTCTAAACATACGATTCATTGACGAAACTTTAACTGTCCCATCTGCTGTAACAGAAAACCATTTTGAAATGTCTCTTATTTTTGAATATAAATCAACTATTACATTATCTTTATCAAATAATCTATTATCGTATCTATACCAAAAACCAAATGCATTTCTTGTCCATTCTGATCTTATAAGAATTGGTATATTTTCATCTTCTGAAACATAGATATAAATCCTTATTTCACCAACATTTTCACCTTTTTTATTATATAACGGAGACAACATAACCATTACATGACCACCAGGAAAAGATCTTGGAACAGGAGAAATAAAAGCTCTCTTTGTGAATCTTTTATTAAACCCTTCACGTAAAACATTCATTAGTTTTACAGCAAGTTCTCTCCTCGTCATTGTTGAAGTATATTGAAATTCCATTATCTATAAATTATCATACAGGATCTAACAATGTAAATTCTGTTATAGCTTCTGGCTGGACCTCTAATTCAGCCAAACTAACTTCACCACTTTTGCCATCAAAATCTGATCCAGCTTTATACCGTATTGGAATAGAATTCCAAAGAAGCCATGCTTTACCAGGAAGAAAAATTCCAGCAGTCATCGGAAATTGAAATCCTTCAGCCACATTTGGAAAAGGACTATCAGATAATCTAATATTCGTAAAATGAAGCAATAACAAATGTCTATTTGTAACCTCTAGACCAGTTATTGCCCTATACATCCATTCCCACATAGTATCATCAAAACCACGAACACCTCTTGTTAATACTATTGGATCAACTTGTCCTCCAGAATAAGCATATTTCCGAAACATAGAATTGATCTGTTTTATATTATCAACTTCAGCAGTATATTGTGGTGCTGTAATACTCGAAAAACCTAAAAAGGGTGTCCCTAAAACCCAAAAAGGAGGCGACAAACTTGGAACTACATCGAATAGCCAAAATTTATGAGTTTGCATAAAATCCAATAAACGATTTCTTGCCATTTATGCACCTTCATAAAAATATTAAGAATATTTCACTACAAATTTTTCCACTGCAAGATCTACTTCACCTAAAGAAACATCTCCAGCCGTAGAATCCAAATCTCCATTTGGTTTAGCACGAATAGCAAAACATTCTCCACACTCAATCCTACGAATATCATCACCAACTGTAGCTGATGTAGCTAAATCCATCTCAGATCTCTGATAATGATATATTATTACATCTGCTCGATATTCCGCACCTTCAACAGATGCCATTACCATATCATAAAATGTAGTATCACGCTTTGTAATACCTCTCATCATAGTCAATTCTGATACAGTAGGTGGACCAGGAACTTTTTCTGTCCATTTAAAAATACCTTCTCTATATTCAGCTGCTTCCACCGAAATTTCTGGAATTGTAACCGATTGAAAACCAGCTTGACCATTTGTATCATGACCATCACGATCAGATTGAACTGATGGTTGAAGTGGATCACCCTCCCCATTATTTGCCACAACATGATATCTAAAACCTTGCATGAAATCTGTATTTGCTGCTCGCATTTCATTAACTCCTTATGGCCTATCCATACCAGGAGGCCGACTTTCCCTGCCTATCGATGGTGCAAAATCAAATACACTTGCTCCCCATCCATTATCAAGAATAAACATTATTCTTCCAGCATCAGTTAATGTACCTGTGCCAACTACTTTAAATTTACATCCTGGAGCAACAAGTAAACCAGGTTCTATCCATTCATTAAAACCATTCCCTGTTGTAACAGTTGCACTACCAGCACATACAGCATTCGAATCCCTATCAACAACATAAAAAATAACCGCAGTAATACCAGGTGCACTAATCAAAACATCTTTTACTCTGAAACCATTTATTGCAACAGACTCTTCAATATCTATCAATCCACCATCTGCCAAATTACAATATCTTCTATAACGCCCTCTCTTTATAGTCTCATTAGAATCACAATCACCTACTAATGTTACAACACCATCAACATCACAAGTAGCACCAGACGGTGCCCCTGTAATAGTCAAACCATCAGTTGGTACAACTCCACTTATCAATACAATAGTCATACTTCCCGTAGTACCATTATCTACTAAATCTGCTAAAAGACCTGTTCCACCAGTCCAAGATAATGCGTCACCAACTACAAATGGTCCACTAGCTTCATTATCATAATCAAATGAATATTCTACATTGACTGGAGCAACACCTGATAAAGAAGCTCCAATCAAAAACTCATGAATGAGCACATTTGGAATTACCTTTATTAGAGCCATTTTAAACCCCTATTAACTAGTTAGTGCCTTTTGCTGAAATCTGAACACTATGAATTCCGCTGGCTTATTAGGTGCAATTCCTACATCACAAAACACGATACCTTGGTCCACTGTATTCTGAGGATTATTTGACCGGTCACAAATCACAAAGAATGACTCATCTGGACTATTTCCAGCAAAATATCCTGATTGGTGCAAACCTAACAAGAAAGAAACGACCTGAGTTCTTATTGCACTCCATAATGAAGAACCATTGTTTTTAAATACATGCAAATGAGTACTATTAAACACTGATTTTTCAACAAACATGAAAAGCCTACGCATCTGAATATATGGCCATTCACCTCCAGAAATATCTAATGTTCTAGCACCCCATACAACACGTCCAGTATTAGCCCATGCTACTAAAGCATTTATCTTTTCTGGATATATAATACCAACCTGTGTATCAGTCAACTCAACTTCAAGACCAGTTGACCAATTCAAAACACCCTTTTCGGTACCAGCAGGAGCTTCACCAACATTTCTTATAGTATCAGTCCTTGCGTAAACCCCAGCTACATGTCCACCAACAGGAATATCCTGATTTACTCCACTCACAGGGTCCTTAATCTTGATATGCGGATAATACAAAGCAGCATATGAAGTATATTTGTTAAGTTGAAATTTCTTCCAATTAACAGCCTCTTGATAACTAAGACCATGAGGAACCGTCAAAATAACAAATTTATCCTTCACCAATTCAGCATATGTAATAAGTGCATCAGCAACATTTGTATCTGTCTGAAAATCAGCAGCTACAAGTTGCATCAAGGCATTTACTTTTCCAAAAGCATATATGCCTTCCTGGTCAACTGCCAAATCTGCACCTACAACATCATCACTAGAAACAGAAGACCCATCAGACCCTCCTGTTAATACCGTTGCTATCTCATCATCTGGATTTGTATAATAATCAGCTGTTTCAGAATATACTCCTGCTGGACCTGCAACTGGATTACCCTCAATTTTCCATGTTAAATCAACAACACCAGTTGTATAATTAACAGTATTTACACCAGAAACAAGATTAAGCGAAAACTTAACAGGATACCCAGTTGCTTGGGTATCTGACATTACCATATTCCCATCTGCATCATCCTCCAATGCAATTGGAACTGCATATATACAACCAAACTTTATTTCTGATCCAACAACAGTAACAGCAGTTGACCATGCCGCTACTTCCTGTATTGTAATCAAATCATCAGTTGTAGGACTTGCACCAGTAATTTGACCAGTCGTATAATTAATAGTAGCTAATTTACCTGATACACCATCCCATAAATTACCTGAACCATCATCTATAACATGAATAGTTGCAGGACCAGCAATAGTCAATTCCATTACAACAGAACCAGGAACAATCTGAACCGGATTTGATGCATTACCAGGTGATATTACAGATTCTTCACCACCAGCATCAGCAGTACCTATCCCTATCTTTGTTGATGCCTCAATAACAGCATATAAATCACCAATTAACCATGTTACAGCCCCACCTGTTAAAACACCTGTAATTGTTGTAGCCGTATTAGCTGTAATAACAGCAGAAGCTCCTTTTGATATATTTACAACAATCTTACCAGCTAAATTATCTGCTGCCCCACCACCAGTAAAATTTGCTCCAGAATCTGTAAGAACTACATTATCCGCTGTGGCTGCACCAGTAAAAGATACTAAGCCATCAGCCATCTGAAAATCCATATTCAAAGTCTTCTGAAATGGAGCATTTGCCAATGTATATTCCCAAGCCTTTGTTGTTCCGTCATATGCAACAGGAGGAGTAGAAGTGCTGCCTTGTGGTAATTGAGTATCAGAAATATCCTCAGACGTAATTTGTGTTCCTGCAAGCGCTGCAGGATTCATTCCGTTTCCATAATCAACTACTTCGATATAATCAGACCCAGCACCATCAGCATTTATTACTGTAGCAACAAAATTTGGATCCTCTGAATCATCAAATACAAGATCTGCCCATGTCTCAACAATTGACCATGAACGATTTGTTGCATCATAATTTACATCTTCTTCAACGATTACTGTAAATCTTGTCCACCTAGCTTCAGCCTGAACAAGATAGTCATCACTTCCTGGAATTATCCTTACTCTAAAATAATTCCCAGCCAATCCTGGCCATGCCATTCTAAACCTGAATATCGTATAATTATATTCAGCTACAATATAATCAGTACTTCCTGTAAATTGACCAGGTGTAGTCAATTCTACATGAATCTCCCCTGTTTCCATATCAACAGAACCAGTACCACCATCAGCTGAACCACCCGATGCTGTTGTATCTAACGTTAACACACCACTAGCATCAGCAACAAATACGTTTTGATTTGCTGGTGTACCAGAATTTGTAAACGTCAATGTCAACGTAGCAGGAACAACCGGGGAATGATCTAATTCCAAATCATAAATCCCTGTTCCTTCAGCAGTATTTGATACATTTTCACTTGATACTGTTGCAGCAAAATCCCAATAAGCTGTTGCAGCATCACTAGCCACAACCCTAACAAAATACAAAACTTGTCCACCATTAGAGAAAAAAGCAAACGCTTCATGAGCAGATAAACCCTTCTCTGTAAAGCTTCCAAATCTGTTCGAAAATTCCTGAAAACTTGTCGATATAATTGGTTCATTAACTGGACCTTTGGTAGAAAAACCAATAAGACCCAAATTAGATGTTGAAACACCAGTAATCGGACCAGGACCACTAGGAACCTCTTGAATATATACCCCAGGATATGTGTAATCAGTCATTTTTTACTCCATGTTGCCAAGCCGACCTAACGGCGTTTCTTCTTTTTTTCTTCTTTTTTTATTTCAATATTCGGCAACGCTTCATCCTGGTCAACATCTAAAAAATCACCTATATCAACTTTCTTCTCTTCACTCATTTCATCCAATGAAATATTCTCCATTTCACCTTCAGTTAATTCAACTTTAACTTTCGATACTGGAGGAACATCCATAGCTATTGTAACACCTTTTTCAGCAATAAGCTTTGCCATCTTTGATTTCTTAATAACATCTTTAAATGTTTTATCAGAAATATTCTTTTTATCTACATTTAAATCTTTTGGTCTACTCGTCCTACGAAAAAAACCTCTTCTACAAAGCGATTTAAATTCAATCGTAGATTCATCTATAATTTCAACCTTTGTATTAGGTCTAACAGAAACAGATCGTCCTTTCTCAACCATAACAGGCCTAACAACTCTTCCTGAATAATAATACCAAGACATATCAATTCTCCATTTCAACGCCCGTTTGAACGCTAGAATAAGGATCTGTCATAGATGGAGAACAAATCCCATCAAATGTGTCAATTTCACCACGCACAGTAAAAGACAACGTCCAAGCAGCAATTCTGTCAGCAATATCAGCCAATTCTGATGCGTTAGAATATGACATATCTCCTGCATCATATTCTCTCACATCTCCCAAACTGTCAACAACTTTAAAATTAAAGTATGGCGGTCTCATCTTTTTCATTACATGAGATACCATTCTATTTAATTCTTGTTTCCTTCGTGCATAAATCATAAGGTCAAAACCTATATCATATGGGTCTGGCCTAATCTGCTCTTCATATTTATTATAACCTATTATGATACCATTATCTCCATATATTGGAATCGCATCCTTAGAAGGAGCACGCCCAACAGTACCAGCATATGGTTGCCTATTAAAAGCATCATTCATACTGTTAGATTTAAACACAAAACATGGAAGAATATAATCTTGATAGGCATCTTCAGGAGAATCAAAAAAAGCAGGAACATTGTTTTGAAACCTATCTATATCTGTATTTACACCATCAACATCAACTACATATTGCGCTCTAAAATCACCGTCAATAGAATAATATACAATTTCAGCACCAATGGTAAGCATACACCCCAAATCAAAATCCCTAACATCCAAAGTGCCTATTACTGTCATTTAATCCTCTTGCGAACTCGAGTTCGCCAAAAAATTAATCAGATGGCTCTTTAACAGGCTCATTATTCTTATCTTTATCTTCATCACTGGATGATTGTACATTATTAGATTCATCATCACAACCATCACAATCTATTTCTATCACATCATTCTCTGCAGCTTTATTTATAAAATCATATGCTCTTTCTACTTCATCTCTACTTCTATCCAAAGCTCTACCCATCAAATCATTCTCTACTCCCATCAAAGTAATATTCAAATCATCTAACCTACTAACCTTACTACTATTCTTATCAACATTATTAGGATTTATATCAACCGATTTTGTCATCTTTCACCTCTCAACTCTTATTTCAAAAAAGGAGCTAGTTCTTTTGCAAAACCCTCTCCTGATTTAACTACAGACGAATTAATTCTATCAGCTTTTAATGATAAATTAAATATATTTTTATCACCAGTCTGTATATATTCTACAACCTTTTCCATGCACTTCATAGCATATTCTTTTGTTTTATTAAAAGCTGGCCTCCAATGCGCTCTTCCTTTTTCACCATCAAACCCAAATTCCTTTCTAAGTACATTATATCCCAAATCTTCATGAACTTTAAGCCCTATTCCATTTGTTGTTTCACCAATATCAACATTTGGAATTCCTGACCGTAAAAAATCCAATTCAATCTTACCTCTATTCTTAAATATTCTCTCTTGTAATGCTAAAATTTCATCTTTTCTTGCCAATCTCGAAACAATTCTAGCATGTGTCGAATTAACTTCAATAGGAACCATATTTGATGGCCAAGGACCATATCTATTTAATACAGATATCCATTCAGGTGAACCATTATGTGAATTAAAATATAATACTGTTTTTGTAGCATATTCTTCTGTTACTTCTGCATTTTCACCATCTAAATAAATAGCAATTACATCATTTTCTTCTTCACTATCTACTATCCCTATTCTCAAATCTTCTGCATATAATTTATCTTTTCCGTCAATACTAATTGATACATTCGCCTTTTTAACTTCCTCTACTAAAAAATTTGCTACATCTAGTAAAAAAAAGAAACGAGATTCCTTTAATCTTTTAGGCCATTCATTCTCAATTTCTTTCATTAATTTTATTGTCTTACTACTTAATGAAAACTGACACAACGTAGATGGCCCATTAGTACATTTATATTTTCTTATTCGTCTCAAAACTAACCAAACAAATCCGTTACTTGGAATGTTGCTGTATTACCCCTACCAGTCCAACCAGGCATCTCAACATATGCTTGAATTCTATATGGACCTGCCTGGTCAAAATCACCAACCTGAACAACATATTTAATACTTGTTGTTCCATAAATAGAACCAACCCATATTTCAACTGTCCTATCTGGCTTTTCAACAATCAAATTTGTAACTGTAGCTCCAGCTTCAACTAAATCAACACAAGTATCTACAATTATCTCAGTACCTATATCTCCTATATAATATTTACCATCAAGATCACAATTAGAACAAACTGTAGCCATTATGTGCACTCCTCTAAATGAAATGCTGATGTCAAAATCAATCCTGGAGATATCATAGAAACCTCCTCTATCACCAATCCTATATTTGATACAATATTAACAGATATGTTAAGATTAGATGTCAAATCTACTTCTTTAGTAATTTCTGATACTAAACACAATTTTTCTTCTGACATTGTGATACTAATCCCAATCTAGTAGTAACTTTTGACACTAATCTTAAAACTTCTCTATAAATTTTTACTATTGCACCAGTAAACCCATAACCTCGAGTAATCAATAATTGCGTTGGACCTAATCCTCTTGTAACAATCCTATTCATATATTAGATCTTTTCTCTAAATATCCATAAACAATATCATGCATTATTTCTGTTAATTCATCAGCAACTTTTCTAAATTCCTTCCTTTTTTCTTCTAATTCTTTATTATTAATTCCAGCTCTCAAAATAGACTTTGAAAAATGAAAATAACAGTATCAAGTTCAGAAGTATCACTTAATTGTTTAAAAATTTTATTCCATGATATTTTTAATTTTGAATCAATATTTGTTTTTTCTATCAATTCTCCTTTGACTCACGAACTCGAGTTCGTTTCTGTTTCTATTGGCGAAATTGGCGGATTAGGAACAATAATTTTATCATCATAAAACATTTTAGTAGTAATAATAGTAGCTAATACAATACCTACTACAAAAACAAGAATCATCCAAGGTAACATTTTTATCAACAAAAGCTTAACAGGTATTTGATTAAGCATCGCATCATCAACAGCTTTCTTCATCCTCAATGCATGAATATCTAAGACTCCACTATCTTCATTTGTTTTAGACAAAATCATATCTTTAAAAACTATAAGACGATTCAACTGTTTCTTTATTCCACTAATATCATCTGATGCATTACACAAATCCTGTTTTCTCTCAACACTTCTTATTCTAACATCATGATCTTTTATCGTTTTCTTATTATCATCAACCTTCTCTCCTTGTGCTTCTAGAAAAGTCTGTGTCTCTATAGCAATTCTCTCTAATGACTGAAGAGTAATAGTTTGACGTTTAGTAACTTCTGATAAATCCTCATATAGAGTTCCTAAATATCGAATATCATATTCATCACTCTTTTTCGACATCTTTTTGTTCTCTCCAAGATGACGTTTCACTAACTAAATTACTTAAAATTTCACAAATCTGACTCTGTTGCTCATTCATTTCTTTAATTAAAACAACCATATTATTTTGGCTATCAGTAATTTGCTTTTGAATATCAAAAAAATTAGTAGGTACCATCCAGGCATAAGAGCCATCAGAATTCCTAACATCATGCATCTTATATATTTTATAAACAATTACTAAAGTAGAAATACTAACAACCGTTAAAATAAATACAGATACAATCAAAATTACTGGGTCAACAAAGATTACAGTTTCAAAAGTTTTAGTCATGATATTCTCCTGATTTTTAAATATATTACAAACATATACAAAATACTACATATACAAATATACTACAATTTCAAAATTACCATGTCCAAAAACTATGTTACACGCTTTCTATAATATACTGATTCCATCGATGGATTTCCATTTTCATCAAACAAATCAAATCTTACTACCTCTGTAACACCGTCTGTTTCAAAAAAAATCATCTGATTATTTATTATTCGCCAATCACCCTCCTCTATATTTAAAACTTTTGTTAGATATTCACCAAGAGATGTATCATTCCAAACACCTTCCGGAATACTCTCATCAAGACCCGTCATCAACTTATCATGTTCATCCTGAGTAAGTGCCGTACCTCCTGTTTGTACTATCGTCGAAGAAACAGCCTGAATAACCATAACCTGAATATTAGGAGTATATGCAATAGGGTCACCATCTAATCCACCAGTAAGATTTCCACCCTTAATTACAGCAACATAAGCACCATCCCAAAATCTCAATTGCCATGGAGAATACAAAGTCAATGTTATACCAGTAGTAATATCTTCATCCAATAAATCTTTCCCAGTAGCAAAACATATTTCATCATAATTCATACCAACAGGAGACTGCATAATATCACTAAGAAAATCATACAAATCTTGCACAATAACCTCAACTTGAGGAGCCAAAATATGAATCAAATGATTATGCCAATCTACATAATAAGACATTATTTTTTGCTTACCTTGCCATTATCTTTTATCTTTCCAGTTAAAGAATTACTTCCAGTCAAACTTTTTAATATATCCTCACTAGTTTCTATCAACAAATCATAAGATTCAATTAAATTCTCAAATCGCTCTTTATTTACTTCAATCTTATCCATTATATCATCTCTATTATCCTCATCTATTTCTCCATCATAATAAATCTGGTCAATATATTCATACTGTATAGAACACGCTTCACGCATTTCAATATATTTCAAACGTTCTTTTTTAAGAGATCTAACCTCTTCTATACTTTGTTCAATAGTATCAGTTTTATCAATATTAGAAGCTCTTAATTTTTTTCTAATATTCTCATCCTTATCTTTATTTTTTATTTTTATTCTCATAACTATACTATAGATGTCAATCTTTTCATTGCATTACTATATATCGTCATTTTCCTTCTGTTCTCACACATCAAATCATCAACTTTTCGTTCCTCAACCGGAATCATTTCAAGTTGAGATTTTAATGCAGTTTTGTCATATTCACTACCATTCAAAAGACGATTTAAATTATCTCTTCGTCTAGATAAATGATGTTTTACCTTTTCCAACTCTAAAAAATCATTTTCTAGACATGACAAAACAGATGCAACTCTTTTTATCTCTACAATATTTATATTTTTATCCATTATAAACCGTATCAGGATTCCTAACAGCAACAGTTTCACCACCAGTAGCAGGAATCGTTACCTCTGATGTAAATGGCTCAATTTTAACTGATGCACCAGATGTATTCCTAACTCTTGTTCTTCCATAAATAGGAGAAACAAAAACCATCGAAGCACTTACTGTTGTACCAGATGTGACAAACGTTAAAATAATAGGAACAAATATATAATCACTAGATGTAACCGTTATAGGAACAGCGTTAACCTCAAATGAATCTCCAGTAGTCTGTCCAACTATTGGATAATTTTGGTCAAGTTGAACTTCATCATTACTTGTAACCTCTGATATATAAGATACTTCGTCTCTAGTAACATTATAAATCAGGTCTCCAACTTCAGAAGATGAAAATGCACCAACAGCAACAATCGTTGTTGAATTGGTTCCTGCTTCTGCTGTATCAGCAAAATTTGCCAAAATAAATTGCGAACCAGACCAAGAAGAATATCTTAATATATATTCAGCATTATTTTCACTAGCATCAATAAGAACCAATCTTCCTCCAGCTGTCTTCCCTGGAGTATCAACAGTTACAGACCCACTCACATCTAATGTACTATCACCAGATGTTTCCCCTCCAGCAGCGGAATACTCTGTTTTGTTTATATTTCCACCTTGAGATAACAACCTGTAAACTCCAACCCAATCATATGGTGCAACATTCGAAACAGTCATAGATGTAGAAGTTGGCCTTGATCTAGTTACTCCATTTGAATCTTTTAGCTGAAAATAATTCTCTTCTGAACTTTTATAATCAGAAATTAAAACCCCAACAGACCCAAAGAAAATACCACCAGCTAATGTTCCAAACGGACATTCAGAAATAGGAGTAATTGTTGAAACAGTAGTTCCACTTGCTGGTATATAATTACCTGCATCAACCTGAATTTGCTCTCCATCTATAAAAGTACCCCTTGTATTTCTAAGAAGTATAACCTTATTAGTTGTATCATGAGATAGAACTACACCAATAGCACCAGAAGTAACTCCAGTTACTGAATCCCCTTCGTCTACAGTACCTGTAACTGTTCCAGTATAATTTACTCTATATGTGACACCAATATACTCTTGACCATCAAGATCATCCAAATTATATGTGGAACCTCTTCTACATACATATTTCATATACTCATAAAATTGAGCTAAACTTGCTTGGTTTAAATCCCATGTTATACTATATGGCTCATCTGAACCATCATCATCAATATCGGCTGTAACCGCAGTAAAAGCAACTGTTGGTAAAACATTTCCATCAAACCAAGTGGTTAATGCTGGACCTTGATTAGCAACAGACCCAGACCCAGTTGCTGCACCAGTATCATCCTCATTTGTAATTGCTTCAGACCCATTAAAGGCTATAAATGGGTCTCCTACATAATAAAAATGCAACGTTGGGGTAGGATTAGTACCTGAAACAAGAGTTATTATACCTCTTGCACCTGATGTATCTCCTGAAATTTCATCTCCAATATTCCAATTACCAGACCCTCCAGAAAGAGTAATACTTGCATATCCAGTAGAATTATTAGAATCTGTGCTAGAAGACAATGGAGCAGAAACATTACCTCCTGAAGTTGTATTCATTCTAATTTCAACAAATGAATATCCACTCGTGTAACATCTAGCATAAACCGTCAAATAACCACTATCTATAACTGGAAAATCATCTGTAGTATAATCTGTTATAGGAATAGCTCTATCCAAATGACCATCTTCCCACCAATCTTGATTTGTCTGGTCAAAAGATGTAACACGCTCACCATTTTGATAAAGGTAAATATGAGTATCAGATAAAATTCCACCCTGCGTATATACATTTCCCCAAATCATCTCTCCTGTAACAGAAACCGCCGATTGAGTTGCTGTATGTGCATTACAAGTCAAAGTTCCACTACTACTGTCAAAATTATTCGCAGCAGCGCTAGAATCAGGTCTTACAAACAAATAATCTGTTGTACCACCTGGAACAACAACATCTAATAATATACCAGCATCTCCATCTGTATGAGTTATTGCATTTCCAACATCACCTAATACTATATTATTACTAGCATTTGTAACAGGAACAACAACTATACCAGTATTACTATCAACTATTCTTTTCCATCCTGATGTCTTTAAAGCACATCCAGTAAAATTCTCATAATCACCTATTATATGCTGCATAGTTCTCAAATCTATAAACCATGGCTCAGCATCTGCAGCATCAATTTTACCAATTGTATATTCACCAGGTGTTTCAGCTGAAAAAATAACCCCATCATCCATTTGAGGAGCAGAAGAAAATAAATCCTGCATCGCAGAATAAACATCAATCATCTTCTGTGTATCTGCTTTAGTACTACCACCACTCCATGTAATCTGTTTTCTTCTATTTTCAGACAAATAATAAATTGTTAAATCACCTGATAAAATTGTATTACTCATGTATATATCTCCTAATTCAGGACAAGACTTTCTTGCATTGTCACTTTTAAATCAAAACCAGTAGACCTAATTGTACCAGTAGTACTAAATGGCTTATATCTAGGATCATCTATATCTTCTGATTTTCTACATCTAATTATTATCGCAACATCTGATGAATACACAAATTCTTCAGTAGCAACACCTAATATATTAGTATCTTCATTCATCAACGGATTACCATTATCTTGTCTAAAAATAGCAGTTTGAACACCACTTATTGGGTCTTGATTTTTATCAACAACTGTTATTGTCAAATCAACCAATGTCTGGTCAATAGAATACAAATTAGCTTCTTGTGTGGCAATACTAGTAGTAGTTTCTGTGATAAACATACGCATATCTGCAACATCAGCAGTAGCTGTAAATCTATATTTTAATTTAACACCACCAGAAATACTACTTATTCCGGTCCAATTGCCCACTGTTCTTGCGTTCAACCAACTTCCACTCCAACCGCTTCCTGTGTCGTATTGAAATTCTACTGTAACGTCCGTCCATTCATCTGTTCCCCAAGAAATAGCTCCTGAACCTAACATGGATGTTATATTACCGGTAAACGAAATATGGCCTTTTGAAAAATAACTTTGTTCTACTTCTATTATATCTCCATTGGACATATTCAAAGAACCATCACCATTAAAATAAGAATTACCACTAATTATAGTTATATAATTATTATCATCAGATGGTGGTATTAATATACATACGATAAATCCATATGTATCAGATTTAAATCCATCATGAATTTGTATTCCAATATCACCAGGATAATTTTCGTTTATACCACCTGGTCCACCTGGATTAGCCGAACCTGCATGTAACCCTTTTATAAGAGTATCAACACCAGAGATGTCAAATGTTTGATCATAATCATAACTACAATTTTGAATTGTAGTTCTTATAGCTGTTGTAGGAATAGAAGTCAAAAAATCATAATTTGTATCTTCAGCCCAAATTCTAGAAATATTTATATCTGAACAACTTCCAACCAAAGTAAATAATTCTCTGCTTTTACTATTAAAATTATCAGGATTATCAATTATACCAATACATCTAAAATTTACCCTAACACAATCAGTAAAATAAAAAGCTCTATAACCTGGTGGACCTAAGACTTTCCATCCACGAAGATAAACATCCTTAGCATTTTCCAAAGCAATAGCATTTGTAGTCAAAGTAGGATTTTGATAATCTTGTGATGATGCTCCAATTATATCTTTCACAACAATATCATTAGTATCTCTAATAACCAAAACCTTGGCATTAGAATGTATATCTCCAGATATACCAACACAATTATTTATAGTTACATTTTCACATCTTCTAGCATAATAACAAAACAGATATGTATTTGTTCCATATGTATTACCTCCTATAATAGAGATACATTTTTCTATCAATACATTCGCAGAAGTATCCGCTCCAAGATACATCCAATAAGCATATGCTTGAACAACCAAACAATCTATTATATCTGCTCCATTACCACAATCCACTATACCAATAGCAGAATTAGGATTTGATGCTAACGCAAATGGGTCATTTATAATTACACAATTATAATATAAAGATTTTTGTAAACAACCTGAAGACCCAAGAGAAACAGAAGCACCAACATAATAAGCATAGAAATAATAAGCTCCAGATGTACCAAAATAAGCGCTACCAATATTACAAATACTCAATTCAACCT